>Ga0335085_10002113_pt1 | contig 38462 bp, 34 predicted proteins | sample Lox_Sample_45_FD_206712 | JGI IMG/M metagenome (GOLD analysis project Ga0335085, IMG submission 206712) | Soil microbial communities from Loxahatchee National Wildlife Refuge, Florida, United States - Lox_Sample_4.5 | ecosystem: Environmental > Terrestrial > Soil > Wetlands | place: USA...
CTCGTTGCGTCGTCGCGCCAGACACGCTGGTCGGCGTCGACGTATAACTCGATGAGATTCCCGTCGTAGTCGGAAACGTAGAGGCCCTGGCTGACCTGGTGGTCAAGCGCCATATGGACCGCGACGTGGTTCGCGTCGAGTACGCGCCGCACTTCAGCTAACTCGTCGAGCGAATCGCCAACCTTCAGGGCGAAGTGATGCAGGTTGTCGCCGTGAGCCACGCGGCCCGTTTCGACGAGCGCGATGTCATGATGCGAGTTTCCGGACGACAAGAAGACCATCGGTCCCTCGCCAAAGTCGCGTCGAGCTACCTCCCGCAGGCCGAGCACGTCCGTGTAGAACGCCAGCGCGCGGTCCAAATCGCCGACCCGCAGCACAATGTGGCCGACCTTCGACACCGACAACGCCACTGTGCGCCTCCCGACTGATGCTCGGCTCGCTCGGGCCGAGATAGGAACTCGTAACCTCGCGCCATGATGCCTGACCCGACGCTGTTCTGCGAGCGCGCATCGGCAGTTCCACTGCCTAAAGCGATGTGGTGTTCGGCGAGAAGTAGCCGCCGCCGTTTGTTCCGCACTCCTTGATGCCGGTCCCGGCTGGGAGTCGACCTGCGGGGAGCGTCGTCGGGACGACCCTTACTCGGACCAGGACAATGTGTAGGCGCGCGTCGGTTCGGATATGCCTTTCAACGTGAGGGGATCGCGGTCCTCGAACCGGAACGGTTTTCCGATGCACAGCTCTCGCACGGCCACCGATACTGCGACTTCCCCCGGCGCCGCTGCATCGCACAGCCGCGCCGCGAGCTGAACCGCCGCGCCGAACAAATCGTCGTTGTCGTCGGTGACCGGCTCTCCGGCGCTAATGCCGATACTCACGTCCAGCCGAACGCTCGCGACCTGGTTGCGCTTGTGTAACGCCTGCTGAACAGCGGCGGCAAACGCAACCGCCGCGCTGACCGACGTGTACGCAGCCATGACCCCGTCGCCGGTGTGTTTGACCTCGCGCCCCCCGGTCGCCGTCAGCTCGTTGCGGACGATGGCGTTGTGGTCGCGGAGTATCTCCATATGCCCGTCGTCGCCGAGGCGCTGCGTCATCGCCACCGATCCGCAAATATCGGTGAACACGATCGCCCGCACGGCTGATTCCGCGTAGGCGGTACCTACCGGATGTTCCGGCATGGCCCCGAAGAGCACGTTTAGCGGAGCATTCGGGTCGAGCTCCAGAACCCTGCTCGCGAGAATGCCGTGCGCATCTCGATGCACTGCCTCGACTGCTTCCTTGCTCGGTCCCTCTGCGAGGCAGAACACTGAGCCACTCCCAGCGTCGAACCAGTAGGTGTGGTACCGGACGTCATGCCGTCCCTGCACCGCAACGTCTTTACGGTGCGCCTCCGCCAACTCCTCCGGCGACACGCCCGGCAAGTCGTGACGATCCAAGAACATGGGCACGGCCGCGAAGCGTAGAAGCCAGCAAGGAGTCACGCCAACCAGCACGGTTGCAAGAAGTCGTTACAACCGCGAGTACGGCGAGATCGCGAGGCCGACCGGATCGCCCGATCCCGCGCACCTACGGCGAGTGCAGAGCCGCATCAGTTCTGGCGCGGCGCTGGCTACACGAGTCGGCCGGGAAGACCACGGCATCCGACGACGATGCCGAACGCGAAGACAAGCCAGTGTTCGACGCTCCAAGCCGATTGGCTTCGACGTTCACGACGACGGCTCGGCAACGTTGTGATCCATCACGTCACTGACGGATGACGAAACCCCGAACGGCCCGAGATCGGGCGTTTCTGCGTGGGCCGTGCACTATGTATGGAGGCGCGTCTAGCGTTCGTCCGAAGGGATATCCCATCGTCGGGGGAGGCGGAATGCTTCGGTCGCGGTTGTTCACCATGCTGACCTTTGCCGGCCTGTTGGGATTGGCGAGCGCGGGGTTCGTGCAATGCGGCTACGGCGGTGGTGGGCAAACGCCGCCGCCGACGACAACGACGAGCACGTCAACTTCGACGACGACCACACCAATTATCGACCCGATATTGTGCACCGCGGGGGGGACCGCCCCTAGTAGTTGTTCGCTGACTGCGCCGGGCCTCGTCGGCGCAGTTCATACCTCAGGAACCGGCACGTTCGCGGTCGACGACATCACCGGTGTCTCGGTCATCGTCGTGTCGGGGACAGGGCCCGCGACCCAGAGCTTCACCACCATTCCGGGTGATCAATACGTACTCTTCGCGCAACCACTTACGACGATGACGCTGCACTGACCACACCAGTAGCGCGGTCAACTCGACAGAATGCAGAAGCACATAGCCGGACCTTTCGCGGGTATGTGCAGCGGTGCGAGAACGTCTTCGAGTGGTCGGTCGGCGATCGCGTGGTAGTCGACGCTCAGCAGGTCCGTGCCGAAGTTCTCAGCGACTCTTTTGCCATGTGATGGACGATCCGGTACCGATACGCGAGATCGCGATACGCGAGCACATCGGCAAGCTCATCGGGACTAGCCGAGTGGTGGTGCGCCGATCATCTCGCGGAACTCGTCCGTAGTGTTGGTGACCGGAAACGGTTCCGCGGGGACGGGAAGCCCGAGGCGATCGCATATCGGTGCCCAACCGTCGCCGGGGGTCCATTCGAGTAGGCGATCGGCTGGCACTTCGGCGCGGACAGCCTCGTTGTGGCGCACGAACGCGTCCATCATCGCGGTCGGGTCGTCGAAACGGTCGCTGAACCGATCGTGCAGCAGCTTCCGGACCTTGTCCATCCAAGGCTGGATCTCGGCAGGCATCTTGTCGAAGGTCAAGAAGATCGTGTTCGACGCGCTGCGATACCACGCGTCGGGATCGCGTACGGACAATAGAACGAGCGCGTCGGGGTTCGCGGCGGACAGCTCCCGCCAGAATGCGCCGCCCGGCCAATCCACGATGGCGCCGTAGCGGGCCAGCATCGCCGACCAATCGACGGGTCGGCCGTCAATGGCATCGACCCAGGCGGGGACCTGGGTCGGGTCTGCGAGGATCTCGAGCATGTGATGGCACGGGGCGCCAAGCAGTTGCTCGAGCGCGACCTTGAGCGAATGGGTACCGGTCCGGCCCACCCCAGCACCAACGACCGCGAGTTCCATGATCGCTCTCCCAATCAGAGTCGAAGGCCGCACGCCAATCCGTCCGACGGATCCGACGTCTACCACCAACAACGCGAGGACGTCGACCCGCAGATGACGTGCAGAGCACGACGAACCCCGTACTGCTGCGGGTTCAGGTGGTCAAGAGACCTTCGCCGAGACCAGGCCGCGCCCGCCCGGCCTACGGAATGTGCAGGCCGCTGATCGAACGTGCGACCACCAACCGCTGGATCTCGCTCGTCCCCTCGAAGATCGTGTAGGTCTCTGAGCTTCGTCTACGCAGTACGGCGCAGTGCGCTGACCTCGGTGTTTGCGTCCAGACGGTCCACCGATTCGCGCTCGATCTTGCGAGTTGTTGGGATGAATGTTGGGATAGCGACGCCGCCGTACGGTGTGCGGGCACGAGCGGAGACGCCATGTCAGACGACGCCGACAACGACGAGTCGACCGACGAAGTCACGTTCGTCGGCGCCGCGTACTGGGCGGAACACCTCACCGAGGCATACGACGCGCTACTCGTCGCGGCGACCGGTCACCACACGATCGCTGCCTCCGGCGTCAACGCCCGGTATGCACCCTCCGACACGCATGGTCCCGGCGAGCGCACATCGCGGACGGAGATCCGGCTGACGATGTCCGTCGAGGAAGCCGCCGAGGTGCTGGGCATCAGCCGCGCCTTCGCGTACGAAGCGATCCATCGCGGCGAGATCCCGCACGTGAAGATCGGACGGCGCATCCTCGTGCCCAAAGCTGCCTTGGAGCGGCTGATCGATCCTGCCGCGCAAGACAAGGCATGAGCCCCGGATCGCTCTGATCGCGACCCGCGAATTGCTCGCGCCTGGTCAAGACCTGGACCCCTGCAGCGAGCGACCGCCGACCCTGGAGCGAACGGACCGGATCGTCCGAGTCCCCGCGCCGCGAAGCGGACGGGCTGTGGCCGAGGCGCCGCCAGCCAGCCCTCCGAGCGGTTGAGCCCGCTCACGATGTCGACGCCGCCACCTTCCTTCAAAGCCCTGAGCGAGACGCGCAAGCGCGTGCCTTTTCGGTGCTGACGGCAGCCGCCGGTCCGGGAGCGTTCAACCGCTCCTTTGGAGGGCACTGCCATGGCGTCGAGCGCCACCAACCACACCCCCGGCCGATTCGCCCGGGGCATCCGGGCAATCTTCCCGACCCCTCGCTGGGCGTTGGTCTTGATCGCGTCAGACGTCGCTCTTGGCCTTGCTCACGCGCCACTCTGGGTGCATGCGGGCGTCGGCGTTCTGCTGCACCTTGCGGCGCACGTGCTCGTCTGAGCCAGCGCCGCACACCCGTGTCCAGGCCCGACAGGACCCTTACGCTATGCGCCCATGACCCCGGATCGATCGCCAGCGGAGTGAGCAAGCTCACTCTCCCTCAACTGGAGCGCCACCTCTTCTCTGCGGCGGACATCCTCCGCGGAAAGATGGATGCGTCCGAATTCAAGGAATACATCTTCGGGATGCTGTTCCTGAAGCGGTCCTCGGACCAGTTCGAGGACGAGCGGCAGCGCGTCATTGCATCGGAGCTGGCAAAGGGCAGGACCCAGCAGCAGGCCGAGCAAAGGGCGGGACGCGCGGACTTCTACACCGAGTCCTTCTTCGTGCCTGAGAAGGCTCGTTGGGAATACCTCCGCGATGAGGTCCACCAGAACGTGGGCGACGGCCTCAACAAGGCACTCTCGGCGTTGGAAGAGGCCAACACTGCACTGGAGGGTGTGGTCCAACACATCGACTTCACACGCAAGGTCGGCCAGTCGTCGATCTCGGACAAGAAACTCCGGGACCTCATCACCCACTTCTCCAAGTACCGACTGCGCAACGAGGATTTCGAATTTCCCGACCTGCTCGGTGCTGCATACGAGTACCTCGTTGGCGAGTTCGCCGACTCGGCGGGCAAGAAGGGCGGCGAGTTCTACACGCCGCGATCGGTCGTTCGGATGATGGTGCGCCTCATCGAGCCGCGCGAAGGCATGCGCATCTACGACCCGTGTTCGGGTTCGGGCGGCATGCTCATTCTCTCGAAGGAGTACGTCGAGGAGCACGGCGGCAACGCCCGCGACCTCGCGTTATTCGGCCAAGAGAACAACGGCGGGGTCTGGTCGATCTCGAAGATGAATCTGCTCCTCCACGGCATCCCGGACGCTGACATCCGCAACGGCGACACACTCGCCGACCCACTGCATACCGATGGCGGCGAGCTGATGAGGTTCGACCGGGTCATCACGAATCCACCTTTCTCGCTGAACTACACGCAGGAGGGCATCCCGTTCCCGGAGCGATTCCGGTACGGCTGGTGTCCTGAAGGCGGCAAGAAAGCCGACCTGATGTTCGTGCAACACATGATTTCCGTACTGCGGCCCAACGGCACTGTGGCAACAGTCATGCCGCACGGCGTTCTCTTCCGCGGTGGCGCGGAACGAGACATCCGGAGAGGTCTCCTGGATGACGACCTTCTCGATGCCGTCATCGGGTTAGCGCCGAACCTTTTCTACGGGACAGGTATCCCCGCCTGCATCCTCGTGATACGGGCGAAGGGCGCGAAACCGCCCGAGCACCGAGGCAAGGTGCTCTTCATCAACGCGGACGCAGACTTCACCGCGGGACGCGCACAGAACTACCTCCTGCCCGAGCACGTCGAAAAGATTGTGTCGGCGTACCACGCGTTCGCAGGCATCCCTGGCTACGCGACCGTTGTCACGCATGACCAGCTGCTCGCAAACGACCTCAACCTCAACATCCGTCGCTACGCCGACAACGCTCCGCCACCCGAACCACAAGATGTGCGGGCGCACCTCGTTGGTGGCATCCCCAAGCGTGAGGTTGCCGACAAGTTCGACCTCTTCGAGGCTCATGGCTTCGACCCGAGGCATGTGTTCGTCGAGCGCGACGCCAATTACTACGACTTCTCTGGTGAGGTCGTTTCGAAGACAGAACTCAACGCACTGGTTGATAACGACCCAGGCGTTGCCACTCGCGAGGCCGAGTTGAAGGCGGCTTTCGTGTCCTGGTGGGATGCAAACGTCAAGTACCTCGTTGAGCTGCCTGCTACCAAAGCCCTCATGGCGGCACGCACCGCATTGCTCGATAGTTTCGTGACGGCCCTGTCGCCTGTTGGGCTTCTAGACCGCTTCCAGGTGGCTGGCGTGGCCGCTAGTTGGTGGGGTGACATCCAGTTCGACCTGAGAGCGCTGGCCGCTGGTGGGTTCGTTTCTGTCATCGACGGGTGGATCACAACGATCACCACTGCTCTCGACGACAAGAGAGGCAATGGCACTCGGCTCGATCACAGGCTGGTGCACATCTTGGTTCCCGACTTCCTCGACGATATGGCGGCAGCCGAGATCCGTCGAGCGGAGCTTGACGTCAGGATCAAGGCTGCTGCCGCAAACACGGACGCCGACGATGACTCTCAAGACGACGGTGAGGACAATGCTCTTTCACCTGCGGAGGTTTCAACACTCAAGAAGGAACTGGCCGCCACCAAGAAGAGGATCAGGGCACTTGAGGACGAGTTCATGGCTACACTGACCTCTGCGCGCGCAAGGCTCTCCTCCGATGAGGTGCAGGGCCTCGTTCTTCACATTGCGTGCGATGACCTTGCTGATCACCTCGACGAATATGTCCGCAATCACAAACGCGCCCTAGTGAACGCGCTTGAGCAGTGGTGGGACAAGTACGCCGTAACGCTCCGCACGGTCGAGGCAGAGCAGCGAGACGCGACAGCGCAGCTCGCGGGCTTCCTCAAGGAGCTGGGCTATGAGCAGTGAGCAATTGCCGATTGGCTGGATGCGCACGAGTCTTGGTTCTGTAACCAACGAGGAGGGAGGTCGCGTCGGCATTGCCCCGCCCCCGATCGTCTTGTCCAGCACCAAGCATCACGGGCTCGTACCGTCGGACGAGTTCTTCAAAGGTCGAACAATCTACAGCGCCGACCTCAGCAATTACAAAGTGGTGCAACGCGATTGGTTTGCGTATGCCACCAACCATCTCGCGGAGGGCTCGATCGGCCTTCAGAGACAGTTTGAGGTGGCGTGCGTGAGTCCGATCTACACGGTCTTCTCCTGTCGCGACTCAGTAGACCCTGGATTTCTCTTTCGAGTACTCAAGGCGCCGACCTCCATTGCGGCTTTCAAGTTCTTTGAGCAAGCATCGGTCGACCGACGCGGTGCGGTGCGCTATGGAGACTTTGCAAGAGTCTCAATCGATCTCCCTTCAATGCGCGAACAGGATCGGATCGCTGAAGTCCTCGATGCAACCGACGACGCGATTCGCGCATCCGAGCGTGTCATCGCGAAGTTGGAGCTGATCAAGCACGGGCTGTTTCGCGACCTACTCACGCGCGGCATCACCGAACATGGCGCGCTTCGTGACCCTCTTCAACATCCTGAACAGTTCTCGGACACCGCCTTGGGCTTACTTCCGAGCGACTGGAGAGTCGCATCATGCAGAGATCTTTGTCGAGAGATTGTGGTTGGGATCGTAATTCGCCCCACGCAGTGGTATGCCGACTCGGGCGTTCCCGTGCTCAGGTCGGCGAACGTCAGAGAGGACGGGATTGACCTAGCCGATTTGACGTTCATGTCGCCAGCGAGCCACCGAGCGCTCGCGAAGAGCGCTGTGTCACCAGGGGACGTAGTAACTGTCCGCACAGGTAATCCGGGAGCCACCGCCGTGATTCCTGATTCCTTGAGGGAGGCGAACTGCGTCGACATCATTATTAGCCGATCGGGGCCTTCACTTCTGCCGCAATACTTGAGTACCTGGGTAAACGCACCGATTGGAAAGGAACAAGTGCTCGCCAAACAAGGTGGGCTCGCTCAACAGCACTTCAACGTTCGCGAGATGAAGAATCTCCTCGTCGCAGTACCTTCGCTCTCGGAGCAGCGCGAGATCTGCAAGCGGACCACGGCTATTCAACAGCAGATTCGCGCTGAGCAAGATCTACTCGCGAAGTCTTATGCTCTCAAGAGCGGTCTGATCGAGGATCTGCTTGCAGGTCGCGTGCGCGTCCCCGTGGGCGATGAGGATGCGGCGTGAGCGGCCCACCCAATGAATACACGGACGTCGAGCTTCCACTCCTTCGCCAGCTCGTCGGCATGGGCTGGTCGCACGTCGAAGGATCGAAGTGGGAACCCTCGGCGTCAGGGCGAGAGACCTTTCGCGAGGTCGTCTTGTCCGATCACATGCGCGCTGCGCTGCGCCGTATCAACGTCGACGACGACGGCAACGAGTGGCTGGACGAGAGCCGCGTCGCGCAAGCAGAAGCGTCGCTACTCCGATCACCTGCACTGAAGCTGATCGAAGCCAACCAGGAGGTCACGTCTCTTCTGCTCACCGGCACGACGGTCGACGGAATCGACGGACGCGACGGCGGACGTGGGCAAACCGTGCACTACGTCGACTGGGAGCGCCCCGAGCGCAACGAGTTTCTCGCGATCAACCAGTTCCGTGTCGATGAGCCCGGCGGCCAGGCGCACAAATACGTCGTGCCCGACATTGTGCTCTTCATCAACGGCATCCCGATCGTCGTCATCGAATGCAAGAGCCCATACATCACTGAACCCATGGCCGAGGCGATCGACCAGTTACAGCGCTACGCGAACCAGCGCTCCCGTGTCCACGACGATGAAGGCAATGAGCGCCTCTTCCACCCCAACCAATTCGTGGTCGCGACGCACTTCGACAAGGCGATGGTGGGCACGTTCACGTCGGAGGGCGAGCACTTCGCTGAGTGGAAAGAGACCTGCCCTACGTCGCGCGAGGACGTCGCAGCCGAACTGGGCAAGTCGGTCGATGAGCTATCGAGTCAGGAGGTCTTGGTCGCAGGCATGCTGCGACCGGCACACCTACTCGACATCGTCCGGCACTTCACACTCCAGATGCGAATCAAGGATCGCACAGTCAAGATTGTCACCCGTTATCAGCAGTATCGAGCGGTCCATCGATCTGTCGAACGGCTCACGACAGGCGACACGCGAGTAGAAGACGGCGAGTTCGATCGCCGCGGCGGCATCGTGTGGCACACCCAGGGCTCCGGCAAGAGCCTGACGATGGTCTTCCTCATTCGCAAGATGCGGACACTTCCCGCACTACGCCGCTTCAAGGTTGTAGCCGTCACGGACCGCACCGATCTTCAACGCCAGCTCAGTGATACAGCTGCGCTGACCGGCGAGACGGTCGACGTCGGCAAGTCCGTCGCCAAGGTCAAGGAGTTGCTCGCTCGACCCGGACCAGGCCTCGTCTTTGCGATGATCCAGAAGTACCGCGAGGTCGATGCGGATCTTGCCGGTGAGGAAGGTGCGACCAAGAACGCTTCCGACGAGAAGGAACCGTTCGGCCTGCTCAACGACAGCGACGCCATCGTCGTCCTCGTCGACGAGGCGCATCGTTCACATGCGAGCACACTCCATGCAAACCTCTTGAGCGCACTCCCGAATTGCGCGCGGATCGGCTTCACCGGAACGCCGATCATCATGGGCGAGCGCAAGCGCACTTACGAGATCTTCGGCGAGTTCATCGACACCTACACGATCCGTGAATCGGAAGCCGACGGTGCAACGCTGCCGATCCTGTACGAAGGCCGCACGACACGCGGCGCCGTTACCGAGGGTCGAGACCTCGACGAGGTCTTCGAAGACATGTTCGCCGAACGTACCGCCGAAGAACTGGATGCGATCAAGAAGAGGTGGGCGACCAGGGGCAACGTCCTCGAAGCACCGAAGATGATCGAGGCCAAGGCACGCGACATGCTCCGCCACTACGTCGACGGCGTGATGCCCAACGGTTTCAAGGCTCAGGTAGTCGCAACCAGCCGTCTCGCTGCGGTTCGGTATCGCGAGGCATTTCTCCGTGCACGCGATGAGTTGGTTGCAGAGATCGAGAAGCTCGACCCATCGCAACGGACGCCCGAGGCGATCGACCGAGCCGACGAGTTGCCGACCAAGATGGCACGCCTTGTTCGTGCGTCCGCCCATCTGCCGTTGATTCGCGCGCTCGACTTCGTGCCGGTGATCTCGGGCAGCCACAACGACGATCCGGACTGGCTGCAGTGGTCTGATGGGGGCAAGCACAAGACCAACATCGACGAGTTCAAGCGGACGCTCGGCGTCGTGTCTGAGACCGCTCCAGGACAGGTCTCCCCTATCGCTTTCCTCATTGTGAAGTCAATGCTGCTCACGGGCTTCGACGCGCCCGTGGAGCAAGTTCTGTACTTGGACCGCTCGATCAAGGAGGCCGAGCTTCTCCAGGCGATCGCACGTGTCAACCGGACAGCCTCGGGAAAGAGCGTCGGCTACGTCGTCGACTACTACGGCGTCGGCGAGCATCTCAAGCAGGCGCTCGCTGCGTACTCCAGCGAGGACCTCGAAGGTCTGCTCCAGAGCATTGCCGATGAGATGCCGAAGCTCGCAGACCGTAGACAGCGCGTCCGCAACCTGTTCCTGGAACGTGGCGTCGATCGTTTCGACACCGAGGAGGACGTCGAATCCTGCGTGACGCTGCTGGAAGACGAGAGGCTTCGTGCCGCTTTCGAGGTGGCGCTGAAGCAGTTCCTCACGACGCTCGACATCGTGATGCCACGGCCGGAGTCGCTTCCCTTCAACCGCGATGCAAAGTTCTTCGGCATCGTGCAGGTGAAGGCGCGCCGTCGCTACCGCGACGGAGACACCTTCGACGTCTCCCTCTACGGCGAGAAGGTTCGCGCCCTCATCGACGACCACGTGCTCGCGCTCGGAGTCGACCAGAAGATTCCGCCGGTATCGATCACGGCGCCGGACTTCCGCTCCAAGGTGTCGGGTCTGCGCACAGACCGCGCCAAGGCATCGGAGATGGAGCACGCGATCCGATACCACGTTCGCAAACACTTCGATGAGGATCCGGCGCACTACGCCAAGCTCTCGGAGAAGCTCGATCGAATCCTCGAAGCGCTGAAGGAAAAGTGGGATCAGCTCGCCCTCGCGCTGTCGGACCTAGTCGACGAGGCGCTCAAGGGGCGTCAGGTCGATTCGACTGGGCTCGACCCCAAGACCGAGGCGCCCTTTTACGGGTTGCTCGGTCAAGAGCTGGAATCGGAGTCGACGAGCGCCCGGGAGCTGACGATGAAGGACGCCCCGCCCTCCTCACTGTCGACCTCCCAGGCAGCCGTTCTGCGTTCGGCCACGGTTTCGCTTGTTGCGCACATCCGCCAGGAGATCCGCGTCGTGGGGTTCTGGCAGAACGGCTATGCGCAAGAGGTTCTCCGCAAGTGGGTGGTGCAACACCTCGACGGCCAGCAGGTCGACGGTCGCGACCTCTTCAAGCTGGACCGACTCCCCGAACTCGCCGATCGTGTCGTCGAACTTGCGCGCGCGAATCACACGAAGCTGGCGGCTGACGTATGAGCAACGCAACGCTTCCCGCACCAGCTCGGCTGACCGTTGCTGGCCTCGACTTCGAAGTCCAACTCTCGGGGTCGCGACGCTCGATCGGCATCACCGTTGATCGCGATGGCTCGTTGATCGTGAATGCACCGTTCGGATGCGACGCGGCCGAACTGGCGGCTTTCGCCCACGAGAAGCGCATGTGGGTTTACAAGAAGCTCGCCGAGAAGGACTTGTTGCTGTCTCACCGGCCGGCGAAGGAGTTCGTCACCGGTGAAGGATTCACGTATCTCGGTCGTTCGCATCGACTGCTGCTCGCCGATCGCCACGCCGCCACAGTCAAGCTCGAACGTGGACGACTGGTCATGCGACGTGACGTCGCCACAGCCGGCGAAGGTCCGCGTGCAATGGTCGAGTGGTACCGAACGCGCGCCGGGAAGTGGCTGACGCATCGGGTGAAGCCGTGGGCACGCCGCATGGGCGTGACACCGAGCGGTATCGACGTTCGCGACCTCGGCTACCGATGGGGTTCACTCGGTAAGAGCGACCGAGTGAACTTCCACTGGGCGACGATCCAGCTCCCGCCCGCACTGGTGGACTACGTGATTGTTCACGAGCTGGCGCACATGCATGAGCCGAATCACACGCCGGACTTCTGGCTCCGCGTGGAACGAGCGATGCCCGCGTACCGATCGGCGAAGGTTGCGCTTGCGAAAGCGGGCACCCAACTCTGGCTCGGCGCGTAACAGCGGAGCCACGTCCGGAGGACGGACGTCACACGACAATTTCGATTGGAACGCCGATCTGCTGCGCGACGGGGGTCCAGATATCGACGTCCTGACCCGGAGTCTCGATCGATACCACCAACGCGTATCGGGCTCCGTTCTCGCTGCGATCGCGCGCCTTGAGATCTTTCCACCACCCCGTGACCGGGTACACGGCAATCGCGCCACGGTCAGCTAGGTCGGCTGCGGTACCAGTCCAGATGTCGGAGTGCAATGAACCCGACACTCTGTAGTCCGGTCCGAAGTACCACTCGGCGGCGTCGCTCGCAGCCGGGGTCGGGCGCTTCTCTTCCTCAGCGAGAGCGAGCTGGTTCAGTCGCTTCCGGAACGCCTCGTTCTCCTCGTTGACGCGTCGTACATCGAAGCGGAGACCGTGGGATGCATAGCTATACCGTCGTACCCAACCGCGAGATCCGGGATTCGGCTCGATGAAGTACGAGAGCGTGACGCGGAGTCGAACCTCAGCAGCGCCAAGGTCCGCGAGGACGTCGGTCGGCCACGGCAGCGAATGGAAGTGGATCTCCCGCATGTGCCCGTCGCCGTCGAAGGGATGTATCACGCTTTCGGCGATCAAGGTCAGAGCGTCTGCGGCACTGCGCGTGGCTCGTGTCAGGTTGGCAACGCCCATGCCGTACCTGCGGTGCAGCGCATCGCGAGGTTTCCGCAGCGTCGCGGCATCCAGTCGCGCTTGCATGGCCGGTGTCCACTCGGCGGAGTGAACGATCAGCGCGCGTACCGTCTCGGGCCAGATCGCCGGATACTCCGCCATGATCGAAGCCGCGAGGTGCGCAGCCTGGGCGGTCGCCGCGCTCGTCTGGCGAGTGACGGTCAAGGGACGTGGGTCCGGGTACCGGCGCTTGGTCGTGAGGCGTTGGTATGCGTAGGGCCAATCGAAATCGGACCCATCGGGCGAGCGAGCAACGTTGCCGCCCTCAAGTACGACATCCGGCTTCACCGGCCAGGCCGGATTGCAGGCCACGGACGTCCGGCTGTAGGGCGACAACTCACCGTGGGGTGCCAACGGAGTCCAGTCGTCATACCCGTGTTCTGCGGGGTCGAGTTCAGTCAGCTCCGTATGCGCCCCAACGGTCAGTGCATTCCAGGCCTGCGCCGGGTCTTCAACTGGCTCCAGATCACATCGTGTGAGGTAGTCATCCGAGAAGTCGTCGATGTTGCCAGCAGAAACGACAAACAAACGGGTCGCCGAGTCATCTTCCGGATCGAGGAAGACCATTCCATCCGCGGACGTTTCAATCGCGAGCCCTGCGGCGAGTGCGTCGACAGCAGCAGACCATGACGATGGTTGCCCGACGTTGATAGGGCGCGTGTCGTCTGACGTCTCCCCGTCGGTCGTTGTGGCGACGGCGAACACACGGCGGCGGTTCGGCGCCTCGATCTCCACGAGGCTCGCGGCGGTTGCAGTGATCGCGCCATATAGCTCCGGCGGGTTCACGCCGGCTGGAGGAAGGAACTTCACAGATTCCAGGCGATGGAGAAGGCGTACTGGGTCTTGGGAAAGGATCGCTTCGCCCAGGTCACCAAACAGTGCGAGGCCCGCCATCTCGGTTCCGTGACCGTGGTGGTCTTCGGTGTGCCATGTGGGGTCGCAAGTGTGGCAATCCTCGGGGCGAAGTGCGGGCGCCAGCAGCGCGTGTCCCTGATCTACTCCGGTATCAATGATGCAAGCGGTAGGACTGTCGTCCGAGGGAGGCTGCATTCGTGCGAGGAGATCGTCGACCCAGTCGGCTTGATCCGCTGCAGGTTCCATTGCGATGAATTCGGCGGACGTCCTCGGCCGCCGAAGTTCTGCGAGATCATCGAGAACATCTAGGGCACCTGCGAGATCGTTGCGGCTCGCGCGCACGAGCACGACGGTACGGTCAGTGAAAGCGAGAGTTCTCGGTCCGACCTGAAGCTGGCGCTGTTCGGCGAACTCACGGACACGCTGCGCTTCCTGCCCGTCGCGGCGCCGAAGCCAGACTTCCCACCACACGACATCGTCAGTCGCGGGGAACGCTGCTGGATCGGTCCATAGGCGTTCGAGAGAAGCGAGGCCGATCGATTGCACCCGATCAAGTAGCTCGCGATTCCGAGGTTTGTCGTTCCCGGACGTTTCCCGGTATTGGTCGATGCGCTTGAGGAAGTAGCCGAGCTTCCCATCAGGGATGAAGACCGTCGCTTGCTCTACAACCTCGCCATCCACAACGACGTCGCGCACCAAGCGCAATTCGGGATGAACCTTTCCTTGACGTGGGTCGAGGCTTTCCAACGCCAGCTTGAGGCCGGGAAAGCTCTCGAACATGACGTATATGCCGGGGATGGCACCTTGGATGTGCACGGCCTGGGCTTCTCGTTGCGTGTCGCCCTGTGCGCTCGCCGCTTCCAACGAGGCCTTGAGTCCGTCGGCATGCGCGGCGCGATTGGCCGGTGCAGGCAGTGGCTTCGGATCCATCTTCCGCGGTGGACGCCGATAGTTCTCCGCTGCCACGGCCTCGATGAACAGATGCGGACGATCGCGCTCGGCCATTCGGTGCTCAGTGCGTAGACCGCGCTTGCCGCTCGCGCAAGGCAGCGACGAGATCCGCTGTCGTGACAGCGTCGCGCTTGGCGAGGATTACGTCCTTGGCTGCGAGCTCGGCCGCGAGCGTGATCTCGGCATGGCTGAGCCCACGTGCAGCGTTCTTGACAGCGGTCCATCCGATCCGTCCAAGGCGCACGTTAGCCAGCCGGTTTTTGATCACCGCCTGCGCGACCTCCGATGTTGGAAGTGGGTAATCGATCACCGCATCGAATCGTCTGAACATCGCACGATCCAACATCTGCGGGTGATTGGTCGCTGCAACGAGAATGCTCTCGGCGTCATCCATCTCTAAGAACTGCAAAAACGAATTCAGAACGCGGCGAATCTCCCCAACGTCGTTTGTGCGCGCCCGCTCTCCACCCAGTGCATCGACTTCGTCGAACAGATATACGCCTCTGGTCTCGGACAAGGCGTCGAAAACGAGGCGAAGCTTGGCCGCTGTTTCACCCATGAATTTCGTGATGAGTCCGTCGAGCCGTATGACAAAGAGCGGGAGGTGCAGCTCGCCTGCGAGTGCGCTCGCCGTCATGGTCTTCCCGGTACCCGGTGGACCGACGAGGAGCAGGCGCCTCAGCGGCTTGAACCCGTGCGACGTCAGTCTGTCCTGTTGGCGCTGTTCGAGGATCGCGCGATCGAGACGAGCGCGAACATCGGGCTGGAGTACAAGGTCGGACATTCGCGTCTGCGGATATGAGACAGAAAGGAGTCCGGCAAGCTCACCCCGAGGCTGCGCGACGGGGATTGGCCGACTGGATGATTTCGGTGGCTCCTTGCGCAGCGTGTCGACGAGATCACGAAGCTCTTGCGCGAAGTGGCTCTGACCACCCCGAGCGGCGCGGGCTGCGACCTGCAACGCGACCGAATAGAACTTGGTGTCGTCGTGTTCGGCATGGCTTCGAACAAGCGCCTTGACCTGGTCCGCTGTCGCCATGGCTCAGGCCTCCCCTCGAGGGCGCGACCGAGCATCACCAGCGCGCCCGCCAGCCGAATCGGAACAAATGGGAGGCCGCTGCACGTCGTCCATGGTCGACCCTGATCATCGCACGCATCGGCGACAGCCGTTCCGATCCTGGGCACCGATCCGGTCGATTCGGCCCCGCGAGCGCGCCGTTCGGGGTCGGTCCAAGCTGGCGACGACCGCCCGGACACACGATCGGAAAGCGGAGAGAATCGTCCTGTCGCAGCTCAGCGATACTTTCCGAGTCATGGAGCCACGAGGCCCGCGCCCCGCCGACGCGCCTACCCCGAGCCGAGACCGCGGGTCGCGGCGTCCGGCCCGAGCGCGCACACCGTGACCGCCGCCGACCAGCCCGCGCACTCCGTGATCGCTCCGACGGCGGGCATTGACGGGCGGGTCGCCCTCGCAACGTCGATGCACGCGGCGCCAGGCGTCTACGCCGTGCTCGTCGGAAGTGGCATGTCGAGTGCCGCCGGAGTTCCGACTGGTTGGCAGGTCGTTCAGGACCTCATCCGGAAGGTCGGAATCGCCGAGGGTGTCGACCCAAGCGACATCGGCGACACGCCTGAGGAATGGTGGGCAGGGCTCGGGCGTCCTGAGCCTCAGTACGACACGATCCTACCCGCTCTCGCATCAACCGATGCGGCGCGTCAGTCCTTGCTTCGAACGTACTTCGACCCGCCGCCGGAGGCCGGTGGGCCCATCTTGCCGACTGTGGGACACAACGCGCTCGCTGAGCTGTGCAGAAGCGGACGGGTAAAGCTCATTCTCACGACGAACTTCGACCGGCTCATCGAGCGGGCCCTTGACGCGGTCGGCATCACGCCGCAGGTCATCTCAAGTTCGGCGGCGATCGCTGGTATGACACCGTTACCTCATGCTCCGGTAACCGTGCTGAAGGTTCACGGCGACTACGCGATGCCGGGACTACGCAACACTCCCGAGGAACTACGCACGTACGACCCCGAGTGGGACCGACTACTCGATCGCATCTTCGACGAGTACGGATTGCTAACCATCGGTTGGTCCGCTGAATACGACACGGCTCTGGCTGACGCGCTATCCCGCTGTCCGTCGCGTCGGTATCCGATGTTCTGGGCGGCGCACGAAGGCACCCTCACCGAGGGCGCGCGGCGACTGATCGGGTCGCGAGGTGCAGCCGTTGTCGACGTGAAGGGAGCGGACGAGTTCTTCGTCGACCTGCAGCAGCGCATCTCTCGTCTTGACGAGATTGCCGCTCGACGACAACGCCCCACGCCTTTGCGCAACGCCATCTTCCAACCCGACCCGACATCCGCTCCACAAGGTTGGGGGGTTCTTCCGCTCCTCCAATTGAGGGCCGTCGCTGCGGTCAGTCCTGTGACGCTCGATACGGTCGGCCTGATTCGCCCGCAACATCGCGACGCGCTTGTGAGCGCGTTACGCGCCGCGGCCGCGACGATGGCCGTGCGTTCGATCGGATCCAATCCTCCAGCTTCGGCGGCGGCACCGCCCGTGAGCCCCGCGACTGCCGAGCCACTCGTGGACTGGAGTCACACGCCCCATGCTCATCAGTCCACTGACTACGCGTCGTATCGTCTGGGAGGCGATGCAAGCGGTGGCGTCTCCTCCCTCGTCACCGTGCAGTGCCCGAACTACGCCAACAGCGGTTCCGTGCTGTTCAAGATCGACATCGGGGTTTCCATCGAGCGAGCCCTCTGGCTCGGAGAGACCGTGCGCGCGTTGCGCGACGCCCTTGTACTCGTGACCTCCGTACTGCCCGGAGTGTTCGCCGAAATCCTTCCGACCGACGCCGAGGTGCAACAGGCAGAGATCCATCTCCTTGCCCCGTCGGTGGACGGCAACAACAAGAACCGACCGAACGACTTACTTCAGCGAGTCGACCTTGCACTATTTGGAACACCTACGCGGACCGTCGGACCCCTGCTGGCGTTCGCGACGCAACTTTCGGGGCCACTGACCGAACACGAGGCTGCTGAAGTTGTAGCTACAGGGTTCGACTACATGACCCTGGCGAGCGGCTACCTCGACACACGGGTCGGTATGGGAAGTGTGCGTTACGAGCTGGGCCTTCCCGCCTCAGTCTGAGACGGAGCGACGACACCGCCAGAGACCGGGAGGAGATTCCTCCTCCCGGTCGGTGTGTGCGCTATGCGGCGACCGTCTCCTTCTTCGGCGACAGTGCCTTGAAGGTGTCGGCGACGACCTCGACCGACCGGCGCTTCGTGCCGTCGGCGGCTTCCCAGGTGCGGGTCTGCTGCCGACCCTCGATGTAGGCGAGGCGACCCTTCGCCATGTACTTGGCGGCGAACTCGGCGTGCTGACGCCAGAGGACCACATCGTGGAACTCGGGCGCTTCCCGGTCGTTGGTTGCGATCCGGATGGTCGTGACGCTGATTCCGGAGCCGGTGGTGCGCAGCTCGGGTGTCGCAACGACCCGGCCGACGAGGATCACTCGGTTGACGGATGTTCCCTTCGAGGAGCGCTTGGTCTCCGTGTTGTCGCTCGTGGACTTGGTGCTGCGGGTGGTGGTCTTGCTGGTCATGTGATGTACCTCCGTTTGGTGGATCGATGCAGCGGTGATGACCAGACCAGGTGCCGAGCGGAATACCCCTCGCCGCAGGCGACATGCCTTGGGGGTTGCAGCGACAAGGCAACGGTCTGGTAGCCGTGTGCGATGAGATCCACGACAAGCAGGAGGGGCATCAGGTCAGGAACCACATCCCGGAGCAACGGTCACGATCACCACGGGACAGGTGCACTGCGCGGAACCGCAGTCAACGATGAGCCGCGTGTTGGGCGCGTCAGCGACCGGGCAGCCAACCACCGAGGTCAAGGGCGGCACGTCGTGCCGGCGAAGCGCACCCTTGACGGAAGGGCACGATGCACCCTCGATGTGGGCCTCCGATCAGGAGGCCATGGGTGCGTGCAGGGCAGACGGAAGCAGCGACAGCGCGGGCGCAATGGGAAGCTGATGACACGGACGTAGGTCGTCGCGCGTTACCTACGACACAGCGGCGTCATGCTTCGGTGGGCGCAGGTCGATCCGCAGATCGGCAAGGCGTTCATCGTCCTCCGCGTATCCCTGTTGGTCGAGGATGCTGAGCAGATCCTCTTGGCGCGGTTGGCCGAACGCGAGTCGGTAGAGGGCGCGTTGGCGTTGGAGACGCTGCTCGCGCTGTTGGTCTTTGCTGAGCGGGAACGATGGGATCCACCGCTCGATCTTGGAGTCGCCGGGGTATGTCCACCACGGCCAGAGATCGTTCATGTCGGGTTGGCGCTGCTCTTCAGCCGCGGCGAATGCTGCGGTCCAAGGGTCTGCAACAGTCGATCGCAATGCGTCTTCGCGGTGCGCGGCGCCGACGTTCTTACGGACGGCGTGGCCCTTGAATCGATGAACGCGACCTTCGCGCTGTTCGAAGTCGGCGGGATTGGCGGGCAGGTTCCAATGCACGAGCGAATGGCACCACCAGTGGAAGTCGATTCCTTCCTGGCCGATCGAGGTTGACGCGAGAACCATCGGCCAGAACGGTGAGTTGAAGGCGGCCTGTACGTCGGACATGCGCTCGACCGACTTCTCGTCCGTCTTGACTGTGCCTTTGGCGGACCCGTAGCGGAGCGCGAAGCGCGCGTTGAAGCGCAGCGGTGTGTCGGGACGTGAGGGGTCAAATCCCTGGAGTGCGGCGACGTGTAGAGCGATTGCGGAACGCACGTCGACGGCCATCGCGAGCAAGGCTTCGTCGGTGGCCGGGTTCTGGTTGCCCACGAGATGGTGGAGGTACTCGTCGACGACCGCTTGCAGATTGCCTCCGAGGCAATACTCCAGCACGACTTGCCAGTACGCGAGGTCGGAGCCTGGACGATCGAGTAGCGCCATGACTTCCGGTCGGTTGAAGAGTGAGCGGAAGCCCGCAGCGATGACCGCTGCCGCTCGACGCACGCCATCGTCGGTGAGATCCGGTATGCCGGCGGTCACGCGTCGCAATGCGCGCCATGCGACGTTCGCGGGTCCGGCGAGACCGACGAGCGCGACCCAACGGGTGAGGTTGGGCGGATGGGCACCGAGTTCCACTTCGTCTCTGGCCGCTTGGTCGGCTGCGAGGAGGTGGGTGACGAGGCCGCGGTCGTCCGACGCGGTCTCCTTCTCGGAGATGACCTCCGCCAGTTCGGAGTGCTGATCCGTGGCGTCAATGGAGAAGGGTGCGGCCCAGAACCACGTGTCGCGACTCAGCGATGAGCTGGCCCTTCGAGCCCCGCCGACGCGCGCGGCGACGCGCGCCTCTGCGTACGCGAGTGCGCGTTCGGCCGGAAGGACTTCGCCCGGAGTCTGGCGTGCGAAGTCCAACGGATCAGTGAGTTCGGCCAATCCGGGAGTTGGCAAGAAGAGGGCGAGGGCCGACATGCCCGCCGGCCGCCCGTCCTCCCCCATCCGGTATGCGAGACGCGGTCGGGTCGGTCCGTCGGCTGCGACTGACCCTTGCATGCGGTGCGTGGCGGTCCAACTCAAGAGCGAAGCGATGGCGGAAGGGGCAGCGGCCCAACTGGAGAAGATGAGTCGTTTCGTCACCGATGTCGGGTCGATTTCGGCGTACGCGCCGGCAGGCTCGTGATACGGCATCGAGGGCGGGAGCCACAGCAGTCGCCAGTAGCCGCCGTCGAGAGTTTCGGCAACGAGTTGGCGGAGTCGTGAGTTGGCGGGTTCGATCTCTTTCGACCCGCGCAGGTCGGCGCGCTTGATGACCTGTGCGTTTTCGAGAAGCGCCCTGCGGCTCCACGGATCGAGGTTGTGCTGTCGGAACTTCGCGGAGAGCTGGTACCCGTCCATGAAGTTGAGGAAGTACGGCGCGGACTTCCAGTACTCGACGGACAGCGCGCCGCCGACTTCATCGGCGATTGCTTTCAACGCGACGAACCCGAGCAAGTCCTCGGCTGTGGGCGGAAGAGGTTGATCGACCTTTTCGATCAGCATGTCGGCCGCACCGGAGACGGGGCGCTCGGTACGACACATCACTTTGCGCAGCAGGTGCTCGACGGCGTCCTTCGCGGATTGAGGATCGCCGCCGGTCACGGCACGGCGACGGAAGTCGGCAAGCGCAGACTTGAGACGCTGCGTCGTGCCAGCGTGACGCGGGTATTCGAGGAAATCGATGGTGCCGATGAAGTCGGCGTAGTGGTCGTCGCCGGTGAGTTCGCGTTCCTTTGCGAGCGTGTACATCTTGTACGGCGTCGCCGACAGGAGGAGGACCTTTACCTGTTCGGCAGTGAAGAGATCGTTCGCAAGCTGGCTGACCTCGCGTTCCGAATCGACCTCGGGTCGATCGAGGAGATGCTTGAAGCGCTGGAACTCGTCGAGGATGACGAGGTCGGGTTCGAGGCAGTCGACGCTGACCTCGGCGAGTACGCCGCGGAGCGAGCCCACGATTTCGAGCCGTCGTCGGCTCTGGTCTGCGTTGAACTGGGAACGGCCGTACATCTCGTCGACGAGCTCGCGCAGGTCTGCCATGACGCGCGAGCGTCGGACGGCAGCCCGGAACTTCTTCGTCACCGATGCATCGGGCAGTGCATTCGGGTCAGTCAGGGCTTCGCAGAGCGCTTGCCAGCGTCGCTCGTTCACGTCCATCCTCAGAATGCGCTGCAGTGCGTTCCACTGTGCGCGAGTTCCCTCCATCAACGGCTCAAGGAGCCAACTGAGGAGGGCGCGTTCCTCGACTCGTCCGCTGCGATGGCCTTTGTCGAACGAGGTACCAGGAGTAAACGCGACGAGGTTGACCGTCTTGCTGCCGTCTGGCATGCGTCGGTTGAGGTCGCGCAGTTGTGTGGCAAGCATGGTGATGCGTGTCGAGAGCGGCTTGGTGCCGTCGCCACGCACGTCGAGCTTGGCGATGTTCTGTCGTGCAATGTCGGCGTTGGAGCAGATGTAGATGATGTCGATGCGATCGACGGTGTCGTCATGTTGGAGCCGTTGGATCGCGCCATCGATGACGCCGCGTGCCACGAGGGTCTTACCCATGCCGACCTCGTCGGCGACGAGAAAGCGATCGGTGGGATCAGGGTCGTCGTACAGCCGCCGAAGGACGTACTCGACAGTGTCGACCTGGAAGTCCTTCAGCGTTGCGAAGGCGGTGTCAGCAGAGTGTGGGCTCACGATGGTGTCCTGAGCCGTGATCGGGCGTTGACAACGGACGGCCAGAATGCGTCCCAGCCTTCGGGCAAGACGTCTCGACCCTTCTCGGTCGCGCTGAGGCGTTTGACGAGGCGGTCGATGTCGTCGATGGTGCTGGGCGAGGAGGCAAGTGCCGTGAGCACTGCTTCGAGGACGCCTGCACCACCTTCTCCGATGGTGAACGCACCGAAGGTCCCGGCACCCTGGCTCTCGGGGAACCAACCTTCGCGGCCCGCGAGCTGCAGTAGCAACAAGATGAAGCGAAGGAACTCGGTGGTCGTGCCGATGCGCCGGGCGAGGACCCGGTCGAGCCGGTCGGCGGGATCGCCGACAAGGCGAGCGAGGACCACCGAGCTGACCTCCACTCTCGTCGCTCCTTTTCCACTTGCGAGTCGCATGACGAGAAACGGTGTGATGTCTTCGACCTCGGAAAGCTGCCATCGATGATCGAGGCGCTTCCCGAACGATGGTCGGTGCGGCTGTGCGGTCAGAGTTAGCAGCTCGACGGTGAGTTCGACATCTTCGGGAAGACTGGACGCTGCGCGCAGCGGCTCGTCGGAGCGAACCCAGAGCAGCGGATGTTCGTGATCACCTTCGACTGTTGCCGTATAAGTGAGTGACGCCAACTCTCGAAGCGCGTTCTCAAATGTACGGCGCAGTTCGTCTTCAGCCGATTCGGTGATGCTGTCCCCGAGCGTGTGCGGAAGCAGGATCTTGCCGAAGCCGGTAGCGCCGAGTGCCGCCTCGACGCCATACGCGCCGACCCTTCCGACGATCTCGACCAGCAGCTCGTCGTTGCCGCCCCACGCAGCGTCAGTCGTGTTCGCTGAGCCGACGAAGACGTGGGCTTCCTTGTTGCGCTCGACCACGTAGAGTTTGGCGTGCAGTCCGGAGAGAGACCACCGAAGTCCGGCTTCGTCAGATTCTGGGTCTGGGATAGCGGCGGTCTCGTCGAGAACGCGTAGGTCGGCGTGCTTGTCTAGCCATTCGCGCCACTCCTCACCGACGGCATTCAGTTCTTCTGCGCGAGAGAGCAGCACACACTCTCCGGCACCATCGGGCCATGCCGCGTCTAGGCCGGCGTCGTTGAGGAATGGCGACACGACGAGGCGGCGGTACCCGTCCATGTTCGGCTGTGTCCGCAGCCCGCGGCCGAAGACGTGGAACGCAAGCCAGTCGTTGCTCGCGACGACGTTGTCCGGTCGCTCCCATTCGACGTAGCGAAGACCCTCCGCGAGTTCATTGATCCCGGCTGTTCGCTCCGCTGGGACACCCGCAGGAACGCGCGACACCAGCGAGGCAAGGAGGTCCGCGATCGGTCGGTTGATGGCCCGGCGCTGCAGGGTGCGGCGGCCGTCCAGGCTGACGACAACATCCCATGCGCGGTCGTGTGTGAGGTTGCGGGAGCCGCACACAAGACGGAACCGTTCTTCACCGTCGTCGTTTGCAAACCGGAGTACCCAGAGCTTGGGGTGGAAGAGGTGCCCTGGAGTTGGCGCTCTGACCTGATGGACCATGCGTTCAACAAAGGCCAGGAGGTCATTGCGTTGCGCGGGCACGGATACGTGGCCGGCCTGACAGAAGACATCGATGCGGTCGGAGTAGTTCTGCACCGCCTGCAGGATGCTGAGTTGGTCGGGTGACGAACCAAGGTCCGCTCCAGCAAGTGCGAGGGGAACGGGCAACAACGCGGTGAGGTGAAGCGTGAACGTGGTGGCGACGGCGCGTTCGAGTCGGAAGCCCGCGTCTGGCGGTGCGAGGAGGTCGACGAGAAGCGTGCGGTCGTCAGGCGACAGCATGCTCGTCTTCTTGGCTGGCGCTGAGCCCGTCGGCGATGTCTGTCAGCATGCGTTGGACCTGCGGCCAGCGATACACGAGCGGCCGGGTTCCTGCATCGCCTTTCCATTCGCCAAGGCGTTTCTTGTTCGCGAGGCGGGCCTGACCTCGCTTGTGTTGGATCTCCCTGCGCCGGATGAGGGATCGAGCATCTGATGACGCCACGATGCGACGGGGGTCGTCTGCAAGGAGGCGCGCCCACTCATCGAGAAAGTCCTGCGTCTGACGTGGGATACGCACGACGTTGTCGAGGATGCAGTGCCAGAAGCGATCGATTGCCTCTGCCCACTCGGCCAGGCGCAATCGCATGGCATCAGTGGCCCACTCGTCGAGACGGAGGCGGTAGTTGTCGACCGAGGTGGCGTCCGTTGCTTCGAGGTCGGTGTCCAACCGCTCTTCGGCCAACATCAGGTTGTAGAGGAGAGCCGCACCGTGCGCCGCGCAGGAGAACTGCTGCGCGTGTCGGACCAGGTCTGCGATCGACGGTGGCGTATCGGTTGGGAGTGCCGCGTCCCAGATGGCGTCTGCAGTTACGAGCGGTTCTCCTCGACGGAGGTCACGGACATACGCGCTGAGCAGGCTCGCCCGCTGGTTCGGACGGTCGGACGAGAGGATTCGCTCGCACAACCATTCGGCTTCCTCTCCGGTCAAGTCGAACGTTGCAAATTTGAAGCGAAAGAAATCAGTTGGCGGTTCTGGGATCTCCCGCTGCCAGAACGATGGAACGCGATCGGCGATCTCTTCCTCGGCGTCGAGCGCACCGACGCCGCGAGCGACGTGTCGGCCGTACTGGCGGATGCTGAGCGAGGGCGAGAGAAAGATGCCGTAGCGGATCAGGCCACCCCAGAAGATGGCCGACGGGAGCGTGCGTACGTTCGTGCCGCGATCGACGCCGATCAAGCCTGCGAAATCACCGCCGGCCCGCAGGGCCTCGATGAGGCTGCGCTCCATGTCCGTCGCCTTCACAACGAGCTGGTGCGGATGCCGCTGCTCTGCACGGCGGAAAATCCACGGTACGAAGAGGAAGTAGCGAGCGCGGGTCTGGATGACGGAAGTTCCTGGAAAGAGGGTGTTGCTGATCGCGTCTCTGACGGTGCCGACGCCGAGGTCGTCGACGGTGTCCTTGTCAGAGAAGAGCTGGAGCATTTCTCGGACGCGGCGCTGGTCTTCTTCCGAGTGATCCAACCAGTTGATGAACGATCCCACGCCACGGCCCTCCGGATCCGAGCGGGCCGCTCGGGCGCTCTTCGGGTGCCAAAGATACTGGCGTGCGGGGAGCTTGGGCCGGGCCGTCGAAACCACGATCCGGACCTGCCTTCCTCGATGTGGACCTCCCCTCGGGGAGGTCATGGATGCATCGGTAGGGTTTCGCGGCAGACACGAAGCGGGGAACCATGGCGACAGAGGCCGAGCGCGAGTTCCATCGGGAGATGGTCACGGGCGCGGACCGGCTCAAGCGGGAGATCGGGTACAACCCGACGCGGTTCAACCAGATGGTGGCCGAGCACGGAGGAGCCGAGGCGACCCGCCAACTGCTGCGGGGGCGCGATGCGTCGGACGGCTTCACGACGCTGTGGGAGGCGGGACGCTTGGAGATGAGCGTCGAAGCCGCTGCGCTGCTGCCCTGGTATGCGGACCTGTTCAGCGATGAGCAGCGCGGGGTCGCACGGAGGCGGCTGGTCGAGCACGGCTTCGATGTCGACGGGTTCCTCCGGGACCGTCAGGCCCGGCCGCCCGCCTGGATCCAGGAGCCGTCGGCAGAGGGCTGACGGTGCCTTGGGGATGCGATAACCTGCGCTAGAAACGTAGATATCTACGGGTTAGAGCATCTTTCTGGTCTAACCCGTAAACTTCTAGAGGTTAGGCGCCGGGACTTGTTCCTCCGCATAACTCGGAGTAATCTACGTATTAGAGCCTCTAGGCTGGCTAACACGGAGGAATCTCGTGGTAGAGCGGAAGAACCTGACGGTCGAAGAGTGGGAGACCCTGGTGGGCCGGCAGGTCCGCGCTGCCCGGGTCGCCAGTGGTCTCGACCAGGCACAGCTCGCCTCCCTCGCCAACGTGTCCCTGGCGACCCTCTCGAACCTGGAGCGGGGCAAGGGGTCGAACCTCAAGACGCTGATTTCGGTCGCTCGTGCGCTGGGACGGACCGACTGGCTGGAGACCCTCGCACCCGAGGTGACCGTCTCCCCCATGCAGATGCTGCGAGCCAAGCGAGCGGCGCAGGCTCCGGTGCGGGTACGGCCACGGCGAAAGCAACTGGCGTGAGCGATGCCGTATGAACCGGTTGACCTCATCGAGGTCAGATGCTGGGGGACACGTGTCGGCGCGGTAGCTCTCGATCCAAGTTCGGGCTTCTACGTGTTCGAGTACGACCCCAGGTGGTCCGACAAGGGTGTACAGCTCGCGCCGACGACGATGCCTGTCGGTGGTCGGGCGCAGAGGTTCGTGTTCCCAAATCTTCCGCCGGTCACGTACCACCGCCTTCCGTCGATGATCGCGGATTCACTCCCCGACGACTTCGGCAACGCACTGACGACGGCGTACCTCGCAAACGAGGGTGTGCGGCCCGAGGCCATCACGCCACTGGACCGGCTCGCCTATCTCGGCAGCCGGGGCATGGGCGCGTTGGAGTTCCGTCCGCTGCGGGGTCCGCGCACGCGCAAGGCGACAGCGATTCATCTGTCGGAGCTTGTGGTTGCGGCGCGGAGTGCGCTCTCCGGCGAGATCAGTAGCGAGGCCGGCACGACGGACGCCATCAAGCACCTGATCGCAGTCGGCACGTCAGCGGGTGGTGCACGTGCCAAGGCCGTCGTCGCGCTCAACCCGATCACCAACGAACTGCGCTCCGGTCAGGTTCCGGCGGATCCAGGTTTCGAGCACTGGCTGTTGAAGTTGGACGGTGTCAGCCCCGACCTTGACCTTGGTGTCTCCGGCAACTACGGGCGCATTGAATACGCGTACTCGAAGATGGCGGCGGTCGCGGGGATCGAGATGACCGAGTGCCGCTTGCTGGAGGAGGGCGGCCGCGCCCACTTCATGACTCGGCGTTTCGACCGCACCAAGGACGGCGAGAAGATCCACGTGCAGTCGCTGTGCGCTCTGGCCCACCTCGACTTCAAGCAGATCGGCGCGCACGACTACGCGCAGCTCTTCCAGCAGATCGACCAGCTCGATCTCGGTGCAGAGGCGCGGGCGGAGGCGTTCCGGAGGATGGTGTTCAACGTCGCCGCTGCCAACTGCGACGATCACTCCAAGAACTTCTCGTTCGTCCTGATCGAAGGTGGCGAGTGGCGGTTGTCGCCTGCGTATGACGTCACCCACGCGCACGCCCCCGGAGGCACGTGGACGAATGAGCACCTGATGGCCGTGAACGGCAAGCGCGCCGCGATCGATCGAGACGATGTCGAGACCGTCGCCGATCGCTTCGCCGTGCCGGGCGCCGCGCACGTCATCGAGCAGGTCCTGGCCGCCGTCGACGAATGGCCGCGCCATGCGGACGAGGCGGGCGTGCCCGAGGCCGTGGCGCAAACCGTCACGACGCACATCGACCTCTGGTCGAAGCCGCTGCGTTGACCTGACCGACGCGGCCGTCGGACGGCATCGGCGGAGGGTTGATGCTGATGGTCGCGGTGGTGATTGTGATCGGCGTCGTGATCGTGCTCGCGGTCGCGGTGGTCGTCGCGGTCGCGGTGGCGGTGGTGTTGGCGCCGTTGCCGTTGGCGCCGTCGGTGTTGCCGTTGGCAGCGGCGGCGGCTACGTCGCTGCTGGCAGAGCCGTCGCCAACCGATCGGCAACGTGCATGACGTCAACGTCGGCAAGAGGTCCGGGTGCAGCGATCATTTCGGCGAGTTGTTTGCCCCAGGTCACCCAAACGTCGTTGAGTCGGAAGGGCTTTGCGAAGAGCCTCCACTCGGCGTCGATGAAGCAGAGGGCGGCGTTGACGGGGATGTCGGCACCGGCCAGCGCAGTGCGCACTGCATCAGTCTGCCAACCGAGCCCGTGGGCGAGCTTCGTGCGGTCGCGTCCGTCGACGTAGAGGCGGTAGTCGGTCTTGAACCAACCGCCCTTGTCTCGCCGCTCGACGAGTCCCTTGTACGTCTTGGCGTCGATCACCCACACGCCCGATGCGGCGATTGCCATGTGATCGATGTTGCCGCGAGTCTTCGGAACCTTGCGGTCGTGCAGGAGGACGGCGCGATCACCCACGCGCTTCGCGAGGCTCTCGGCGAGGCGTCGCTCTCCCTCTGATCCCTTGGCCCACGCTCTGGTGGATTGCGGATCTTCGGAGAGGAACTTCACGACGCCGGCGAGGCGCCCCCATCGCAGTTGGTCGTATGCGTCGCCGAACTGCTCGCCGCCGGAGTCGTCGGTCGAGAAGGTGCGCAAGCTCGTGAAGGAGACGCGCACCGACGACTTCATCGACGTGCGCCTCGGCCCGACGGCGGCGTCCGGCCACCCGGAACTGGGACCGCGGGACATCGACGTCCTCACCTGGATCGGCCGCTACGGCATCGTGCGCGAGACGCAGCTCGCGGCGCGGTTCTTCCGCCGCGACGACGGGAGCGTTGGAGCACGCTCAGCGACCAACGAGGTGCGCAAGCTCGAAGGCCTCGGTCTGCTCATCCGGGCGATCCCCCAGGCGCATCACCCGACGGTCCTGCGCATATCCGATGCCGGCGCGGATCTCGTGGACGCCGACATCCGTCCGGCGGGGTGGGTGCCTGCGGAGCTGGCGCACTCGCTGGCGGTCGTGGACCTCATGGAGAGCCTCCTCGCCGAGCACCCCGGCTCGAGCGTCGTGACCGAGCGCCAGATCCGTGTGGCGCGTGGGCACGACGATCACGCCGGACCGACGCACGCGACCGGCCGAGTCCCTGACGGCGTGCTCGTCCTGAAGAACGGGAAGCGGATCGCCGTCGAACTTGACCTGACGGCGAAGCGGAGCCCTGACGTCGCTGCGATCATCCGCACGTACCAGAAGCACGGCGACTACTCAGCGGTCTGGTGGTTTGTCCGCCCAGGTGTGGTCGCTCGCATGACCGAGGTCGTGAAGGAGTCGAAGGCATCGCGACTCGTGGAGGTGCACGCGTGGGAGGGACCCGTCGGGGTGTGACGCCGCGCGGCGTCGAGCATCGACTCAAGGGGGCCGGGACACGTCGCGGAACCGGCTGTACCGTCGCGGTGTGCAGGCGATCCTCTACTACCCATTCATCGAGGTCCCGCAGTCCGAATGGCTGACCAAGGCACTCCTGTATTGGGATCGCGTCGGGACGATCGTGCCCGACCGCTGGCGGTGGGAACCGGAATCGCTCGGTCCGGCAACGCTCAGGCTCGTTCAGGAAGGACTCGTCGAACAGGTCTTTCCCCAAGAGGCCGACCCGCGCATGTTCGCGCTCTATGAAAACTGGATCGCACGCCTGACGCCCGCGGAGCTGCAGGCGAGACGGGACCGCTTGCAAGCTAACGATGTGCTCCCGATCCACGAGGACAAGTGGATCCGGATGGAGTCGGGTATCGAGGCCACGATCCACATGGGTCTCACCAAGCCTCAGCAGGATGGACCTTGGCTCGAAGTGGAGCGGACGACAGCGCTGGAATTCATGACGGCGCTGGCTCTCGCGATCTGTCACCCACGCGGCTGGACATCGGAGCAACTCCCGGGAGAACCGTCGACATGGGTCCCAGCGACCGATGTTCCCCAGGCGCTTGCGTGCATGGTGAGCGGCTTGTTACCCGCGGGCAAGACACCCGAGGTGGAACGAGAGCTGCAACTCCGTGTGAATGGCGAGGTTCGCGCGGCTGAGGTTCGAACCGTTCTGCTCGACCGCATCCTTCCGGTACCCAAGAAGCCGATCCCCGTGGATGAGATGGTCCGCTTCCGGCAGAAGTACGGAGACAGGTTGCCGGCGTTTCGGAGGGACCTTGAAACGCGCATCGACACGCTCGTCGCGATCGACGATGACGTAGCTCGTCAGCGCGCTGTCGATCGGCTGGTCGAGGAAGCGAGCGAGCAAGTCAAGGCCGTCGAGGCGTACCTGAAAGAGGCAGGGCTTCGAAGAATCAAGCGGTCGCCGCTTCTCTCACTGCTCAAGGTCGTTCCCGCGGCCCGAGCCGCGGTCGACGCAACGCGAGATCTTGCCGGGGCGCTGGAGAGCGATCAAGGCGTCGCGTCCGAGCCACTCGCGTATCTCGCTTTCGCGAACGTGGAACTGCGACTGGCGGCGCGCTTCAAAGGAGAGCGTGGTGTCCCACCTCTCGCCGAAGTGTTCGGGCGCGCGTAGCAGGTGAGGGGGCCCCGTTTGCCGGTCCAGCCGATGCACAACGGCCGGTGGGAGGTGCTGCGAGGACCCGCCACTACAGAGGTTCGACCGGCCCGTTCTTGACCGTCTTATCGGCGTCCGCCTTGTCGGTCCGAAGTTCGCGCGTTCCATCTCGCCGTGCGTAGAGTTCGATGCTCGCAGTACCGATGCAGCAGAAGGCGCACGCGACAACAACCCACGGTACAACGGCGCTTCGCGGTGTGATGATGAGCAGCGGGAGAAGGACCGCAACGCACGCGGCGACCGCAAAACCGCGGTGGCGCCACACCGGCCTGGAAGTGGCGGGAGCACGCGACGGCTGAGACACTCGCTTCACCCTTGCGACTTCAATGGCAACCACGGCGACAAAGAACGCACCGAGTAGGCCGACCAGCAGCCACACGACGCTAGCGTCCATTGTTCCTGCGCCGTTTCACAAGTGAATACCGACAACGGTGCGGCTAACCCCACTCTGCGCGATCCCCTCGCCGGCAATGCCAAGCCCGGCTGAGAACGGCGCAGCAAGCCCTCCGGCGGCCACCTGTTCACCGTCGTCGGTGACGACGCCGACTACGACGGAACCGGGTGCAGCAACGAGGGCGGGCGCGATCAACAGAGCGCCGCTGGCTACGAGCCGCTTGCAGGTGTTGTCGGCGTTGTCCCCGGAACCAAATGTAGGGCCTGCCGCCAGAGATCCATGGTCCACTCTTTCGGCCTCATGTGGCGAGTCGGGTGCTCGACGCCTAGTCGCGAAGTAGAACGTTGAAATCGCGACAGATGAACCAAGAGTCACGTTCTACCCGCATGCTGTAACCGTCATAGGAATTCTTCCCACCGTTGTGGGCGACGTACATGACGATCCTGTTCCGGTCTCGAAATCGAGGTCTACGAATCGATCTCGACGAACGAGCCGCCATGACGACCTACTCCTCGTCCAGCCACGCCAGGGATTCGAGATGCGCGACATCGAGCACAGGGCGCAGAACGGCGAAGTTCGACGTGAGGCCGACCCGCCAGGTGAGGTCAGCGAAGTTGACGGCGACGACCCCGCCATAGACGTCGACGCTCTGGAGCCCCAGCTCCGCCGTGCCGGGGTTGTCGGCCTTGTCGACCCAAGCGGCGCTCATTTGTCCAAGCTCGCGACGCGACAACCGCGGGACACGACCGGGGACGAGCGTCCCCTTCACCTCGACCGCGACCACCTTGTCGTCGGGTGCGAGGAAGAGGAGATCGACGCCATGCCGTCCCGGCCCTGTGAAGTGCCACAGGACATGCCACTGCAAGGCGTCGAGGAGGAGTTCCGTGACCGATTCGGCAACGTGCCCGGTAACGCCAGCAACGAGGTTGCGCTCACCGCGACTGAGCGATCCCGGACCGGACCGCCACCCCTTGTCGAACAGGGCGTCGTGCGCGTTGGTCGTGTCGAGACACCCGACGATGAGATCGCGATCGATCGGCAGCGCCGCCGCTCGCCGCAAGGCGGACGACGACATCGCGCCCGACCGCGTGTCCTCGTTGGCGAATGCATCGACGATCAGCTCGTCACCGTCCTGGACGCCGACCTCGAAACGGGTGGGTCGGTCAGTGTCGTCCGAGTAGATGGGGCGGATGAAGAAGAGGGTGCCCGGCGACGCGGCCGCCCGCCGTTCCATTGCTCGGAACCGTGCACCGTCGTCGGACCAACCACGGTTGAGCGCGGCATCCATTGGGAGGAGGTTGATGTCGTAACCGCCGCCCGAGGCGAACGCGATGAGGTGCCCGCGGTCGTCCTGACCGCGTCGAGGCCGGGGGTGCCCCTTGATCCGCGAGTCCTGACGGAGCGACGCGCCGGGCTGCGAGGGTCCCCAGACGCCGAGCACACGCGGCGACCAGGGTGCCGGAGAGTCGCTCATTGAACCGGCGAGGTCGAAGACGTAGTTGAATCCGTTGCCGGGATCGACCACCACGATGTCGGACGGCTCGGCCCTGATTTCGGTGAGGTACTCGTCAGTCCAAACCGCCGACACTCGCGGCCCGAAGTCGTCGGGTGCGACTGCTTGCCAGAGGCGTTGGTAGTCCACACGGACATCTCACACCACGACGGTCGGTCGCACGGATGGCCGTCGCATGGCCGGTCCCGTCCGCGCGTTAGGTGGTCCGGAAACCGCAAGAGCACGGTCGAGCCTGAAGGTACGATCGGCATGCACAAGCCCCGAGGCTTGGAGGCTCACGATGCCCGCCCGCTGCCGTGGATCCCGCTCCCGGAGCGAGCGCGGCAGTACGTCGATCTGGGCGGCGCTCGCCGCGATGGCGGCGGTCGCGACCGTCATCTTGATGTTGACGGGCTATCAGCTTCCTATCGCGACTCGGACAAACTCCCCCGGCCCCGGCACTCTCACAAAGCAGCCGGTCACCACGCCGACCCATCGCTCGGTGCCGCAGCACCTTCCATCGATCCCCAAGGCAACGTCCCCTGCGGGTAACGGTGCGGCAGTCTCCGGCCAGGGCGTGGTGGTGCAATCCGGAACCTCGGCGACCTCGCCTGCGCCCGCACCGCAGCCCACCCTGGCGCCGCCTCCCGTCACGACCCCTCCGACACAGGCGACCAGCAGCGGCAACACGATCGTCGTGCATGGATCGAATTCGCAATCCGCAACAAGCGGAAACGCCTCGTGCACAGGCAGCACCACCTGTGGCTCCGTGTCCTCCGGAAACGCGACCAACTCGAACAGCAGCTCCACCAATATCTCAATTGGTGGCGGCTGAGGTACCTCAACCGCACGTCTGAATAGCCGCCCGCGCCCCCGTCCATAGGAGCAACTCGCCGCAGACGCCGTCGGTAGGCTCTCGGGAAGTCGCCCCGACCGGGGCGAGGCGACGTACAGCCGATCGTGATCGCTCGGGGGTGGCGGACGACCGTGAGGGATCGACTGCCACGCTTTCTTCCCTGGCTCGAACTTGGGCTCGCCATCGCGCTGGGCCTGGTTCTGTACCTGCCGCTGCACCGCAAGGACTTGGCAGAGATTGCCTGGATCGTCGCGGCCATCGTGGGCGTCGCGCGTATCGGCTACACGGTCGAGATGCGCAACGAACTCCAACCGATGCACCGCCTTGTCGAGGCACTCGGCATCCGCAAGGGAAGCGACGCGCAGTTGCACGAGTTGGTGACGCTCCATGACCAGATCGCGTCGCCAGATCTTCAGCTCTTGCGAGATGACGTCATGCGGCGCGCAATCACCAGTCTGCAGCCGCTGGCACATGAGCTGACGTCCGAACTCCTACCCCCAAGTCACTACTACGAGTGGCTCGTGCACATGCTCGACGGAGTGTCCAAGGGCACCAGGGTGCGCGCCGTCACGACCATGCTGGAGTCGGAATGGGACGATTCCGCTCCTGAGCGCAAGTTCCTCGACGCGAACGTCCGTGCTGCGAAGCGCGGCGCAACCGTCCAACGGCTGTTCATCATCCCGGCGGACCGAGTCGACGAGTTCCAGCAGCGGGAAGTGGCGCGGATCCACTCGCAACGCAAGCTTCCGAAGCTCACCGGACTGGTACTCACCCGCGAGGCACTGATCGCGCTGGACGACGATCTCGTCAACCGGCTCGGCGAAGGCTTCATCGTCTTCGGCGAGCGCGCCGCGCTGATCGACGTCACGGTGCCCCCGAACCAAGCGCGAGGGCAGATCACCGTCAGTCAGCCGCGCATCGGGGCCTTGGTCCGAGCGTTCGAGCAGGCGACGTTGCACAGCGAGCCCATCCCGAGGCATTGACGATCGATGACGGACACGCCGAACATCACCCAGGTCGAGATCCCGTTCCTGCCGGCGACGTTCAACTTCACCGACGGTCATGCCCACCGCAAGTGGACGCCGCCTGAACTGAAAGCCGTCAAACGGGTAGTCGGCAACATCGAGTCCCTGACGCGCGAGGACCAACCGGCGCTCGAAGGCGCGTACCTCGACGCACTCTTCGCCATCGGCTCGAAGAGCAGGGCGCTCGAAAGCTGGATCTGCACGAGTGCATCGCAAGCGATCGAGATCATCGCGAATCTGCTGCGCCTGCAATCACGTCGCAGAGTCGCACTCGTGGAGCCGTGTTTCGACAATCTCGCCGACATCTTCCGGCGACACGACGCGATACTCCATCCGATACCCGACGATGCGTACGGGTCGAGCGACGTGTACAAGCAACTACCACAGGATCTCGATGCCTGTTGCCTCGTCTCGCCCAACAACCCAACGGGTTCGGTTCTGACCCGAGAGGACCTGCCCCTCATCGTCGAGCACTGCGAAGCGACAGGTGCTGTGCTCATCATCGACTCGTGCTTTCGCGCGTTCGACCCGAACGACGACGTCGACCTGTACTCGTTGCTGTCCACCGCGAAGTGTGATTGGGCGATCATCGAGGACACCGGCAAGACGTGGCCGACGCTTGAGTTGAAGGGACCCGTCCTGACCGTGTCGCCCTCAATACGTGACCTGGCCCACCGCATCCACACCGACATGACTCTGCATGCGTCACCGCTCACACTTGCGCTCCTCACCGGCATTCTTGCCACGAACGCGACGGGAGGGCTCGACGAGATCCGCGGTCTCGTTCGAGATAACCGCGATCAGCTTGCCAAAGCGTTGGGCGAGCGGTATCCGATCACAAGCGCCCCGTTCATGAGCGTGGCCTGGGTCGCAACAGAGCCGCTTTCGGGCGGCGAGTTCACCGAGGCGTTGGCTTCACAAGAAGTGCACGTCTTGCCGGGACGTCGATTCTTCTGGACGGACAAGGGTGATGTCCCGCTCGTGCGAGTGGCCCTGAATCGCGATCGGGAGAAGTTCGTCGAGGCGGCATTACGGATTCGACGCGCGCTGTCGTAGTCAGGCGCAGCAGCAGCAGCAGCAGCAGCAGCAGACAACCCCTGAGGGATGAAGCGGGCAACCGCCAGTGACACGGGGTCAGTGTGGCAGCTCAGCGGCAGCAGCGGCTTGGTACCAAAGTATCGATGGTCGATCCACGTCCCTCACGGCCAAGCGGTCGCCCATGAGGTCGAGCACCTGCGTCGCCAGCAGATAGGCAGTCTGATATCGCCCGAGTCCGACGAGACAACGCACCTGCCCCATCTGCGCAGCCAGAACCTCATCAGAGTCGGGTCGCATATAGTTTCGGAATCTTCGGTCTGCGATGCGAAAACACTGCAGTGCTGTATGCAAATCCTTCTTGTGCTCGCAGACCAATCCGGCGCTGTAAGCGTCGTCGGCGGACATGGCTCGCGCGACGAGGAAATACAACGGGCTGAACACAACTCGTCGCAGTCGGCGAAATAGTTCTAGCAAGCGCGGCTACGACGAATGGCCGGAAAGCTTTCCGGTTCAAGGTCGAGAGCGGCCGCGTGACCCGCCATCTCAGTGCCGATGGCCCGGCTCTAAGAGCGGACCGTCAGACCCTGGCATCGCCGCCGGGTCTCGCCGTGGCGAAGACATCGAGACGAGCAGCACTGCCAGCCAAGCGATGAGAACCCACAGCAACCAGCGCGTCGAGTCTGAGCGCGGCATGAGCGTCCACACGGCAAGTGCGAGCGGCACCAGCGATAGCTGAACCCTTCGCGCTCGACCCAGCGAGAGTCTCGTCGGTTCGATCCACCAACCGACAACAAGCAAGATCCAGCCAGATACCTGCGCAGGGCGCGCCCAGGCACTGGATTCAAGGGCCGCGAAAACTCCCGCGCCGAAAAGTAGGACGGCGACCGCGAATACTGCTCGGGCGGCCCAAGCGTGCCTCTGGCTCGTCAAGGAGGTTCGCAGCATCAGGGTCCGCCACCACCAATCTGCTCCACAGGAATCCCGCCCGGCCCGTAGATGAACGAGGTCTTCGTTCCGCCGGCGTTCTGTTGGAGCAAGTTGCCACCTGCCCCGTCCCAAGTGAAGTGCGCCGTGGTTCCTGACACGGTCTTGCTCTCCCGCATGCCGTCACCGTCGTAGGACGAGAGAGTGGGGTTGTTCGGTGACCTTCGTGTCCGGCCCTGCATCGCCTCTGATGCTCCTAGGTCGATGCGGTGGACGGCCGGTCGCTGCCGATCTGCGACGAGACCGTGACCGATTCCCCAGTCGTCCTCAACCCGACACGTGGCCGTAACGAGTTGACGATCACCGTGGCGGTAGCCCTTGCCAGTTCTACGCTGAACGTGCGCCTCAGGCGCGACGCACGCTCCGCGTGAGGAGCAGGCGAGCCGCAATGGTCACGAGACCACAGGCGGGATCCGGCGGAGCTATCGGCGTGCGGGACATGCCGATATGAGCGTCGTCGTCGAACACGAGCGCTTGCGAGCGGAGATCGCGCGAAGGGGTTGGAGCGCGTCGGATCTCGCGCACGAGGCGAGGCTGAGCCAGGCCACCGTGAGCGCCGCCCTTGCGGGCCGGCCGATCGCAGCGAAGTCTCTGGCGCTCATCGCGCGCGCTCTGATGCGTGTTCCCGTTGTCGATGCAATCGACGCACTGCTAGGCGATTCCGGTGCCGGCCTCTCCGGCTGAGCGACGCGTCACCGCGCAGAACGTGCGCCCGCCGCCCAAGGGGCACGTTCGCTCTGCACCGACAGATCGCGGATCTGCATGCGCGTTCGTCATACTTCGAGTTAGAGCGACCGTCGTCGACGCACCCGATCAGTTGACCCCGTAGGTCACCTTCGGGGGATCAACCGTCGCGGCGGAACTCGGAATCGACGGTCACGGAGGGGCTTGATAAGGGACACAACTCTGAATCCGCCATTCGAAGGTTCGAATCCTTCCTCCCCAGCCAACGGCATTTTCGAGTTCATGTTGTCCGGGTTCGCGTTCGTTCGACTTGTGGAAAAGTCCCAGACGAATCACCCGCACTGTTGACCCAGTGGGTCGGATTTCGAAGATCTGCCGTCCATACTGAACGCATCAGACTGTTCACCGAGGGCCTCATCATGGCCGTGCAGCTTCTGGACCGGAACCACGTCGTAACCCCGATCGAACGCCTCGTCGACGACTACCTCATCAGTTGCCGAGCGCGTGGCCTCTCTCCCCGCACGGACGAGCAGTACTCGTACGCGCTGCGGAATGTCTTCCTTCCGTGGTGCGACGCGGAAGGCATCGCGCGCCTGTCTGACCTCGACCGCCGCGCATTCGACCGGTACTCATCGATGCTCCTCGCCAAGCGGAACCGCTACGGCCAGGCGATCTCGAAGCACTCGGTGCACTCGTTCCTACGACCGGTGCGCCTTCTCCTGAACTGGGCGAGCCGCGAGGGCGAGGAGGTGGTCGCGCGTCCGCAACTTCCACGTCGAGAGAAACCGATTCGCGACGTGCTCTCACGTGCGGAGATCGACCAACTCGAAGCGGCGGTGCCGACCGAGCGGGACCGGTTGATCATTCGCATCTTCGGCGACTGCGGATTGCGCCTCGACGAGCTGACGCGTGTGTCGGCGTCTGACATCGTGCGGTCCGGCCGCCAAGCACACCTCCGCGTCCTCGGCAAGCGTGGTCGTGTGCGCGACGTGCCGCTTCCGCCATCTCTGCTCCGGCGACTTGATCGATTCATCGACGGACGTCCGGAGGATCGGACGTCGGATCGCATCTTCCTCGGACACCGCAGGCGCAACGGCGAGTACGAAGCGCTCACCGACATCGGCGTGTACCGAGTCGTGAAGGATGCAGTCCAACGCGCCGGCATCACGAAACCGGTGTATCCGCACCTGCTGCGGCACTCGTGGATGACCGAGATGGTCCGCTGCGGGATGAGCCCCATCCAGCTCTCGATCATCGCCGGTGCATCTCCCGAAGTGATCGCGGGCGTCTACACACACCTGAATCGGGAGGATGCCTACGACGCGATGATCAGGGCGCTGTCGGGCGGCCGACGGTAAGCGAGTGATGGTTAGGCGGAGGGCCCGAGAGTGAAGCGCGCCTTTTCGACCCGCAGCATTTCATACGGTGTCATGCACTTGATGCCGAGGTCGATGCACGGGTTCGGGATCTTGATCTTCTTTGTGCTGTTACTTGCAATCTCGTGGGTCACCACAACGAGGCCGTGCGCATGGGCATGCGCGACGAGGTAGTAGTCCGCGACTTGCAAGAAGGTGTTGATGGCTGCCGGCTCGTATGAGCCACCCTGGGCCCATGTGCTGACGGCGCTCAGGCTCGCGACGATGGGCGGATCCGGCTTGAGAAAGAATTCGTCACCGCGCTGCGTCGCCCAAGCCGAGAGGTCATCGTCGATGGCGAGCACCTCATCGCGAACGGGTCTGCTGCACGATTCGGTGACAGGTTCGGTCACGCGGCCAGGTCGGCTGGTGTGGTCATGATGAGTTCGTATTCGACGGGGGTCAAGCGGCCGAGGGCGTCTTGTCGGCGTCGT
>Ga0335085_10002114_pt1 | contig 38448 bp, 32 predicted proteins | sample Lox_Sample_45_FD_206712 | JGI IMG/M metagenome (GOLD analysis project Ga0335085, IMG submission 206712) | Soil microbial communities from Loxahatchee National Wildlife Refuge, Florida, United States - Lox_Sample_4.5 | ecosystem: Environmental > Terrestrial > Soil > Wetlands | place: USA...
ATGCCACCGGCGCATCATCTCCGACCATCTCGCGATTCGCGGATGGCGCGTCGAGCACATCATGCCGGACGGCAAGGTGCGCCCGCATGAACTCGCATCGTTCGCACGCGTCGTCGATGGACAGATCGTCTATGACGTTGTCAGCGGATGAAGGGGCGGAGTCGGACGCCACGGCTTGTGGCTTCGGTACAATTCGAGCCGTGCGTACCGCTCATTGTAGGTGCTGAGCAGCGTGTTGGGAGTAAGGTCGACCGACTTCTGCTGCCACTTGATGGCCTGGTCGAAATCGCCCGCCTCGGCATAGGCTGCCGCCAGCGTCCCGACGAAGTCAGGCTCCTCCCAGTTAGTCATCTGGCAGGCTCTGGTAGCCGCATCGATTGCTTTCTTGCCATCGCGCATGGGCGCATCGGGCGCAGTCGCCCATAGCCAGGCGCGCGCGTTGTAGCTCTCGGCCGAGCCGGGGTCCATCTGTTCTGCGCGATCGAAGTCCTGCTTCGCCGCTTCATCGTCTCCCGCGTACGCATAGGCGATTCCGCGCAGAAAACGATATTTCGCATCGTCGGGTTGCAGCGTCATGGCCTGGTTGAGATCAGCAATCGCGGACTTGTACTCGCCGTTGTTCTCAAATGCCTGTGCGCGTTGCACATAGAACTTCGGATTGCGTGGCGATCGATTGATCGCCATCGTGAGGTCCTGGATCCTGTCCGACCTTGCGCTACTGTCCAGCGGCGACTGATGGAGCTGCACCCCGGGAGTGCATCCTGCCGCCGACATCAGAAGCGCGCACAGCGCTGCCACCCCCACCCTCTTCATCGCAATCTCTTTCTCCCAGTCTTCAGGCTGCCGCTTGATGGCGCAGAACTTCACGCAGAAATTGCCCGGTGTGCGAGCCCGCCGCCTCGGCAAGCTCCTCGGGCGTGCCCTTGGCCACGATCGTGCCGCCGCGATCTCCACCCTCGGGGCCCAGGTCGATTACGTAGTCGGCGGTCTTGATGACGTCGAGGTTGTGCTCGATGACGATGATCGTATTGCCGGAATCGGCCAGCCGTCCCAGCACCTCCAGCAGGCGCTTGATGTCATCGAAGTGCAGCCCCGTCGTGGGCTCGTCGAGGATGTAAAGGGTCCTGCCGGTCGCCCGCCGCGACAGCTCCTTGGCGAGCTTGATACGCTGGGCCTCGCCGCCTGACAGCGTCGTCGCCGATTGCCCGAGGTGGATGTAGTCGAGACCCACATCGCGCAGGGTCTCAAGCTTCTGCCGAATCGGCGGCACCGAGCCCATGAACTCGACCGCCTCTGCCACCGTCATGTTCAGGACCTCGGCGATGCTCTTGCCCTTGTATTGAATCTCCAGCGTATCCCGGTTGTAGCGCTGCCCGCCGCAGACCTCGCAGGTCACGTAGACGTCGGGCAGAAAATGCATCTCGATCCTGATGATGCCGTCGCCCTCGCACGCCTCGCAGCGCCCGCCCTTGACGTTGAAGGAGAAACGGCCGGGGCCATAGCCGCGCATGCGCGCATCGGGAAGCTGCGCGAACAGCTCGCGGATATGCGTGAACAGACCAGTGTAGGTCGCGGGATTCGAGCGCGGCGTGCGTCCGATCGGGCTCTGATCGACATGAATCACCTTATCGAGATGCTCGACCCCGTCGATGCTCTTGTGTAGCCCCGCGTGTTCACGCGATCGATTCAGCTTCTGCGCCAGCGCGCGATAGAGCGTATCGAGAATCAGGGTGGACTTGCCCGAACCGGAGACTCCCGTGATGCAAGTGAACACCCCAAGCGGAAACTGCACGGTCAGGTCGCGCAGGTTGTTCTCGCGCGCACCTTTAACGGTAAGCCATCTACTTGCCAGCGGGCGACGGCGCGATGGCGTTTCGATTTCCAGCTCGCCCGACAGGTATTTGCCGGTGAGCGATGCCGGGTTCTTCATGATCTGGGCGGGGGTGCCCTGGGCAACGAGGTAACCGCCCTGTGCGCCCGCGCCGGGGCCCATGTCCACGATGTGGTCGGCTTCGAGCATCGTCTCGCGATCGTGCTCCACTACCAGCACCGTGTTGCCGAGCTCCTTGAGCCGCTTCAGCGTCGCCAGCAGGCGCTGATTGTCGCGCTGATGAAGCCCGATCGAAGGCTCGTCGAGGATGTAGAGAACGCCGACGAGGCTGGAACCAATCTGCGTAGCGAGCCGGATACGCTGGCCCTCGCCACCCGACAGCGTGCCGGCAGTCCGTTCCAGGGTCAGGTAGTCAAGGCCGACGTCGGCCAGGAAATTGAGCCGCTCGCGAATTTCCTTGAGGATGAGCCGTCCGATCTCCGCTTCCTGCGCGGACAGCTTGGGCGCCGTGAAAAACTGCAACGCCTGCTTGATCGACATCGCGGTGACTTCGGAGATCGATTTGTTGTTGAAGCGGACGAACAGGCTCTCCTTCTTGAGCCGCGCGCCTTTGCACGAGGGGCAAGGACGCATGTTCATGTAGGCTTCAAGCCATTCCCGCACGCCCTCGGATTCCGTTTCCTTGTAGCGGCGATCGAGCCATTGCAGCACCCCTTCGAAGGCCTTGGCGTACTCGGCGCGATGATGCCCGCGCTGGTAGGCGAACTCGATTTCCTCTTCGCCCGACCCGTACAGAATCGCCTTGCGGACCTTGGCCGGGATGCTCTTCCACGGCTGGTCGAGGCTGATCTTGTAGTGCGCCGCGATGCCATCGAGCACCGGCTGCATGTAGTTGATCGTCGCCCACGGCGCGATCGCGCCATCGCTGATGCTCAAATCCTCGTCCTGCACCACCAGCTCGGGATCGAAATACATGATCGACCCGATGCCGGAGCACTCGGTGCACGCGCCGTGCGGGCTGTTGAACGAGAACATTCGCGGCGTGATCTCTGGATACGAAATGCCGCAATCGACGCAAGCGAACCGCTGACTGAAGTAGATCGCCTCTTCGCCGCCCTTCTTGTCGTCCAGGCGTTCGATTTTAAGCAGGTCCTGCCCGTACTTGAAGGCAACTTCCAGCGAGTCGCTCAGCCGCTTCTCGATACCACGGCGAATCGCCAGGCGATCGACCATCACCTCGATAGTGTGGCGCGTGTTCTTGTTGAGCGTCGGCTCTTCGCCCAGCTCGTAGAGCTTGCCGTCGATCCTGGCGCGCACGAAGCCGGCGCGCCGCAGGTCCGCCAGCTCCTTGCGATATTCCCCCTTGCGATCGCGCACGATGGGCGCGAGCACGTGGATTCGCGTGCCCTCAGGCCATGACATGATGCGGTCGCCGATCTGTTGCACGCTCTGCTGCGTGATCTCACGACCGCAGTTGTAGCAGAACGCGTGTCCTACCCGCGCAAACAGCAGGCGCAGGTAGTCGTAGATTTCGGTAATCGTGCCAACCGTCGATCGCGGGTTGTGCGAGGTGGTCTTCTGCTCGATCGAGATAGCCGGAGACAGCCCTTCGATCGAATCGACGTCCGGTTTCTCCATCTGCTCGAGGAACTGCCGCGCATACGCGGACAGCGACTCGACGTAGCGCCGCTGCCCTTCCGCATAGATTGTGTCGAATGCGAGCGAGGACTTGCCCGAGCCGCTCAGGCCGGTAATCACGACCAGGCGATCGCGCGGAATCTCGAGATCGACGTTCTTGAGATTGTGCTCGCGCGCTCCCTTGATGACTATCTTGTCGGCCATGATCCTTTATGCTGCCCGCCGTCCACGCCGCGAGTCTACCGCGCGCCACGCGTACTCGATCGCGGCGACCATGCTCGAAGGATTGGCGCGGCCGGTGCCCGCGATATCGAACGCGGTGCCGTGATCGGGCGATGTCCGGATGAAGGGCAATCCCAGGGTGACGTTCACCGCGCGATCAAACTCCAGAGTCTTCAACGGAATCAAGCCCTGATCGTGATACATTGCCACAGCCGCATCGAAGTTGAACCGTCCATTGCTGCGGATGAATGCGGTGTCGGGCGGCAGCGGCCCGAACGCATCGATTCCCGTCCGCCGCGCGGCGCGAATCGCCGGTTCGATGGCGCGAATTTCCTCGTCACCAAACAATCCGTTCTCGCCGGCGTGCGGATTAAACCCCAGTACCGCGATCCGTGGCCGTACGCGACCCGCGCCTTCGCGGAGGTGGCTGTGGATAAGCCGAATGGTGTTGAGTACCCGGGTACGGGTCAGCGTCGAGCTGACCTGCCTGAGCCCCATATGCACGGTCACCAGGGCGAGCTTGAGCTGATCGCCCGCGAACATCATGCGCCATTCGCGCGCGCGCCCGATTTCCGCGACCAGCTCGGAGTGACCGGGATATTCATGGCCGGCACGGTACCATCCTTCCTTGCTGATGGGAGCGGTCACGAGCGCATCGACGTCCCCGCTCATCGCCATATGCGCGCCACGCACCACGTACTGAAACGATGCGTCGCCGCCGGCCGGCGTTGGATGGCCGGGACGCCGCGAGCGCCCTGGCAGCTCCCCGGTAGGTATCACCGCGATGCCGCGGCGAAGGCCCGCATCGGAACTCCACGCATAAGGTGCGGGAACTCCGCGCAGGCGACGCGCCGTCTCGCGCATCACGTTTAAATCGCCGATAACCACCAATGAGGGCGCGCCACGGCGGCGCGCAACCGTGGCCGCGGCCTTGAGAACGATTTCCGGTCCAATCCCCGCCGGATCGCCCATGCTTATCGCGATCAGCGCGGGCGTCTGTCGGCGGACGGCCATGTGGCTAATAGAAGGTCTCGACGTCGTGCTGTTTAACCAGGTCGGTCTCGATCCAGGTTTGCAGTTGCGCGTTGGCCCGCTCGTTGATGAGCTCGTTGCGAATCTCCGACCTCACCTGGTCGAGCGGCTTCACCCCGGGAACCTGGTGGTCTTCGAGCTTCAGGATATGAAAGCCGTGGCTGGTGCGGACGACCTGGGAGACATCGCCCGGCTTCAAATTTTTCACCGCGTTGTATACGGCGTCCATGATGTCGTTGGGCCCGAACCATCCGAGCTCGCCGCCGTTGTTTTTCGAGGAGTCGTCGGAATATTTGCGGGCCAAGTCGCCAAAATCCGCTCCAGCCGCGGCTTCCTTGCGGATTTTATCGGCTTTGATCTGGAGCAGGTTGATCTGTTGCGGGGTTGCGTTCTGCGGGACGCCGATCAGGATCTGCGCGATCTTCATCTTTTCGGTGGTGACCGTGAAATCCGCCTTGTGCGCGTCGTAGTAGGCCTGGATGTCGGCGTCGGAGATATCGACGCGCTGGCGCACCTGCTGGCGGAGCATTACCTCTTTTTCCAGCTCCTCGCGCGCGTGCTTGCGAAAGTCGTCCATGCTCATGCCGCTCTGCGCCAGCGCCGCTTTGAATTGCTCCTCCGACATATGCCGGTCGCGCCGCACGACATCCATATAGTTGTCGACCTGCTCTTCATCGACCTTGCTGGAGTACTGCTGGATCTCTTTCTCCAGCAGCTTTTGCGAGATCAATGCCTTGAGAGCGGCTTTCGCATCTTCGTTGTTGGCGATGTCGTTAGCATTTACGGGCCGCCCGACCGCCGCACTGAACTGTTCGACGTCGTGCGCAGTGATCGGCTCCCCGTCCACACTGGCGACGATATGCGCCACCGTTTGGTGCGGCCCGTCGTAGTGCGGCGCAATCAGGGCATCGGATGGCGCTGCCGGCGCGGATGGAGCGGCCGCTACCGCCGGAACTGCGGCGGGGGAAGCTGCAGCAGCGGAGGGAACCGCTGCAGCCGTGGGCGACGCAGCAGCGACACTGGCCGCAGGTTTGGGTTTTGCCTTATGCCCCGGCAGCAGCGAGCACCCCGACGCCGGCAGCATCAGGCATCCGGCCGCAACTGCAGCGGCCACCATCGGTGACCATCGCAGAATCTCGCGGAGCAGGGTCGAGAGCTTCGCCATGGGTCAGCGATCGCCCGACAAGAACGGGTGGAGTCTTGAAGAAACGCGCAACTGCTGCATTGTTTCGAACGCGGCCGACAAGACCGGGAACCGCGCTAATTCATTACCTGGCCTGCCGTACGTGTCGGTCGTTCCAACTTTTCACAGGCGGCCAACGCCTGCAAGATACCGTCGATTTGCGCAAAAACTTCGGAGTATTCGCCGGGCTCGACGCGAACGATCACCTGGTACGACGGCGTCAGTTTCATCGTGCGCCGGTTCGCATCGACCATCGCTGCCAGCTTCACGGTGTCGACCGGCGCATCGGGATGGAACCTGACTTCGAGCTGCGTCCCCTTGAGGATCGCGCTCAGGATGAGCTGGTCTTTCATCTGGCGCCGCAGGTTCATCGCGGAGACGAGGTTCTCCACCAGGGTCGGAACGGGGCCGAAGCGGTCGCGCATTTCGTCGCGAAGATCGAAGAGGTCCTGCTCAGTATTGGCGCGGCCGAACCGCCGATAGAGCACCAGGCGCTCGTTCTCGTCGGGCACGTACGCATCGGGAATGTATGCGGGAATACCCAGCTTCAGCTCCGGCTCGAAATCAGGACGGCGGTCTTCGCCGCGCAACTCGGCGATCGCCTGCTCCATCATTTCCGTATACAACTCGAACCCTACCGCCGTTATCTCACCGGATTGCTCACGCCCGAGCAGATTACCGGCCCCACGATGCTCGAGGTCGGCCATCGCGAGCTTGAAGCCGCTGCCCGACTCGGCTTCGACCAGCTCGCGGAGCGCATCGATCCGCCGCTTCGCATCGCGCGTGATGATGTGTTCTCCCGGTATCAACAGGTACGCGTAGGCCTTCTGGCGTGAGCGCCCGACGCGGCCGCGCAACTGGTAGAGCTGCGCCAGGCCGAAATGATCGGCCCGATTCACGATCATCGTGTTGGCGTTGGGAATATCGAGCCCGGATTCGATAATCGCCGAGCACACCAGCAGGTTCACCCGGTTGTCGACGAACTCACGCATGACGTCTTCAAGCTGGCGTTCGTTCATCTGGCCGTGCGCCACGGCGATCTTCGCCTCCGGTATCAGGGTGCGGAGGTGACGGGCCATGTAGTCGATATTTTCGACGCGATTGTGCACGAAAAAGACCTGCCCGCCGCGATTCAGCTCGCGCAAGACGACTTCGCGAATCAGGGCGTCATCGAAGTGCGCGACGAAGGTGCGAATCTGCTGGCGATCCGGCGGCGGAGTCTGGATAAGGGAAAGGTCGCGAATTCCGAGCATCGCCATGTGCAGCGTGCGCGGAATCGGCGTCGCCGTCATCGTTAGTACGGCCACCAGCTTGCGCAGCCGCTTGATCCGCTCCTTGTCGGCCACGCCAAAGCGATGCTCTTCGTCGATGATGAGCAGGCCGAGGCGCGGGAAATTCACGCCGCTCTGCAGCAAGCGATGGGTCCCGACGACGATATCCACCCTGCCGGTGCTCAGATCCTCGACGACCTGCCGGTTCTCCCTGGCGCTGCGGAAGCGCGAGACCATCTCGATCCGCACCGGGTACTCGGCAAAGCGTTTGCGAAAGGTGTTGAAATGCTGCTCCGCGAGGATGGTGGTGGGAACCAGCACTGCTACCTGGTGCCCATCCATGACCGCTATAAACGCTGCGCGCAGCGCCACTTCGGTCTTGCCGAAACCGGCGTCTCCGCAGATCAGCCGGTCCATCGGCTTGGGCCGGGTCAGATCGCGGATGACGTCGTCGATCGCCGCCTGCTGGTCCGGCGTCTCTTCGAACTCGAAGCGGTCGGCGAACTCCAGATATTCGCTCGGCATCGGGAAGGCATGCGCCTCCAGGACTTCGCGCGCGGCGTAGATCTCCAGCAGCTCGGCCGCCATCGCCAACACAGCCTTGCGCGTCCGCGCCTTGACCTTCTCCCATGAACCGCTGCCGAGGCGATCCAGCTTGGGCTCTTCGCTGTCGCCGCCGATGTAGCGTTGCACGAGGTTGATGCGCTCGACAGGCACGTACATGGTGTCGTTGGCGGCGTACTCGAGATTCAGGAAGTCGCCTTCGACGTCCGCGACCTTGAGATGCTTGAGGCCGCGGAACCGCCCGATTCCGTGATCGATGTGAACCACCAAATCCTCGGGCTTGAGTTCTTCAAGCTCGAGAATCGCGCCCTTGGCGGTGGGCCGGCGGGCGCGACGTCGCACGCGCGGCTCTCCGAACAGCTCTTCTTCGCTGTAGATGTAGATGCCGTCCGACTGGAGCACGGTGCCCGCGGAGATCTCGCCTTCCATGATCGCGGGGCGGAAGTCGGGCCAATCGAGCAGCCCGGCGAAGCTCTTGCACTCGGTGTTGATTTCGAGATCGTAGGCTTCCAGATGGCGCTTGAGTCGCGCGACCTGGTGCGGTCCTTCGACGATCATCAGCGCTCTGCCCTGCCCGCGCTGCACTTCCTTTAGTTCGTTGGCCAACGGCTCAAAGCTGGGGACGGCGCGACCGCCGGAAAGCTCGGTCGAGGAAAGCCGCAGGCTCTGCTGCGATTTGATCTCGACCGGCTCTGACCATCCCTCCCGCGGCGGCAGTACTGTTACGAGCGACCCGACCTCGACGGCGACCTTGCTGCTAACGGCCTCTTCAAATTCTTCGGCATCCAGATAAAGGGATGGCGGATCGGGATGGAAAGAATGCCTTTCCGCTGCGGCCGCCGCCTCCGCTTCGATCTTCTCGGCGTAGCGCTGCGCCTCGGCAACGATGCGCCCGGGGTCGAGCAGCCAGAGGATCGCTTGGTCGGGAACATAGCTGAGAATCGGCGCGAGCGGAGCCTCGTACAAATACGGCATGAGCAATTCCGCGCCGGGAAAGAGCAGACCGTTGGCCAGCGTCTCTTCCAGCTCCGCGACTTCCTTGCGCACCATGCCGATATCAGCGGCGCGCACTGCTACGGCGGCGGTCACCCGGTTGTCTTTCAACGAGGCAGGCGCGACGAAGCGTGTGCGGACAATCGCGGCCTCCTCGATCGATCCGGCAGAGCGCTGGGTTGCGGGGTCGAAGCGGCGAATCGACGTCACGAGGTCGTCTTCCAGTTCGATTCGCACCGGCGCGCTGAGCAGCGGCGAGAACACGTCCACGATTCCGCCGCGCACGCTGAAATCTCCGGGCTCCTCGACCTGCGGAATCCGCTGGTAACCCGCCGTCGTGAGCGCATCGATGAGCGTCTCCAGGTCTACTCGATCGGCAATCGCCACGCGGACTATCGAGTCGTTCAGGACAGCGCGCGGAATCGTCCGCATCATCAGGGCTTCGACGGACGAGATCACGATGGGCGCGCGCTGCCGCAGCATCGCGTAAAGCGCCGCAACCTGGGCGCCTTGCACATCCGAAGGTGGAGACACGTGCGCGAAGGGCTTTATCTCCCACGCAGGCAGGTGATGCACGCGGCGCGATGCCGCGTCAGCGTCGGCAGGCTCGCCCAGGAAAAAAGCCAGTTCGTTGGCGAGCGCCTCCGCCTCGTTGGCTCGTGAAGCAATCGCGACGATCGGGCGGTCGAGCCGCAGCGCCGTCTCGCGGAGCATCAGTACGCCCGCGGCGCCCTTCAGGCCCATCACGGGAAAGCGCCGCTCCCTCGCCGCGTTCAATCGCGCTTCGAGTTCGCTGGCTCCTTCTTTGATACTTCGGTACACGCCTCGGCTTCCGTTAAACGCACCACGGCCCTCCCACCATTCGCGCAAAGACGCGTACGGTGGACGGCAGCGGATAGAGACTAGCAGAGAATCAGTCGCGAGTCCGAAGGAAGCAATCTACTGCGGAGCGTCCCCGTTCGCGGAAGGATCGGCCTTCGCAATCGGCTGACCCCACTGACCCGCGCGGACCGCAATCTTCAGTGTCTGGTGATCGCCGTTGCTGGTCGGACGTAGCACCGTCAGGTACATCGTGTCGCCCGGCTTGATCTGCGCCAGCTTGTACTTGAAATCGTCCTCGTTGCGGATTCGCTCGTCATCGACGGCGATGATGAGGTCGCCGTCATTCCCGAAGGAATGCGTTTTTTCGGCGAAGTGCCCGATGAGCGGAGTCACGAGCGGGAAGATTCCCGCAATCGTGGTGGCCGCCGCGCCTGCGGCCGAGGGTTCGTGTGCTGCGTGCAACCCCGCGACTTCGGCAGGGCTGTTGGGATCGACTTTGGTGACTTTTAGTCCGTACTCTTCACCGCCCTTGAAGCACTCCTCGGCGTACTGGACCTCGATACCCAGGTAGGGTTTTCCATGCGGCCGGGCGCGAGAGGATTCGCCGTTTTCGGTATCGGGTTTGTAGTTCCGCTCCAGCGATGACGTGTCGGCGCCGGGATTGAAGTTCCGGTCGCTCGGGATTTCTTCGGCCTTGGGCCTTTGCGCACCCGGCTGCGGAGCGAGTTCGAGCGTGGAGTCGTTCTCCTCGCCCTGCGGTGCGGGCTGATTCAAGGCCGAGCCCGGCCCCTGCGACTGGATCTGGGAATTCTGATCGACACTCTGGGCGATCGAGTACGACGCGGTCATAAGACCGGCGAAGACCGCCAACCCAGCGAAGATGCGCCAGCGTCTCATCGTCTACAACGCCCACGATCATAGGCCCGCCGGCAGTCGTGCTCAATGGGCTCGATCCGCGCTTGAAGCAGGCGCATCCAGCGTGCGAGATTGCTTCTATCCACCATGAAAGTCGTCGCCACTGTCCCGCTTGCCCCTCCCCTGCGCGATGCCGTGGAACGGGCCGTGCCGGGAACCACGGTAGTCGAGCGCGCGTGCCGGTCGAACGAGGATGTCTACGCGCTGGTCGAGGGCGGATGCGACGTGATGCTCGGGTTCCGGGTGCCCGACGATCTGAAACAGCGCACGCCGTCACTCAGATGGATCCAGCTTCTCTCCGCCGGCGCCGACCACGTGGGCTCGTGGATAAGCAAAAACGCCGACACTCCCGTCACGACTTCCAGCGGCATCCACGCCACACCCATTTCCGAGTACACGATCGCATCGATGCTCGCCTATGCGCATCGGCTGCATATCATGATTCGCGCCCAGCTCCGCCACGAATGGCACCGGCGGGGCGGCTTCATGGATACGATCGAGGAGCTGCGCGGGAAGACCCTGGGAGTTATCGGCTATGGATCGATCGGGCGCGAGACGGCACGGCTCGCCGAGGCGATGGGAATGCGCGTGCTGGCGCTCAAGCGCAAGCCGGGAGATCGCCGCGACGAGGGATGGTGTCCAGCGGGCCTGGGCGACCCGGAGGGTAAAATCCCGGAAAAGTACTTCGGTCCCGACGATTGCGAAGCGATCCTGCGGGACAGTGACTACGTAACGGTTACGCTGCCGCTGACCTCATCGACCCGCAAATTTATCGGCAGGAAGGAAATCGCCGCGATGAAGCCAGGAGCGTATATCGTCAACATCGGACGCGGCGAAGTAATCGACGAGCAGGCGATGATCGAAGCGCTGCGCGCGGGAAAAATCGGCGGCGCCGGTCTGGATGTCTTCGTGCATGAACCGCTGGAAGCATCGAGCCCGCTGTGGGACATGGAAAACGTGATCCTGACGCCGCACATGTCGGGCGCAAATCGCGGCTACATGGAAAAAGCCTGCGAACTATTCGTCGAAAACCTGCGGCGGTTCAGCTCCGGCAAGGAGTTACTCAACCGGGTCGACCCGGAGCACGGCTACTAGAACGACCCATCGAAGTTTGGTTGCGCAGATGGCTCGCCTACGACATATCGCAGCGTCTGCCGTTTGCCTGTCGATCGCTATCGCTTGCGCGATTGTGTTCGTATCGGGTTCGGCCGCATTTGCCGATGACGACGAGCCACCGACGTTCCTCGTCGCGAAACCCGACCTTCCCGACCCGCTCTTCTCCGAATCCGTCATACTGATGCTGCCGCCACCGGCGATTCCGATCGTGGCCGGGGTGATCATCAACAAGCCCACGACCATCCCGGTAAAGCGGGCGTTTCCGCGATCGGTCGATTTGAAAGACGCGTCCGACTCCGTTTACTTCGGCGGCCCGGTCGATCTGGATACGATGCTGCTGGTGCGGCGCACGGGGAAGCCGGCCAAGGACGAGCGCCGCATCTTCGGCGACCTGTACCTGAGCGTCGATCCGAATCGGATCGCGGCGATCTTGAAAGACCCCGCGCTGGATACGACCAACGTGCGCGTCTTCCAGGGATACTCGGAGTGGAGCGTGCCGCAGCTCGCCAATGAGAAAAGAAGAGATTCCTGGTACGAAGTGCCGGTCCAGATGAGCGCGGTCTTTACCCCGGACCCGCTGCAACTCTGGAAGCAGATGGTCGCGCGGGCAAAGGTGCAGGAAGTGAAGGAGCAGCCCTCTGTTTTTCGCGTCCTGCTTTCTGCCTTCGAACTGCCGCAGCCTTGAGCGCTATCCGGCGCGATTCTGCATCGCTTCGAGAAAGCGATCTTTCAGTCGATCGAATGGGCCATTCGACATGAAGACCGCGACGTCGCCGACGCGAGCGTCCGCAACCATTCGATCCAGGATCTCATCGTTCGATGCGCACGCGAAGGTTTCCGCGCCCTGCGACGCAATCGCGCTGACCAAGGCCGGAGTATCGAGCCGCTCGGTGGGCGGAATTGGATCGGTATCCTTGAAGTACACCGGACCCAGGTAAACGCGCGAGGCGCCTGCGAACGCGCTCCCGAACTCTTTCTGAAATACGTTGCGCCGGGCGGTGTTGGACCGCGGCTCGAACGCAGCCAGCAGCCTGCGCCCGGGATACTTCTCGGCGATCGCCTGCAGCGTGACACGAATGGCGGTCGGATGATGCGCGAAGTCGTCGATCACCGTCACGCCCCCCGCTTCACCGATCACCTGCTGCCGGCGCGCCACGCTTTTGAACGATTTCAGCCCTCCGCCGATTTCGGCCTCAGACAGTCCGAACTCGCCCAGCAGCACGAACACTCCCAAAGCATTGGCGACGTTCATCCTGCCCCCGATGGGCAAATGCATCCCGCGCGCGACAGCCTTGCCGTCGCGTTCCACATCGAAGTGGGCTCCGTCGGCTCCGACCTGTACATTCGCGGCGCGGAATTGTCCCGCACCAAGCCCGAAGGTAAGGATGGTGGCTCGCGATCCTTTGACGGCATCGATCGCATGCGGGAAGTCCGCGCACACCACCAGAGTGCGGCTTTCATCCGCCTGCTCTGCGAGGGCGCGGAAGCTCGCTTTTACATGATCGAGATCACGATAGATGTCGGCATGGTCGAACTCGACCGCGGTGACGATCGCTCCGGTCGCGCGGTAGTGGAGAAACTTGGGTCCCTTGTCGAAGAACGCGGTGTCGTACTCATCGCCCTCGATTACGAAATGCGGGCCTCTTCCCAGCCGGTAGTTCGAACCGAAGTCGAGCGAGACTCCGCCCACCAGCATCGATGGGTCGCGACCGGCCGCGGCGAGCACATGCGCCATCATCGCCGTGGAGGTGGTCTTGCCATGGGTCCCCGCCACCATCAGAACCTGCTTGTCTTTCAGGAAGAACTGCCACAGCGCCTCTGACATCGACAGGTAAGGAACGGGCGATGAGAGGAGCGCCTGCGCTTCGGGATTGACGCGCTGGACGACGTTGCCGACCACGACCAGGTCGGGCGCCGGGTCGAGATTGCCGGGGCTGAACCCGGTCTTCAGCTCGACGCGCGAGCCGCGCAGGAGAGATGCGGTCGGTTCGTAGAATTGATTGTCGGAGCCGCTGACGCGAAAGCCGCGCTCCACCAGCATGCCGGCCAAGGCCGCCATCGCGGTTCCCGCGACTCCTATCAGGTGGATGTGATGAATAGAGCTGGGGATGCGCGCGAGGCGCGCGTCGCTGTCTTTGTCAGGCACCGTTAATCGCTTCCATGATGAGGTCGTGAATTTGTGGCCGGAATTCCCGGATGGCTTGATTGTCGCGCCTGGGGTGCACGCGATTGGTCATGATGGACACGGCGATCTCGCGCGCCGGCTCGATCCATATCGAGGTGCCGGTGAAACCGAGATGGCCCACGGCGTTCGGAGAGAAATGGCGCCCCGAGCTGGAGCCCTGCTGCGAGGGCGTATCCCATCCGAGCGCCCAGGTGGAATCCGCAATCGTACCGTCGCGGGTCCAGAACTCGCGAGCAATTTTCTGCGGGACAAAATCGGAACGCCCCGCCCAGCAGGCGATTAGCTCGCGCGCGATACTGTCCACTTCACGCACGGGAGCGAACAGTCCCGCATGGCCCGCGACTCCGCCCATCGCATATGCGTTTTCATCATCGACCTCCCCCACCAGCAGGCGCTTGCGCGAGGGGCATATCTCGGTCGGCGCAAACATGTCGGTCACCGGCTCGAGGCGGCGCGAGCGCACCTGTGCGATATCGATGAAGCCGGTTGCGCGGAGTCCCAGCGGTTTAAAAATTTTGTCCCGGCAATAGCGATTCAGCGGCAGCGTCGTGATGTTCTCAATCGTCTCACCGAGCAGGATGAAATTCAGATCCGAGTAGATGGCCCTGGTGCCGGGGGGCGCTTCGAGCCGCTCGCGGTGAATCTCTTCATAGGTGAAATCCTTGGCGCCGTAGCTCGCCATGAAGTTCACCTTGCCGCCCTTTTCGATCGCGGCAATCCGCTCGTGAAAAGGCCGCCACGCCGCGAGGCCGGAGGAGTGCGAAAGCAGTTGGCGGAAGGTTATGGCGGTTTTTCCATGCACGCCGAAGTTGTGGAAAAAGCGCGTGACCCGATCGTTCAGCCGCAGCTTTCCGTCGCGGGTCAAAATCATCGCCGCCACGGTGGTCGCGAGCGCCTTGGTCAGGGAGGAAAGGTCGAACACCGTATCGATCTTCATCGGGGTGCGTGTTGGGACCAGCGAGCGATGGCCGAAGGCGCCTTCGAAAACGATATCGCCACCGACCCTCACCACGACGGTTGCGCCCGGAATCGCACCGCGCTCGACCGCCTCGTTGAGCGCGCGTTCTACTTCAGGCCATCCCACGACTCATCCACCGCACAATCATCGCTCCTGGTCCATTTTTGCGGTCCCGCACGTTTTGCTGCAACCGTGAAGTGAGCAAAAGACGCACAGGCTGGAAGCCTGTGCCACGTGGAAAAAGTCATTAGGAGACAGGTGAGTCGGGGAACGAGAGAGTGCAAGCGGCCGCATCGACTATCGCGCGGACACCGAACGGGATCGTGAAGTTCTCTGTGCCGTGGCCAACTTCAAGTCCAGTGATTACCGGGATGCCGAGATCGGCCGTCTGCTCCGCAACGAATTCGGCGATTGCGCGGCTCTCCGCCTCGCTGCCTTCGACGGGACGCACCGCTCCAACCACGACTGCGGCCGCATCGCGCAACGCCCCCGAGTGCCGCAGCTGCACCAGCATCCTGTCGACCCGGTAGGCGCGTTCACCGGTGTCTTCCAGGAACAGCACCTTCCCCTTGAAGTCCGGAGCATACGGCGTCGAGAGCATCGCGACCACCACCGACAGGCATCCGCCTATCAGTTCGCCCTCGGCGCGTCCCGGGTGAACCGTATCTCGCCCCTCCAGATCGAATGATGGCATCTCGCCGCAGAGCAGCCGCCGCATGTGATCGACGCATCGCTCGGTAAGTCCGCGTGCAAAATCCATCGCGACCATCGGGCCGTGAAACGCAACCATCCCGGCCTGTACCATCGCATTCAATAGAAAGGTTTCGTCGGAATAGCCGACAAAGGGCTTGGGAGTGCGCGCGATCGCCTCGAAATCAAGCAGCGGCAGCAGGCGACCGCATCCGTAGCCACCGCGCGCTGCGAAGATGCCGCGGACCTCGTCGTCTGCAAAGGCGGCCTGGAGTTCCTTCGCGCGCTCGAGGTCCTTGCCTGCGAGCACTCCCGCGCGATCCAACACCCGCGGCGAGACCTTGACGCGAAATCCCATCGCGCCAAGTGCGTGGACTCCTCTCTCGAGGTACGAGCGTTCGATAGCCGCGGCGGGAGCCACGACGGCGACAGTATCTCCCGGCTTGAGCGCGGGCGGTTTGATGCGAACAGGGGCCATCGTGTCTCAACCCTTAGTGTAGCAGATAGGCGAATCGGGCACCTGTGTATAGATGGTCGGACGGAGTACGCTTTTCAAAGATGAAGCTGCTGCCGCTGGTGCTCCGAAACCTGCTGCGCAACCGGCGCAGAACGCTGCTCACGATTCTTTCGATCGCGGTGTCGGTGTTCATGTTTGGAGCGCTGATGAGCCTGCCGACGCTGATCGACGAGGTCCTCCAGGATCGCGTCAATTCCGTGCGCATCATCACCTCGGCCAGGACCGGGATGTCGTATCCGCTCCCCTCTTCCTATGCGGCCAGGATTCGCAGACTGCCGCACGTTGAGGCCGTCACGGGCGAGTCAGTGTTTCCCGCCACCTACCGCGATCCGAAAGACCTGGTGCCAGCGGCGGCGATGGACCCGACGCAAATCGAGGCGATATTTTCCGATTTTGACATCAAGCCGGGCGAGGCCGAGGAGTTGCGTCGCACGCGTTCCGGGGTGCTGGTGGGAACGGAGTTGATGAAGCTGTTCCACTGGCACGTCGGCGACAACCTCATCCTGCACGGCATCTCGTACCCAATCGATCTCCAACTGAAAATCGTCGGCACGCTGGGTGGGAAGGTCCCGCCCTCGGCGGTCCTCATGCGACAGGATTTCCTCGACGAAGCACTGGGCCGCCCCGGCACCGTCACGCTGATTTTCACCAAGGTCGACCGATCGGACTCGATTCCCGCGGTCGCAAGCGCAATCGATGCGTTGTTCGCGAACTCGTCCGCCGAAACCAGGTCGGAATCGGAAGTGGGATTCGCGCGGATGGCGATCAAGAACTATCGCATCCTGTTCGATGGCATGAAGTTCGTTGCAGCGATCGTCGTCTTCACGATTGCGCTCGTCGCGGGCAATACCGCCTCGATGGCGGTACGCGAGCGGCGACACGAGCTGGCGATCATGCGGTCGATGGGGTTCACGCGCGGCGCGGTTATTTCCAGCTTGACGGTCGAGGGCTCGCTGATCGGCCTGGTGAGTGGATTGGTGGGTTGTGCGCTTGCGTATGGAATCCTGCGACTGACGCCGCACCTGGCCCGATCGTTGGGACCGCTGGCGTTCCGGATCGGTTTTCTACCGAAGGTAGCCTTCGAAGGTCTCGTCATCGCAATCGCGATTGGAACCGTCAGCACCTTGATCCCTGCGCTAGTGGAGGGACACCGGGAGATATCCGCGGAACTGCGCGCGATTGTGTAAATGTGATATCTGACCATCGCAGATGGCTTCGCCGCTCAATGTCCTGTTCATCACCGCCGACCAGTGGCGGGGCGATTGCCTGTCGGCGCTGAATCACCCCATCGTCCGCACCCCAAATCTCGATTCGCTCGCGCGCGAAGGCGTGCTCTTCCGCCGGCATTTCGCGAACGCCGCGCCATGCGGACCCAGCCGCGCATCGCTCCACACCGGGATGTATCTGCAGAACCATCGATCTGGCACCAACGGCACTCCGCTCGATGCGCGCCACACGAATTGGGCCAAAGAAGCGCTGGCGCATGGGTATAACCCCGTTCTCTTCGGCTACACGGACACCAGCCTGGACCCGCGCGGGCTCGCGCCCGACGACCCCTGGCTGAAAAGTTACGAAGGCCCCCTGCCCGGCATCCGCCCTCTTTGTCTTCTGACCGGCGTCCCGACACCGTGGACCGACTGGCTCAAGGCGCACGGCTTCGAAGCGCCATCAAACGTCACCTTCGCGTACGGGTATCGCGCACCCGGCCCCGACTATGAAGATGGCGCCGCTCATCCGAAACCGCTCGCGTATCCGGCCGAGTTCGATGACACCGCGTTCCTCGTAAATCAAACTATCGACTACATCGACGCCGCTACGAAGCCCTTTATCGCGCACCTGTCGCTGCTCCGGCCTCATCCTCCGTTCATCGCGCCCGAACCGTACAACGCGATGTACGATCCCGCGCAGGTGCCCGGTTTCACGCGGCGCGCATCGGCGGAAGAGGAAGCCGCACAGCATCCATGGCTGGCCTACCAGCTCTCGCGCCGAGTTTTTCGCGCGACCGAGAATGAGAAGAGGCTGCGTCGACTGAAGGCCGTTTACTACGGCTTGATGTCGAGGGTCGATGCGGAGTTGGGACGGCTTTTCACGTTCCTGAAGGAAACCGGCCGCTGGAATTCGACCATGATCGTCTTCACGTCGGATCACGGCGAGCAGATGGGCGATCACTGGCTACTCGGCAAGGGCGGATATTTCGACGCCTCGTACCAGATTCCGTTGATCGTCAGGGATCCCCGCGAGCAGGGCGATGCGACGCGCGGAACCGTCGTCTCCGCCTTCACCGAGAACGTGGACATCATGCCCACGATGCTGGAATCGATCGGCGCCGAGGTCCCCCTGCAATGCGATGGCACCTCGCTGCGCCCGTTCATCGAGAGCACTCGCAGGCCGGGGCAATGGCGCTCAGAAGCCCATTGGGAGTTCGATTTTCGCAAGCCCGACGACGATACCGTCGAGCGCACGCTCGGGCTGACAATGCATCAGTGCACGATGAACATCATTCGCAGCGAACGCTACAAGTACGTGCACTTTACCAAGCTGCCGCCGCTGTTCTTTGATCTTGAAAAAGACCCAGGAGAGTTCGTGAACCTGGCCGGGGACTCAGCGTACCTGCCACTGGTGCTCGAATATGCGCAAAAGCTCCTTTCGTGGCGGATGAATCACGACGAGCAGACGCTCACCCATATCGTGCTCAGCGAGCAAGGACCGATCTCGCGGCGCGCGTCGCGCTACTGAACTACTTGTCGAACTGGACGGTGGCGGTGCCGGTCACGAGGCGTTCCGCATCCTCGTTCTCGATCCAGACGTCGATTTCCGCCGTACGCTCGGCCTCAGTCGCATGCGTGATGAAGCCCTGGAGGGTCAGGGTATGATCGGGCTGCACCGGCACCCGGTAGGTGGTGCTGAGCCGGATCATCCGCGCTCCCCCGTCCGAGCCAATCCAGTCGGTGACCAGCTTGCTCAGGATGCCGAGGCTCATGTTGCCCGGCAGGATCATTCCGGGCAGTCCTTCCTTGCGCGCACCTTCATCGTCGGTGAAGCGCGCCGCCGGCAGCCCCGCGGAATTCGCGTATGCGCGGCATTGGTCCTTGCTGACGAACTGATGGACCGGGCCCAGGGTGTCGCCGATATGCACGTCTGCGAAAGTTTTCACGATTGATCTTTCCCGGGCTCAGGTCCGGCTCATGAAGCGATGGTCGATGTGCGCGACCTGCTCGCCATTCTGGTTGCTCAGGGTTGAACGAACCACGACAAAGACCATCGTGCCACTGCGGCCGGTCTTCTCGTAAATTTCCTTGACGTGCGAGCTCAGCGTGATCTTGTCGCCGGCGTGAATCGGCCGGACGAATTCCACGTCCTTGCCCGCATCGAATCCCGCCCGCCCGAAGCGCGGCACGTGCTGGAAGAAATGCCTGCCGTTGCGAAACGTCACCGCATAGGCCGGCGGCGCGACCTTGCCGTCAGCGTAAACCGGATTGGTCTCGCCGAGCGTTTCGCAGAAGGTCCGAATGCGCTCCGCCTTTACCTCGACCGGCTCCGTGGTTTCAAAAACCTTGCCGATCAGAGCTGGATCGTAATTTACCGCCATCTTGGTTTATCTCGTCTCGACCGCTTCGGCATGCGGAACTGGTTTGCGGCGCGGCCGAAAATCCACCGGCTCGTATGCGCCATTCTTCAGCTCGCGGACCAGGTCATCGATCGTTCTTACTTCAGTGGCAAAGCGCGTCGCGCAGAGGCCGATCAGGCTGACCAGGTGGCTGTCTGAGCCACCAACGCCGCTGTAGCCGTAACGCTCGATCAACTGCGCGCTGCGCTCATCCTCGCCTTTGCGCGATCCGCCGTTGAGGATCTCCACGGCGATCACGTTTTCGAGCGGCGGCTTCTTCTCGTAATGCTCGCACAGCCCGATGTTAGGGCGGCCCGGATGGCACGGCACCGCGATTCCACCCATCTTCGCGACTTCGTCGATCAACTCCTGCGCATCGAGCCGGATGTTGGAAAAATTGAAGCGCTGCAACATGTCGTCGTTGACGCCATAGACAAGGACGTGACCGTAGTTGGTCTCCACCTCGGATGCGCGCAGCACCATGATCCCGAACTTGTCTTCGAGGTGGCGGTAGTCGGCTTCGCGATTGAACTGGCGATGCTCCGTCAGCACGATGCCGTCGAGCGGGCGCTCGGCGCGCCTGAGCTTGATCCAGTTGAGGTAGGCCTCTACCGGTGCGCGGCTGTCTTCGGATGCTTCGCTATGGGTATGCAGGTCAAGGGTTGTGGCCACCAGGATAAGTTCCTTACCTCGCCGGGCGAAAATTCGCGAGCGTCACCTGCGGGGTGACATCCTCGTATACGACCTCGACGGGCATTCCTATTTTAACCTCTTCGGGGCGGCATTCCACCACGTTGGTCAGCATTTTCACGCCTTCGTCCAGCTCCACCCACGCCATGATATACGGCAGCGATTCACGAAAACCGGGCAACGGGTTCTGATAAGTCGTGGTGAAGGTGTAGATCTTGCCGCGCCCCGAACATCGGACCCATTCGGTGCGCGGCGACAGGCATTCCGTGCATTGCGCGCGCGGATGGAACCGCAGCTCGCCGCAAGCGCGGCACTTCTGGATATACAATTCGTGCCGCTGAAGCGCTTCCCACCACGGGCGCGTCTCTTCATCTATGTGCGGGAGCGGCTTCAGGTATTTCTTTTCTTTCTGATCAGGCATCGCTCGACTCCCCTACTGATTGCTCAGGATCAACGTGGCGCCCGAGTGCCGCGTGCCGAGCGCGCCGCCCGTACCATGCACCAGTGCGATCTTGCAGTCCCTGACCTGGCGCGGTCCGCATTCGCCGCGAAGCTGCCTGGTCGCCTCGATCACCAGGAACATCCCACGCATCATGGGATGGCACGAGGAGAGGCCGCCCCCGTCCGTGTTGATGGGAAAGTCGCCATCGAAGCGCAGGCGTCCTCCGCTGACGAATGCGCCGCCTTCGCCGGGCTTGCAAAAGCCGAGGTTCTCCAGCTGCGACACGACGGTGATGGTGAACGAATCGTAGATCATTCCCATATCGATATCGGCGTGGGTGACGCCGGCGCGCTCGAAGGCCAGCTTGCCGGACTGGGCTGCGGCGATATCCAGGAAGTCGCGCTTGCCGCGCCCCGCATGCCGCATCGCCTCACCGGTGCCAAGGATATAGACCGGTTTCTTCTTCAAATCGCGCGCACGCTCCGCCGACGTGATCACCAGCGCGCCGCCACCATCGGAAATGATGCAGCAATCGAGCAGATGGAGCGGCGACGAGATGATGCGCGAGGAGAGCACGTCGTCCACGGTGATGGGGTTGCGATACTTCGCCACCGGATTCATCGACGCATGCAGGCGCATCGTAACCGCCACCTCCGCAAGCTGCTCCGAGGTGGTTCCGTACTCGTGCATATGCCGCTGCGCGATCATCGCGTAGGCGCCAACCGTGGTCACGCCAAACGGAATCTCGAACTGATCGGCGGTGTCCCCTCCCCCGCCTGCACCGCCGCCGCGCGAGGAAGCGACCGTGGAGCCGAACGCGACCACGCACACTTCGCACAGCCCGGCCGCGATCGCCGCGGCGGCATGAGCAGTATGCGCGACGAAGGACGACCCGCCGATCTGGGTCCCATCCACGTAGTTGGGATTGAGGTTCAGGTAGTCGCAGAACCCGATGATCCCCATCGGACCGATCCCGGTGCCGGCCATCGCCAGCCCATCGACATCCTTGATGGTCAAACCGCAATCGTCGAGCGCGCCGCGAATACTTTCGGCGGCTATCTGGAACTGGCTCTTGTCCGGCGCGAAGCGCGTCGGATGTTCGTACACGCCCACCAGGCAGGTTTTACGGCTTAGGCTCATGATGGTTCCTACTTCAGCTCGCCGAGGAATTCCTCGATGCAATCGTTGACCACGACCGGTTGCTCCACCGGAATCATGTGCCCGGCGTCGGGGACCAGCTCCAGCTCGGCACCCGCGATCTTCGACTTGATGAATTCCGAGTCTGCCGGTGGAGTGATCACGTCATCCGCACCGGCGATTATCAGGGTCGGCTTCTTGATGGCCGAGATGGCCCCGGTCAGGTCAACTTCCTTGCACGCCTTGATGTCCGTGTAGCGCACGCGCGGGTCGGTCTTGATCTGCTCCCCCCACATCTCGCGCACGGCGTTGAAATTCTCCTTGACCGTTTTGGGCGAGAAGCCATCGGTGACGAACGCCTGCGGCGCCCGCCCCATCATTACCGCCCACAACTGCTGGATCCGGTCATCGGGAATCGCGAACCTGGCGCCCGTCGCGACGAGGATCAGAGCCTCGGTACGCGCCGGGTAGCGCAGCGCGAAATCCATGGCGATCGCGCCGCCCATCGACCATCCCGCGATAATTGCGGATTGGAACTTGAGCGCGTCCATGAAATGCCCAAGAAAGTCGGCGTACTCGCGAATCGAAGACAGCCCATCGACTCCGTCCGATCGCCCATGGCCCGGCAGGTCGAAGGCGACCGGGCTGTTCTTGCCCGCGAGCGCATCGATCTGGTTGTGCCAGGGATGCCCATTGCCGCCCGCGCCATGCACGAAGACGATTTTGCGTCCCCGCGAAAAGTCCGGAACGACGTCGGGCAGCGTCGTCGCGCCGCGGTAGTGATAGTGGATCGCGTGGCCTTTTACGTCGGTGTACTTCGTCGGCATCGCCGCGTGAGTCTCCGTGATGCTTTTGTCGGTTAGGTATTAGGTTAGGCGCGCGGTTGTCAAACACACCCTGGCAACCCTGTCGCGTGCCGCCGTCAACTGCTCGCCTCCGGCTTCGCCTGCTGATCCATACACCTCATCACCTGGTGGTGCTTGCCCTCGGGTATGCAAGCGTCCAGCTCGGTCCGCGCGTCAGTGGTGCGAACGCAGGAAATGAATTGATCCGGATTGACCCCGTGATTCCTGAGACAAAGCTTGAAAGGTTCGCTCGAGTTCATCCCGTCCGCCATCGATCGGCTTTCCATCGAGAAACACGACGCGCACAGCAGCATCATCGCAATTAGCACAGGCCGACGAATCATTTGCGTTCCCTCTCGAGCTCCGCGCGCATCCTACTGATGCGCTTGTCAGGTTGGCAATCGCCTCGTTTAATCCGTACAGCCCGGCCCCTTTCCTCCCCTACTCATCAACAACGGAACGCGCTATCTACAGCCAAGACACCGGGGAGTTGTTCCGATGGCATACCAGGCAATCGAGGTAAAAAACGAAGGCGCTGTTGCATGGCTGACCCTGAATCGGCCGCACAACCTGAATGCCCTCAGCGCCCTGATGGTCGAGGAACTTGAAGATTACTTCCACGGGCTCCATGGCGACCGCGCGACCCGGGTTGTGATCATGCGTGGGGCCGGCAGGGCGTTCTGCGCGGGCCTGGATCTCAAGGAGCAAAATCGCGGCGGCACCGGCCTGGGCGCATCAACCTCGGGCACGATGGAAACGCAGCGCAAGATGAGCGACCTGGTGGTCGCGATGCGACGGGCGCCCCAGCCCTTCATCGCGGCGATTCGCGGTCCAGCCGCGGGAGGCGGCTTCGCGCTGGCGCTGGCCTGCGACGTGCGTATCGCGGGGACGTCATCGCGCTTCAACGCCGCCTTCATCCGTATCGGGCTGAGTGCGTGCGACATGGGCGTGAGCTACCATCTGCCGCGCGCGGTGGGAATGTCAGTGGCCTCGGAGCTGATGCTCACCGGGCGCTTCATCAATGCCGAACGTGCGCTCGCGACCGGGCTGGTCTCGGAGCTGCATCCCGATGCCGAAGTCGATGCGGCCGCGGGCAAGCTGGCGCAGGAGATGACCGAAACCTCGCCGCTCGGGCTGCGGCTGACCAAGGAATGCCTGTGGGCCAGTGTCGATGCGGGAGGATTGGAGCAGGCGCTGGCGATGGAGGATCGCAACCAGGTCCTGTGCGTTCGCGCCGGCTATATAGAAGAAGGGGCGAAGGCGTTCCTGGAGAAGCGCAAGCCTCGATATGCCGATCGAGCCTGACGCGAGGTAGGCACGGAGCGGCCCGGAGCTCGCCTGGTAAACAGGACCAATGGATGCGTTAACGATTCATCGAATCCACTTCGCATTCACAGTTACGTTCCATTACCTGTTCCCGCAGCTCACGATGGGACTGTCACTGCTCATCGTCGTGCTCAAGACGCTCGGGTTACGGACCGGCGATTCTCACTACAACGACGCGGCACGATTCTGGGCGCGCATCTTCGGAATCAACTTCGTAATCGGGGTGGTCACCGGCATCCCGATGGAGTTTCAGTTCGGCACGAACTGGTCGGCCTTTTCGAGGACGACGGGCGGAGTAATCGGACAACCGCTCGCCATGGAGGGAGTATTCTCTTTCTTCCTCGAATCGACGTTCCTGGGAGCCTTCCTCTACGGCGAAGACTATCTTGGCCCGCGGCTTCACTGGCTCTCGGCCTTCCTGGTTTTCCTCGGTTCCTGGCTTTCCGGTTTCTTCATCATCGCGACCAACGCCTGGATGCAACATCCGGTCGGCTATACGCTCGACAGCGCCGGTGCATTTTCCCTCAACAGCCTCGCGGCGCTCCTCACCAATCGCTGGCTGGTTTGGCAATACCTTCACAACATGACCGCGGCGGTCGTAACCGGTTCGACCGCGATGGCGGCGCTGGGCGCTTTCTACCTCCTGATGCATCAATTCGAGGATTTCGGGCGAACCTTTGTGCGAATCGGTGTTATCGCCGGACTGATCGCGTCGGCGTGCATGATCTTTCCCACCGGCGATCAGCAGGGCCGCAATGTCTCGCAGTATCAGCCCGTGACCCTGGCCGCGATGGAGGGATTATTCGACAATCAGCGCGGCGCCCCGCTGGTGATCATCGGCCAGCCCGACGTCGAGGCGCGCAAGCTCGACAATCCGATCGCGGTTCCGGACGTGCTGAGCTTCCTGACCTACCGTCGCTGGAAGGCGGAAGTTCACGGCTTGACGGAATTCCCGGAAGATCAGTGGCCGGACAATATCCCGCTGCTTTACTACGCGTACCACATCATGGTCGGCCTCGGCACAATCTTCGTGGCGGTCTATGCGCTGGCGGCCTTGATGATCTATCGAAGACGCCTCTACGAGACGCCCCTGGTCTTATGGGCGCTGATGCTGCTCGCGCCGTTTCCCTACATCGCGACGACGGCAGGATGGATGACGGCGGAGCTGGGGCGTCAACCGTGGCTCGTGTACGGCCTGATGCGGACCGCAGCCGGCAGTTCGACAGAGGTCTCGGCCGGGAACGGACTGTTTACCCTGCTCGGGTTCATGGGGATGTACTCGGTGTTGTCCGTTCTGTTTCTATTCCTGGTCTACCTGGAGGTCCAACGCGGGCCGGGCGGCGCCGGTCATCATGAACCCGTGGCGGCCGCAGCCGACTGAGACAGGAGGAGAAAGGCACGACTACACTCTGGTTCGGCATAGTCGCGGTGATGATCGCGATTTACGCGGTGCTCGATGGCTTCGACATGGGCGTCGGCATCGTCTACCTGTTCGCCGCGCGAACCGACGCCGAGCGACGAAGGCTGCTCGCCTCTATCGGTCCGGTGTGGGATGGAAACGAGGTCTGGCTGCTGGCGGGAGGTGGCACGCTGTTCTTCGCGTTTCCGGCCGCCTACGCATCGGGCTTTAGCGGCTTCTACCTTCCCCTGATGATGGTGTTGTGGCTGCTCATCCTGCGCGGGACCGCGGTCGAATTTCGCAACCACCTCGTCAGCCCCGTGTGGACTCCTTTCTGGGACGTGGTATTCGCCGGCTCAAGCACCCTCCTCGCGCTGTTCTTCGGCGCGGCGCTAGGCAACGTAGTGCGCGGAGTGCCGATCGATTCCGCCGGCCGTTTTTTCCTTCCTCTCTGGACCAACTTCGCGTTAGGGCCAAACCCCGGGATTCTCGATTGGTTCACGATCATGCTCGGCGTTAGCAGTGTCGCCGCGATGACGATGCACGGCGCGCTGTGGGCAACGACAAAATCCGGCGGCGAGCTTCAGGCGCGCGTACGCAAGATTGCGAACGGAGCCTGGACAGGCGTCGTGCTGCTGAGCGTCGTCCTGGCGCTGGTAGTCCCGATGACCCTGCCTCACTTCGCGAGCCGATACGCGGCACACCCGTGGGGGCTGGTTTTTCCGGTGTTCGCGATGGGCTCGCTGGTCGGAGCCGGGACGCTCAGCCGCGCTTCGCAGGATGGGCGGGCGTTCCTGTGTTCGTGCGGGTACATCGTGGGAATGTTGGTGGCGGCGGCGTTCGGACACTACCCCTACCTGCTTCCGGCAATCGGGAGCCAGGACGGAGGTCTAACGATTCTCAACGCGAGCACGTCGAGCGTCGCGTTGACGACCGCTCTCTTCTGGTTCGTCCCGGGCATGATGCTGGCGACAGCGTACTTCGTGTTCGCCTACCGGAATTTGCTGTCCGGAGCCGGCGAACCGGCGGAGCGCCGCGCTTGATCTAGCGTGATGCGAATTCGGCCAACCCGGTCAGGCGCGCGATGCTGTACTTGATCGCGCCGTTGCGCCAGATGCGAATGGTGACGCGCTCGCCGGGCTTGTGGTCAGCGACAGCTTTCTGGAGATCGTTCGCACCGCCAACCGTCGCGTGGCCGAATTCCCGGATTACGTCTCCGACTACAATTCCGGCCTTGTACGCCGGTGAGCCGATAACCACGCTGCGCACGCGCGCGCCCCAGACTTCGGGTGCGTGCTCCGGGATCGCGCCAAAGAAAGTTGAGCCTTGAGGCTCGCGAACTTCGGGATGGAGAAAAAAGACTGCGCCGCCGTTGGCTGCCAACTTCGCGACCTTAACGATGGCATCCGACTCCTCCAGGCTGAAGACCTCACCAGCCAGGTAGACTTCGCCGCGATGGCTGGCTGACACCCCGATGTCGGGAAAGCCGTTGCTCGCGAGCATCTGGTGAACCCGGGCCTCGAGCTGCTCGGGCGAAATTTTCGGACGCAGGTGCGGCGGAGCCAGGTCTGGCCTTGCGGCAGGCACCAGGGCATCCTCGCCGGAGAACTCATTCCACGGTTCCCCTCCAGCGACCAGGTTCCCGTACGCCGGCACGCCCATCATCATAGTGGGTGAGGCAGGCCTCAGGTGCGCCAGCGCAAGAGCGAGCGTCAGCGCCGAGAAGATCGCCGCGATCGAGCCGAGGAAATAGTGGGGTCTCTCTCTCCGAACGGCAGGCACCGTTGCCGCAGGTTTCGCCACCGGCCGGTATTCTTGAGGCCGAATCGGGGTCGCCTCACGCGGAAGCGACACTCCATTGACCCCGACCGGCGTCTTCAATTCGCGCGTGCGGCGGACGTCCCCGCTTCTCGCCCATATCTCGCAATGGCTGACATATTCGGGGAACACTACCTCGGGTTGCGGGACCGGAGCTTCCTGGCCGCCTGGGGCTTGCGGTATCGGGGATTCGGAAGCCGCCTTCTCGCGCGCCGCCGCGCGCATCGCGGCAATCTTGAGCATCATCTCGTCGATGGTGAGGTACTGGATGGGGGGGTTGCCGTCGCGACTCGCACTCATCGTGGTGCACCTCGTTCTAAAAGATGGGAACGCACCATATGGACGCGTCTTGGCCCCCCATAGCGGTCCGTTGAAGAACTGATTTGCCGAGAAACGATTTGCCTCACCCGGGATTCACGTAGGAGCGCGGCCTTGATGCAGAACTGGGCCAGCATCAACACAGCCTAACAAAATGGCGCATTTTCCGCCAAGGGTAACGAGACAGAAAATCAGCGCGAGGCCATCAGTTTACTGAATGGAAGACGGCTCGCCTCTCTTTTCATCGCTCGGGCCGCCCTGCGCCAGCTCTAGATCGCTTCGCTGACGGCCTCTTCGCGCTGCGTCGGTCGCGGTCGCTTTTCTATCGGCAGGTAGTGGCGAATCTGCTCTCCGGTGTAGACCTGCCGCGGGCGCGCGATGGCCTGTTCGGGGTCACGCACCATCTCCGCCCACTGCGCCATCCAGCCCGAGGTCCGCGGAATCGCGAACAGCACCGGAAACATCGTCATGGGGAATCCCATCGCCTGGTAGATGATACCCGAGTAGAAATCCACGTTCGGGTAGAGCTTGTGCGAGATGAAATAGTCGTCCTCCAGCGCGATGCGTTCCAGCTCGACCGCGATGTCGATGAGCGGGTTCTTGCCCGTGACTTCGAAGACCTCGTAGGCGAGCTTCTTCAGAATCTTCGCGCGCGGGTCGTAGTTTTTGTACACGCGATGCCCGAAACCCATCAGCCGGCGCTCGCGGTTCTTCACCCGCTTGATCATGTCGGGAATGTTTTTAACCGATCCGATCTCCATCAGGCCGCGGATGGCCTGTTCGTTGGCTCCGCCGTGAAGGGGGCCGTACAGCGCGGCGACCGCCGCCGCAGCTGCCGCATAGGGATCGGGCTGCGAGCTGCCCACCGAGCGCATCGCGTTGGCGGAGCAGTTCTGTTCGTGGTCGGCGTGGAGGATGAACAGGACGTCGAGGGCGCGCTCCAGAACCGGGTTGGGCTTGTATTTCAGCTCCGTCATCTTGAACAGCATCGAGAGGAAATTGCCGGTGTAGCTCAGGTCGTTGTCGGGATACACGTACGGCAGTCCCCGCGTATGCCGATAGGCGAAGGCCGCCAACGTCGGCATCTTGCCGATCAAGCGCCGCGTCTGGAGGCGTCGCGAATCGAGATCGTGGATGTCGGCCGCGTCGGGATAGAAGGTCGAGAGCGCGCCCACCGTCCCGAGCAGCATGCCCATGGGGTGGGCATCGTAACGATAGCCCTCCATGAATTGCTTGATGCTCTCGTGGACCATCGTGTGAATCTTGATGTTGTTTTCCCAGCGCGCGTAGTGTTCCGCGTCCGGCAACTCGCCCTTGACGATCAGGTACGCGGTCTCCAGGTAGTTGCTCTTCTCGGCGAGCTCCTCGATCGGATAGCCCCGGTATCGCAAGATGCCCTTGTCGCCGTCGATAAAGGTGATGCGGCTGCGGCACGATGCGGTGTTGGTGAAGGCCGGATCGTACGACATCAGGCCGAAGTCATCTTCCGAGGTCTTGATATTGCGCAGGGCTGCCGCGCGAATGACGCCGCCCTCTTCGATCGGAATTTCGTAGCTCTTGCCGGTCCGGTTATCGACTATGCTGAGAGTGTTCTTTGCCATCGTCCTTCCACCGAAGAGTTTGGCCGGCCCGCGCCCGGCGACCGACGGCCCCGTGGGGCTGTCAACATATATGCAGTAATGCTTGACAGGCAGCATACGTCAACCGCGCGCGTTCGGGCAATCGCAGACTCTCGCTTTGACCGCATCGTCATGGCAGGCTCTGGACGCGATTTGACGCCGCAGAAGAAATGATCGAGAAAATTTTCGCCCTGGTATCAGGCTTCATTATCGCCACCATCTCCTCCCTTGGTTATGCGGGGGTCGCGATGATGATGGCGATAGAGAGCGCATGCATACCTCTGCCCTCCGAGATCATCATGCCGTTCTCAGGCTACCTGGTGCATGCCGGGCGCTTCGACTTGCAATTGGTAGCGATCGCGGGCGCCATCGGATGCCTGCTCGGCTCGTACATCGCGTACTACGTCGGGGCCAGCGGCGGACGATGGCTCCTGCTGCACTACGGGCGATGGATCCTGATCGCGCCGCACGAGATCGAGCTTGCGGATCGGTTCTTCGATCGCTGGGGCGGCCCCGCGGTTTTTGTCAGCCGCCTGCTGCCCGTGGTGCGCACCTTTATCGCGTTTCCGGCCGGGGTGTCGCGGATGCGCCTGCTGCCATTCACGATCTACACTCTGGTCGGTTCATATCTGTGGTGCCTGGCGCTCGCCTATGCTGGTATGCAGGCCGGCCATCATTGGGAGCAACTCGCGCCATATTTCCATCGTTTCAATGCGGTCATCGGAATCTTGATCGTCGCGGGCGCCGCGATAGTTGTTTACAATCGCGTCCGAAGCATCATGAGCGCCCCTGCCCACGCAGGAGAGTAGAACATGCCTGATACCCCAAACCCTCCCGCACCCGACGAACTCGAAGAGGTTTTCGCCAGCGTCGACTCGACGCAGGTGGAGATGGCGCGCGATCTCCTGCAAAGCTCCGGGATGGAATGCTTCGTGTTCGACGAAAGCTCATCGCGGATGCTCGGATCGACCGCGGCAGTGCCAACTCGCCTGATGGTTCGCACCGAAGATGCGGCCGAAGCGCGCGGAGCCCTCAAAGACCTGGGCTTCGAAACGTAAGAATCTCCCAACTTCGGTTGGACGACCGGTCCTTTTCCGTCATTCTGGGCGGAGTCCGCGGAGCGAAGAATCGCAGCCCATCGACAATGGCGTTGAGATCCTTCGCTTCGCTCAGGATGACGAACAAGACGAATGGCTTCCGAATGGTGGCGCAACGCGGTCTTCTACCAGATCTATCCGCGCAGCTTTGCCGACTCGAACCGCGATGGTATCGGCGATCTCGACGGCATCACCGAGCACCTCGACTACCTGAACGACGGCACTGACAAGTCGCTCGGCATCGACGCGATCTGGCTCAGTCCCATCAACCCGTCTCCGCTCAAGGACTGGGGCTATGACGTTAGCGACTACTGCGATGTGCACCCGGACCTCGGCGATCTGCCGGCTTTCGACCGGATGATTCGGGAGGCCCGCCGCCGCGGCATCCGCATCATCCTCGATCTCGTGCCCAACCATACTTCGGACCAACATCGATGGTTCCGCGAATCGCGATCGTCACGCACCGATCCAAAGCGCGATTGGTACATCTGGAAGCCCGGAACTCCCGACCGCACACCAAACAACTGGGTGAGCATCTTCGGCGGCCCGGCGTGGAAATGGGACGATGCGACCCGCGAGTGGTATCTGCATCTGTTCCTGGAAGGGCAGCCTGACCTGAACTGTCGCAATCCAGCGGTGGTTGCCGCGATGCACGATGTGATCCGGTTCTGGCTCGACCGCGGCGGGGCGGGCTATCGCATCGACGTGATCCACGGGCTCATCAAGGATGCGCAGTTTCGCGACAACCCGCCGATGGTAAAGGTCGAATGGGGCGAGCAGACCGATGTCGCCCTGCAGCAAAAGCATGTCTACGACTCGGATCGGCCCGAGGTGCACGAAGTGATCCGGGGCTTTCGCCGGGTGCTCGATGAATTCGATGACCGGGTATTCGTGGGCGAGGTCTGGCCGCAGAGCAATCTATCGCTGGCGCAGTACCTGCGACCTGACGAATTGCAGTTGGCATTCAATTTCCGATTCCTCTTTTGCCCGTGGGAGGCGTCGCGCTTCCGGAAGCAGGTCCAGGAAATCGAACGCATCCTGCCGCCCGGTTCGTGGCCGACCTGGACGCTATCCAATCATGATTTTCCCAGGCACATCACCCGCCATGCGCGCGGCGCCAGCACGGCGGCTCGGGCGAGGCTGGCTGCCGTGATGCTGCTAGGGCTGCGCGGCACGCCCTTCCTTTACTATGGCGAGGAAATCGGGATGCCGAACGTGGAGATCGACCGCTCGCGATGGCTCGACCCGGTCGGCCGCGACGGATGCCGCACGCCGATGCAATGGAGCGACACGCCAGGCGGCGGATTCACCGCCGGCAACACTCCTTGGTTGCCGCTGGGAGATTGCTCGGCGGTAAACGTCGCCAGGCAGATGAATGATCCGCACTCGATGCTGTCATTTTACCGCCGCGCGATTCGCGCCAGGCGGAGCTCGCCTGCACTGACCGCCGGCACCATCCGCGTGATCGACACCGCGCCGGCCGACTGCCTCGTCTTCGTGCGCGAGGCTTCCGGCGACCGTGCGATGGTCGGGCTTAATTTCACAGGCGAGCCCCGGGAAATCGAAGTTCTGTCGGGAAAAATCCTGCTGAGCAGCGATTTCGCCCGCGACCCGGCGACGACGAAGGCTGGAAAATTTCGCCTTTTGCCCAACGAGGCGATTATCGTCCGCGGCTGAACCGACCGCCAGTTGGCGGGCGGCGATCCTCACTTCGACCACGAATTCTCTGTTAGGATCGCGGCCATGCAGAAGCCGCGATTCCTCGATGAAGTCGCCGAGCAGCTCGGCGATCGCAACGCCTTCAACAGCTACTCGGCGAACGGCCGCCGCCCGTTCCAGCCCGCGTATGTCGAACCGCAATGGCCACGCGACCGCGCCGCCGACATCAAGCACATCAAGCTCGAATTGACGCTCGACTTCGACCGCAAGCGCATTGCGGGCACGGCTACCCATCGACTTGCCGCCATTCTCGACGATCTCAAGCAGCTCGAGTTCGACGCGACCGAGCTGGATATCGAATCCGTACGAGTCGGCGGCGAGCGCGCATTGTTCGAGGTCCGGGACGGAAAGGTTCACGTAAGCTTGCCGCAAGCGCTAAAGGCGGGCGCGGACGCCGAGGTGGCGATTTCGTATTCAGGCTCGCCCCGCCGCGGGCTCTATTTCGTGGGACCCGACGAGGGCTATCCGAACAAGCCGGTGGAAGCGTGGACGCAGGGCGAGGACGAGGACTCGCGCTACTGGTTTCCCTGCTACGACTATCCGAACGATCGCGCGACCAGCGAGGTTATCGCGACCGTTCCCGAAAAATTCACCGCGATCTCCAACGGGGCGCTGATCTCCAACACCCACAATGGTTCCGCGCATAGCCGAACCTTCCATTGGCGGCACGACGTGCCGCATTCCACCTACCTGATCACTCTCGCGGCCGGTGAGTTCGCAACTATCGAAGATCGCGCCGGCGACACCCCGGTCCTCTACTACGTACATCCGGGGCGCGAGGAAGATGCGCGCCGCGCGTTCGGCAACACTCCGCGCATGATCCAGTTCTTCGAACGGATCATCGGCGTCCCCTACCCTTACGCCAAGTACGCGCAAGTCGCCGTAAGCGATTTCATCTTCGGCGGGATGGAGAACACTTCCGCCACCACCCAGACCGCGGACACGCTGCACGATGCGCGTGCGCATCTCGACTTCAAGAGCGACCCGCTCGTTGCGCACGAGCTGGCGCATCAATGGTGGGGGGACTTGCTCACCTGCCGCGATTGGTCGCATGCGTGGCTGAACGAAGGCTTCGCCACCTACTTCGAGGCGCTGTGGTGCGAAGAAAACCTCGGCGCCGACGAGTTCGCATGGAACGTGCGGCAGGATCGCGAGGCGTACCTCGCGGAAGACTCGCACGACTATCGCCGGCCGATCGTGTGCAATCGCTATCGCGCGCCGATCGAGCTGTTCGACCGTCACCTGTACGAAAAAGGCTCGCTGGTGCTGCATATGCTGCGCCGCGAGGTCGGCGACGCCCTCTTTTACAAGTCGCTGAACCTCTATTGCACCCGGCATCGCGGCGGCAACGTCATCACTCGCGACCTTGAGCGCGCATTCGAGGACACCACCGGCCGCAACCTCGAATGGTTCTTCGACCAGTGGGTGTACAAGGAGGGTCATCCCGAGATCGAGGTCTCGAGCGCTTACGATGACAAGCGCAAGCTTGCCAGCGTGACCGTCAAGCAGACCCAGAAGCCCTCGGCGACCACCCCGCTCTTTCGATTCACCACGACGATCGCTCTCATGGACGCGGACGGCAAAGAGACGCGGCATCGCGTGGAGATTCGCGAAGCCGAGCAGGTGTTCAGCTATCCATGCGACAAGGCGCCCAAGTCGGTCCGCTTCGATCCCGGCTTCGATATCGCCAAGACGCTCAAGCATAAGCGTGGCCGCGAGGCGCTGGAGATGGCGCTGAAGCACGTGCCCGAAGCGATCGGCCGCGCCAACGCCGCCCGCGAGCTCGGCAAGGAGGGCAGCCCGCAAGCCACCGCGGCCTTGAAGCATGCGCTCATCAACGATCAATTCTGGGGCGTCCAGGCGGACGCGGCTACCGCGCTCGGAGAAATTCGCACCGAGGCCGCCCTCGATGCATTGATCGAAGGCCTGAACGCCGCGCATCCCAAGGCGCGCCGTGCCGTCGCCCGCGCGCTGGGTCAGTTCCGCGACAACGATCGCGCCGCGTCGGCATTGGCGGCACTGATCGGCCGCGGAGACGAAAGCTACTTCGTCGAGGCTGAGGCTGCACTCGCTCTCGGCAAAACCCGCGACCAGCGGGCGACAGAGGTTCTGCAAGGCGCCCTGGCCCGCGACTCATACCTCGACGTCATCCGCGCGCATGCACTGGCCGGGATGGCCGAGACGCGCGATGAGCGCGCCATCGCGATCGGTCGCGATTGGAGCGCTTACGGACGTCCGCCTCGCGCTCGCGTAGCCGCGATGGGAGTGCTGGCCCGGATGGCGCGCCAGAAAGAGGCCCGGCGCGAGGAGATCCTCGACTTCATGAGCCCGCTCAGCGAGGACCGCGAGTTCATGGTGCGAATGCGGCTGCCGGGCGCTTTCGAGGAAATCGGCGACTCACGGGGTATCGCTCCGCTGCAGCGGCTCGTGGATCGCGACCTCGACGGCAGGATTCAGCGCCGTGCGCGCGCTGCGATCGCTTCGATCGGCGAAGGCCGCAATCGCACGGAGCACGATACGAAGGTGCGCGAGGATATCGACAAGCTGCGCGAGGAGAACAAGAAGCTTCAGCAGCGGTTGGAGAAGCTCGAGGCAGCGGGAAACTCGAAACCATAGAGACCATCTCGTTAAGGTGAACCCATGGATCCCAAAGTCACGGTTTGTCTCACCTTCGATTTCGACGCGCTCTCGTTGTGGATCGGCGGATTCAGGGCCCGGTCGCTGAGCGCGATCTCGCGCGGAGAATTCGGCCGCGTGGGAGCGCTGCGCCTGCTCGACATTCTCGCGCATTGGAAGATTCCTTCGACCTGGTTCGTACCCGGCCACAGCGCCGAGACGTTCCCGCAAATCGTCGAGCGCATCGCCGCCGGCGGTCACGAAATCGGCAATCACGGCTACCTGCATACGCATCCGAAGGACGCCGAAGACGAAGAACGGATCCTGGTTCACGGCAACGAAGTACTGACCCGCATGACAGGGCGCAGACCCGTCGGCTTTCGCTCTCCCGGAGCGGGCTTCACCGAAAACATGGTTGGCCTGCTGGTCAAGTACGGTTTCGAATACGACTCGAGCCTGATGGGCGATGACTTCACGCCCTACTACATGCGGCAGGGCGACCAGGCGCCGCCCGACGGACCCTACGTGTTCGGCAAACCCGTTAGCGTGGTCGAAATTCCATTCACGTGGGGGCTCGATGATTTTCCCGCGTTCGAGTACACGGTCATTCGCGGCTCGATCCAGCAGGGCCTGGCGTCGCCCAACGCCGTGTATGACATCTGGTCAGGCGATTTCGATTACCTCTACCACCATCTCGGCGAGGGCGTGTACACGCTGACGATGCATCCGCAGGTTATCGGCCGCGGGCATCGGCTCCTGATGCTCGAGCGGCTCATCGACTACATCAAAACGCACAAACGTGTGGAGTTCGCGACCATGTCCGGCGTCGCGGCGGCGTGGAAAAAGGCACACCCGATTCAGGCATGGTAACGACGACAAAAAAAGGCGGCGGGTTGATGCCCGCCGCCTTTCGCTCTTCCGCTACAGCCGATGCTTACGCGTCGAAGTAGAGCGAGAATTCGTACGGATGCGGCCGCAGACGCATCGCGCTGACTTCCTTGCTCATCTTGTAGTCGATCCAGGTCTCGATGAGGTCCTCGCTGAAGACATCGCCTTTGAGCAGGTACTCATGGTCCTTCTTCAGGTTGTTCAGGGACTCCTCGAGCGAGGCCGGCATGCTCGGAACCTCGGCGAGTTCGGCCGGAGTCAAGGCATAGATGTCCTTGTCGAGCGGCTGACCCGGGTCGAGGCGGCGCTGGATGCCGTCGAGGCCCGCCATCATCATCGCGGTGAACGCCAGGTACGGGTTCGCCAGCGGATCGGGGAAACGCACCTCGATGCGCTTCGCCTTCGGCGACGGCGAGTACATCGGGATACGCACCGAGGCGGAACGGTTGCGGCTCGAGTACGCCAGGTTGATCGGCGCTTCGAAGCCGGGCACCAGGCGGCGATACGAATTCGTGGTCGGATTCGTGAAGGCCGCGATCGATCCCGCGTGATGCAGGATGCCCGCGATGTAGTGCATCGCGAGTTCCGACATCCCCGCGTAGCCGTTGCCCGCGAACAGGGGAGTCTCGCCCTTCCAGAGGCTCTGGTGGGTGTGCATTCCGGTGCCGTTGTCGCCGAAGATCGGCTTCGGCATGAACGTCACCGCCTTGCCGTGACGCGCCGCAACGTTCTTGCAGATGTACTTGTACCAGGTGAGCCAGTCGCCCATCTTGACCAGCGGCTGGAAGCGCATGTCGATTTCCGCCTGACCGGCGGTCGCCACTTCGTGATGCTGCTTCTCGACCCGGATTCCGACCCGCTCCATCTCCAGCACCATCTCGGTGCGGATGTCCTGCAGGGTGTCGACGGGCGGCACCGGGAAGTAGCCTTCCTTGTTGCGCACCTTGGAGCCGGTATTGCGGCCGGGGTCGCTAACGTTGAACTCACGGCCGCTGTTCCAGTTGCCTTCGTTCGACTCGATGTAATGGAAGGACTGGTGCTGGCTGGTCTCGTAGCGAATTCCGTCGAAGATGAAGAACTCCGGCTCCGGTCCGAAGAACGCGGTGTCGGCGATTCCCGTCGACTTCAGGTACTTCTCCGCCTTCTTCGCGATGTTGCGCGGGTCGCGCGGATAGTCTGCGCGGGTAATCGGATCCGAGATATCGCAGATCATCGTGAGCGTGGGATCCTTGGTGAACGGATCCATCACCGCTGTCGTGGGATCGGGAATCACCAACATGTCGCTGGCATCGATCGCCTGCCATCCGCGGATCGAGGAACCATCGAACCCGAGGCCTTCGTCGAACGGTCCCTCATCCTTGAATTCCGAGATTGGCGCGGTGAAATGCTGCCAAGTGCCCAGCAGGTCGATAAACCTCAAATCGACCATCACCACTCCCTTGTCCTTGATCATCTGCAAGACTTCTTTGGGCGTCATCGAAGCCGTAATCCTCCTCGCCGTTTATATTCGGGGACGGCGAACCCTGAGTTTGTTTCCTGGACGCACCGAATGGCCAGCCAGGCGCGCTGCATTTTGCAATTAGCGCGCGTGGAGTCGAATTCGATCATCGTTTTTTCTCACGAAAACCAGCCAAAGGCAACGATCACTTATCGCGGCTATTACATCGGCAATTCACTACGCGTGCCGCCCGTTTGGACAGCATCACTCGCTTCCGATCCGACCCAAATTCGCGGTAGTGCTCGATATCTCTCGGCTTTGTTTTCCCATCCGGCGCTTTCTCACGCCAGAATTTTCAGTAGAGCAAAATAAATGCCCAGGCCCACCAGTCCGATCGGGATCCCAATCCGCGCCCAAGCCGTGCTGCTGATCTTCAGTGCGCCCGCGCTGACGATGTTGGGGATGTTGCCCGGGATAAGCATGCCGCCGGAGACGAGCAGCGCGATTATCGCCTCGCGCGCCCGCGGCACAGTCATGTTGTGAACTTCGAGCGCCACCAGCGTTGCGTTGTCCAGCGCGGCGGAGACCGTGTTGATCCAGAACAGCGCGTCGTTGGAGAGCGCATCGACAACCTGGGCCGCCGTCGCGGCATAGGCTTGACTCACGAGCACCAATCCGGCGACGAACACGTAGACCCGGATGCCCTGGATGATCGCCGCCCAGGGCGTTTCTCGCACGTGGAGCTGGACGCCTACCTCCTGGTAGTCGCCGCGGGCAAAAAAACCAGCCAGCAGCGAGGCCACCACGACACCGGGAAGAACCCAGGGCCCCAGCAAGTAGAACAATCCCATGAAAGGAAGTTTCAGGGCCGATGCGGCCAGGGCCGAGAGCGGCTCGCCTACCCGCGTGAGCGAGGCGCCGAGCCCGATTGCGAAACAGGCCGCCACCGTGACACGCGTCCGCGCTTCTGCCTGGAGGTGCAGCAGTCCGACAACCTCGATCAGCACCAGCGCGGCGATGATCGCGGTAATCACCCCGGACAGAATCGCGAGGATGAGGATCGAAAGCCCGGCCAACACCGGTCGGCTGACGCGGCCGCGCAGCCCTGCGAATATTCCATCGAGTCGTTCCCGTGTGAAACCGAACAGGATGCCCGCGACCACCACCGCCACCGTGATCAAAACCGGCTCCTCGGCAGCTTTCAGCACGAGATGGCTATCGAAGCCGGACCCAATCAGGGTCGCGACGATCCCGACGATAAAGATATAGGCCTCGATGTTCTCTTCGATGAAGTGAACAGCGAGGGGTCCGAAGAGCAGAAGAACCAGGATGATGATCGCGGCGGGAAGATTCATCGATTGGCTTGCGGCACGCGACGATGTGAACGCGAACCCGAACCGATAGCAGATGTATTGCGGATGCGCGATAAGCCGAGCGGCGGGACCGGTTGCCCGGCCCGCCGCTCGTGCTGCTTTGACGCTACCCTCCCCCGAGGGACGGAGCTGGTTTAGAACGCGTAGATGAAGTTCGCGCTCAGGGTATCCTGGCCGGC
>Ga0335085_10002115_pt1 | contig 38421 bp, 35 predicted proteins | sample Lox_Sample_45_FD_206712 | JGI IMG/M metagenome (GOLD analysis project Ga0335085, IMG submission 206712) | Soil microbial communities from Loxahatchee National Wildlife Refuge, Florida, United States - Lox_Sample_4.5 | ecosystem: Environmental > Terrestrial > Soil > Wetlands | place: USA...
CTGAAGGATTTGCCGACGGATTTGCCGGCCGGCCTCGTGCTCGCCGCGACGCCCAAGCGCGCCGACGTGCGCGACGTGTTGATCTATCGCGACGCCGAATTTATCAAAACCCGCGCGGCGGATACCGTTTCGGCTGAGTGGGTTCCGGGACAAGATTCGTTGCGCGGTTTCCGACCGCACTTGAAACTACAGGATTTTCCCACAAAGGCAACCATTGCCACCAGCAGCACCCGCCGCAAGGAACAATTGCTCGCCGCTCGACCGGATTTGAACGTGGTGGAAATCCGGGGCAACGTTTCCACCCGGATGCAAAAGGTCGCTGAACGAGACGAACTGGACGCGACGGTGCTGGCGTTGGCCGGCCTGACGCGCCTGAATTTTCGCGTCACGCCGGAAGGCAAACTCGAAGGCGACGCCGTTCCGGACGGTTTGCTGGCGACGATTCTTGACGTGGACGTGATGTTGCCGTGCGTTGGACAAGGCGCGATTGGCATTGAGATTCGCGCGGACGACGAGCGCATCGCCAAGATTTGCGAGCGTCTGAATCATTTCAACACGTTCCATTGCGTGACGGCGGAGCGCGCATTTTTGCGCGCGATGGGCGGCGGCTGCCAGAGCCCGGTTGCGGCTTATGCTGAAGTTATCGGCGACAAAATCTCCATGCGCGCCGTTTCATTCCACCATGGGCCGGCGAAACGTAGTGAGGGGAAACGTCCCATTTCAGAAGCGGCGATGCTTGGCGAAATGCTGGCAGCACAGTTGAAATGAAAACGGCGCGGATTTTGTCCGCGCCGTTTCCTGAGTCCCCCAGAGCATGTTTTACACGTCGTAATACATGAAGAATTCGTACGGATGCGGACGCAACCGAATGGCGTCGTGCTCCTTCCGCTTGTTGCTGATCCACATGTCAATGAAGTCTTCGGTGAAGACGTCGCCCTTGAGCAGGAACGCATGGTCCTTCTCCAGGCAATCCAGAGCTTCGCTGAGGCTGCCGGCCACATTGGGCACCTTCTTCAATTCCTCCGGCGGCAGTTCATAGATGTTCTTGTCCAGCGGCGCGCCGGGTTTGATTTTATTCTGGATGCCGTCCAAGCCAGCCATGAGCAACGCGGCAAAGGCGAGGTACGGATTCGCCGCCGGGTCGGGTGGACGATATTCGAGGCGTTTGGACTTTGGACTCTCGCTATAAGTCGGGATGCGCACGGCGGCGCTGCGGTTGCGGGCGCTGTAGGCGAGATTGACCGGCGCTTCGTAACCGGGCACGAGGCGCTTATAGGAATTGGTGGTCGGATTGCAGATGGCGCAAAGGGCCTTGGCGTGCTTGAGCAGGCCGCCGGCATAGTGAAGCGCCATTTCGCTCAAGCCACCGTATTCTTTGCCGGCAAAGAGCGGCTTGTCTTTCTTCCAGATGCTCTGGTGCGTGTGCATGCCGGAACCGTTGTCGCCAAAGAGCGGTTTGGGCATGAAGCAGGCGGTTTTGCCGTGTTTGCGGGCGATGTTCTTGACGACGTATTTGTAAATCATCATCCAGTCCGCGGCGGTGACGAGCGTGCTGAAACGATAATCAATTTCCGCCTGGCCGGCAGTGGCGACTTCGTGGTGTTGCTTCTCCACGTCCACGCCCAATTCTTCCATCGTCAGCACCATTTCAGTGCGAATGTCCTGCTGCGTGTCGGCGGGGGCGACCGGGAAATAGCCTTCCTTGTGGCGGATTTTGTAGCCGAGGTTGGGCATTTCATCGCGGCCAGTGTTCCAGATGGCTTCTTCGGAATCCACCGAGTAGAAGGTGCCGTTGCTCTTGGTATCGAACTGGACATTGTCGAAGATGAAAAATTCGGCCTCCGGCCCGAAGAACGCCTGATCGCCGATGCCGGTGGAAACAAGATATTTCTCCGCCTTTTGCGCAATGCCGCGCGGGTCACGACTGTAAGGTTCCAACGTGCCAGTCTCGGCGATGGTGCAGGTGAGGCTCAACGTCGGCACGGCGCAGAACGGGTCAATGAACGCCGTGGCCGGATCGGGCATGGCCAACATGTCGCTGGCTTCGATGCTTTTCCAGCCGCGGATGGAGGACCCGTCAAAACCGATGCCCTCGGCAAAGGTGTCCTCGGTCAGTTCACTGATGGGTGAAGTAAAATGTTGCCAGGTGCCGAAGGTGTCCACGAACTTGATGTCCACCATTTTAGCTCCCGCCTTTTTTGCCATTTCCAATACACTCTTGGGTGTTGCCATAGATAATTGTAGATTTTTGGTTGCTGTTGTTTGGCGCTAACGAAATTGACCGCTGCGTCTTGGCCGGATTCTGCCAGCAATCTATGCAGCGTCTAGATTTTTCTGACTGGATTTATTCACAACCTTAATCATCCCGCCACAGCTTCACGACCGCAAATAAAAACGGCACGGACTGCTCGTCCGCGCCGTTTCCCCAGTTCCTCCCGGCTGGTGGTCGTGATAATTACTTCTTGGCCGCTTTCTTGGTCGGCACAGATGCAATGGTCTGAAGGATGCGACCGGCGATTTTGTAGGGGTCGCCTTGAGAGTTGGGACGGCGGTCTTCCAAGTAGCCGCGGTAGCCACTGGGAATGAAGGTTTGTGGCAGACGGACAGAGGCACCGCGATTTCCCACGCCGTAATTGAATTTGTCAATGGACTGCGTCTCGTGCAGACCGGTCAGGCGCAGATGATTATCCGGGCCATAGACGGCGATATGCTCGTTCTTGTATTTGTCGAATGCCGCCATGAGTTTCTCGAAGTACTCCTTGCCGCCCACTTCGCGCATGTATTCGGTGGAGAAATTCGTGTGCATTCCTGAACCATTCCAGTCCACGTCCTTGCCGAGTGGTTTGCAATACCAGTTCACGTCCACGCCGTATTTTTCGCAGAGACGCATGAGGAGGTAGCGGGCGACCCACATCTGGTCGGCGGCGTTCCGGGAGCCTTTGCCGAAAATCTGGAATTCCCACTGGCCCTTGGCGACCTCGGAATTGATGCCTTCGTGGTTGATGCCGGCGTCGAGGCACAGGTCGAGGTGCGTGTCCACAATCTCGCGCGCGATGCAGCCGACGTTCCGGTAGCCGACGGCGGTGTAGTATTCGCCCTGCGGCGGGGGGAAGCCGCCACCGGGCGGAAAGCCGAGCGGCGCGCCGTCCTTGTAGAGAAAATACTCCTGCTCGAAACCAAACCAGGCGCCGGGGTCATCGGGAATTGTAGCGCGGGTGTTGCTCGGGTGCGGGGTCGTCTTGTCGGGCATAAACACCTCGCACATGACGAGCGCGCCGTTCTTCTTGGTGGTGTCGGGATAGACGGCCACCGGTTTGAGCATGCAATCCGAGGTGCGGCCCTCGGCCTGGCGGGTCGAGCTGCCGTCGAAGTTCCACCAGGGAAGTTCTTCCAATTTGGGAAATTTTGAAAATTCCTTGATGGTAGTTTTGCCGCGGAGGTTGGCGACGGGTTCATAGCCGTCGAGCCAGAGGTATTCTAATTTGTATTTAGCCATGGAGTTGAATGTAGAATGTTTATTCGGTTTTGATGCGCCCAATCTTCAAGTTGTTTTGCCAACTTGCAGACGGTTTCGCAGGGATTAGCAGGTCAAATACCATTCCCGAAAAATCCGTTGAGCGGGTTTTAAAAATTGCTGCAATTGCCCGTATTCGCATGATTTTTTTGCCTTCACACTTTTTTGTCCGGAAAATGAAAACAAAAAAACGGCTGTATTTATTTGCCCACGCTGCGCTGATTTCTCCGTTGATTTGCACACTTGAAACAGTGCGGTGGAACGGCAGGAAGCGGCTTTCCAAGCCGCTGGAAATACGCGATATTAAAATCAAAAGGGAACGGGGCAGTTTTAGGTCGGACACGGTGCCGGAGAAATGATGCAATGTGAAATTGAAAAGGGCCGGTCTGCCGACAAAGCCTATGTTGCAAGTAAAAGACACCCTGCGGGCGACCGTAAACCTCACCTTCGATGGCCGGGTGGTGAAGGTTTACCATGGCAAGGACGCACCGGCGCGCTTCGCCAACGAGGTGCGGATCCTGCGCCATCTTGAGGCGTGTGGTTGCAAGTTCGTGCCCCGGTTGCTCGAAGCCGACCCGGCGCAACTTCGGATTGTCACCACCAGCTGTGGCAGCCGGGTGGAGCATCTGGACGCGGAACGCATCCGGGACTTATTCGCCGAACTGGAACCATTTGGGGTACGCCATGACGACCCTGACATGCGCAATGTGACTTACCGTCAGTCGGACGGACGCTTTTGCGTGATTGATTTTGAACTGGCCACCCTTCTCCCGGGTATTGAACAGGCGCCACTGACATGAATCACAATCCCATGCGCCCGATCACGACTCCGATTTCACTGAAATGGTCCGCGCGAACCGACCGCGGCAAGGTCCGTCCCAACAACGAGGATGCCTTTCTGGGGCTACAGTTCAGCGCCCGGGAAATTCATCGCCTGGGGAAAACCGGAGAGGCCTCAATGGAAAACATGGACTTCGCTTTTGCCGTTAGCGACGGCATGGGCGGTGCGATGGCAGGCGAGCACGCCAGCCAGATTGCGGTTGAAAAAATCACCACCCTGTTGCCGCGATCATTCCAACAGGCCGCCATCGGCCTGGAAACCGGGTTTGAGGACGTGCTGATGGAATTGTTTGACCAAATCCACCGGGCGCTGCGATACGTCGGCGGCAGTTATGAAGAATGTTCAGGCATGGAAACCACCCTGAGCCTCTGCTGGTTCACCCCGGGTTGGGCGTATTTTGGCCACATCGGCGACAGCCGGATTTATCATCTGCCGGCGCGGGAAAACGGCATCCGGCAGATCACGCACGACGACACACACGTCGGGTGGCTCTTTCGAAACGGAAAGATCAGCGAGCGGGAGGCCCGCACCCATCCCCGGCGCAACGCCCTGCAAAAGGCATTGGGCGCCGACAACCAATTTGTGGAGCCGCAGGTGGGCGCGGTGGCCTATCAAACCGGGGACACTTTTCTGCTTTGCACGGACGGCCTTGTGGAGGGACTTTATGACAGCCACCTGACCGAGTTGTTGCGCCCGCTTGAATCCACCGCAGCCATCGCCAACCTGGCGGCCCGTCTGGTCGAGAAATCATTGGAGAAGGGCGGTCGCGACAACACGACGGCGCTGGTGATTCAAGTCGTCTAACCCGAATTGAACGGGAACAAACGGAGGGAAGTGTGGCCCGGGGAAAATCAAAATGACGCAATGCCGGCTCGTAACGTCAGGCAGGCCGTTTCAACGCCGCAATCATCCGTCTGACGAGCCAGTCGGCCTCGGGTTTGCTGTTCAAATTTTTTGCGAGCATGAATTCCTTTCCGTCACGCGCGTGAACTTTCAAATCATGGTAAGCGGCGTGGCCGGCGATTGCGCCGACATCGGAGACGATGCTTTTGATCTTACTGGTTTGGAGACATTGTTCCTTTTGAAAGACAAGCCACGTCCTTTGAACCGTCAAACCTTCTGAATTCACAGTCACGCGGCTGCGCCGGAACCAGAGATCAAGCACAAATGCCGCCATCAGCAAATCCATCGCGCTGAATATGAACAGAAAAGGCAATGGCGCGCGCTTCCAAATCAGCAGCGCAATGATGCCCGTCCAAATCAGGCAGATGATGGTCGCGCCGGACGCGAAGCCGGGGTTGCGCGCAGCGGGAAAAATGAATTCCTCGCCGCCGTCCGGCAAATCGTTGACTTGAATGTGCGAGCGGATTTGCCGCCGGATTTCGTCGAGCGACATCTGGTATTGCACCGTCGGGTCGTCGGGCAAAGGAGGCGTTTCGGATGACTTGAAAACGGGCACGTCGAATGTGGCGTGGAAATTCGGCCCGCGCAATTCCGCGGACGCTTCAAGTTTCCAATGAATTCCATCGCCGGGCGAAACCGTTGAATCCGGCAAATTGTCGGGCAATTTGAAAAAAACAGGGATGCCGGTCGCGCTCGCATTGGTTTGCGGCAAATCGGGACGCAGCCATTTTTCGTCCTGCCATAAAATTTTTTCTGTCGCGGCGCGGCGGTTTCCAGAGCCGCTCGTCGTCCGGCGAACACAAGTCATACACAAGTGCAGTCCGTGTTGCGGTTGCAATTTGGTTTCGACTTGAATTTTACCAGCGAGCGTGCCACCCGGCACGGCGGGAACGGCGGCCATTGCGAAAATACTCCGGCCGTATTTACGCCACGCAAGCGTCGTGTTCAGCGCGAAAATAATTATGGCGAGGCCGATGACCGGAAAGATCAACGCGATCAGCGCGGCATGATTGTTTTGATGCAATTGTTGCGGCACGACGGCGAGGGAAATCACGGCGGAAGCAGCACACCAAAAGGCGACGAAAATCCAGAGCAATAAAGCGGTTTTTCGCGAAGACGAAGTGACCCGGCCATCCGCCCAGTCTTTTCGTTTGAGCCAGGGCTTTTCATCGTCGGTTTTCGCCACGGTGATTTTCAGCGCCTGTTTTTTTGCGCTGATTCCAAAAATGAGCACGATGAGTCCACCGCAAACAATGGTCACGCTCAAAAGTCCCATCGCCATTTGTCTTTTCATTCTAAATCCGCTGCCAATTTCGTCGTGTAAAAGAAATACCAGCGCGAGGATTCCCACGATGGCAAACGGCAGCGACAAAAGCATTGCCCGATTACGGGCACGCTTCGGGTCAACTGATTTATTGTCCGAATTTTTAAAAATGAAACCCATACATTTTGAGGAGTTAACTTTAATAAGTTTCGGGTTGTTTACTTGCTTTTGAACATATCCGCCGCCTGACGTTGGAAATCCGCCCCATTCATTTTGACGCTTGGGATTCGTTAAGGGCGGCTTGCATCTGGAAGAACATGCAGCGACTGGTCAGATTTGTCCATGCACTGAGAATACAGACGTTAGGAACACTAAGCCAGAATTTTGGGGTTGCATTTTGTTTTCTCCGAATTTCCCAACTCCCAACTTTGCAATTTCGCTTCGAACTTCGCACGCGAAAGTCTGGAAAATCCGTCGCCTGTGCTCCAGTCAATGACTGACCGTCTTTTTGGAGCCAAGCGGCCATTCTGTCCGTCCCATCCGCTGCTTGTAACGGTTCTGGCACTGTTCCGACTTCCGACCGTTTGTCCGCGCGAGGTTATTCGACAAATACAAGAACTGGCGCGTCGCCCTCTTTCATCTCGGTATTCCCCATTTCTTCCATTTGAAAACCAGAACGGCGGGCGACTCGCGTCGCCCGCCGCTTGTATTCCTCCTTTTTTCAACTTATCCGACGTAACCTTCTTCGCCGTGTTCGTTGATGTCCAAACCTTGGATTTCAACTTCCTCGGTCGGACGCAAGCCAACCAGCGCTTTGGTGATGTAAGCAATCACAATCGTGCCCACAATGAACAGCACCAGCGATACCACAATGGTTTTCAACTGCTCAACCAATTGAGGCTGGAAGATGTGGTCCGTCACATAAGCCTTGAGGTTGGTGGCCAGGTTTGGATTGGCCGCTTGCCGCGCAAACATGCCGGTCATGATGGCGCCGCACATTCCGCCGATGCCATGGACGCTCCACGCATCCAAGGCGTCATCCATGCCGAGCCAGGCTTTGACCTTGTAGCAGAAGAACCACGGAATGGTGCCGGCCGCGATGCCGATCCAGATGGCACCCGAAGGCAGGACGTAACCACAAGCCGGCGTGATGAGCACCAAGCCCGCCACCGCACCGGAGCAAAAGCCCAGCACCGTCGGTTTGCCTTTGACAATCCAATCCCACATCGGCCAGACGAAGGAGCCGACCGCCGTGGCAATCGTTGTGGTGGTGAACGCATTGGCGGCAATGATGTCCGCAGCGACTGCGCTGCCGGAGTTGAAACCGTACCAGCCGACCCAGAGCATCGAAGCACCGATGTACGTTAGTACGATGCTATGCGGGGTAAAGTTTTCCTTCCCGAAGCCCAGACGCTTGCCGAGGATGATGCACAATACTAAGCCCGACCAACCGGAAGACATATGCACGACCGTGCCACCCGCGAAATCCAACCCTTTGATCGTCGCGTTGGCATTCCAGCAGCCGTTCATCATACCGTTGACGCCCCAAACCATGTGGCCTTGCGTGTTATACACAAGCAGTATCCACAAGGTCATGAACACGCAGATGGCTGAGAATTTCATGCGCTCTGCGATCGAACCGACAATGAGCGCCGGAGTGATAATGGCGAACATCAATTGGAACATCGAATACACGTTTTCCGACACCCAGTAAGAGTAACCCGGATTGGGCGCAGAAGTGACACCCTTGAACATCCAGCAAACACTGGGATTACCCATGATGCCTTTAATCCAATCATGGGTCATGCCCAACGGGCCGGTAGGCGTGCCATCGCCGCCGAAGATCATTCCGTAGCTGCAAATCACCCACAGGATCGTTGTCAGCCCGGTGATCAGGAAGCATTGGGCCAACACGGAGAGCACGTTCTTTTTGCGAACGAGACCGCCATAGAACAATGCCAGACCAGGCAACGTCATGAATAACACCAGCGCGGTGCTGGTCAGGAGCCAGGCATTGTGTCCGGCACCGGGATAAGTGTAGGTGCTGCCGGTGCTGTTGGCCAGACTACTCATGATCGGCGAGGTTACCGCAATATTTCCGTTGGTATCTTTCAACGAAGCGGTTGGGTCGCCATTTGAAATGTAAGCCTCAAGCGATTCAACACGCTGTTCCAAGGAAGCCGCCGGCAATGCCGCCGGCGCAGCCGCCGGGGCGTTAGTGGCCGCCATCGCCGGCGCGTTCGTATCGTCCGCGCGCAGTGACGCAATGCCACAGGCAGTGATGGTGATTAAAGCGAGTGTCAGAAAATATCGTTTCATGGTTTGATTTTTATAAGGTTCAAGTTGTTTAGTGCTCAAACAGCGGCATCGCCTTTCTCTTCAGTACGAATGCGTACGGCTTGTTCGATGCTGGCCACGAAGACTTTGCCGTCGCCAATCTTTCCGGTCTTGGCCGCCTTGATAATCGCGCCAACGGCGGCGTCGGTCTGGTTGTCCGCCACGACCAGTTCGATTTTTATCTTCGGCAGAAAATCCACGGTGTATTCGCTGCCGCGATAGATTTCGGTATGGCCCTTCTGGCGGCCAAACCCTTTGACCTCGCTCACGGTCATGCCCTCAATGCCAATTTCGCCGAGGGCGTCCTTGACTTCTTCCAATTTGAACGGTTTGATGATCGCTTCAATTTTCTTCATATTTTTTTCATGGTATGTTTGAGTTGCGCCTGTCCCAGCCAACCCGTACGCCCGTTTGCCCGGCGCCGCCTGGCCTCCGTCCACGCTTCATGAACGGTGTATAGTATGCTTCTGTACATGCTGTGATTGGCTCACGCCCGCGTTTAGCAACGGCGATGCCACTCAAAAAACTTCCGTGGCAGAAATTCACTAAATGCTGATTTTACAAGGAGTTGCGAGAGGATATTAAAAATCACGCAGCGATGGTGAAGCTTTTGTTTCTGTTTCCTTTTGCGCACGAAATAAAATTTTCGCCAGTTGGGAACTGTGAACATCCTGCAAAGAATTCACGATGGATGATGAAAAGAAAATGGTCGGAGCGACAGGATTTGAACCTGCGACAGCCAGCTCCCAAAGCTGGTGCTCTACCAAGCTGAGCTACGCTCCGACAAGTCCGCCTATAATTGCAGGAACTCCGAAGAGTGCAATGAAATTCATAGGAGCATCAGAACATCGGATTGATGGATGGCGCGGCGAGAATTTGGTTCCATGATCTAAACATCCAGTAATCCATCAATCCAATACGCCCTTCCACCTTCCGGCTTTCCGGCTAGACGATGGCCGCCGCCATGCTACATTGCCTCCATTATGTCAATGGAGACCGCCCCGGCTCAAAAAAAAATCAACCTTCGCCGCCCCGACATCATGGAAGCGGTGCAGGCACAGGTGCTTTCGCACTACCGTAGCGAACTGGTTGAACGCATCCGCGCCGGCGGTGGAGTGCTTTCCGCCGACGGTTTGACTGTGAAACTCGCGAAGGAATTCGGTTTTTGCTACGGCGTCGAGCGCGCCATTGACCTCGCCTACGCCGCGCGTAAGTATTTCTCGGACGTTTCCCCCCACACGCCCATTTATCTGCTCGGCGAAATCATTCACAACCCGGAGGTGAATGACCAGATTCGCAACATGGGCATTCAAATCATTTCACCCAATCCAACCGACGAACAAATGTTGCAACTGCAATCGGGCGACGCCGTGATCATCCCCGCCTTCGGCACGGAAGTAAGCACGCGGAAAAAACTCGAAGCCAAGGGTTGCGTCCTCGTGGACACGACCTGTGGTGACGTGATGAGCGTCTGGAAACGGGTCCGCCAATATTCGAAGGAGAACGTCACCAGCATCATTCACGGCAAGGCCATGCACGAGGAAACCAAGGCGACAACGTCCCAGGCGCGCGCCTACGGCAACGGCCATTATCTCGTCGTGTTTAACCTCGCGGAAACCGATTACGTTTGTGATTACATTTTAAACGGCGGTAACAAGCGCGAATTCCTAGAAAAGTTCAAAGGAGCCTATTCCCACGGCTTCGATCCCGACGTTCACCTGCAAGCTGTCGGCGTTGCGAACCAGACCACCATGCTCCGCGGCGAAACTGAGGAAGTCCAGCGCCGCATCAAAACCGCCATGGAGAAAAAACACGGCGCTTCTGGAATTGACCGGCATTTTCGCTTCTTCGACACGATTTGCGGCGCGACCCAGGACCGCCAGGACGCGCTCCAAAAACTTCTGCGCGAACCCATGGACTTGCTCCTCGTCATTGGCGGTTACAATTCGTCAAACACCTCGCATCTCGCCGAAATGGGCGAGGCCAAATTGCCGACGTATTTCATTAAAAACGCCGCCAAAATGGAATCCGGCACCTTGATTCGCCATTACGACCAGCATCGGAAAGAAGAGATCGAAACGCGCGACTGGATGCCAACCGGCATAATCACCGTCGGCGTCACCGCCGGCGCATCGTGCCCGAACAACTTGATCGAAGACACCATCCGCCGCCTTTTTGAATTGCGCGGCATTTCCGTCCAGGAATTGCTAAAAAACTGACAGTGGCAGGTGGGCGGCGAGAGTAAAAATCGCTCGCCAACGAATCTTAATTCTTCATTCTGCATTCTGCATTAAAATTATGCCCCGCACACGCCAGGAACTGGAACAGATCGAGCGGCAAATCCTTGCGCCCTGCGCCCAGTTCAGCGGCGACACCCGCGGACGTGAGCACCAGGAGCCACCACCTCAGTGGCGCACACATTATCAGCGCGACCGCGACCGCGTGATTCATTCCCGCGCCTTTCGTCGGCTCGAATATAAAACCCAGGTTTTTCTCAACGGCACCGGCGACCATCTTCGCACACGCCTGACGCATACCATTGAAGTCGCCGCCGTTTCACGCAATATCGCCAGCGCCCTGAAATTAAACGAAGACCTGGCCGAGAGCATCGCACTAGCCCACGACCTTGGTCATTCCCCTTTTGGCCATAAAGGCGAAACGGTTTTGAATCGGTTGATGAAAGGCCACGGCGGCTTCGAGCACAATCGCCAAAGCCTGCGCATCGTCGAGGAGCTGGAACAAAAATATCCGGATTTTCCAGGCCTGAATCTCACCTGGGAAGCGCGGGAAGGCCTGGTAAAACATTACACTGCCTACGACCACCCCGGCCGGCGCACCGGATTCGATGCAAAAAATTCCTCGCTTGAAGCGCAAATCGCCAATCTCGCGGACGAAATCACCTACTACAGCCACGACCTCGACGACGGACTTGAGTCCGGGTTGTTGTCTGAAAATAATTTGCGCCACGACGTTCCGGTCTGGGCCCAGGCCGCGCGTTTGGTGAAAAAGGAACACGGCGACTTGCCCGACGAATGCCGCCGCTATTTCATCATTCGCACCATCATTGATCTGCAAATCCACGACGTTGTTGAAACCAGCGAACAGCTCATCAATGCCGCGGGCGTGCAGTCCGCCGACGAGGTCAGGCTCTTTCCCAAATCCCTTGTGCAGCATAGTCCCGAGCGTCGCATGTTGAACCTCGAACTGCGCGATTACCTTTACAAAAATCTATATTTCAATCCGGTCGTGTTTGAACCCAACCAGCGCGCGCTCAAAATGCTCGAACAACTTTTTAATTATTACCTGGCGCATCCGAAGGAAATCGGCGCAGGTGCCCGGCGGCGCATCCAAAAACTTGGTCTGCATCGCGCCGTGTGCGATTACCTCGCCGGCATGACCGACCGTTACGTCGGGCTGGAATACAAACGAATTTTTGGAAAAACGTGATCTGGATTTAATAAGGAATGCCCGAAATCAGGAAAAGCCAGTTCCTTGTTTCCTGTCTTCCTTATTTAATAAACCAAAACCAATATCGCTTTAATCCGTGTCTATCTGTGGTCGAAGCCGTTTAGGAACTTTGTCGGAAGAAAGCGCAGCGAGCAATTGCGCGGCCGTTTTGTTCTGCCCCGGCAAAATCAATTCCGGGGCGATTTCGCTCAACGGCTGAAGCACAAACCGCCGCCGATGCGCTCGTGGATGCGGCAGAACCAATTCCGGCGTATCGCGCGTTTCTGACCCGAACACAATCAAATCCAAATCCAGCGGACGCGGTTCGTTCAGGATTTTTCTGGGTTGTCGGCCAAATTCCTCTTCCAGCAATCGCAGTTTTTCCAGCAACGATTCCGGCGTCTCACCCTTTCGAGGCACCAGGCCCACAACAGCGTTTACAAACATCGGCGAATCTGGCGGACAATCCACCGGCGAAGTTTGCCAGAGCGAGGATTTGAGAATCGGTTGGTCGGAAAAACTTTGCAGCCGCGCCATTGCCTCCAAAACAATCCGCCGCGAATCGCCAAGATTGGAGCCGAGGGCAACGTAGGACAAGCGTCGCGCCTGTCTCTGAATTTCTTTCTGCATCACGAATCAAAAATGGAGACAGGCGCGACACCTGTCCTACTTTAGTCCGAGCACGTCCTGCATGTCATAAACGCCGGGTTTCTGTCTGGCCACCCAGAGCGCCGCGCGCAACGCGCCATTGGCAAACGTGTCGCGGCTGGATGCCTTGTGCGTCAGTTCGATTCGCTCACCATTGGCGGCAAAAACCACCGTATGATCGCCCACCACGTCGCCGCCGCGCAAAGAATGAATGCCAATCTCTCCCGGCGCGCGCTCGCCGATGCCCAGGCGCCCATGCCGCGCCACCTTGTCCAGATGCTGCTTGCGTACCTCGGCCAGGATTTGCCCCAAGGCTTTAGCCGTGCCGCTCGGCGCGTCCATCTTCAGGTGGTGGTGCATTTCGATGATTTCCAGATCGAAGTCCGGCCCCAAAATCTCCGCTGCCTTGCGCGTCAACCAGAACAGCGTGTTTACTCCGGTTGAAAAGTTCGCGGTCCAAACCATTGGAATTTTCGTTTTGAATTTCAAAACTTCATTTTTCTCGGCGTTCGTGTGGCCCGTGGTGCCGATGACCATGGCTTTCTTGTGCCGTGCACATAGCCCGGCGATGTCCACTGTCGCCGTGTGGGAGCTGAAATCAACGACCACGTCGCCTTGCGCGACGGCGGCGGGAAGATCGTCGCCCATGTCAATTTGCGCGGCGACATGCAGCTCGCGAAAATTTTTCGCGCACGAAACGAGCGCCTGGCCCATCCGACCCTTCGCTCCGGTGATGATGATTTTTATCATGGTAAGATGCCCGTACCGGGTGCTATTTCAAAACGCCGCCAGCTCTCAGCGTTGCGCGCAATTTCGCGCGGTTCGCGGCGCTCATCGGCACCAGCGGCAAACGATATTCCTCGGTCACCAGACCCATCATCGCCAGCGCGGCCTTGACGGGAACCGGATTGGTCTCGACGAACAAGTCCTTGAACAACGGATACAGTTTCGCATGAAACCGCGAAGCCTTCCCCGCATCGCCGTGCCGGAACGCGGCCACCATCTGCGCCACTTCGCGCGGAACAACATTGGACGCCACGCTGATCACGCCATCCGCGCCCACCGCCATAAACGGCAGCGTGAGCGAATCGTCACCGGACAAAATGACAAATTTCGGGCCGAGCGCCGCGCGTAATTGCGACACGCGGTCGCAACTGCCGCCGGCTTCCTTGATGCCGATGATGTTTTTGCACTCGCGCGCCAGACGCCGGACCGTCTCGACGCCGATTTCGACGCCGCAACGCCCCGGAATGCTGTACAGCACGATGGGCAGTTTGGTCGTGCGCGCAATTTCATGGAAATGCTGGAACAATCCTTCCTGGGTCGGTTTGTTGTAATACGGCGCGACTTGCAACGAGCCGTCCGCGCCAATCTTCTCGGCTTCACGCGTCAAATAGACCGCTTCACTCGTCGAATTCGCGCCGGTGCCCGCGAGCACTTTGACCTTGCCCGCGGCAAATTTCACCGTGAGCGCAATGATTTCGAGATGCTCTTCGTAGTCCACCGTCGGCGATTCGCCGGTGGTGCCGACCGGCACGATGCCGTCCACGCCCGCCTTGATCTGCATTTTGACAAGGCGTTCCAGGGCAGGTGCGTCGAGCTGGCCGTTTTTAAACGGCGTCACGATGGCGGTGTAAGTTCCGGTGAACATAATTTAATTGGCCGGATACAATCAGCCAAAACCCCGCGTTTGACCAGCAGGAAATTGCCCGCAACCGGCGTGTTCATGGCTTTTTTCCATCATTCGCGTACTTGCTATTCAACATTCGTCTGCTTAATTTCTGCGCGCTTTGAAGAAAAATGGCTCAGTTATTCCGCGCAAGACGATCTATCGTCTCTCAATCTATCTCCGCTGCCTGGCGCGGCTGCGGGAGAACAGCATTGGCACGGTCTCCAGCGAGGCGCTCGCCAAGGCCGCTGGCGTCAAACCCACGCAACTGCGCAAGGACCTCGCCTATTTCGGCACTTTCGGCACGCGCGGACTTGGTTATGACGTGGCGGACTTGTCAAAAAAGATTGCCGAAGAACTCGGCACCTCGCACCTGCAACCAGTCATCCTGGTTGGCGCCGGACATCTGGGACTTGCGCTGCTTTCATATCGCGGCTTCGGGAAGGAAGGTTTTGAAATCGTCGCTGCCTTTGATGCCGACCCGCGCCGCCATCGCGACAAAAAAGTCCGTCAGCCGATTTGGGGAATGAACAAGCTCCCGGAATTCGTCCGTCAAAACGGTGTCAAGATGTCCATCCTGACCGTGCCAGCCGCCGCCGCCCAGGAAGTTGCGAACCAGCTTGTGGCCGCAGGCATCACGGGGATTTTAAATTTCGCGCCAATTCCCCTTTCAGTGCCAGAAGAAGTTATGGTCAACAACGTCAACCTCGCCATTGAGCTGGAAAACCTGAGCTATTTCATCCGCGAATAACCGAGCATGAGTAACAACTGCGTGTTTGGCCAAGGCATGCCTTGGCCCTCAAGCTGCCAAAGATGTTTTCTTTGATTTGCGGGTTTTCTTGACCGGTTTCCGAGCGGCTGGTTCCACCGGTTCCGTTTCCGCGACCGGCAACAGGTAAAGATAGCGGCCACAACTCTCGCAGAGCTGAATATCATTTCCGTGTTTGAGTGTCATCACTGCGCCAATGGGCACGGTCATGTGACAGCCGGTGCAGACCTGGCCGCGAACCATCGCGACGCCTTTTTTTCCACGGGCAACCAAGCGGTCATAGTGGCCAAGAATTTGTGCCGGGATTTTGGCGCGCAATTCGGCAATGGTTGCCTCGGCGTTCTTGTCTATTATTTCCTCGAAGTCGAGCGCTTGAAGTTTGAGCAAATTTTGAAGTAGTTCATTCATAAAACCGTGCGTGTATAGTCATGACATAATGGGTGATATTCAGCAAGCCTAATTCAGCCGCCCCAGCAGGCGCAGCAATCCGTCCAGAATCGTAATGGGATGCGGTGGACAGCCGGGAACGTAGAGGTTCACGGGTAAAATGTGGTCTGCACCATTCAATTGTTCGGCGTGGCCGAGGTACGGCCCGCCGGAAATCGCGCAGGCGCCCACGGCAATCACCAGCTTGGGCGACGGCACAGCATTGTAAGTTTCGCGCAAGGCCGATTCCATGTTTCGCGTGACGGGTCCGGTGATGAGCAATCCATCGGCGTGCCGCGGCGAAGCCACAAATTGAATGCCAAACCGGCCCAGATCGAACACCACGGTGTTCAACACGTTTACGTCGGCCTCGCAGCCGTTGCAACCGCCAGCACTGACCTGGCGCAATTTCAGCGAACGGCCAAAAAGCTTGCGCGATTTCTCATCCAATGCCTTTGCCAATTGAAATTCCGTTTCACCGAGAACCAGCGCCTCGCGGCTTGACGCGGCCAAACGATGTTCCGTGGTGAAACGGATTGCGCCTTCCGGACAAGCGCGTTCGCATTCGGGGCAAAACAGGCAGCGACCCAGATCAAGCTGAATACTTTTGCCCTTCACTGTAATAGCATCAGTCGGGCAGACATCGGCGCAGATGCGACAGCCGTCGGAACATTTTGCGGCATCCATCTCCGGACGGCCACGCAAACGATCCGGCAACACCGGCGGCTGCTTCGGAAAACCGATGGTCCGGTGTTTCTGATGGGCGCGAGCTAAAAGTGCTTTTAGCATGGTTTTGAGTTTTGAATTCTTAATTTTGAGTTTCCAACACGTCGAGCGCTTGCCAACCCAAAACTCAACACTGAGAATTCAAAATTTCTTTTAGAGGTCATGGCCGCAATACGACAGGTTGAAACTTTTGTTGCACAACGGGAAGTCAGAGATCTGCTGGCCGCGCAACGCCATCGCCAATCCCATCCAGTTGTGGAAGGACGGGTCCACAATTTTATAGTGCGCGAATTTTCCCGCGCCGTCAGTCAGAACGACGTGGCAAATTTCGCCACGCCAGCCTTCGGTCAGCGCCACCACGATGTGATTGGGCGCCAATGGGCCAAGTTCGACACGCACCAGCCCTTCCGGCAACGCCTTGAGTTGATCGGCTATGAACGCAAGCGCGCGCTGGATTTCCATCCAGCGCACGTGCGCCCGCGCAAACACCGTGCCGGTATGATACAACGACACTGGAATCTGCGCGAACCGGTAGATGCCCGACGGAAATTGTGCCCGCACGTCGCGCTCGATTCCGCTGGCGCGCGCCGCCACGCCGACGAGCCCCAACTCCAGCGCAGTTTCGCGCGCAACCGGGCCGGCATTCTCGAATCGCGAGCGAACTGATGGCGCGTCCCAAAGCAAATTCACCGCGTTGGTCACGTCCTTGCGCGCCTGCTCCAGACGTTCTTCCAATTGCGTTTGCCGGACCTTATCGAGGTCAAACAAAACGCCACCGGGCCGGACCAGGCCGCGTCCGAAACGGTTTCCACAAATTAACGCGGTCAAATTCAGAATATCGCCGCGAATGCGCCCGCAAAAACTCGACGTGGGCAGATAACCAATGTCACCGGCCAGCGCGCCGAGATCGCCGGTGTGATTGGCGAGACGTTCCAGTTCGAGCGCAATGGCCCGCAATGCCTGCGCCCGCGCCGGCACGCGGCAGCCGGCGAGCGATTCAATCGCCTCGCAATGCGCCAGTGTGTGCCCGATGGTCGTGTCGCCCGCCAGCGTTTCCATGCAAGGAATCGTCCGCTTGTTCGGGCCACCAATGAGCGCGCGCTCGACGCCGCGGTGTTGGTAGCCGAGCGAAATTTCCAAGTGATAAACCTGTTCGCCGTGACACTGAAAACGGAAATGGCCCGGCTCGATGATACCGGCGTGAACCGGCCCAACCGCGACTTCGTGAACCTCTTCGCCGGCCATCTGGAAGAAATCCGCGACCCCGGGCTGGATTGGCGTTTCCTCGGACCGATCCCAGGTATCGTAACCTTGGCGATAGGAACGATGAAAGCGGATCGGCTTCAGCCACGGATGGCCTTCGGGCCGGACGCCCCATTGCTCGGCGATTTCCCGTTCAAACCAGTGCGCCTGCGCGCAGCCAGGCGTCAACGCCAGATAGCGGTCCGAAACCTCGGTGGAACACATGGTCAATTGCCCGTCCGCGTCATTGGCCAGCACGGCAAACAACCGGACGCGGCTGGTGTCCACCGGTTGCCCGAACAACGACGCGATGCGCCAATTCCTTTCACAAGCCTGTAGAATTTGTTCGTGAAAATCATCGGGGCTGAGTCCGGGAATTTCCGTCAGCGCCACGGCAGCACTATTATGGAGGAGATCAACGGTTCTCTTCATTGAGCGCCTCCGAGCGTTGCAGCGATTTGATGCAGGACATTCGCAAGCGTTTCCGGCACCGTCAGACCAAGACATAACACAAGGAATCCGAGTATGGCGGGTGGCGCAATTTGCCACCAGTGTTCGCCCGCGCTAGAGCGGACGCCCGCCGCTTCTTTTGGATCACCTTGTGACATGGCGAGGAATGCCGTCGTCATGCCAATGAAAATCACCGCGAGAAAAGCGAGCAATATGGTGGCGATCCAAACACGACCGCCGTCAAACGCCGCTTTCAGGATGGTGAATTTGCTCAAAAACAATCCAAACGGTGGCATGCCGGTGATGGCGAGAAAACCCGCCAGCCAAAGCAGGCCGGTCGCCGGCGCGGCAATCAACAATCCGCGCACCCGCGCAATGCTTTTGCTTTGGAAACGAGTCAGGATGTTTCCCGAAAGCAGGAACAGCATGGCTTTGGCAAGCGAATGGTTCACAGCTTGCAACATCGCGCCGAATGCGCCCGCGCCACCGAGTCCCACGCCCACGGCCATGATGCCCATGTTTTCGACGCTGGAATACGCCAGCAACCGTTTGTAATCCGTCTGACCCAGAATGAAAACCGCGCTCACCACTACTGAAATCAATCCCAACGCAATCCAAACGTCCTGGCCAAAATCTCCAAGGCCCGCCGCCACGCAGATTTGCTGAACGCGCAGCAGCCCAAGGAACGCGCAGTTCAAAACCGCCCCGGAAAGCAACGCCGAGACCGCCGATGGCGCTTCGCTGTGCGCGTCCGGCAGCCAGGTGTGCAGCGGCGCGAGGCCCATTTTTGTGCCGTAACCGACAAAGAACAACAGGCACGCCGCCTTCAACCACGGCGTTTGCAACTCGTGCGCATGGGTGACCAGGTCTGATAAGACAATTGAGAAACCGTCGCCGGTCGCCGGTGTCGCTGCCACGCCGAGAAAGAAATTCGCCAGCAATGCCAGCGCAATGCCAACCGAACAAATAAGCAAGTATTTCCAGGTCGCTTCGAGCGAACGATGATGCCGGTGAAAATAAATCAGCGGCGCGCTCGCCAGCGTCGTCGCTTCAACGGCCACCCAGAGCAATCCGAAATGTTGGCTGACCGTCACCAGCGTCATTGCCGCCAGAAACAAAAGCAGGCAGCCGATGAAGACCGCCTCCGGCGCGTTGTCGAAAAGGAATCCCTCTTCCGCATTGGTGGCGCGCCGGTTCGCCTCCTGGCCGAGATACCCGATGGCGTAAAACGACACCATCAGAAACAAACCGCTGGTGATGCTCAGAAAAAGCAGTCCCGCCGCATCCAGCGCCAGCCAGCCGCCGAGCGCCGAAGCGGGCGTCCATTTCCAGCAAGTCGCGGCGAGCGCGGTGTGTGCCAGGGCCGTGCCAACGAGCAAACCGCGCCGCAACATCGGACTGGGCAAGGCAAACGCCAACAGACCGGCCAGCAAAGGAAGAAGAACCAGCGCGAGAATCATATCAGTCCTTCAACGTGCTCAAGCGGTCAACGTCAATGTGATCGAACTCGCGATTGATGTGGAAAATGATGATGCCCATGACGAATACCGCCACAAACACATCCAGCAGCACGCCGACTTCAACCAGGAACGGTGTCCGGACAACGACGCCGACGCCGAACGTGTAGATGCCGTTTTCCAGTACGAGAAAGCCCAGCACCTGGCTGACCGCGCGTTTGCGGCTGACGATGAGAAACAGGCCCGCGAAAATGGAAAAGAACGATACGGGCGCCAGCCACGGCGAGGCGATGTTTTCGGGAATGGGCAATCGCGTGCATAGCCAAAATGACACGCCCAACGCCGCCGCGCCCGTCACCAGCGACGCGGCATAACCGACGTAAGGCTCGATTTCGCGCGCGATTTCGGCCTCACGGATTGCGCGGAAAAGAAACCAGGGAAACACGATGCCCTTGATGGCAATGGTGCCTGCCGCCAGCAAAGCAAAATGCACCGTCAAATCCTGCCGATGCGCCAGCACCGGCAGGAGGCCAAGCGCCACGCCTTGCGCGGCCACGACGCGAATGGAAGCACCCAGGCGGCTGGAGCCGAGCAACTTCAGATTTGTCAGCACTACCAGAACGAGAATGAGGTTGGTTGCGAACATAAGATCAGGCCAAACCCAACAAAAACGCCACGACCGCCAGCGCGCCCGCGCCCACGAGCAATTGCGGCACAATCACCAGCCGCAGCCGCGCCATGACGGATTCAATCACGCCGACCATCACGGCCACGACCAATATGCCGCCGATCGCCGACAGGAGGTTCAGCCACACGTTGCCCGTGTCCGGCAGTGCCATTCCGACAATCAGCGCCGCGAACAGCCACAACTTGAGCGCCGCGCTGTAAAGAATGAACGCGAAATCCGGTCCGCTGTGATCCAACACCATCACTTCGTGAATCATCGTCAATTCAAGGTGCGTGTTCGGATCATCCACGGGAATGCGCGCATTTTCCGCCAGCAGCACAATCATCAGCGTGATAATTACCAACGCCAGCACCGGGCCGGAATGCAGCCAGCGCGCGCCGGATATCGAACCGAACATGGTTGAGAGTGAAAGTGTGCTCGTTTGCTGCGCCAAAGTTGCCAGCGCGACCAGCAACGCCGGTTCGGCCAGCGCGGAAAAGAAAACCTCGCGGCTCGCGCCTATTCCTTCAAAACTTGAACCCGTGTCCAACGCTGCGGTAACGGTGAAAAAGCGCATCAATCCAAACAGCCCGGCAAACAGTAAAAAATCCATCGGGAAAGCGATGATCGCCGGGAGCTTCCCGAATGGCATCAGCATGGCGGCGGTCAACGCCACAGCCAGGCCAATGATGGGTCCGGCCCGGAAAATCCAAGTGGTCGTGCGGCTATAGACCGCGCCTTTTTGCAGCAGCTTCCACAAATCGAAATACGTTTGCAGCAGCGGCTGGCCGTGCCGCCCGGCGAAGAGCGCCTTGGTGCGATTGATGACGCCCAGCAACAGCGGTGAGAGCGCCAACGCGAGCAGCAACGGAATGAAGGAGGCGGCATTCATTTCAACGGAATTTCCAGACCAGCAGCACCAGCAAGGTTGCGGCAATGTAAAGGATGTAAAGCTGGACGTTGCCGCGTTGCAACCAGCGCAATTGCGACAGCCACGCCTCGGCGCGCTCGAACATTGGCCGATACATTTCCTCGCGGGAAAGATCGGGTGTCATGGTTTTTAATGATGCTTCGGCGGGAAAATAGCCGCTGGGTTTCAAAATACTCTTCCTCGTGCCAATCAATGGCCGGAACAAATCCGTCAACGGTTGAGCAAAAGACGAGGCGGTGTATTGCATCTGCGCCGTCGGCTGCACGTAACCGCAGCCCCAAGTCGCGCTTTCTGCCACTGGGCGGTTCGTCAGCAGACCGTGCCGCACCAAAATCAACATTACCGCCACCAGCAAAAATGTCAGTGTCCCGATTACCACGAACATCAGTGAAGTTGTGGTGCTGGCAAGGTTAATCCTCACCACCTCCGGTTGCTGGGCCAGCACGCTCTCCAAAACCCGCTGCAAACATCCGACCACCACCGGCGCGAGTAAACCGATGCCGACACATCCCCCCGCCAGCAATAACATCGGCAACCGCATCGCCCAATTGGCTTCGTGCGCGCGCGACACGTGTTCACTGCGCGGCTCGCCGAGAAAAACAATGCCGAACGCTTTGGTGAAACAGGCCACAGCCAGACCGCCTATCAAGGCCAGACCGGCAATCACCGTGAGTAATGACACCGCAGTTTCTCCGCCGGTTGAAATGCCACCCTTGAACGCGCCAAAGAAAATTAGAAATTCGCTCACGAAACCATTGAGCGGCGGCAAACCGCAAATTGCCACCGCGCCAACGAGAAAAGTCGCCGCTGTCCACGGCATCCGTTTCAGCAGTCCGCCGAGCTGGTCAATTTCTTTTGTTCCGGTGCCATGCACCACCGCGCCCGCGCCGAGAAATAACAACCCTTTGAACAAAGCATGATTGACCACGTGCAACAGTGCGCCGCCGAAACCCAACACCATCAACATCGGTAAGTCCGTACTCATGCCCAGCAAACCAACGCCCAAACCGAGGGCGATGATGCCGATGTTTTCGACGCTGTGATACGCCAGCAGCCGTTTCAAGTCGTGCTGGGCCAGCGCAAACAGCACGCCCAGCACGCCCGAACTCAGCCCGACGGCGATGAGTCCCCACCCCCACCATAATGGCGGCGTTCCTAAAAATGTGAACGCGCGAATTAAGCCGTAAATTACCGTCTTGATCATCACGCCCGACATCAAGGCCGAAACATGGCTCGGTGCCGCGGGATGCGCCTCCGGCAACCAGACGTGCAATGGCATGAACCCGGCCTTGGTGCCGAATCCGACAAGTGCCAGCAGAAATAAAACGCTCGCCAGCCCCTGGGTGTGTATCCCCTGCTCCGCCCAGACATTGAAATCCATCGAGCCGGTTTCACGCGCCAGCAACAGGAAAAATGCCAGCAAAAACGCCGTGCCCAGATGCGTGGCGACAAAATAAATCCAGCCCGCTTCGCGCACGGACTGGCGTTCATGCTCAAAAGTGACCAGGAAAAACGACGCCACCGCCATCAATTCCCACGCGAACAGGAACAGCACGGCATTGCGCGCCAGCAGGACGAGCACCATCCCGAGCACCAACAGCGAATAGAAAAACCAGATCGGCCCGAGCGAACGCTTTCCCTCCCACGAGCGCAAATAACCGACGCCATAAATCGCCGCCAGTGCGGACAGCAAAAGCGTTGGAACGAGAAACCAGGCCGACAGCGGATCCAATTCAATGAAGAATTCGCCGTATGGCACCGGCCAGGGAAAATGAAATCGTTCGGTTGCGCCGCCCATCAGCACTTGAATCGCCGGGATGCAACCCAACACCGCTGCAACGACCACTGAACCCGCTCCCAACCACGAGAGATTTTGATCGAATCGGCTCAATAGCAACATCGCCACCGCGCCCAGAAGCAGGATGGCCATCGCTAGCAGCAACAACGTCACGCAGCGGCCTCCTTTTTCACGTTCGTTGTTGAGGTGCGCAAGCTGCTGCTGATCTTTTTGGCCGCGGCGAGAATCTCGTCGCGGCTGCCTTGCCGGACGATGAGCACCTTGAAATCCGGATTGCGCAAGGCAAACGCCAGTCGCGACAGCAAATGCAAATGCGCCTTGACCGTGGGGCTGATCAACGTGAACAGCGTTTGCACCGGTTGTCCGTCCAATGCCCCAAAATCCACCGGCGCTTCCAGAAAGCACAACGTCACGACCGGTTGCGGCACATGCAGCACGATGGGATTCCGCACATGCGGAATGGCAATTCCGTCGCCGATGGCCGTGGATTCCAAGGCCTCCCGCGCCAGCAATACCTGCAAAAGAAATTGACGATCCACCGTGTCCGGCAATCTCAACATCTCGACCACGCTGCGAAGAACAGCCGGCTTGTCCTTGCCGGCCAGACGATAGAAAATTCCCCCCACCTCCAAGGCGTCGGACAATTCGGGAAGCGGCGTGGAGCCGTTTTCCGGTTCCTCAAAAATCCGTGGCGATACGTTGATCCGATTAGCTGTGGCCCATTCCAACAATTCGGCACGATTGAACCGGTATTGTCCACTAAGCCGATAGCCAGGCAGTTTCCGCTCATCAATCCAGCGATAAACCGTCTTTTCAGAAATGTTCAGTAATCCGGCTACATCTTTGACTGTCAATTGCATCTGCTCACGATTGCCAATTCACATGATGTGGTTTGGACATCTTTGGACACGTTTACAGATATGAGCGCCAATGTCAACATAACATAGCTACAATGATTTTAAAGCTTCCAAAGCGATAGCCGAACTCCACGACCGATGCGCCCAACAAGTCGGGACAAATTCTTTGAAGGAGTCATTGGGCTGTAAAAAGAGAAAGGCTACAAAAATTCTGTAGCCTTATGGGCGGCCGCGGCAAGCAGGGTCTGGCCTGTAAGGCGTTGGCAAAGTTGGTTTTCATGACGGCGGGCACAGTTGATAGTGATGAAATAAAGAGATGTTTCACTTACCCAAGAGGGAATCTCATGGCCAAGTTTTGCCCGGACCGGCAAATTCATATTTACTAGCGGCGCGTTCAGAGAACGCGCCCCTGATTTCTTTTACCCTTTCTGCGCTTCCTTCGCCCAAGTGTCTTTCAAGGTAATCGTGCGATTGAAAACGAGTTTTGCGTCTTGGGTCTGGAGTCTGGCGTCTGGGTCCAGACAGAAGTAGGCGAGGCGCTCGAATTGATAGCGCAACTCCGGTTTCGCGTCTTTCAGGCTCGGCTCGCATTTGGCGGTGACCACTTCGAGGCTGTGCGGGTTGAGCACAGATTTGAAATCGCGCTTTGTCGCGCCGGAGCTTTCTGCGGAGGCGGAGCTGTCTTTTTCCGGTTCGGCTTCGGTGAAAAGGCGGTCATAGAGGCGGCATTCGGCGTCAATCGCGTGCGCGGCGCTCACCCAATGGATCGTGCCTTTCACCTTCCGGTTGGCCGTCGGGCCGCCGGTTTTGCTGTCGAGGTCGGCGGCGCAACGCAATTCCACAATTTTGCCGCTGGCGTCCTTCACCACTTCGTCGCATTTGATGATATAGGCATATTTCAGGCGCACTTCGCCGCCGGGTTTCAGCCGGAAATATTTCGGCAACGGCACTTCCTTGAAATCGTCCTGCTCGATGTACAGTTCGCGGCTGAACGGAATCTTCCGTTTGCCGGCGCTTTCGTCTTCGGGATTGTTGACGGCGTCCAGTTCCTCGGTTTTCCCTTCGGGATAATTGGTGATGACAACTTTGAGGGGGCGCAGCACGGCGAGCCGGCGCAGGGCGATTTGGTTCAGGTCATCGCGGATGGCGTGTTCATACACGGCAATGTCCGTGACCGAGATGTATTTGGTCACACCCACGCCGATGGCAAAACGCCGCAAGGCGTTCGCCGTCACACCGCGCCGGCGGATGCCGCTGATGGTCGGCAGGCGCGGATCGTCCCAGCCGGTGACGAGGTTCTCGTTCACCAGTTGAATCAGCTTGCGCTTGGAAACAATCATGTGGCTGGGAATCAGCTTGGCGAACTCGTATTGCTTGGGCAGCGGGCGCGGCAGGTCGAGGTTTTCCAGAATCCAATCGTACAAGGCCCGATGCACCTCGAATTCCAGCGTGCAAATGCTGTGCGTGACGCCTTCGATGTAATCGCTCAGGCAATGGGCGAAGTCGTAAAGCGGATAAATGCACCACTTCGCACCGGTGTGATGATGCTCGGCGTGGCGGATGCGGTAGAGCAGAGGATCACGCAGCCAGATGTTCGGCGAGGCCATGTCAATCTTCGCGCGCAGCGAACGTTTGCCGTCGGGGAATTCGCCGGCCTTCATCCGCGTGAGTAAATCCAGATTTTCCTCGATGCCGCGGTTGCGCCACGGCGAGTCTTTTCCCGGGCGGTCCGGCGCGCCGCGATATTCGTCGGTTTCCTTCGGCGACAAATCGCACACATAAGCCTTGCCTTTTTTTACGAGCGCGACGGCGTATTCGTAAATCTGGTCGAAATAGTCGGAAGCGTAGAAAGGCTCGACGTTCGTTGTTCGATGTTCATTGTTCGATGTTCCCGTCTCTGCCCCAAGATAGAAATCCGGCTTGCCGTTGCTGGTGATGGTTTCGGGCGTTTTGCCTTTCGGCTTCATGCCGAGATTTTCGTCGGCCCAGCCGCTGAGGAGCCAATTTACGTCCTCAATGATGGAGTCCACGTATTCCACGTCTTCCTTGGTTGGATTGGTGTCGTCCATGCGGAGATTGCAGATGCCGTCGAACTGGCGCGCGATGCCGAAGTTCAGGCAAATGCTTTTGGCGTGGCCGATGTGGAGATAGCCGTTCGGCTCGGGTGGAAAGCGCGTGTGGATCTGCGGGTATTTTTTCTCGGCCACGTGTTTTTCGACCACGTCGCGGATGAAATCGGAAGGCGCGGGTGCAACGGGTTCTTTGTTTTCCAAACTCATAAATCGTTAAAAAAAGCTAACAAAGCTTGAAGTGAATGTCCAAAAGAGTCGCGCGAAGGACGCGAAGTTGGCGAAGACGAAATTCTTTGGGTTCTTCGCGGCCTTCGCGTGACAATTTATTTCGCCAGATTCTTGTTCTTTGCCCGCGATTCCTCGGCGAGCTTCTGCTTGAATGCCGCCAGCGCCTTTTGCAATCGTTCGTCGCCCACGGCCAGGATTTGCACCGCCAGCAGCCCGGCGTTGCGCGCCGCGCCAATGCCGACCGTGGCCACCGGCACGCCCGGCGGCATTTGGACGATGGACAGCAATGAATCGAGGCCCTTCAATGACTTGCTTTCAATCGGCACGCCGATGACGGGCAGGATGGTGAATGCCGCCGTCACGCCCGGCAGGTGTGCCGCGCCGCCCGCTCCAGCGATGATAACGCGCAGGCCGCGTTCGCCCGCGCTACCGGCGTATTGCTCCAAATCCTTGGGCGTGCGGTGTGCGGAGATGACCTTCGCTTCGCTGGCGATTCCAAATTCCGCGCACACGTCGCTGGCGGCCTTCATGGTCGGCCAGTCGGAGTCACTGCCCATTAGAATGCCGACGAGCGGCTTGAGAGATTTTGAATTGCTCATCGTCAAAATTAAAAGGCAACCGGCAAATAATTTCAAGAAAACTCAACGGTGCAAAGAATAAGCGCCCGGAGTCTGCGCTTCCTGCTTTGACCAGCCGAGCAACTGCCGGACGTTCGGCGGCAGGGAATCTTTCATTTCCGGCAACGGCTGGATCAATTCATAATTTCCCAGTTCGGCGCCCTTGAAAATGGCGCCGTAGCCATTGCCAAAATATCTGCCGTGCTTTTCGAATTGCGGATTTGCCTGCCGGAATTCGTCCAGCGTTTTGTATTGCGCCGTGCAATTTGTGCCGTCCACCGGAGACCAGGTGACAAAAATGTTGCCCGCTTCGCCGTCGCAAATATAAACGTTGTCGTCAAGGCGGGCGATTTGCGAATTTGTCAATATGCCGCAGAGCACTGGTGCTTGCGTGACCTGCAAGAATGGTTTTGCCAAAGATTCGTCCTGAACCAGCAAATTGCCGACAAAGACATGGCCGCCGCGTTGGTCAATGTCCGGGCCGGTGAGCGGATGCCAGCCAAAATGGTCATTCTTTCCGCTGCGATTGTTTCGTTCGAAGGATGCGGGGGCGTCAATCAATGTGTTGTGGTATGCCTCCACATTCGTGCTGTTCAGGGCGCGGATGCCGTGATCGCAATTGACGAAAACATTGCCGGCGCAAATGGCGCGTTTGGAAATTTCAAAGAAAAATCCCTCCAAAGCATCTTCGACGTAATTATCCACAACCAAGCCGTCCACGTTGCCGACGTCATACCAGATGCCGTTCGAGTTAGGCTGGTCAATCACCAGGTTGTCGCGGCAGGTGGCGTGGTAACATTGATTGAAAATTTTCACCGCCGACGGGAAATAGCCGGTGATTTGCTGGAAGTTGTTCCGGCGGAAAATATTCTTTTCCAGCAACACGTTCGACGAGCCGATCACGTAAACGCCTTCCGTGCGGGTATCGCTGATGAGACAATGCCGGATGACAAGGTTGTCGCCGCGAAAATATCCGGCAACGCGCGAACAATAGGAAATAGTGTCGTTTTCAAGGACGGTATTTGTGACATCTTTTCCGTAAGCAGCCGGATCGGAAGGCCCGACCGGTTCTTTGCCTTCGATTTCGAGCGCCCGATAGGCGTATTGGGTGAAAGTGATGCCGCGAATGACCGGCCCTTTGTGGCCTGATTTTTTCCCATGAACCTCGCCGGTCGTTCGCGTAAGCGCACCGTCAAACGCGGTGATCTCAACCAAATGGTCCTTGGGACTGACGCCGAGGTAAATTTGTTTGCTGTCGTAATCAATGAAGTAGGTGTTGGAAGCCACCTCGCCGTCCCATCCCACGGCCATGAGCGGCTGGCCGTCCACGAAAACCATGTCGTTGTTGAAACGATAAAACGGCGTCCGCGTCCCTTCGCGTTCGCGCCGCCACCAGTCGGCGGGTTTGCTTGGGAAAAGAGTAGTCCACGAAACACGCCACAAGCCGTTGGTTTGTTCCACCCAATTCGTTACCACCATCGTTCCCTTGAGCACTGGATGCTCGTCCAGATAAGGTTGCATCGTGATGCCTTGATTGAAAACCAGGTTGCCGGTGCGATAAGTGCCGCCGCGCAAAATAATGGCGTCGCCGGTCACCACCTGTTCGATGGCTGCAGCCAAAGTCGTCGGCTCAGTGAGCGACGCGCCGGACGCGTTCGATTGGCCGTCAGGGGCAACGTAATACACGTGTGCCGCGTTTTTTGGCACAACATACGTTTCCGGCAGCGGGCCGTAAGGACCGCCGGAAGGCTGGGCGTATCCAGACCAGGCCGCCAAAAACGAAAAAAACAAAACGCCCCGATACAATTTAAAACGAGGAGATTTCATGCGCCGAATTTAGCGGAAGCTTAACCAAAAGCCATGTGATTTTGGAATGATTGATTCGTGCAAATCCGAGAAACCCGTGTCAAACTATTCGCGCTGATGACGACGGCCAACAAAATTACGATTCTGCGGATCCTGCTGATTCCCTTTTTTGTCGTCGAAACGTTATATTACATCGAAACCGGCAACGAAGTTCACCGGCTGGTGGCCATCCTTGCGTTCGCCACCACGGCGATTTTGGACGGCGTGGACGGCTATATTGCGCGCCATTACAACCAGCGCAGCGAGCTGGGCGCCATTCTCGACCCGCTCGCGGACAAGTTGCTGCTCGTGTCCGGCGTGGTGCTGCTGAGTTTCGATCACGGGCCGCGCCTGGGGCATATCCCGCTCTGGCTCACGGGCACCATCATTGGGCGCGATTTGCTGATACTCATCGGCATTTTTGTTGTTCGTTTTACGGTCGGCAAAGTTACCGTGCGCCCGCGCATCGCCGGCAAAATTGCCACGGTGTTTCAGATGGCCGTCGTGGTTTGGGTTTTGCTGGAGTGGGACCGCGATTTGAACGTGTGCTGGTTCAGAACCTGGACCATTGGTGCGGCGGTGTTTACCGGCGTTTCCGGTCTGCTTTATGTCTGGGACGGCGTGAAACAGCTCGGCTCCCATCCAACCAGTTTGGCAAAAACTGAAGCCACAGATTGACACAGATGAAACACAGATCAAATCCGGCACGAATCTCCGCAAGGTTTTGGACTGTGGCAGCCCTCTGCCGCTTTTCCCCCGATGGCGCAAGTGTGTCAAAGCGCCAGAGGATTGGCGCACTCCAGGACGCTGGCGCGATTTTTGTCCGCGTCCATCCGTGTTCATCGGTGGTTAAAATTTTATGGCCAAAAAAATCCAATTAAAACTCCAAGAAGGCGACATCGCGCCGGAATTTTCGGCGGCGGCCAACGGCGGCGGCCGGGTTGCGCTTGCCGATTTCAAGGGCAGGAACGTTATTCTCTATTTTTATCCCAAGGACGACACGCCGGGCTGCACCAAGGAGGCGTGCGCCTTCCGCGACCAGTTCGCCGAGTTCAAAAAGCGCGGCGCAATTGTTCTCGGCGTTAGCACGGATCCCGTGAAATCGCATGACAAATTTGTGGAGAAATTCAAGCTGCCGTTCACGCTGCTGGCCGACCAAGACAAAAAGATTGTCACCGCCTACGGCGTCTGGGGTGAGAAAAGTTTCATGGGCCGGAAATACCTGGGCACACATCGCGTGACGTTCCTCATCGGCCCGGATGGCCGCATCAAGAAAATCTGGCCGCAGGTGAAGCCGGACGCACACGCGGCGGAAGTATTGGCTGATTTGTAAAATCTTCCCGTTGATACTCAAAGGGTTGCCGACCCACTTTTGACAATAATTGTACATTGCTCGCCAATAAATGGTTGGTGGAAATCCTGGGTTTCCACGAGTGTCAATCCATGATGATTGGCAGCCAGATGATGCCGGACAAGATTTCGGCCGCAGCCACAGCACGGCTGGATCGCGAGTTTGCCGGCTGGGATCGGAAACACTGGTTGCGTGAATTGGCCGGGAAAATTCGTCTTGCCGTTATATGGCAAATCCCGGTCGGTTTTGAAGACGAGACCGGGTTTCATCTCGGCGTTCAGCAAATCCCTGAAAATGACCGTCTCGACGAGGGACGAGAACGCATTTTTGCGGAGGACGAGCATTTTTGATCCGGGCGCGTGGTCGTTTCTTCAGCGGACATCCCCAGTCCCACCTCCTTGGCGGCCGCGGCCTGGATCGCTTTGGCAAAATCCCCGTTTGACACGCCCGTGGCAAATTTCCAAACTGTCGGCAACAAGAGAAAGTTAAACTCAACACCAAAAAAGATTATGGCAATATCCGTTGGCTCCAAGGCTCCCGATTTCAGCTTGAAATCCAAACAGGCGTCCGGGCTTGTGGACGTAAAGCTCAGCAACAACTTCGGCAAGAAAAACACCGTTCTCCTGTTTTTCCCGGCGGCGTTCACCAGCGTTTGCACCAAGGAAATGTGCGACCTCAGCGCCGGCTTGAGCGCCTATTCCAGCCTTGGTGCCGACGTTATCGGCATCAGCGTGGATACGCCGTTCGCGCAGGAGGCGTGGGCGCAAAAAGAAAAGATTGGCATCACGCTCGCGAGCGATTTGAACAAGGAAGTCATCAAGAAGTACGACGTGGTGTTTCCGATGCTGGCCGGCGTGGGCGACACGGCGGCGCGCGCGGCATTCGTGATTGATAAAAACGGCGTCGTGCAATACAGCGAACAAACGCCGACACCCAAGGATTTGCCGAATTTCGAAGCCGTCAAGGCGGCGCTGGCAAAGGTGAAATAAATTCCATGATGGACGGTGTGCCACTGTTTCTGAAATCAAGGCCGCCGTTATGGCGACCCTCCCAAGATTTTATAGTTGCGGCGGAACGCTTCCGAAAGTCATCCACTCGTTGAAAGGCCGTAGTACGCCGCATTCGGGGCAAGATGTAGCGGTGTATTGAACGCCACAATGGGGGCAGAGACCCAGCGTGGCAAACGTGTCGAATGGTTTCCGGCATTTGCCGCATACCCATAGTGCGGCCTGCGGGGGCGCGGTCTTGCAGTTGGGGCAGGCGAAACCGGCGCGGCGCGGCGCGCTGGCCACGCGCAACAAAACCCGCGCCTGCCTCAAGCCGCCCCAGCAATTCAGCAAAGCAAATCCAGCCAGGAGATAGTCCCACAATTGATTAGCCCAGATAAGAACAGGAATGAAAGCGATAATGCCCAGAAAACCAATGACGGTCGCGATCATGAGACTGCGCGCCCGTCCAAAGATGAACCAAAGCAGCGACCGCAAAATCTGCCCGCCATCCAGCGGGTAAATCGGCAACAGATTAAAGACAAGCAGAACAGTATTGATGTACCAAAGCGCCAGGACAAAAAAATAACCGTTCGCTCCCAGGTTTATGGACCGCGCCACGAATACCGCCGCGGTCAAGATGGGAAAGAGGTCCACGTTGACCAGCGGCCCGGCGGCAATGCTCCACAATTGCGCCCCGGGACGTTGCGGCGGTGACACGTACGCCACACCGCCAAGCGGCCAGAGGATGATGTCATGAGTTTGGCCGCCCACCTGCCGGCAGGCCAATTGATGGCCAAATTCGTGCATCAGCACGATCAGAAACAGCGCCAGACATTCCAAAAGGCTCCAGGCCGTGGACGTGTAGCCTCTCGCCCCGTTGACGAAATACAGGACGGCAAGAAACCAAGCCCAGTGCAGATACACGTCAATTCCGAATAGCCGGAACAGGTGAATGGAACCTTGTTTTGTTGGCATCAGCAGGCAGGGCTATCAAAACGGTCCGGGTTGAACAAGTTTTTAAGCCTTCTCTCGTTTCCATTTCGTGACACAGCCTTAACGCGTCCGTCATTGTGGCTGGCGCGAAATCGGCTTATGTTATCAGCATGGTGCCTCGCATTTTAATCGTGGATGACGAGCGGGATTTCGTTGAGTTGGTGCAATTCCGCCTCGCCGGGCTGGGCTATGAATTCATCGTGGCCACCGACGGCGTGCAGGCACTCAGCCAGGCGCGACAGTTCAAACCCAATCTCATTCTGTTGGACATTTTGCTGCCCGATCTGGACGGTTTGTCCGTCTGCGAAATCCTGCGCCGCCAGCCCTCCACCAAGAAAATCCCCGTCATTTTCATGAGCGCGTTGTCCGGCGACGTGACCAAGCGCACCGTGGCCATGCACGCCGAGGATTTTTTTACCAAGCCCCTCGACCTTGCGCGGCTGGAGAGCCGGATTGCCGATTTACTGCACCACGAGTCCGTCTCCACAAACGGCGCCGAATAATCGCCGGGATAAATTCTTTCCTGCGGTTTAATTTCTTCGGATTGGCGTCCGCTTGACACGCCCGCGCGCAGCCTTCATTTTGACCGTTAATTGAAGGAATTACATGAGCACACCGCATCCTATGTCCGGCACGCTGCAAACGTTTGAACCCGGTAACGGCAAACCGGGGAAATTTTATTCGTTGCCGGCCCTTGAGCAGGCCGGCTTCGGGCCGGTTTCCAAACTCCCGGTCTCCATCCGGCTCGTATTGGAATCCATCTTGCGCAATTGCGACGGCAAAAAAATCACCGAACACAACGTGCGCGCGCTCGCCAACTGGCAGCCGAATGCGGAGCGCACGGAGGAAATCCCGTTCGTTGTCGCGCGCATCGTGTTGCAGGATTTTACCGGCGTGCCGCTGCTGGTGGATTTGGCGGCGATGCGCTCTGCCGTGGCGCGCATGGGTAAAAACCCAAAAATCATCGAACCGCTGGTGCCGGTGGATTTGGTGGTGGACCACTCGGTGCAGGTGGACGTGAACGGCTCGCCGGATGCCTTCCAGCGCAACCTTGAAATCGAGTTTCAGCGCAACCGCGAGCGCTATCAGTTTTTGAAATGGGGCATGCAAGCCTTCGACACCTTCAAGGTCGTTCCCCCCGGCATCGGTATCGTCCATCAGGTCAATCTGGAATATTTGGCGAAGGGCGTGTTGGAGGCAAATGGTGTTTATTACCCGGATACCCTGGTAGGGACCGACTCGCACACGACGATGATTAATGGCATCGGCATTGTCGGCTGGGGCGTCGGCGGCATCGAAGCCGAGGCGGGCATGCTCGGCCAGCCGGTTTATTTCCTGACGCCGGACGTCGTCGGCGTTCACCTGACCGGCGCATTGCGCGAAGGCGTCACCGCCACCGACCTCGCGTTGACCATGACGCAAATACTTCGCAAGGCGAAGGTGGTTGGCAAGTTTGTGGAATTTTTTGGCCCGGGCGCGGCGGCGTTGCCGGTCGTGGACCGCGCGACCATCGGCAACATGGCGCCCGAGTACGGCGCGACGATGGGCTTCTTCCCGATTGACGAGGAATGCGTGAATTATCTGCGCGCAACCGGCCGCAGCGAAGAACATTGTCGCGCCTACGAAAATTATTACAAAGCGCAGGGACTTTGGGGCATTCCCAAGCGCGGGGAAATTGCCTATTCACAGATGTTGGATCTCGACCTCGGCACCGTGTTGCCAAGCGTGGCCGGGCCAAAGCGTCCGCAAGATCGGATTGAATTGCCGAAATTGAAGGAAAGCTTCATCGCCACCTTCAGCAAACCGGTTACGGAGAGCGGCTTTGGCATGAAGCCTGGGGATTTTTCCTCCACCAAGGTCGAAGTCGCGCTCAATGGCCACGGCAAATTCACCATCGGCCACGGGTCGGTCTTGATTGCCGCCATCACCAGTTGCACCAACACGTCGAATCCCAGCGTGATGCTCGCCGCCGGGTTGCTGGCGAAAAAGGCCGTCGAACGCGGCCTCACAGTGGACCCGGTTGTTAAGGCGTCGCTCGCGCCCGGCTCGCGGGTCGTTAGCGATTATTTGAACAAGACCGGTTTGCAACCGTATCTCGATCAACTCGGCTTCAACTTGGTGGGTTACGGTTGCACGACGTGCATCGGCAATTCCGGCCCGCTGGCGGCGCCGATCGAGGAGGCCATTCACAAGCACAATCTGATTGCCGCGTCGGTGCTCTCCGGCAACCGCAATTTCGAGGCGCGCGTGCACCAGAATATCAAGGCGAATTTCCTCATGTCACCGCCGCTCGTCGTTGCGTTCGCGCTTGCCGGGCGCGTGAACATTGACCTCACGCGCGAACCGCTCGGCACCGGCAAGGACGGCCGTCCGGTTCTGCTGAAGGACATTTGGCCGTCGTTACGCGAAATCCGCGATCTCATGCAGACCGCGTTGCAACCGGACGTGTTTCGAAAACTTTACAAGGATTTCGCCGCGCAAAATCCGAAGTGGAACGAAATCCCGTCCAGCGCGGGCAATGTGTACGAATGGGATGCCAAATCCACGTACATCCAGGAACCGCCGTTCTTTGAAAATTTCTCAATGCGGCCCGGTGAAATCCGCGAAATCAAGGGCGCGCGCCCGCTGGCCATTTTCGCCGACAGCGTGACGACCGATCACATTTCACCCGCCGGCTCCATCAAGAAGACTTCGCCCGCCGGAAAATACCTAATTGAGCACGGCGTCGAACCGGCGGATTTCAACAGTTATGGTTCGCGCCGCGGCAACGACCGCGTGATGACGCGCGGCACTTTTGCCAATGTTCGCATCAAAAACCTCATGGTGCCTGGTGTCGAAGGCGGCGTGACGAAATTTTACGGTGGCGAGGGCGCCGCAGCCACGATGCCGATTTACGACGCTTCCATCAGCTATCAGCTGGCTGGCACGCCGCTGGTGGTCATTGCCGGACAAGAATATGGCACCGGCTCATCGCGCGATTGGGCGGCGAAGGGCACAAACCTGCTCGGCGTGAAAGCGGTCGTGGCGCAAAGTTTTGAACGGATTCATCGCAGCAACCTGGTTGGCATGGGCGTGCTGCCGCTGCAATTCAAGGAAGGCACAAACGCGCAGACGTTGAAGCTCGACGGCACGGAAACGTACGACATCGTTGGTCTTGGCACGAACCTGAAACCGCAGCAGGACCTCACCCTCAAAATTACACGCAGGGATGGCAAAGTGGAGAATGTGCCGGTGCGTTGCCGCATTGATACGCCCATTGAGATTGACTACTACCAGCACGGCGGCATTTTGCCTTTTGTGTTGAGGCAACTGATTGCGAAAGCGTAAGCTGGCGCAAGCCAGATGAAACCGGGTCGCAAATTCGTGGAAGAAAGTCCGGCGGCTTGCACGGATGCCGAATTGCTGGCGATTTTAATCGGAAGCGGCGGAGCAGGTTATTCCGCGCTGGACGCGGCGCGCGATTTATTGGAACACTTCGGCACTCTTTCCAATTTAATGGGACACGATTTGAATGAACTGGCTGAAATCAAAGGCGTGAAAGCCGTCCGCGCCATTCGCATTGCGGCGGCGTTTGAGCTTTCGCGCCGCGTCATTCGGGAACTGGAAGCGCACCGATGAAGAAGGATGAATTGAAAAATATCAAAGTCCCGGCCAGTGATTTGCCCGCGCTGATTCATCTCAACCGGCAAATCCCGCCGGAGCCGCACAGCGCGATGTATGTCTGGCACAAGTATTGGTCGCGCAAAACCTGGAACGTCGTTGGCGAATTCATCAAGACTTACAGCCGTGAACAACAAATCATCTTCGATCCGTTCGCGGGCAGCGGCGTGACGGCGATTGAAGCCGTGCGCAACAAACGCCGCGTCATTGCGTGCGACCTCAATCCAGTCGCGTCGCACATCACGGAACTGACGCTGCGGCCGGTGAATCTCACGAAACTCCTCGAAGCCTTCGAGAGCGTCCGCAAGGCGGCGCAAAAGAAAATCGAAAAGCTTTACGAAGTCCACTGCCATAAATGCGGCAAGCCGTTCCCGGCGCACTGCTTCGTTCGTGAAGGCGACAAGGTGGTTGAAGTCCGCTATCCCGGCTGTCCGCATTGCGGGAACCGTTGCAAAACGGGCGGCAAATTCCTCACGCTCGACGAGGAGAATCTCATCTTTCAGGAAAAGAAAAGAATCAAGGAATGGTTTCCGCGACACCGTCTTTATTACACGGATGGTTCTCCATTCAAAGAAAAGCAGCAGTATGATTCACTCGATCAGCTTTTCACCAAACGGAATCTTCAAGCCGCCGCGTGGCTGCACGAGGCCATTCAAAACGAGAAAAGTCCGCAGTTGCGGAAGTTTCTCATGGGCGCGTTCACCTCCATGATTCATCTGTGCACACGGATGATGCCCGTAGGCGATCCACAGCCGACCAACCACTACACGCATTTCAGTTCGCCCGGCTGGACACAGCACAGCTATTGGTCTGCGCCGCGTTTTATGGAGCAAAGTGTGTGGGAAAAATTTGAGAGCGCGGTCTTGGGTGCTCAGGGCTTGATGAAGGCGAAGGAAGAATCAAATCGTCTGCTGGACGGTGTGAAGCTGACGGAAGACTGGCGCGAGGTGATTGACGGCAGCGCGGACGCCGCCGTGATTACCGGCGACAGCCTGGAATTGATGCAAAAGCTTCCCGAGGAATGCGCGGATTATATTTTCACCGATCCGCCTTACGACGCGGCGATTCAATATGGCGAATTGTCTTTTCTGTGGAATGCGTGGCTGCAAAAGGACGCGCGCTACGCGGAAAATCTGGAGACGCACGAAATCATCCGCAACGAACGCCAGCAAAAATCCTTCGACGCGTATCACGGTCTGATCCGCCAGAGTTTCGAGGGGATGTTTCGCGTGCTGCGCCCCGGCAAATATCTGACGCTGACATTTCACAGTCCGGCGTTCAAAGTCCGCAACGCCACCGTGCGCGCGGGAGTGTTCGCCGGATTCGATTATCAAAAAATCCATCACCAGCCGCTTGGCCAGGTTTCGGCAAAATCCATGTTGCAGCCTTTTGGCAGCGCGCAGGGCGATTTCTACTTGCGATTTCAAAAACCGACTCAGCGCACCGCGCGGCAAATGGAGGAAGTGAGCGAAGAACGCTTCCGCCGCATCGTCGTCGAGACGTGCAAGGAGGTCATCGCCGAACGCGCCGAGCCGACGCCCTATACGATTCTCATCAATTACGTGGACCCGAAACTGGCGAAGATGGGCTTGTTTGGAACGTTGCAAACCGGCCTGGACGTGAAAGCGGTTTTGCAGGAATCCATCGGCAGCGAATTTACACTGGTTCCCGCGAAACTCGGTGGTGCGACCGGCGAACTCTGGTGGTTCAAGGACCCGGCATTTGTCGCGCGGTTGAAAGAAGTGCCGCTGACCGAACGCGTCGAGGAAACGGTTTTCCGCCGATTGCATCAACACGGGCGCGTGACGTTCACGGAAATGTGGGACGCCGTGAGCCAGGAATTTCCAAATTCGCTGACTTCCGACAGCACAAGCATTCGCGAAGCGCTGGAGCTTTACGGGCGGCAGGCCGGCAAGGGCTACTGGATGTTGAAGGATGAAATTCGGATGCGTCTGGATTTGCACAGCGAAATGGTGGCGCTCCTGGCCATGATCGGAAAAGAGAAGGGATTCGATATTTGGATTGCCATGAATGAGCAGGCCAAGCGGGCCGGCGGTTACGCCGGTGACGTGAAGTTAAGCGAACTGGTGACAGTGAAGAAGCCGGTGAAAATTTCCGGAGTGGCCAATTTGAAAGCGGTGCTCGACATGGATTTGCTCTGGTTGAAACGCGGCGAAGTGGCGCAAGCGTTCGAGATTGAATGCACGACGACCATGACGAGCGCGTTGCAACGCGGCTCAAATTTGCCGGCGGCAATTTCCAAAGTCATGGTCTTGCCGGAAGAACGGCACGCGGATTTTGAGCGGAAAATGTTATCACCATTGTTTTCCCGCCATTACGAGACAGAGTCCTGGAAGCGGCTCTATTTTGATTCTTTTCGGGAACAATTCAGCCGCACAAAAACCAAAACGGATTTGGACCCCCTCTTGGACAAATTGAAGGTCAAAGGAAAGCACAAGATTTATCCCGACCATTCGCCGCAAACTCAAATTTTAATGGAGATGCCCGGCTGAAATTTTTCCTGGAATCTGTTGAGTGTCTTCGTTGAGTGGTTGCGAAATGATGCGAGCGCGTGGTTAAAATTTTGCCGGCTTCACCCCGGCAAATACCAATGTACCCGCTCTGGCATGGGTCGCGCTTCGGATTTCAGTTATTTGCCAAGTTGAACGTTGCCACGATGGGCCGGTGGTCTGACGCAACGCCCCAGTTCGGTATTGTCA
>Ga0335085_10002116_pt1 | contig 38403 bp, 38 predicted proteins | sample Lox_Sample_45_FD_206712 | JGI IMG/M metagenome (GOLD analysis project Ga0335085, IMG submission 206712) | Soil microbial communities from Loxahatchee National Wildlife Refuge, Florida, United States - Lox_Sample_4.5 | ecosystem: Environmental > Terrestrial > Soil > Wetlands | place: USA...
GCGGCCCGTGCGGGTACGATGCTGGCAAGAAGATCAAAGGTCGCAAGCGCCACATCCCGACCGACACGACGGGGCTGCTGGTCGCCGCCATCGTTCATGTTATCCTCCATGTTCGACGCGAAACCGCGTCTTGCGCCGGGTTACTGAGCAATACGCGATCGGTTGTATTTCGGTTTCAGCGGGCGTTTCTGACCGATCAGACGGCCCTTATTCCACGGAGCTTTCTGAAAGCCAACGAGGGATGGGATTCACGGTGTGCATAACCTGCCTCCTTGATCCCGACCGCGCCCGCCGCAGCACAGCTCAACTATTGATCCGCCCTACAGTGATTAGCGAAGGCCGCTGCGGTTGGAGAAACCCGACTTTGCGTTTCCCACGCGCTGACCGCCGGGTCTGCCCCAATGCCGCCATCGCCGGGTACCCGTGCCAGGGGGCGGATGCTGCTGCTCGTACGTGAAAGTCCCGCGATCGTGCAATCCGAAATCACCGGTGGCGCGGCTGACGACCCGCAAGGGCTAACAAACCTTGTGCGGCGGGTGTCAGCGTGCACGACCTGCGGTGAACACCGCAATAAGCCAGCGCCGAGACCAGAACGTCTATCGAAGCTGACGAGCACCGCCGCGGCGAGGGCGAGCGCGAGCCGCTCGATCAACTGGCCGCGACGCGCTCGTGGAGGAGCTGCGCGGCTTCCCCCCGCTGGCACAGCGCACCGCCAAGAAAGTGCTCAACGATATTGAGGACGCGACTCTGTCACTCGCCATCGAACTCGAAGGACAAGCCTATAGCAGGCTACGCAGCTCCGACGATTTCCGAGAAGGCGCCGAAGCCTTCCGTCAAAAGCGGAAACCGCAATTCCGCGGAACGTGACAAAGCGCCAACCCGGGCGCGTCAATATCGGAAGACACGTTTCGACGGGGGTGACGGGAAACCACCGATGGCAGCCGCCGCGCCGGCGAGGCAATGGGGCCTGATGCTGAACATACAGAACGCCGTCAAAACGCCTGAGGCGTGGCACGCCGAGCGCATGAACAGCGGCCTCCCATCGAGCATCCCGGTTTGCGTCGCGGTCCTTCGCCAGCCTCTCTTGAACATCGCCGACGGGGAGAACTTGCCGTTCGGAGCGACCCTCGCACGCTTCGATAGCGTGATCATTCCGACTCACCACTCCTTATCTGCAATAAGACGACTGGCATCGCGCGACAGATCGAATTAGCTCGCGCCGCCGGCGTGGCTGTCTCGGGCAATTGCTGTGGTTTACAGCTTGCGACGGTTGCCTAGGATGTCCCTCATCTCGTCGGCTAAGCGCTCGTCTATCGAAACAGTTTGAATGGAATCATGTCCCTCGAAGGGCTTTTGAGGTAGTTGGTTGTTTGGTGGTGATGTTTGAATTCCGAAATCAAACGGACTTAATCAGACCCAATGCTTTGACATTAAGTTTCGTGCAAATGCCCCCGGAGCGGTGTAGGGAGGTAGCCTTCTTTCAGGGAGTTGATCCCCCCTACCTGCTATCCGCGCAGCGGCGTTCGCATCGAGCCTGCGATTTATCTCTTCTTCGTGGCGCGCCGCTTCTTGAAGGACCGCCTTCCTGCGAATAGGCCCTACGGGCTCAGGGCAGTAGATTTCTTCCAACTATTCCGGCCAACCCATGCGGGAGTCTTGGATAGCCCGCGCCACAGTTTCCCGGCGCCCCCGCTCGATCCGAAAACAGATTGCTCGAACTTGACCTGGAACTGGTGCCTGTTGTCAGGTTGCCGTCGCCATTCTGCACACGCTTCGCGGACGATCGCTGGCCCAAACTCGCGGAGGTCATCGAGCCAATCCTCAATCTGCGCCTGACGTACGGCTACGTGCTCATCGGCGGTCCAAAAGTGCGACAAAAGGCGCGTCACAAGCGCCGCGATCTCGCTAATCTCGTTCGATGACGGCTGCGGGTGCCCGGGCGGCACCCTCGTAGAGGTTCCCGAGCGGTGATGATCGAGTGGCATGCGTCCCTCGCGCTTCACAACAGCGAATCAAGTAAGCGGGGGGATCGCTTGGCTGCTCCGTTTCGCACTGGGCGATGGCCTGGAGCACCACTACATCGCCGTGAAGTTTTTCTGAGTTTTCCCAGCAGCGACCGAGCATGTGGGGTTGCGCCGCCGAGAATTGGCAGCCCGCGCTCCCACAACGCCTTGACGGGATCGCTTGGGGGCGCGCCCGCCGGTGCGATAGCACCGGATATTTCTTCTATCCCCTTCCCTTTAAGAGCGTTTTCCGGCGGACATCCTGCGGATGGTTCCCCGGAATTCGACCGCACGTCCGCCGGACACGCGGTATTTGTCCGCCGGACATCAAGCGTTTGTCCGGCCCGAGCGCAACCCGCGGGATCAAAAAGCGTTTGCCAACCTTGATCACAGGCGCACCGGCGAGGGCGCCGGTTTTCGCTTGGGAGTAGGCCTGGTTCCTGCCCACACCTAGCAAATTTGCCGCCTCGTCAATCGTGTAGGTCAGGCGCTTTGTCGAATGCCCCTGATCGGTGGTTGGTGTTTCGGCACTCATTTTAGACCCTTCCGGTTGGCTGCTGAACTCTCGTTGGGGATACGAGTTGCGCCTCATTGAGATTTAATACGGCGTATGAAATAAATGGGTACGCCAGGGCTTGCCAAGGTATTTCATACGCCGTATGAAATAGGTGAGACGAATAGAGAGCGCAAGGCAATGGAAGGAAAATCGCCGCCGGGAAGACCGCGCGTCAGCCGCAAAGCTGGCGAGCGCTCGACATTAAGTCTGCGTATCCCAACAGCACTTTTCGACACGCTCGACGCCGAGGCGAAGCGGAAAGGCGTGCCCCTCAGCAATGAAGCTGAGGAGCGTTTGGCAATAACCTTCAGTGATGAAGGCCGCCTCGGCGGTCCGAAAACGGCCTCGTTGCTTCGTGAGTTCGCCGGTATTGCGGCACGATATCAGGATGGGTTCGAAGGCGAGGGTGCCGATGGCTGGCTCGCCGATCGCGACACGTTCAACATCGTCACTGATCTTTGGTTGCGCCAGCTTCAAGTGCTGCGGGAGAACCTCTCAAACAACGATCAGCATGACTTACAGGAATTTCGCGCCGATATAGAACGAGCAGATCGCGACGGCAAACGTGCTTTGCGTCGCTACGCCAAAAAGCTCGCTGATATGACCGCTATCGACCCAGACATCCGACGCGAATACGCGCGTCTTGCCGAGGGAGACGATCAATGAGGGCCGGTCGGGTTCGCCAGCGCTCGCCGGGAAGTTGGGAGTTACGGTACCGAGTCAACGGAAAAACAGTCACTTCGACGTTCCGAGGCGGCAAGCGAGATGCCGATCGTGAGTTACGGCGGCTGCTATCTCTCGTCGATAGCAATTTGCATCCCAACGACCCTGATCGACTGACCGCATCAGCGTGGCTCGCTCGCTGGCTCGATATGATTAAAACGGAGATCGAGCCACGTTCGTACGAACGGTACGAAGCGATCTGTCGGCTGCGCGTTGGTCCGATACTTGGTCATATGCTCCTTGCGGAGCTGCGGCCGGCCGACGTGCAAACTTACTACGCCAGTCTGGCCGCGAGCGGGCTGGCACCACGCACAAGGAAGCAATCGGCGCTCGTCCTTGTGAATGCCCTCAACCGGGGCGACCAAGCTTCAGCTGATCGCGATAAGTCCTGCATCGGCAGTCGACTTACCAAAAGCGAAGCGATCCATCGGCGATGACATGGTTACTCTCGATCAAGACGAATCGCGGACGCTGATAGACGCGACCAAGGCGACGCCTCTTTACCTTCCTGTCCTGCTGGGCTTGGCAACCGGGATGCGCCGCGGCGAGATTCTTGCCGCTCGCTGGAATTAGTTCGATTTCAAGGCCGCAACAATAACCGTGGACGCCTCTATCGAGCAGATTGGCAAATCGATCCGTTCGAAGTCTCCAAAGAACGGGCGCTGCCGCACGATCACTGTCTCGCCGCCGGTGATTGCGGAACTGCGCCGGGTCAAAACGGAACAAGCCGAGGCTTTGCTCCGGCTTGGAGTCCGGCAGACGGATGAAACCCCCATTTGCATGCGCGCCGACGGAACCGTGCCTAAACCGCACGCTCTGACCGAGCTCTTTCGCGGTTTCATTCGTCGCAGCGGTCTTAAGCAGTTACGCTTTCACGATCTGCGTCATACCCACGCGTCGGAGCTGCTGCGCCTAGGCGTTCCCCTGAAAGCCGTGTCAGAACGCTTGGGTCATTCAGATCCTGCGCTGACATTGCGGGTTTACTGCCATGCAACCGAAGCCGATGACGCGAGGGCGGCGGCCTTGATCGCCAGCGTTTTCCAATTGTAGCAAACCAGTAGCAATAACGCTCCGCGTCAACCGAGGACACCGCTGGGGCCGCTCGGAATTTCGACCGGCAACCCGGATAAAATAGAGCGATATTTCAATATATTATTGGCCAATCAAGCAGGCGGCAGTTCAAACAATCGCTGCATTTTGGCAAAGCCGCGTATCTCGAAATGGCCGATCTCCCACATCGGCCGGTGCAGCGTATCCGAGAACGCCTCCGACATGATCAGCGGGCGGTCGAGTTCGCGGCACAGCCGCTCGATGCGCGCGGTGAGGTTTACATCGGGGCCGATCACGGTGAAATCGAGCCGGTTGCCCGACCCGATATTGCCGTAGCTCACCGTGCCGTAATGCAGCGCGACACCTGCCTTGAGCGGCGCGCCGGGGTAGCGTTGATTGCGTTCGGCGAGCGCATCGAGGCCTGCTCGCGCCGCGGCCAACGCGGCGCTGCAGGCATCCGCAGCGCTCCGCTCGGGCCCATGCGGAAAGATCGCCAGCACGCCATCTCCCATGATCTCGACGACCTCGCCGCCTTGCTGCTCCACCGGCGGCATGACGCAATCGAAATAATTGTTGAGCGCGCGCATGACCGCGCGCGGCTTCATCCGGTCCGACATTTCGGTGAAGTCGCGCAGGTCGACCAGCATCAGCGCGGCGGTGATCTGGCGCACATCGCCGCGCCGGACCTGCCCCTCGAGGATCAGCTTGCCGGCCTCCCAGCCGACATAGGTGGTCAGCATGCCGCCGATGAACCGGCGCAGCGCTTTCAGCTCGGCGACCGCCGCATAGGCCGGCAGCACGTCATGGAACAATTGCATCTCGACCGGGGTGAACCCGCCAGGCCGCTTGGTCGCCCAGGAAAACGCATTGATCAGCCCGGCCGCATAGATCAGCGGCTCCATCACATAATGTGTGTAACCCTGGTCGCGCAGTTCATCCAAAACGGGAAAGGGTAGCGCATGGCTGCCTTCCAGACGCCAGTTGAGGCTTTCTCCCTCCTCGACGACGAGACGCACCGGGCTTTCGATATAGGTCGCGGTCTTCTCGAGCCCGTGATCGAGAAACTTCTCCTCCATAGCCTGTCCAGGGCGCCAAATGCGCGAGACGCCGCGATATTGCGGGTGAAACGCTCGCTGATGCAGCGAGACGCGGTCGATCCCGACGCCGGCGGCATGAACTCGCTCGCAGAACTCGCCAAGCACCCCTTCATTGCCGGCGAGGAACCGTGCCTCGCGAATGAGCCACGCGCTCAACTCGCCCGCCAGCCCGGTCAGCGGTGACGGCAAGCGGGGCACCACGTCGATATCCTGCAGCATTCTACGCTCGTTGCGGAGGCGGACAGCCTTATGTCGGGTGCCGGAAGGCGCTCCGCAACCGCCGCGTCACGCAGCCGCGAATTCGATGCGCGGGGAGTTGATGAAACCGCGCGCCCCTACTCAGCCGACACTGTTAACCAGCGTCATCCGGATCGCCGCTTATCGCAGGCGGCTGAGCAGCGCCGCGAGACCAACGCCAAGCCCAAGTACCCCGAGGGCGATCGACCCGCGATGACGCGCGACCTCCATTTCATACGAAACGGCATGGGCACAGTCGTCAAAACGGCCATGCGCGCCATAATTGCCGTCGGGAGACGAGAACAGGTTGGCCGGCTCGTCGGGTGGCAATGCCTCCTCGGTCAACTGGCCGGAGTAGCCGGCTTTCGCGAGGTAATGATCCAGCAGACCCGGCGCGATCTTGTTGCCGATAATCGCCTTCCAGGTCGGCAGCCCGACCCAGACTTCGCGCCGGCGCGGGTGGAGCGCCGCGTCGACGATCGCGCGGGCCGGCACCTCGGGCTGAAAAATCGGCGGCACCGGTTGCGGCCGCTTGCCGGTCTTGTTCATCGCCCAGTCGAATTGCGGCGTGTTCACCGCCGGCAGATGCACCATGACCAGCCGCACCGCGCAGCCATCATGCAGCAATTCGGTGCGCAGGGAATCGGTAAATCCGCGCACCGCGTATTTGGCGCCGCAATAAACCGACTGCAGCGGGATTGCCCGATAAGCCAGAGCCGACCCGACATTGACGATCGTGCCGCGATCGCGCCGCCGCATGCGGGAGAGCGCCGTCATCGTACCGTGCACCTGCCCCAGATAGGTGACTTCGGTGCCGCGGCGGAATTCCTCCGGCGTCACCTGGTCGAATGGCGCGAAAATCGTTGCCATCGCATTGTTGACCCAGACGTCGATCGGGCCGAGTTCCTGTTCGACGCGCGTGGCCGCCGCTTCGACCGCTGCAGCGTCTGCCACATCCGCGACGACAGGCAGCGCGCGCACGCCGTGGCGGCGCAACTCCTCGGCAGTGGCCTCCAGCCGCGCGGCGTTGCGCGCGAGGACCGCGACGTTGCATCCCCGCGCGGCGAATTCGCGCGCGGTGGCGCGGCCGACACCTGCGCTGGCTCCGGTGACGACGGCGATCGAGGGGCGAGATTCAGGGCACGATGTGCGGGGCATGCAAACGAACCGCGCGAGTAAGGCGACGGTTCCGGGGCAGGGTGCCGCATCCGGAGTTTTCTGCCGATATCGTGGACGGACGAAACGCGGAGACACGCCGCCGTCGCTCCGCCGCTTGGTTGCGCGCGGGAATAGGGTGGCGATAGCATCGGCTAGAAGTCGCTGGCCATAGAGAGCGTCATCATGCCCGCCGTCAGACCCCTCGCCGATGACGATCTGCCGCAGGCGCAGCGCATCGTTCGCCGCGCCTTTGGAACATTTCTCGGCGCGCCCGACCTCGACGAATTCTGGACCGACTTCGACTATATCTACGGTCGGCACGGTGCAGAGCACATCCGCTCGTTCGCGATAGATGCCGATGGCGAGATCGCCGGGTCGAACTTTGCGACGCGCTGGGGCAGCGTTGGGTTTTTCGGCCCCTTGTCGATCCGCCCCGATTTATGGAACCGCGGCCTCGCCCAGCCGCTCGTCGCGGCAGCGTCCGACGCGTTCGACGAGTGGGGGCTGAGCCATGCCGGGCTCTGCACCTTCCCACATAGCCCCAAACATATCTGGCTCTATCAGAAATTCGGCTTCAAGCCGCGCTTTCTGACCGCGATCATGGCGAGACCCGCCAAACAGGGGACATTGCCCGAATATTCCCGCTATTCCGCCCTTGCCAGCCCGGGCCGAGAAGCCGCCGAAGCGGAAAGCTATACACTGACGAACGGGCTCTATGACGGTCTCGATCTGCGTGCCGAAATCCGCACCAACGCGACGCGCCATCATGGCGATACGCTGTTGATCTGGGACGGCTCGAGCCGGCTTGACGGGTTCGCAGTCTGTCACTGGGGGCCGGCAAGCGAGGCCGGCGCCGATTGCCTCTTTGTCAAATTCGGCGCCGTGCGCTCGGGTCTCGGGGCCGCGGAGAGGTTTACCAAGCTGCTCGATGCGGCGGGCGCGCTCGCCGCGTCAGTGGGCATGGGCACCGTGCTCGCCGGCGTCAATGCGGCTCGCGAGGAAGCGTATGCCCAGATGGGGGCGCTCGGGTTTCGCCCGCAGATCAATGTCGTGACGATGCATCGGCCTAACGAGGCGGGTTACAGTCGGCCTGGCATCTATGTGCTCGACGATTGGAGATAGTGAATGAAAGCGGTGGTGTGTGAGGCGTTTGGCGGACCCGAGGTATTGGCGCTGCGCGAGTTGCCCGACCCGCCGCCGCCCGGCCCCGGCGAGGTTCAGGTGCGCATGACCGCGCGCGGCGTGCAGTATGTCGATGTGCTGATGCTTGCCGGTAAATATCAGTTCCGCCCGGACCCGCCGTTTATCCCCGGCAACGAAGCGGCAGGCGAGGTGGTCGCGATCGGCGACGGCGTTACCCGCTTCAAGATCGGCGACCAGGTGATGAACCGCTTACGCCTCGGCGCGTTCGGCACGTTGGCCAACTCCAGGGAGATCGATTGCGACCCGGTTCCGACCGGAATGAGCCTCGAAGAAGCCGCGGTATTCCGCGGCGCGCATCACACCGCCTATCACGCGCTGGTTCAGCGCGGCCGCTTGCAGGCCGGCGATTGGGTGTTGATCCACGGCGCGGCGGGCGGCATCGGCATCGCCGCGATCCAGATCGCCAAGCTGTACGGCGCCAAGGTTATCGCCACCGCGTCGACCGAGGAGAAACGCGCGATCTGCCTCGAAGAAGGTGCCGATTACGCGATCGACTATCGCGATGGGTTTCGCGACCGCGTCAAGGAAATCACCGGCACCCATGACGGCGTCGATATCTGTTACGACCCAATCGGTTCGACCGTGTTCGATGAGTCGCTGCGCAGCCTCGCTTATGGCGGGCGCATCCTGGTACTGGGCTTTCTCGGCGGTGGGCCGTCGACACCGCGCACCAACTATCTGCTGATCAAATGCCTGGAAGTGATCGGCGTGCGGCTCGGCGGCGCAACGGAGCACAAGCCCGAGATCGGCCGGGCGAACACCAGGCTGCTGGTTGAACTCGCGAGCCAGGGCAAGCTGAAACCGCGCATCTCGCACCGTTTCCCGCTGGAACGAGCGGCCGACGCGATCCAGGCGGTCATCGATCGCAAGGTGATCGGCAAGGCCGTGCTGGTCGGCTGAGGGTCGGCTGATCCAGATCAATGCGACCAAACGCGGCCTAGCCGACGTTGCGCGCAACCGCGCCGCTGAAACCTTTCGTGACCGCGGACGTTGAATAAATCGCAACAACGGAGGCGGATATGGCCGCATCGACGGAAACTGACCTGGCGACGCTGCAAGCCGACATGCAGCAGCTGCGCGCCGATTTTGCCAAGATGGCCACGGACATGCGTACCGCCGCGAGCAACGGGTACGCTCAAGCCAGCGGCATGGCGCAAGATTCGGCTGAGAAAGCATGGAGCGAAGTACGTCGCCAGGCGCAAGGGGTTGCGCAGGAAATCGAGGAACGACCTTTCGCCTCGGCGCTGGCGTCGTTCGCGACCGGGCTGATCCTCGGCATGCTGCTCAATTCGCGGCGCGGTTAGGGTCTCGTGGCCCGTTTCGGCATTGCCGCCGGCGTCGGCTTCTTTGCGCTCATCATCCTCGCGATCGCGCTGCTGTTCCTGGGGCATGCGCTGAACTTCTGGCTGCTGATGCAAGGTTTTCGCGCCGCCTCGGCAGCGGGCCTTACCGGAGTTGCCGGGCTATTGCTGGCGTTCATTTGCGGCCTGATCGCGCGATGGACGCTGCGGCCTTCACGGCGCCCCGCGCTGCCAGCGGCGGCGCCGGCGGCTGGCGTAAACGGTGTGGCAAATGGCATCGCCGCCGATCTCGGTGCGCTCGCCGCGCAGCAGATCGTCAATACCACCCGCGCGCATCCGTACGGCACGATGGGCGCTGCGCTTGCTGCCGGGCTGGCGGTGGGGGCTGTGCCCGAGCTGCGCAAGTCGCTGATGGGTCTATTCAAATAGCGGCCGGTCCCGGCGGCCGAATGTCATCAGGCCAGCACTTCTTCCGCCGCCGGCACTGTCTTGACCTCATGTGCCTGCAGCGCAGGCAGCACCTCGCGCGCGAAGCGCTCGATCTGCGCCATGAAAAGGTCGTGCGGCAGCGCGCCGCGGTTCATCGCTAGCTGCACCGTATTGGCGCCGGCACTGTCGGCGGCGGCGATGATGCGCTCGATGACCTCATCGGCAGTGCCGAGCGGCATGTGCTCAGCCTGCTCTTCGAGTTGTGCCATCGTCAGGTTGCGGAACTCGGAACGAAGATTGGCGGCGGCGCGCAGATTTTCGGGGCGCACGTAATCGGTCGAGGCCTGGCTTGAATATCCGGTTTGCCGCTGCATCTCCGTCTCGGTGAAATTGCCGTGGCTGAACAGCGTCCGGTTGAAATAGAGGATATGCGGTCCGTACTCCCTGAGGGCCTGCGCCTTTGAATCCGCGACGTAGGCGGTGATGCCGAGCGATAAATGGTTTGGCGTGATGCGATGCCCAGCGGCGTCGAGGCATTTCGCGTAATACCGGATGATGTCGTCGCGCAGGCCGCGAGCGCGGCCGAGGCCGGGGGTGATCGGGCAGTCGTGCTTGGCGGCGAACTCGATCGACTCCTTGCTCCCGACGACCGGGATCCAAATCGGCGGATGCGGGCGTTGCACCGGGCGCGGCCACAGCGCGACGTCCTTGTACGACCAGAACTGCCCTTCGTAGTGGAACACCTCTTCGGTCCAGGCGCGGGTGATGATGTCGAAGGCTTCCTCGAACCGCGCCCGCGACTCCGCCAGCGGGATGTTGTGCACCTGGTACTCCCGCGGGATACCGCGCGCGAAGCCGGAGATCAGCCGGCCTTTCGACAAGCAGTCGATCATCGCCAGCTCTTCGGCGAGGCGCAGCGGCTGATGCACCGGCAGCAGGTTGCCGTAGATCAGCAGCTTGAGGTTTTTGGTCCGCTGCGCGGCCGAGGCGGCCATCAGGTTCGGGCTGTTCATCAGCCCATAGGGGCTGCAATGGTGCTCGTTGAAGCCGACGCCGTCATAGCCGAGCCTGTCGAGCAACTCCCAGGCGTCGAGGTGCTCCTCATAGGTGCGCATCGCCGTGTCGGCGTCGAAATAGCGCCCGGCGAGCGGATACGGCAGCTCCGGTTCGCCGTTTTTCAGATGATCGAGATTGGCGTCATAAGCGAGCAGGTCGAAGACAAAGACTTTCACGGTGTGGCCTCCTGAACCGCCAATTGCTCGGCGCGCCGGCCGCGCAGCGCGAGCAACCCAGTGGCTGCAGCGGCGATGATGGCGAAGATGCAGGCGCTGAGGAAGATGTGCGTCGGCGGCATGCCGAGCGATAACAGGTAGCCCCCGAGGGCAGGTGCCGCGATGCCGCCCAACCGCCCGATCCCCAGCGCCCAGCCGAGCCCGCTCGTACGCATGCGTGCCGGATAGAGCTTGCCGCAGGTGCCGTTGGCTCCGGTCTGGCTGCCGATGATGGTCGTGCCGGCGAGGAAGGTTACCGCCAGAAGCAAGCCGTACGGCATGGCGACCAGCGAAATCAACCCGATGAACAACGCCCCAACCGCATAGTGAAACGCCAGTGATTTCTCCGGGCCGAACCGGTCGATCGCCCAGCCTAGATAGAACACGGCGAAGCAGGCGCCGAAATCGCGGAAGCTCGACGCGAAGACCGCCTGCTCGGGCGTCATCCCGATGAGCTTGAACACGGTCGGCATCCAATAGCCGAACAGGAACAAATTCATCAGGCTGCAAAAGAAGATGATCCACATCAGGATCGTCTGCAGGGCGTAGCCCTGGCTGAACAGCATCCTGATCGGGTTCGCGCGAGCCACATCGACATGGTGCGGCGCCGCCGCCCCGGGGGTGAGGCTGAGCCGCCGCAGCAAATTTCGCTGGCCTTGGGAGAGCTTGTCCTTCGCCATCAGAAAGCGCGGCGATTCAGGCAGCCACACGAGCAGCGCCAGCACCAGCACCAGCGGAAACAGCCCGCCGAAAATGAAGATCGACTCCCAGCCGAATGTCGGCAACAGCCACCAGGCAACGATTTGGCCACCGACGAAACCGCCAATCGGCGCGCCGGTAAAGCTCGCCATGATCATCAGCGCGCGACGGTGGGCTGGTGTGTAGTCACCGGTCAGCGCCGCCGCGCCGGAGAAGCCGCCGCCGATGCCGATGCCGGTGAAGAAGCGCAGCACCGCCAAGATGCCGAGCGAGCCGGCAAAGGCGCTGAGGAACGAGGCGACGCCAAAGATCGCTAGGCTGCCGATGAGCAGCGGCTTGCGCCCGATGCGGTCGCCGAGCGGCCCGGCCGACAGCGCGCCGACCATGATGCCTATGCTGGACCAGAGGAAAGCTGTCGTGAAGGCCGGCGGCGGCAAATGCCACGTCTTGATCAGCGACGGCACCGCCCAGGCGATCGCGTTGAGATCGTAGCCGTCGCACATCTGGACGAGACCGCAGAGCAGCGCCACGCGGATTTGCAGACCGCCGATCCGCTGGTTTTCCAGTGCCGTTTCGACCGGCGACACACCGACGCCCACCATCGTTACCTCCCGTAAAGTCACGCTCGCAGCCGGCTTGGCGCCGGTCTTGCCGCCCTCTTCGTGTTGCATTTCTCCGAGCGGTGCGCAAGCCTCGCTCACGCTCAGTTGTGGAGAGGCCCACCAATGACCATCCGCCCGCCCGCCGAGATCGGCATGCCGCTCGACGAGGTCGATACCCCGGCCCTTGTCGTCGATCTCGACGCGTTCGAGCGCAATCTGCACCGGCTCGCCGACCGTGTCGCCGGCACCGGCGTGCGCCTGCGGCCGCATGCCAAGACGCACAAATGCGCGGTCATCGCGCTGAAGCAGATGGAGTTGGGGGCGGTCGGCGTGTGCTGCCAGAAGGTGAGTGAGGCCGAGGCGCTGGTCTATAGTGGCGTCAAGGATGTGCTCGTCACCAACGAGATCGTCGGCGAGACCAAGCTCCGCCGGCTGATGGCGCTCGCCGGGATGGCGCGGATCGCGACCTGCGCCGACGACCCGGCGCAAATTGTTGCGCTTGATGAGGCCGCGGGCGAGGCGGGCATCTCCCTGCCGGTGTATGTCGAGGTCAACATGGGCGGCAACCGGTGTGGCGTCGAACCGGGCGAGCCGGCGCTCGACCTCGCGCGGCGGGTGATGGACGCGCCGCACCTCTCCTTTGCCGGGCTGCAGGCCTATCACGGTTCGGCGCAGCATCTGCGCGCCTGGGACGAGCGGCGGCAGGCAATCGCCGGCGCGGCCGACAAGGCGCGCATGACGCGTGATCTGCTTGCACGGCACGGCATCCCATGCGGCAACATCACCGGCGCCGGCACCGGCACATTCGAATTCGAGGCGGGCAGCGGCGTCTATACCGAGCTGCAATGCGGCTCCTACATTTTCATGGACGCGGATTACGGCCGCAACCTCGACCGCGACGGCGGGGAGACGCGATCATTCGAGCCGAGCCTTTTTGTCTGGGCGACGGTGATGAGCCGACCGACCGAGGACCGCGCGATTGTCGATGCCGGGCTGAAGGCGCTAGGTATGGATTCCGGTCCGCCCAATGTGTGGGACGAACCCGCCGCACGCTACGACCGCGCCTCTGACGAGCATGGCCGCCTGGTTATTTCCGCTGCGACCAACCGGCTCAAGCTCGGCGACAAGATCAAGCTGGTGCCAGGGCATTGCGACCCGACGGTTAACCTTTACGATTGGTATGTCGGGGTGCGGGGCGAGCGTGTCGAGGCGATCTGGCCGATCGTCGCGCGGGGAGCGGTGTATTAGCTACTCGCTCGCCTCCATGGCGATCCGCGCCATCACGAGGACCAGAAAAAACGTCAGGAATTCGCTGGCGATCAGCCATTCCTGCCAGATCCCGTAGCTGCCGAGCGCGACGATAAACGCCGTGACGAGGCTACCCGATGCCGCGGCCGCGTAAAGCGGCGGCCAGTCCACACGGCCGAGCGCCAGCCATAATCGCGCGGTAAGCAACGCCAAGAAAATGGCGCCCGGCAGGCCCAGTTCCAGCCACACCTGCAGCGCTGCGTTGTGCGGGTGGAGCGGCAGCCAGGCCCTACCCTCCGGAGTGAGCGCCGACCCTCCGGGGATCGCGCGGGACGAGTCCAGCCCCCAGCCGAACAGTGGCTTCTCGGCGATCCGGCTGCCGACAAACGACCAAATCTCCAGCCGGTGCCACATGGAAAATTTCACCGCCTCCGCGTCGTGCCGCGCGCCGCTGACCCCGGCGAGCGGCGGAAAGACGAGAGGGGCAGAGAAAATCAGCAGCACTGAGCCGATCGCGGCGAGCCGCGCGAGCCCGCGCCGCCAACGATAAAACGCGACGGCAAATGCCAAACCGAGCACAAAAGCGATGCGCGCCGCGTCACCGGCCAGCAGGAAGATCACCGTGACGGCTGCCACCGCCAGGGCAAACGCGGCGAAAGGGCGCCGCAGCGAAACCAGCGCGGCGCACAGCGGCAGCAGCACAAAGCCGAAACCGTCCTCCGACTGATTGAGCGTCGGGTCGAGAAACGCCCGCCGGGAGAAGTGTGCGGTCAGCGCGCCATTGCTTTCCAACTGCACCACGGCCAACAGGAGGGCGACCGCCAGCCCGACCGCGAGGCACTGCAACAGCCGTCGCGGCGCGGCGATCTCCTCGGCGGCGGCCATCAGCGACAGGCCGATCGCAAACAACCCGGCGAGACGCGCCGCGATCAGCAGGCTGCGCCGCGGCTCGACCGCCCAGAGCGCGGACACCACGCCCCATGCCAGCACTGCGCCGAACAACAGCGCCAGCCCGCGTACCCGGCGCCAGGCGATACCGCCCCGCGGTGCCGCGAGACAAACCGAGCAAATTCCCGCGGCCGCGCCGAGCGGCGCCGCACCGCGCGACGCCAGCACCAGGATCGGAAGAAAGAGAAAGGCACAGAGATCGAGACCCAGCTCAAAAGCGGGGCGGGCGCGCTGCAAGGCTTCCATCGGCGCGGCGGACCTTGGCAGAAAACCGCGCGCGTCACCATCGCTGGAGTATGCTCGGGGGCAATACATCGCGGGAGGCGCTCATGGATTTCGGCATCGGCATCGCGTCGGCGAGCGACTCGTGGAAGACCGCGCTGCGCGCCGAGGAACTCGGCTTCACGCATGCCTGGTTCTACGACACGCAAATGATCACCGCCGATTGCTTTGTCGCGATGGCCGCGGCGGCGATGAAGACATCGAAGATCCGTCTCGGCACTGGCGTGCTGGTGCCGTCGAACCGGCTCGCCGCGGTGACCGCCAACGCCTTTGCGACACTCAACGGCCTCGCGCCCGGCCGCATCGATTTCGGCGTCGGCACCGGGTTTTCGGCGCGCCGCGCGATGGGTCTTGGTGCGATGAAGCTGGCCGATATGGAGGAATACATCCGCGTCGTCTACGGGCTGCTGCGCGGCGAGATCGTCGAGACCGAGATCGAGGGCAAGCCGCGCAAGATCCAATTCCTCAACCCCGATGCCGAGTTGTTCAACACGATCGACCCGATCCCGCTGCATGTCTCGGCCTATGGCCCGCGCGCCCGCAGACTGACCGCCAAGCTCGCCGCGCATTGGAAATGCTTTATCCAGGACGTACCGGGCGCGCTCGACGCGCTGGCCGAGATGAAAGCGAGCTGGGCGGAGGCAGGGCACGCCGCCGACGCGCTTTACTCCACCGCCTGGCTGTGCAGCTGCGTGCTGGCGCCGGACGAACCGGCCGATTCGCCGCGCGCGATGGCGCAGGCCGGCCCGCGCGCCGCGACCCTGCTGCACCGCGCCGCCGATGCCGAGCAACAGGGCTGGCAGAACACGATGACCTCGGCACCCGAACTCGCCGCCGATATCGCCGGCTATCTCGAGCTGGCCCGCCATTTCGAGCCGCAAGACGCGCGCTATCTGTTCAACCATCGCGGCCATCTGATTTTTGTAAAGCCGGAAGAGCGTCCGTTTATCTCCGCCGAGCTGATCCGCCGCACCAGCTTCACCGCCATCGAAGCCGAGCTGATCCAGCGTGTCGAGGCGCTGCGCAGCGCCGGCTGGAGCCAGATCACGATCGCCATCACTCCGGGCGAGGAACGCGCCCTCGATGACTGGGCACGGGTAAAAGCGGCGTTTCAATAACCGCGCGGCTATTCGATGAGCCATCTCCGTTCCCAACGCCTTTAACAGGCGGCCAACCGCCTGTTCACCGCCTGTTATTGGCCACCAGAACAGGCGGTCCGCTCCGCCTGTTTTTGCCAAGCCGCACTCTGTTAGGACATCTCTACCGCCGTGCCGCACGAAGCGTGGTGATGTCCGGAGAATACCCGTTGATTGTGGCGATTTTAGCGGTGAAAGCGCAGATCATCGCACCCTCGATGACTGGGCACGGGTCAAGGAGGCGGCGTTTCGGTAGACCGCAGCGGCTAGTGGATTGCGCCGCGTCCCAGCCGTAAAGCTTGGATCACCACTGGTCCCGCGGAGTGCGCTACCGCTGCGAGCATCGCCACTCGAAATGCTAATAGTAGGACAAGTGCCATTAGGCCACGCCAACCAGAGCCCTTCAGCCGACTCCGGCCAAGATGAAACTCGAAATCGGCGATCATAGGTTTACGGCCTAAGTAAACGCTGGAGTTGTCCCCGGATCCAGCCGGCGGTGTAGTCAAAAGTCGGGTCGAACAGCCGCATGACCGGGCCAGCTAACTCGCTAGCGATCTCAGGCCACTGCATTCTCACTTCTTCAAGGGGCCACTCTCCGGTCGTAATCCTCCTATTCACGTGAGCTATTTTCCCTGGGAGCCAATCCACCATAGGATCGTGATCTTTTAGTTCTCTCTCGAGGAGCCCGCTCCACTCGCAGCGGAATTCAATCATCGTTCCTGTAGGATAGTTTTCAGAAAATAAATACGCGTGTTGGATTAGTGCATATAGCGCGCGGGTCATAAACAAAGGCGAGAACCATTTTCCCGGTTTTAGTCTGGAGTCACTAGAGTGAAAAAAATCTTCTGTATATCCTCGGACGTCCGAAAAAAGTCCATTAGGAGACGCACGCCATAGTTCTGGGCGTCCTACTATCTCAGGTAAGGCGACGGATTCTAGGATTTCACTTGATATTCCACGAGCAAGACCTGGATCAAAAGTGAAATAAGACGACAATTCGGGCCGCGTGTACGGATAAATGAATGCCGGCGACGGAAGAAAATTGGACAGTTCGTTATGAAGAAACTGGAGATGACCGATCAAAGTTGCCGGATTTCGTGATTTCGCACTTGCCGATTCGATTGCATAGGACCTAGTGAACAGTCCAAATTTGCTAAATTGAGGACATTTGTCGGCAATGATCCCCACCAAGCGCGTTTGAGCTCGCTCATGCCAATCCTCTAACTTCGGCCTGGCCGTAAGGTGGTCGGCTAGTAGCTTCTCAACGAGCGAAGTCAGCGATCGATGGTCTGCGATGGCCGCCTTTTCTGCAGCTTCTTTTAAGGATGCAGGGAGCCGCAAATTCACCTGTACCGAGCGGTCCGACTCTGCCATCGCAATCACCTCAGAATCATGCTTCGATTATTGTATAGCATAATGCTATCGAAGACGTAAAGCGTTTGCGGTGGCGTGATGTCCAATGATGGCGATCCGATCGCCCGGCGCGTCGCCCACGCCGCGCTAATTAACTTTATTGCCTCGGCGTATGGCGCCGCCGGCAACCCAGAGGCCGATGCGCGGAAATCCGCCGAGTTGATGGAGCAGTCGGATATTTCCCGCGCCGGTGGGCACGGCGTGCTGCCGCGATATATCCGCCACATCTAGACCGGCGGCATCAACTCGCGGCCGAACATCGTCGTGCACCGCACCGTGCCGGGGACGGCGCTGGTCGATGGCGATAACGGTCTCGTCGGTCTCGTCGTGCCGCGCGCGGTCGAGACCGCGATCGAGATCGCTGGCACCCGGGGGGTCGGTTGGGCCGGCACGCGGCACGGCAACCGCGCTGGCGCCAATCTTCCCGGCAAGATACCGGCATTGCCCCTATGCCACTGCGACCGAACAGCGCATAATCGGCGAACGCTTCGGTTGCGGAGGCGGGCATGGCAGAAACTTGGGTGCGAGCTGTCCGCAGTGATGGCGGCGGGATCGGCGAGAATCTTTACCTCGACGGCAATTACGTTGACGTCGCGGCGCTGGTGGGTACGGCGTTTGTCACCGAAACCGGCCAGCACACGTTCGAGACCGTCGATCAGAACCTGTCGCCGACGTGGCGGGCGGTCGCTACCGTCGACGCGACCGAAAACAACAGCCAGGAGCACCCTGACCGGGTGGTCCTGCGGCGGGTCTGAACGGCATGACGGGGGCGCCCCACCGCATTCTGGCTGCTGCGCTGCTGCTGTTGGGGCTGGCTGCGTGCGCGTCGCCGGTGCGCACGACCGAACTCGCCCAGATCGACCAGTTTTCCGGCTACCGCTATACGACGCTCGACAAGAAAGCGCCGAAAACGATCGCCAAATCAGCGGTGTTGATGAGCTTTTCGGGCGGCGGTACCCGCGCCGCGGCTCTCGCCGAGGGGGCCTTGCGGGCGCTGGCCAAAACCTCGGTACCATCCGCCGGCGGTCCGACACCGCTCGCGAGCCAGATCGACGTCATTTCCTCGGTATCCGGCGGCAGCGTCACATCGGCGTCGTTCGCGCTCGGCGGCATCGACGGTTTAGACGATTTCGAGCAGAATTTTCTCTACAGCGACGTGATGGACACGCTGCTCACGCGGACGCTGCTTAACCCAGCCCAGCTTGTCTATCCGCGTATCGATATCCTTGAAGGCTATCTCGACGAGAACGTCTTCCATCACCGCACCTATGCCGACCTCATCGCCGCCGATGCGCCGGGTCGGCAGCGCCGCCCGCTGGTGGTGCTCAACGCCACCGACATGGCGTCAGGTAGCGTCTTTTCGTTCACCCAGGATCAGTTCGATCTGATCTGCGGTGATCTCGCGCAGCTCAAGGTCGCCGACGCGGTCTCGGCCTCGGCGGCGTTTCCGGTAGCGCTATCGGCGCTGACAATCAGCAACCGCTCCCCTTGCCCCGCTCAGCGAGCGGCGGCGGCGAAATCGGGAACCGGCTGGCAACTGGATAATGGCGCGCCGCGGCCAACCCGCACGGTCAATGACCGCGCCGGCGATGCGGTCGGGGGGATCAAGTATCCCGCCGCGCAGAACCTCGCTCGCTTCCGCCGCGGAACAACGGCGCTGACCTACCTCAACGGGGACAGCGACAAAGACTACATTCAGCTGCTGGATGGTGGGCTGGCCGACAATATCGGTCTTACCGTGCCGTTCATGCTCATGACGTCACCCGCGGAGTCGCCGTCGATCCTCAGCTGGCTGAACACCGGCAAGGTCGACAAGCTGCTGTTTGTCGCGGTCAATGCGCGCTCCCAAGCCGACAACGATTTCGGCAAACGGGCGCGACCGCCGGGACTCACCGAAACGCTGCTCACCACGATCGGCACGCCGATCGACGCCAACAGCTTTCAGCTGCTCGGCCGGTTTGACGAGGTGATCGATCGCCGGTTCAAACCAAAATCGCTGGTGGTGGTCGATTTCGACTTCATCGCCGATGCTGGCTGCCGTGCACATTTCCAACACATGGCGACGAGTTGGACGCTGCCCAAGCCGCAGGTCGCGGAGCTGATCGCTCTCGGCGAGGCGATGGTGCTGCAATCGCCCCATTACCGCGAGTTTGTCACGGCGCTTGGCGCTACGCCGCCGGCACCGACGCGCTCGGTCGACGAAATTTGCGCGCCGTACCGGACGCCGGGGCCAGTCGCCGCCCGCTGATTCCGCGACAGTACGCAGCAGCGACGAATTCCTGTATAGCCGGCGACGCCTTCTGCCGGAGCCGAGCCATGCCCGACGAAATTACCCCTCTTCGCCGTGTCAGCCACACGGCGCTGATCGATTTTGTCGCTTCGGCGTATCGCGCCGCCGGCATCCCGGAGGCTGACGCGCGCAAGGCGGCGGAGCTGATGGCACAGTCGGATATTTCCGGCGCCGATGGGCATGGCGTGTTCCGCCTGCCGCAATATATCCGCCGCATCCAGACCGGCGGCATCAACACGCGGCCCAATATCGTCGTGCACCGAACCGCGCCGGGGACGGCGCTGGTCGATGGCGATAATGGGCTTGGTGCGCTCGTGGTGTCGCGTGCGGTCGAGACGGCGATCGAGATCGCCGGCGCCCAGGGTGTCGGCTGGGCGGGGACGCGGCGGGGCAACCATGCCGGAGCGGCCGCGGTTTATGCGGCTATGCCGGTGCCACACGACATGATCGGCCTCTATTTCGCGGTCGGCAACGCCAACCACCTGCCGCCCTGGGGCGGGGTCGACATGCTGCTCTCGACCAACCCGCTGGCGATCGCGGTGCCGGCGCTGGAAGAGCCGCCGCTGGTGCTCGACATGGCGACGACGGTCGCCGCGTACGGCAAGGTCAAGGTCGCCGCGCAGCAAGGCAAGACGATGCCCGAAGGCTGGATGATCGACCGCCTAGGTCGGCCGCTCACCGACCCAAACCGTTCGGATGACGGGTTTCTGCTGCCGATCGGCGGCTACAAGGGCGCGGCGATGTCGCTGATGTTCGGGCTGCTCGCCGGCACGCTCAACGGCGCCGCAAACGGCGAGGACGTCGTCGATTTCAACAAGGACGACCACACGCCGACCAATACCGGCCAGGCGATTTGCGTCCTCGACATCAAACGGTTTGCCGAGCCGGTCGCGTTCAAACGCCAGGTCGACAACGTCATCCGCCAGCTGCATGGCTCGGCGCTGCTGCCCGGCTTTGACCGCATCCGCCTTCCCGGCGAGGACCGCGCTGCCCGCATCGCCGAACGCACCGCCAACGGTATCCCGATCCCCACCTCGCTCCGGGCCGCGCTCGACAAGATGGCCGGTGAGTTGGGAATCACGAAGCTGGTGGGATGATTGGCTGACGATTCCGGCAGACGATTGATGCGGGAAGTATCGAGGCTCCGCAGCGGAAGTAAAAGCAAATGAGGGCGGCGAGAACAATTGTTGCAATAGGGCTCATGCTGGGCTCAAGCGGGTTTGACTCTGCCGCGCCTTATGCCATGCGCGATCCAGCTACTGGCGACCAAATTACCTGTCCGGCCGGCGACCGCACATGTCTGGCCGTTTGCCATACTGGCGGGTTCGCCGGAGGCGACTCTGACGAAGCACAATACATTGAACAACATCTTCCCAATAACCCGTACCAGATAACTCTAGGACTTCAAAACCCAGAGCAAGAACAGGTGTTAAGGAAAAAGATCGTGCAACTTGATCACGATACTTGTCTGTCAAACTACCGTCAGCCTCGTCCCCAATAAATGACCTTGAGATAACGGCCTATCGGGTGAGTTCCGGCTTTTCGCCGGGAGCGGCATAAGGGGCTTCTGATGACCATTCTCGTTGAGCAGCACACTGGCTACCGGCAGATCACGTTGAACCGGCCGGATCGGCTCAATGCACTGACCGCGGCGGTGGGGGCGGCTTTGCTCGCGGCGCTGGATGAGGCGGAGTGCGACTCGGAGTGCCGGGCGATCCTGCTGACCGGGGCGGGGCGCGGGTTTTGCCCCGGACAGGACCTGACCGAGGTCATGCCGACTGAGGCCGGGCCGCCCGATCTCGGGCCGTTGCTCGACGGGTACAACGCGGTGATCCGCAAGCTGCGCGCCCTGCCACTGCCGGTGGTGTGCGCGGTGAACGGGGTGGCGGCCGGCGCGGGAGTCAATCTGGCGCTCGCTTGCGATATTGTGCTGGCGGCGAAATCGGCGAGCTTTATTCAGGCCTTCGCCCGCATCGGCCTCATCCCCGATGTCGGCGGCACCTGGGCGCTGCCGCGGCTGGTCGGTGCGGCGCGGGCGCGCGCCTTGGCCATCCTCGCCGAGCCGCTGCCTGCGGCGCGCGCCGCCGAATGGGGCCTTATCTGGCAGGCGGTCGATGACGACAAGCTGATGGCAACCGCGCACGCGCTCGCCGCGCGGCTGGCAGCGCAGGCGACGGTCGGCATTGCCTTTACCAAACGTGCGCTCGACGCTGCCGAGTCGAGCACGCTCGACCAGCAGCTCGACCTTGAGCGCGATCTGCAGAGCGAACTCGCCCGCATGCCCGATTACGCCGAGGGCGTGCGCGCCTTTCTCGAAAAGCGCCCGCCGGTTTTCACCGGGAAGCGGTAGCCCCGCACCTGCCTTATCCCGGCTATCGCATGCCGGCCCGGCAAAAAAGTGGAGGATCGCGGTGAGACATCACGAAAAACCTGAGATACAGTGACAGAAGCTGTCGGTTGCTTATCATCCGCCACCTGAATGATCCGCCGCAGGGAGTTGGACCCAATGCAATACAAGCGAATTTCGGCCGATTGCCATCTCGACATGCTCTGGCTGCCGCCCGACCTGTTCAAGCAGAACGCGTCAAGCAAGCTGAGAGATCTCATGCCGTACGTCGAGAAGCAGGCGGACGGCACGGAGGTCTGGACCGACAAAAACGGCGCCAATTATGGTCAATGCGGCGGTGTCGGCGCGACCGGAACCCCGTGGGTCAAGGGCAAGCAATTGCGCGCTGATAAGATGGCCGAGGCTGGCCTCTACAGCGATTATTTCGAAAAGGGACTGCGGCGTCCCGGCGATCCGCATCTCCGCGTCAAGGACTTGGACCGCGACGGTGTCGACGCCGAGGTCATCTACGGCATCCTCGCCGCCTGCGCCAAGATGCAGGACCCGCAGGCCGCCGATGAGATGCTGCGCATCTACAACGACTTCATGCACAATTTCTGCAGCTACTATCCCGATCGCATGATCGGGCTCGCTTGCCTGCCTTACAACAACATCGAGGGCGCCGCGGCCGAAGTCCGGCGCGTCGCCAAGCTGGGGATGAAGGGCGTCGAGCTTTCCTGCTCGTGGCACATGACGGGGATGTGGCACCCGATGTGGGATCCGCTGTGGGAGGCGGTCAACGAGACGCAGCTGCCGTTGCATTTCCATACCTTCCCGGCGACCGACCCCGAGCTGCGCAAAACGCTCGAGCCGGAAATCTCCCGCCGCATGACCTATAGCGGGCTGGTCCGTTTCCAGATGACGCTGGCGACGATCCTGACCGACCTGATGGGTGCGGCGGTGTTCGAGCGCTTCCCCAACATTCGCGTCGTGTTCGGCGAAAGCGGTATCGGCTGGATCCCCTACGTCATCGACCGCATGGACTTCGAATACAAGGACCAGTATCAGGACCTGAAGCTCAAGAAGATGCCGAGCGAATACTGGCGTAACCAGTGTCGGGCGACGTTCCAATACGACCGCATTGGCACCAAGCTGATCGAGGATATGGGCGTCGAGACGCTGATGTGGGGTTCCGACTTCCCACATCCCGACGGCGTGTGGCCGGAATCGGTGAAGTACATCGACGACCAGTTCAGCCACCTGCCCGCCGACGTCAAATTCGCGATGACTTGCGGCAACGCCGCCAAGTTCTACGGGCTGACCAATTGATTTAAGGCCGGCAAACCGGCCTCAAATCACCCCGATGAAAATCGGGGTCCACCGCGATAAAGCGCGCTCCCTCGGGGCGCGCTTTTTTATCTTTATCCGCCGCCCGGAGCGGTCACGCCGGGGCCCGGATAGCCGTGATGCAGATTGTTCTCATATTAATCCGGCGGCGGGGTCCAACCGGAATTGCACCCGCCGAGCACGCCCAGCGTCATCACGAGTGCAACGAGCCGCGCGAGCCTGCGCATTTTTGACCACCAGCCGCTTTCTTACCGCGCCTGAAACTGCGTCTTGCCGAACGTGATTTCGCGTTCCTCGTCGGTGATCTTGCCCGGCCGCTGCGCATCGGACAGTACCGCGAGGCCGCGCTGCACTGCCGGCCGCGCCTCGATTTCATCACACCAGCGCTTGACACCGGGATAGTCAGCGAGATCGAGGTAGCCGCGATCGTCAAAGCGCGAGGAATGCTGCGTCGCAATGCGGATCCAAGGAAAAGTGATGATGTCGGCCATCGAATATTCGTCGCCGGCCAGCCAATGCGTTTCCGACAGCCGGTTGTTGAGTACCCGGGTCAGCCGCTTGGTCTCGTTCGAATAGCGCTCGATGGCGTAGGGAATGCGTTCGGGCGCGTAGGCGCCGAAATGGTTCCACTGGCCGAACATCGGGCCGACGCCGCCCATCTGGAACATGATCCATTCGAGGCATTTGTAACGGCTCGCCGGGTCTTTCGGGATCAGCTTGCCGCCGGTCTTTTCCGACAGATAGATCAAGATTGCGCCCGACTCGAACAGCGTGAACGGCTTGCCGCCCGGCCCGTCTGAATCGACGATCGCCGGAATGCGATGATTGGGCGTGATCTTGAGGAATTCGGGTTTGAACTGGTCGCCGGCGCCGATATTGACGGCGATGATTTTATAGTCGAGCCCCAGTTCTTCGAGGGCGATATGTACCTTATGGCCGTTCGGCGTCGGCCAAGACCAGACTTCGAGCATCGGTTCCTCCGGCTACGTCCTATAAAGCCATTAGGCTCAAGAAACTCATCGTCTGGCAAGACGCCGGCACGAGCCGAGAAAGGCGGACCGATGTCAATTGATCCCAACCATTCACCCGTCGGCTGGTATATCGGGTCCTATTTGGCCCGATTTGTTTTACTCGCCGAGGAAGGCAATGACGATCCCGAGCGAAAATTCAAAGTATGGGAAAATACCGTGCTGGTGCAGGCCAGTAACCTTGATGAGGCCTATTACAAAATCGTCGAGATCGGAAACGAGCACGCTGAACCGTACCAGAATGCGCTTGGCGAACACGTGCAATGGGTTTTTGAGGGAGTATTAAACTTGCTTCCCGTCTACGAGGAGATCGAAGACGGCTGCGAGGTGATGTGGGCCGAGTACACAAAGAAACTCAAAAATATCAGACGTCGTGTATCGACCAAGGCCGAGGTGTATGGGAATCGGCCGAAATCACGGGACTGAACAACCAGCGCTTATCCCATTCGGCGAGGCGCGATCACCGGAATGCGATGGTTCGGTGTAATCTTGAGGGAGCCCCAGCTCTTCGAGGGCGATATGCACTTTATGACCGTTGGGGGTCGGCCAAGACCAAACTTCGAGCATCGGCTGTCTCCGTTCAATGTGACGCGCACGATGTCACCGCGCGTGCGGCAATGCAATCCGGCTACATGGTCAGGTAGCTTGACCATCAGTCACGGCAAAATCATATTCTGGCCATGACCGCGCAATTCAACATCGCCGAGGCGAAGGCCAAACTCTCCGAACTCCTCGATCGCGCTTTGGGCGGCGAGGAGATCGTCATCGCCCGCGCTGGTGAGCCGATGGCCCGGCTAATGCCGTTGAAGCGAAAGCGTCCGCGCGAGCCCGGCGCATGGCGGGGTTGGGGAGCCAATATTCCGACCGAGGTTTTCCTCGCGGACATGGACCCCGAAGACCTCGATGCCGCCGAGGGCAAATTTACGGACGAGTTTGGCATAAGCTTGCCGCAGCCCGACAAAAAGTGAGGCTGCTGCTCGATACCCACGCGATTTTGTGGTGGGTAATGGACGATCCGCGTTTGTCCCTAGGAGCGCGGGCAGCGATTCGCGCCCCTGAAAATGAACTCTTCACAAGCGCGGCGGCAGCGTACGAAATTGTCTACAAGCAAGGGCTGGGTCGTCTCGATCCATTACCTGACAGTCTGTCACGTCAATTGCAGCGGGAAGGGATTTCGGTTTTGGCGATTTCCCTTGACCACGCCCTCGCGGCCGCCGCGCTGCCCGGGCCGCATCGCGACCCGTGGGACCGCATCATGATGGCGCAGGCAACGGTCGAGGGCTTGACTGTTGTCACTGTCGATCCGCGCATGTCCTCGAGAAAGAGCGTCGGTGTGCCGAGCCAGGTCGAGAAGCGGGCATGAAACAGCGCCATCCCGGCGGGTTCTCCGTCGATTTCGGCGATGATCGCCTCAAAGGCCGGCCTGTCGCCAAAGCCATACTCCCGTAGCTGCGCTTCGGTCGCCACTACTGCTTCAGGGGCTTTCTCGTAAAGCGCCAACTCGCGGATGAAATCGAGGATCAGCGGGCAATCATCCGCGGTCGCCGGTCGGATCGAGACGCGGCTCATCGCTCGCGCCATTGGCGTGCGCCACTGCCGGGCGGACCGAAATCGCGCGGCGCGAGGCCGGCGTGAAACCAAGCCACAAAGCTGTAGATACTGTAGACCGGCAGCAGCAGATGATCGCCGAGCGCGCGGGCGTAGGGTGTCATATTGGTGCATTCGAGCACGATCGCGCCGATATCCGGGTGCGCGGCGACCAGCGCATCGCCCGCGTCGAGAATGTCGCGCTCGGCGAGCGCGGCATCGAGTGTGTGCTTTTCGTCGAGCATGACCTTGGTGAATTCGCGGCCGTTATCGGTGCCGACGACCGGCGTTTCGGGGTTGGCGCCGGCGGCGAGGAAATGCTCGGGCGTGAGGCTCGCGGCGCTGACTGTCAGCACGCCGACGCGCTTGCCGGGCGGCAAGATGCGCTCGACCAGCGGTATCTGCATCAGGCTCGACGCCGCCACGGGCACGCGGACATGCGCCGCCAGCTCCTTCTGGTAGAGCGACAGGAACCCGCAGGTCGTGGTGATGCCGTCGGCGCCGAGATGCACGAGTTCCGCCGCGGCATCGAGAAAAGCGTTCACCAGGCCCTGCGATTTGTGGCGCACGACGCGGTCCGGCGTCGCGCCCGGCACCACCTTGTAGAGCACGGGAAACGGCCAGGTACTGCCGTTGCCCATATCGCCGGGGATACGCGGGAAGCTCGTTTCCAGCATCAGGATGCCAACCCGCGCGCCATAAAGCCGCTTGCCGCCATAAGCGATCCGGGAAATGTCGGACGAGGCGATGGGGTCGTTCATCGGCACAGCGTAGCCGTGGCGCTCTTCGCGGACAATGCACGGTCGGCGCGGCTCATCGTATCGTGATTCGACACGCTTTGCGCATCGGCGAATATTTGACTCATAGCGGCGTGTGGCTTGTCGGAGGCAGAATGCCGACGATTATCCGGTTGCTTTCCGCGCTGGTCGTGCTGGCGGTGCTCGCCGGATGCTCGGACGCGCCGGTACCGGCCGATTACTACGAAAACGACCTGCATCACGGGTATCCCGGCCCGGCCGTCACCGACCCAAGCGGAGTCTGAGCCGCTCAGCCTTTTCTATGCGCGGGTCGCGACGCGGCTCCATAACAGCCGCGCGTCGCGCAGCGGGTCGTTGACGACGCGGCAGCGCGTGTCGAACACCATCGTCGCGCGCGTCGTCCCATCATAGGCCGGCCACGCCGGGATCGCCGGGTTATCGGGCGCCCCGTTGCGCGCGAAGGCCGCCCAGGTCGCGGCCATCGCCGCCGCCAGCTCGGGCGCGCCGTCGGCACCCTTGGTGCTGAGCGGCACATCGGTCGTATCGAACACGAATGGCAAATCCATCGCATGGTGCGCACCCATGCGCCCGCCGGCAAACGGCGACGGCCAGTCGAGCGAATAGTGGTAGACCGGCGCGCCGCCCCTTGCGGCGCGACGCTCGGCGTAGAGCCACGTCCGGACCGAGAAGTTCGAGCCGGTCAGCGTCGTGATCAGCCGGTCGCCGGCGTTGGCTCCGGGCAGCAGATCGCGGTAAAGCTTGAGCGCGGTGTCGGCGTCAGGGCCGGCCACCGCCGCGACCCGGTCGCGGAGCTGGTCTTCGGTCAACGTGCGGTGCCACACCGCGTCGTCGTCGAGGAAAAGGCTGGCTTCGCGCGCAGTGCCGCCGATCATCAACGGAATAGCGTCGCCGAGCGGCGAGGTTGTCGGCTCCGCGGGGTGCTGCGCCACGACCGTGCCGTCGACCACCGGGCCGAAATCATAGCGGTCGAGCAGCGGATAGGCGCGCGGACCGGCCGCTTTCGACGCCGGGATGATGGCGCCGAGCAGCGTGGCCAGCGGCACATCCGGGAGCTTGTCGATGCCGCCGACTTGCTTGACGACCGCGTCGGCGAGCGCGTTGGCACGCTCGCGGGTGGTGAAACGCACCGCCGCACCCGATTGGATGACCGCGCGATGGAATAGACCTTTTGCCGCCGGCATGACCAGCAGCGCGCTGACCTTCCCGCCCCCGCCCGACTCGCCAAAAATGGTCACGTTGCCCGCGTCGCCGCCAAACGCGGCGATATTGTCGCGCACCCATTCGAGCGCGCGGACCATGTCGAGCGAGCCGGCGTTTCCCGACCCGGCAAAACGCTCGCCGCCGATGTCCTCCAGATGCAGATAGCCGCAAATGTTGAGCCGGTGGTTGACGCTGACCACGACGACATCGCCGCGCCGCGCGAGGTTAGCGCCATCGGTCACCGCGCGATTGCCCGATCCATAGGCGAAAGCGCCGCCATGCAGCCACACCATGACCGGCCGCGTGGCTGCGTCGAGGCCTGGCGTCCAGATGTTGAGCGTCAGGCAATCCTCGGTTTCCGGGCTCGTGTCGAGCGGTCCGAGGATGCCGTCCATCTCGGCGCGGCGTTTGACCTGCGCCGGCGATTGCAGTGCCTTGCCGTGATAGGCGAGCGCGTCCCGCACGCCAGCCCAGGGCGAAACTGGCTGCGGCGGTAGAAACCGGTTCGTGCCGCCGGTCGGCGCGGCAAAGGGGATGCCCTTGAAGGTATTAACGCCGCCCACCGCGGTGCCGCAGATTTTGCCTGACGCGATTTCGACGACGGGCGACGGCGCGGCGCTCAGCACATCATTGGCCATGGTAGTTCTCCCTTTGCGGCAGAAGCCTAATGCCATCATGCGAAAAGTCGCGGATTTTCTTTTGAACGCTTCCCGGCGTAAGCCGGGACCCATTTATCAACCGTCTCGGTCGCGGAAGAGTGGGCCCCGGCTTTCGCCGGGGAGCGCGCATCACTCGGCGGCGACCGCCTCACTCGCCGCTGGCTCCTGCTTGCGGCGATGAACCGCTGGCGCGAGTACGCACAAAATTTCGAACATCATCGTCGCGCCGACAAGCGCGGTGCTGCCGCTCGGGTCGAAGGGCGGCGCCACCTCGACGACATCGCCACCGACCAGATCAAGCCCGGCGAGGCCGCGGATCATTTGCTGCGCCTCGGCGGTCGAATAGCCGCCGATCTCCGGCGTCCCGGTGCCCGGCGCGTAGACCGGATCGAGACCGTCGACATCAAAGCTGACGTAAGCCGGACTGTCGCCGATGATGCGGCGCGCCTCGGCGACAACGCCCGCCGGGCCAAGTTCGAAATATTCTTCGATGTGGACGATGCGGATACCGACCGACAGCGCCCAGTCCTTTTCGTCCGGTGAATACATCGACCCGCGAATGCCGATCTGAATGATCCGGCGCGGGTCCAGCAGGCCCTCTTCGACTGCGCGGCGGAACGGTGTGCCATGGGTGTATTTCTCGCCGCCGAAATAGGTATCGCCGGTATCGGAATGAGCGTCGAAATGGATGAGGCCGATCGGCCGCTCACTGGCGATCGCCCGTAAAATCGGCAGCGTGATCAGATGGTCGCCGCCGGCGGTCAGCGGGGCTGCGCCGGCCCCGTGCAACTGGGCGTAAAACGCTTCGATTTTTGCCAAGGAATCATGCAGGTCGATCGGGTTGATCGGGCAGTCGCCGTGGTCGCCGACCCGGCACAGTTCATAGGGCGCGGTTTTGCTTACATGATGCACACGCCGCATAAAGCTCGACATGTTGCGGATTTCGCGCGGACCGTGACGCGCGCCGGGGCGGTTGGTCGTACCGCCGTCAAACGGCACGCCGACGAGCGCGATGTCGAGCTTTGCTGGGTCGCGCTCGATCGGCAGGCGCATGAATGTCGGCACCTCGCCAAAGCGCGGCATGAGCATGCCGGAGATCGGCTGGGGGTATTCACTCTGTTGCATGTCCCAAATATAGGATCGTTGCACCGTGCGCCGAAGGGCGGGATGCTGTTCCCCGAGAAACGAGCGTCTCGGGAAGGAGCTAACCGCCGTGTCGACGCCATTCCGCAAGAAGCGCGCGGCGAAGGTTACCGCGATACACACATGCTCAGGACACGCGCTGAAGGTCGATTAGATGCGGCGACAGGCTGTCGCCGCTGATCTGCCGGCCTTACTTGCGTTGCGCGACGCGGCCGGCAGCGACGCGCTCTCCGATCCAGCGCCCATCAATGAGAAACTATTGCATCGGCTGATGGCGGCGGATGCTGTCGTGGTGTCGGATGAAGCGGGAATGATCGCCGGCTTTGCCGTTGTTGACGGCGACCGCATTCATCTGCTCGTCGACGCCACACAACGGAGCAAGGGCATAGGCCGCGATTTGCTCGCCTGGGCGTGTGAAGCTGTCGGCACTGCCGGCCACGTTGCGGCGACACTGGTTCTCGCCCCCGCCAGCAGGGCCGAGCGGCATTATCGCGCCGCCGGCTGGACCGAAGCCGGCCGCTCGGCAGCGGGTGGCGCCATCCTGGAGAAGCGATGTTGATTGGCTATTTGGCGAGACGCTAACGCCGTAGCGCAAAACCTGAGTGGCCGGCGGCGTGTAAACTAGGGCGGCTGGCCTTCGCCAGGCCGCCTAACAGGAGGCAGTTTCGCGTAACGGACCCGCATGGCCCGGCGATCCCCGGAACCCAAATTCGGGGATCGCCGTGGATCGGCAGCTACGCGTTGCTGCGGCGGTTCTGCTCGTAATACGAGTTGCGCAGTACCCGACCGGGCAACGCGCCGGTGTGCTTGCCGTCTTCATAAAGCACTTGGCCGTTGACGATCGTACCGAAGATGCCCTCGGCCGCTTCCTTGATGCGCCAGCCGCCGGCCGGGAAGTCGCGCACCACGGTTTCCTTGCCGCATTTGACGGTCGCGGGGTCGAACATCGTAATGTCCGCCTTCATGCCGGGGCGCAGCAAGCCGCGGTCGTAGATGCCGAAGGTCGACGCGCTCTCGAAGGTCAGCCGGCGTACCCCTTGCTCCAGGGTCATCGCCTGCTTCTCGCGCACCCATTCCCCGAGCAGCTTGGTCAGATAGCCGTAGCCGCCATGGAACTGGACGTGCGCGCCGCCGTCGCCCAGCCCAATGACCGCGTTCGGGTAGGTCAGGATCTGCTTCAGCGCCTCGTCGTCGATATTGTTCTCGGCCTGCAGGAAGCGGGTTTCCAGCTTCTCCTCGACGACCAGGTCGAGGAACGCGTCGATCACGCGCTTGCCCTGCGCCTCGGCGATCTCGCCGATATTCTTGAACTGCATCCACTTGTTCTTTTCAAGCGCCGGTTCGTTGACCCAGATGTAGTTCCACCAGGTCTTTGAAATGCCGACGGCGCTGTCCGGCTTGTTGACGACGGCTTCCTCATGCAGCTTGGCGCGGATTTCCGGGTCGGCGTAAAGGCGCAGCTTGTCTTCGTCCTTCATCAGCAGGATCGGGTGCCAGGTCGGCAGGCCGCGAAAGACCTGGCTGTTCTTCATCGTGAAGTCCTGCGTCACCCGGTTGGGCGAGCACATCGGATAGGCGCGGATGCCCATCGCCGCGGTCTCGTCGACGCGCGCCATGTGCTGCTTCCACTCGTCGGGGCGGCGCATTGTCTGCGACAGCGAGTTGTAGACGACCATGCGGCCGCTTTCCTGCGCGAGGCGGCGCATCATGCCGTCCTTGAGCTCGACATACTGGCCGCCGCCGGCCTGGATCGTGCCGGTGCCCATGTCGCGCAGCACGTCGGCGAGCGCGAAAATCTCCTTCTCGTCGGCCCACAGCGCCGGGATCGGCACCCCTTGCGGGTCGAAATGCCCCTTCTCGCGCGACACCGAGAGGCCGAGCGCACCCGCTTCCAAGCCGCTGCGCACGACATCCTGCATCTGCGCGATCTGCGCGTCGGTGGCGCCCGCCTTCTGGCAGTCGTCGCCCATCACGTAATGGCGCACCGGGGTGTGGCCGATCAGGTTGCCGACATTGATGCCCAGCCGCTGGTCGAGCCGGTCCATGTATTGCGGGATGGTCTCCCAGTCGAAATCGACGGTCTTCAAAACCGGCATCGGGATCGCCTCGACATAGGAGAGGAACTCGGCAAGCCGCTCCTCATGCCCCTTGCGCACCGGCGCCAGGCTCAGCGAGCAATTGCCGAAAATCACCGTCGTCGCACCGTGCTCGGGCGAGAAGGTGCATAGCGGGTCCCACGTAACTTGTGCGTCGTAATGGCAATGATTGTCGATAAAACCGGGCGCGACCGCGCGGCCGTCGGCATCGATGGTCTTTTCAGCCGGGCTGGAGAGCTTGCCGATCTCGGCGATCTTGCCGTCCTTGACGCCGACATCGCCGCGGTACGCCGGCATCCCCGACCCATCGACGATCAGCCCGTTCTTGACCAAGAGATCATACGCCATCGCCCGTCCTCCCTTGCATTCGCTGTGGTGAGTTTAGCACGCGGTTGTGGCCTGCCCACCCGCGCCGCACGCATGGGCTGATCATAAGCCCGGCTTAGCTTGCATGCCTCCATGCGAAAAAATTTCGCGTCTTATGCAACGAAAGCGCGATCTGTACGTCTGTGGTTAATGGCGTGTTTACCGACCAAATGATTCCCTAAGACGGACACGGGGGGACCAAGGGTTATGAAAGGCGTAGTTTTGGCGGTGGCGGCGATCGCGCTCGGCACGCTCGCCTACATCACGATCGGCATCGCGATCGCCAGCGTGGGCTGATCGAGTCCGTCGTTGCGAGGCACCAAAGGGGCTGCGGCCATCTCCCTCCGCGCAGGCCAAACGGGCGGGGATTGCTTCGCCCCGCTCGCAATGACAATCCTTGGCTTCCCTGCGCGCTTGCCTCACTCTCCGCGCATAATTCGTGAAGCGGAGGGGACATGGCGCTGCTTATCGTCAATCTCGATCGTCAGATCGGCAACGCGCAGATGTGGCGCGACGAGTTCGCCGCGCAGTTGCCCGCCCTCGATCTCCGCATCTTCCCCGAGGTCAACGACCTCGACGCGATCGAATACCTCGCCTTTATCCGGCCGGATTTCGACGTCATCCCGCCGCTGCCGAAGCTGAAGGCGATGTTCAGCCGCTCGGCCGGGGTCGAGGCGTTCATCAACCACCCGAAGCTGCCGAAAGTGCCGCTCGGCAAGATCGAGCCGTCGGGCGGCGACCCGATGATGACCGAATATACGGTTATGCACGTGCTGCGCTTTCACCGCGAGTTGCCGAAATACCAGGAGGCGCAGGCGAACAGGGAATGGCTGCGCACCCGCATCGTGCGGCCGGAAGAACGCCGCGTCGGGTTTCTCGGCCTCGGGCTGATGGCGACCGCGCCGGCGCTGATCTTACAGCAGCTCGGTTTTCCGGTGTCGGCCTGGGTGCGCTCGCCGCGTCAGGGCCCGGACGGCATCAAAATGTTCCATGGCGACGCCCAGTTCGAGGCGTTTATGAGCCAGACCGATATCGCCGTCTGCCTGCTGCCGCTGACCAAGGAGACCAACGGCATCCTCTGTGCCCCCACCTTCGCGATGATGCCGAGGGGCGCGATGGTCATCAATATCGGGCGCGGCGGGCATGTGGTCGATGCCGACCTCATCGCGGCGCTCGATTCCGGCCAGCTCTCCTACGCCGCGCTCGACGCGCTAAAGCCCGAACCTCTGCCGCAGGAAAGCCCGCTCTGGACGCATCCCAAGGTCACGGTAATGCCGCATGTCGCGCGCCGTCCGACCGTCAAGCAACTCGTCACCGAGATCGCCGCCAATATCAAGAGCCTCGAAGGTGGCGGCGGCCTCCTGCAGGAGATTGACTTGGCGCGGGAGTATTAGGGAGTTGATAACGCGCTCGTTGGGTTGAGCCGGATATTTCGGAGCCGATCAGCGATTTCGGCCCGCGGCTGCACCAATGTCGGGATTTGGACGTCACCGTGGCGCGGCTTGGCCGTTGAGCTAGGCCAGACAAATGAGCCTGAAGACGAGCTTGGCCATGCCGATCTTGGCGCGGGCACGCGCCATCCCGGCGGTGCACGCAACACGCAATCAGCCCGAGGCGGCATTTTGCGCGACAATGACATGTTCGACGCGGGTGCGTATCCGGGCGCGGGGGCATTGCCGCGGGCGACGTGCGCCGGCACCTTGCGGCCGCGCGGCTTCTTGCGATGCCCCAGCATTGTTCGCCCATGACCCATGGCTGCACGACGTGAAGCAACGCAGTCAAAACTCATTTCAGCAGGTGACCGCTGCGGTACAGCTCCATCGACAACTGTCCGCTTCGCGCCAATGCTGGCGTTGGATCGCCACGACGCTGGAGTTCCGGCGACAAACCGACGCCCCGCGCCGGTGCCGTCAGTTGCCGGTGTTTCGTCAGCAGCATGCGCGGCCCATCATCAAGCGCCTTTCGTAGGTCCCTCTCATCAAGATCCCAATTACGCACGGGCCCAACATCGATATGCATAAATCCCGAGCCCGGGTACCAGCCAACCCCGCCACGGCGCATTGCCCGCGCGGCGATCACGGCTTCCGTCATTTTCGTGTCGAAGCACACATCGAGTGCTCGCGCATAGAGATGCTGGCTGTTTTCTGCGACGCCGAACGTTGTCCGCGCCAGCATCTCATTGGTTTCGAGGGTACGATAAGCCGAGAGTATCGTGGCGGTGTGCGCGCCAATCGCCGTCATGACCGCGGCAAGAAAATCGATAACGCCCACGTCAACAGGGCTTGTGGCGCCGCAATGAAAATCGCGGAGGAAAATTGTCAGCTCGGCCATCGCCCCGGGGAGCGGCCCGCAAGCGTCGCGATACGCGCCGTCAAAAGTTTCGCCCGTATGCGGATTGCACAGCCGAAGGCGTTGCCACGACGGCACTGTCATCGCGCGGGCGCACATCGGGCCGAAACAAGTCGAGAACCCCATGGCGAGCGAGATCATTCGACGGCGGGTCAATCGCATCCCTTCGGTACTGAACCACAAATGATGATAAATAGGTCTAAGATTTGTCCCGTGTACGTCCGATCCGTTCATGGCGCAAATAATCCATTAGCAAACATTGAAATAGTGCATTCTTTGTAACGTTTTGCCGAAGCACTTCTTTGACGACTCCGCGAGGGGCAATGGCCTTGGAGTCAGAGCAACCCCAATCGTCGGAAACCGATGATCCGGCAGTGCGCGTGTCAGGCGTTGCCGCGCGCGATATGCGCCGGCATCTTGCGGCCGCGCGGCTTCTTGCGCTGAAACTGCGGCTTGAGCCCGCGCCGTTCGAGCAGCGCCAGGTTCGCTTTCGAGCGATAGGCGGTGTCGGCCCACACATCGCCAACACGGGATCAGCGATCAGCTCCAATGGCCAGCGGTTGTTAGAACCGTCCGCGCGGTGAGCGGAGACGCAGAAGTTGGTAGGCCTCTTAGCCGATGGCGGCGGGCTCTATTTGCAGGTTGTGCTTCCTGGCGCCAAGAAAACCTAGGTCCGTGCATCGAGCGCTACGCCCCGCTTCCACATAGGAAGATCGGGAGCATTTCTGGTCGACCGGCGCCGACAAGAAGGCGTCGCCGCGCGCGCTGGAAGCAGCGTCTGAGGCGGTGCACCTACGCGGGACACGGGTGGCTTCGGTTCAATTGCTGGCTCGCAGCACGTAGTTCGAGGACCAGCCGGAATAGGCAGGCTCAGGCGGCGATCGGCTGCTCGCCCTCCAATAGCACGCGGTAAAGATAGCGGTATTCGCTCATGTCGTAGTCCGTGGTCGCCTGGTGCAGCACACTTCGGTTGTCCCAAATCACCATGTCGCCTTTGCGCCATTTATGCCGGTAGACATACCTGCGCTGGGTGGCGTGGGTGAACAGGGCAGCGAGCAGATCAAACGCCTCGTCGTCCTCCATGCCCGCGACGCCGGTGACTCTGTTGGGGCTGAGATAGAGACCGGTGCGACCGTTGTCGGGGTTGCGACGGGCTATCGGGTGCGCGGCGGAAGGCGTCTCTGCCAGAAGCTCTGGCGTCAGCTGCGTGATCTTGCGATCGAAGCGCGCCCCGCGATAGGCGTGCACCGCTTTCAGCCCAGCAATCCGCCGCTTCGTCGGCTCGGGCAGGTCGTCATAGGCTGCCCGCACCGAGGCAAATTCGGTATCGCCGCCGCTCTTCGGGATTTCGATACCATAAAGCACTGTGGCTTTCGGCGGCGCCGCGTAGTTGGAATGGTCGGTGTGAAAGTCCTCGCCGCGGACCGCATGGCGGGCGCCGCCCTGCTCGAGGTCGCGGTTGGATAGTGAGCTGACCAGCGGATATTCCGGCAGGCGGTAATTGCTGAACTGCTCGGGTACGATCTTGCCAAACAATTGCGCCGCCGCGGCGAAACGGGGCGGGTCGAAATCCTGAACGGGAAAGACCAGCACAGCAAAATCGGCAAAACACTGGTAAAGCCGCGAGCGAGTGTCCGCGTCGAGCGGCCGGCCAAGATCGACGCCGGAGATCTCGGCGCCAATCACGTCGCTGAGCGGCCGTATTTGCATGGCTATACCTCTGCTCCGATCAGGAGTGAGCCTAGCAGTGCGTCCTTGCCGCGAGAAGCGCCCTCGGCACGTTGCGTTGTGCAAAGAGGGTTGAGGCCCATGGCCCGCGGGGGAATGATGCCGCCACAATAGCGAGGGACCGCAATGAGCGATCAGATCAAGCATGTCGACGCGCGCGAACTAAAACGGCTACTCCATGACGGCGGCGAAGTCGCGCTGTTAGACGCGCGCGAGGAAGGCGTTTTTGGCCGACGCCATCTGCTGATGGCTTCTTGCGTCCCGCTGAGCCGTCTCGAATTGCTGATCGACGATCTGGTGCCGGCGCGGGCCGCGCGCGTCGTGTGGTGCGACGATGGCGACGGTTCAGCCTCGCATGCCGCCGAGCGGATGCGCGGATTGGGTTACGAGGATGTGGCGGTGCTGGACGGCGGCATCAGCGCCTGGGAGGCGGCTGGCTACCGCATCTACAGCGGCGTCCATGTACCGAGCAAAGCCTTTGCCGAGGTCGTCGAACACGAGGCGGGCACGCCCTATGTCTCGGCGGCGGAACTGAAAGCGCTCATCGACAGCGGCACCGACATGGTGATCTTCGATAGCCGCTCCTATGAGGAGTACCACAATAACAGCATCCCGACCGCGATCAGCGTCCCAGGTGCCGAGCTCGTCTATCGATTTACCGATATGGTGCCGTCGCCGGAGACGACGGTCATCGTGAATTGCGGCGGGCGGACGCGCAGCATCATCGGCGCACAGTCGCTGCGCAATGCCGGATACCCCAATAAGATCATGTCGCTGAAGGACGGCACCATGGCCTGGCATCTGGCCGGGTACGAGGTCGTCAACGGTGCGACGCGCCGACCGCCCGGGGTTTCGGACACCGGACGAAAAATTGCCGTCGACGCGGCGGCGCGAATTGCCGCGCGCTGCAACATCCCTCGGATCGATAAGGCCACCCTCGCGTCTTGGCGCGCCGAAGCCCACCGGCACACCCTTTATGTGCTCGACGTCCGGACCCCCGAAGAATTTGCGGACGGGCATCTTGCCGGCTCGCGCTCGGCGCCGGGCGGACAGCTCGTGCAGGAAACCGATGCCCATATCGCTGTCTGGAACGCGCGCGTCGTCCTGGTCGACGACAATGGCGTGCGGGCGACGATGACCGCGTCCTGGCTCAAGCAGATGGGCTGGAACGAGGTCGCCGTGTTCATCGCGGGGCCAACGGACGGCGACTGGGTGACCGGATCGCACAAGCCCCGCGTGCTTGGGCTCGACGGCCTCATGGTCGATACCATCAGCCCAGCCGAACTGCAGGGTAGGCTAGCCGCCGGCGGAATTGCTGTCGTCGATCTCGACACCAGCCGCGGCTATGCGCAGGGCCATATTCCCGCAGCCTGGTTCGCAATCCGCTCGCAGCTTCCCCCCGCGTTCGCAAAGCTTCCGAAGGTCGAGGCGATTGTCCTGACGTCGCCCGACGCGACCCTGGCGCAACTGGCTGCTGCGGACCTTGCCGGGCATGCGCCGGCACCCGTGACAGTGCTGGCCGGCGGCACCGAGGCGTGGGTTGCCGCCGGCCTGCCGCTTGAGACCGGCCGCACCCACATGGCGAGCGAACCCGACGACGTGGTGCTTTCGGCGCGCGAACGCGGCCAAGGCCGCGAGGAGGCGATGCGCGAATACCTCGCCTGGGAAATCGACCTCGTGAACCAGATGGCTACCGACGATGACCAGCGTTTCCGGGTGATCGCGGTCTGAGCCGCTGATCGGACGGGCAGCCCGGTCAGAGCGCGGCGAAGGCGGCGGCGCCGATCTGGCCGAGCTCCTCGTCCTGCGCCGGCGTGCCGCCGCTTTCGCCGACCGCACCCAGCACATTACCGTCCGCGTCGATCAGCAGGATGCCGCCCCATACGGGGGTAAAGCGAGCGTCACCGAACCAGGCGATATCGCGGCGCTCGTCACCAAGGCCCATGACGAATAGCCGGTCCTTGATCGACTTTGTGTTCTGCCGCCATTTCGTCGCGGTGTAGGCCTTGTTGACGGCCATGTGCGCGTTAACAGCCCGTTGACGAAGTGTGGGTTTGATCAGGCTGGATCATCGGCGATAACCATCACCGGGACGGCAAAGCCGTCATCGGATGCGACAACCAGGATCATCGCCGCAGTCTGCCCGGTG
>Ga0335085_10002117_pt1 | contig 38387 bp, 35 predicted proteins | sample Lox_Sample_45_FD_206712 | JGI IMG/M metagenome (GOLD analysis project Ga0335085, IMG submission 206712) | Soil microbial communities from Loxahatchee National Wildlife Refuge, Florida, United States - Lox_Sample_4.5 | ecosystem: Environmental > Terrestrial > Soil > Wetlands | place: USA...
CTGAAGGCGCTGAAAAAGAAGATGCAGCGCGAGGGCATTTTCCGCGAGATGAAGCTCCGCGGTCACTACGAAAAACCCTCGGAAAAGAAGGCACGGGAAAAGGCGGAAGCGATCCGCCGGGCCCGCAAGCTCGCGCGCAAGAAGATGCAGCGCGAGGGCCTTTTGCCGATGAAGCCGCGTCCGGTTCCGGGTGCCGGTCCTGGCGGCGGTGGCGGTGGTGGTGGCGGACAGGGCCGCGGCCATCGTACCCCGCGCATGGGCTAAGCAAGCGGCCGTCTTGAATTTAGAGTGGTGGCGCGGGCCTCAAGTTGCCCGCGCTATTGTTTTTCAGAGCATTTTTCCGCAAAAAACCGGCGATAAGACCGTAGCCGCCGCGAGCCGGCATTGGTGCAACTGTTTGTTATTTTTGTTCGCGTATCCGTCGTGCCGGATACGCGGGCACGGCCAACGGAATTTCACTGGCCAGCGGCGCCTGTCCATGCGGGAGGCTGTTTCGTGTCGCGCGTCGATTTCGATCAGTACGCCGGACAATACGAGGCGATCCTTGCCGCGCAGACGAATTTCTTCGATGGCGACAGCAACTATTTCGCCCGCTACAAAGTCGAGCTGGCACAACGACTGGTCGGTCGCGTCGACGCAGTCCTTGATTTCGGGTGTGGCATTGGCCGCAGCATGCCGCATCTGCGGGAGTTTTTTCCGCAGGCCGACATTGTCGGCTGCGATCCTTCAGCCGAGAGTCTCGCGATTGCACGCGAGCAGAACCCGACCTGTCGTTTCATGTCGACGGAACAGCTCGGTGCTGACGTAAAATTTGACCTCGTGATCGCGTCCTGTGTCTTTCATCACATCCCGCCGCAGCACCGGCAGATGGCAATCCGTTATTGCTATAGTCGTCTCAAGGAAGGCGGGCATTTCATCGTCTTCGAACACAACCCGATCAATCCGGTGACGCGCCATCTGGTCAAAAACTGCCCCTTCGACACAGACGCCGTGTTATTGAGCATGCGCGAGACTGTCGCCCGCATGCGCGACGAACGTTTGAACATCGATGAATCGAGCTATTGCCTCTTCTTCCCGCAATTTCTCGCCGCGCTTCGTCCGCTCGAGAAATATCTTCGCTGGCTGCCGATCGGCGGGCAATATTTCGTCTGCGCCAGTGACGGAAAATCGAAACTGACCCATGCCGCATAAACGGCGCGGCTACTTCCAGCAAAATTTGACATCCGCTTCATTTTGCTTGCGAGTGACGTAGTAGGCCTCGCGCGTCTTGGCATCATCGAAATACGCCCGCTCCTTGGCCGCCCGTTCCTTTGCGGCGGCAATTGCGCGTTTCGCATTATCGGCGCGGTCCCCGGGCAAAGCCGGCGCGCTCGCCATGAACATCACTTCGTAGGGATTGGTTTCCACCCATTGAACCGCTTTTGCGTGTTGCTCTTTCTGTTTGCCGAGATCGCAGAACGCGTAACCATTGATGGTCGGCCCGGCCAGAGTCGCAAAGCTGCGCACCGCGCCGTCGGCTTGCGCAAGCCCCTGCGCCTTAACGTTCAGCACTTGTGACATCACGATGTAGCGCTCTTTGGCGACGTAGAACCAAAACACCGCGTCATCGCGTAAGCCCATGTCGTAAAGGCGGATGGCAAGCACCATCATGGTCATGGGTGTGACCAGCGCGGGCTTGGCTAGAACCAAATCGCGCGCGGCAAGGATATCTTCGCGGCGGTTAGAGCTGAGCAAATCATCGTACTGTTTGCCAACGGCAACCTGCGGCTTCGCGCCAGGGATACGCGCGGCTTCGTAGTACGGCTGCACGTAGATGCCGATTTGCCGCACCGGCTCGGTTGCGTTTGCGACTGTCGACCAAATCAGCACGGCTATGGCCCATGCCGGTCGCAACACCGTTACCATAGCGATCGCCCCTCAATTGCCCGGCCGCGCCAGCGCGCTCAAGAACATCTTGACCGTTTTCTCTGCGCCATAGTCATCGAGATCAACGTGTCCGCCTAGCGGAAAACGCACCATTCGTTTCGGCTCTTTCGCCAACAAGAATAGCCTTTCGCCGAACCGTATTGGCACGATGCGGTCGCGCTCGCCGTGCAACACCAAAAGCGGTGCGTTGACGTTCGCAATCCGCTCATCCGAGCGGAACGGATCCTTGATGAACCATCGAACCGGTACGAAGGGATAGGCGGCGGCTCCGACATCGGCAATGGATGTATAGGGCGCATCTAAAATGATGGCCCCGATCTCGCGCTCGGCGGCTAGCGCCACAGCCACCCCGGTGCCAAGCGACTCGCCCCACACGACAATGCGCCTTGCCGGATAACGCGCAATTGCAAATTCGTAAGCAGCAGCAGCGTCATCGATCAATCCGGTTTCGCTGGGTTCGCCGGTCGAGCCCCCATAGCCACGATAGGACAGCGCCACCAGGCCAGTGCCATCGGCGATCAGCCACTTGAAGCGGCCGGCACGCAGGTCGAGACCTCCGGCATTGCCCTGAAAATAGATCACCAGCGGCTTTGCTTCTCTCGGAGGCACGTGCCAGGCAATCAGCTTTTCACCATCGGCGCTGGTGAGCGTCACCTCCTCGGCCTGCGCCAGACCGGCGACTGCCGGCGGCGTGCGCGCACGGTCGGGAAAATACATCAACGATCGCTGGAAAACGTACATCAACGCCAGCAATCCGCCGTAGCCAAGCGCAGCAATCAAAAGCAGCCATTTCAATGCGCTCATTCTATTCCCATAACACAAGAAATGTGGCGCTCGGGTTGCCGTCGCCGACCGATCCTCCTAGCCTTACGAAAACCGTCAGGGAGAACCGTCATGCCGCGCTTACGCTATATCGAAGAAAGCGAAAAGACGCCTCATACCCGCGAACTCATCGAGTCTGCCAAACGCACCGGCGCACCTGACCCGCGTGTGGTGAGCATCATGGCACGCAGTCAGGTTGGCACCGCCTGGGTCGAATATTGGAACAAAGTGCTTTACCAGGGCGTGCTGCCCCACAAACTCAAGGAAATGTGCCGGATCAAAATTTCAGTCGCACACCAGTGCGGCTATTGCTCGACCGTGCGTTCCAACGTGGCAAAGGCCGAAGGTTTGACCGAGGATATGATCAATGACTTGTTCTCCTCCGAGACCAGCAGGCACTTCACGCCGCGTGAAAAAGCGGCGCTGCGTTTCGCCGAGCTGTTCAAGCAAGGCGAACATGCGATCGACCGGGACGAAGTCTACCAGGACCTGTCCAAACATTTTAACGACGAGGAAATTATCGAGCTTGGCTTGCTGTGCGCGCAGACCGACGGTGTTGGCAAGTTCGTGAAGTCGCTCAATGTGCTGAGCTGGGAAGAAGCCTGCGAACTCAACCCGAAACTTATGCGAGGATCGACTCAGGAAGCGGCAGAATAGTGAATATTCGTCCGGCGACGGCCGCGGATGACGATGCCATCTGGCACATCCTCGAGCCGACTTTCCGAGCCGGCGAGACCTATCCGATTCCGCGCGACATCTCGCGCTCTGATGCGCTCGCCTATTGGCGATCGCCCGGGCATACCGTGTTCGTCGCCGAGGACACTGGCACGGTCGTCGGTACCTATTATCTGCGCGCCAATAACCGCGGCGGCGGCGCCCACGTTGCCAATTGCGGCTACGTCGTCGCGCCGGAAACTTATGGCCGTGGCGTCGCGCGAGCCATGTGCGCGCACTCGCTCGACCAGGCGCGGGAACAGAAGTTCACCGCCATGCAGTTCAATTTCGTAATCGCTTCGAATGAGCGCGCGGTGCGATTGTGGCAGAGCCTCGGGTTCACCATCGCCGGACGGTTGCCGGGCACCTTCCAGCACCCGCGGCTGGGACTGGTCGACGCCTATGTGATGCTGCGAAGCCTTTGATCTGGCTAAAATTCTCGGACGGTTAGCGTTTGTTAAGGCTGGGCCACCATATGGCTGAAAATTTGCCGCGAACCGCGCAACCTTTTGACCAAAAACGAGTTGCCGCTGTGGGTCGATAGATTGCCCATGAAGCAATCAGACCCTCGTATTGTGTGCGGGGATTGCGGAAATGGATGAGGCAATCGGATTTCTGGAAAGCGAGCTTGATCGAGCTGTTGCCGCATTCGGACAGGCGGCGCCTGGCGACAATGTCGTGCCGATCGAAACTGCGCGGTCGCAGGCGACCTTGCGGGAGCGCGAACGGCGGTTCCGCGAGCTGCTGGATGCCCTCCCCGCCGCCATCTACACCACCGACGCCGCAGGCCGGATCACCTATTACAACGACGCGGCCGCGGTCCTGTGGGGCCATCGGCCTCGGCTTGGCACGAGCGAGTGGTGCGGCTCCTGGAAATTGTACTGGCCTGACGGCACCCCGCTGCCGCACGACCAATGCCCGATGGCAGTAGCGCTCAAGGAGAACCGTGCTGTCCGCGGCATGGAGGCCGCCGCCGAACGGCCGGATGGCACGCGCGTGCCATTCATCCCCTACCCGACTCCGATCCACGACGAGACCGGCAAGTTGATTGGCGCGGTGAACATGCTGGTGGATATCACCGACCGTAAACGAGCGGAGGACCAACAGGCGCTGCTGGTCCGGGAACTGCATCATCGCGTCAAAAACACGCTCGCCACGGTGCAGGCGATCATGGGTTCGACCGCGCGCACGGTCGATAACATCGAGGACTTCAAGACGGCCTTGCTCGGCCGCATACAGTCGCTTTCCAAGACGCATCTGCTGCTTGCGGATGAGCAACGCGCCGTCAAGTTTGAAGACATCCTGCGCAGCGAACTCGATGCATTCGACGACGGGAGCAAAAAACGCGTTGTGTTCAGCGGACCGGAAGTTCCGTTGATCTCGCAAATAGCGGTGTCGCTCGGCATGGCGATCCATGAGCTCACTACCAACGCCGCAAAGTACGGCGCCCTGTCGGTCTTTGGCGGCAAAGTCGAGGTGACATGGAGCGTTACGATCGACGCGACGCGCCGCCGGTTGGCTTTCGACTGGTTGGAAAGCGGCGGCCCGCCGGTCGCGCAACCCTTAAAGCCGGGATTTGGCTCGCGGCTTCTGTCCTTCGTGCTGCCCGGCCAGATTCAGGCCAAGAGCGAAATCGACTACGCTCCAACCGGCATCCGCGTGCATTGCGAATTGCCACTGCCGGCGGACGTGCCGGCCTGACGCAAGCGCCGGCACAAATTCTGGTACTGGTCGCACCGCCCTTTCGCCGCCCCGTAATTCACTGGTAGTGTCTCGCGCGATAACGCCTGTTGGGGCATGTCTTCAGAACCGACCTTCGCGACTGCGCCGCCGGGCCGCGCCGGTGATAGCGATATTGCCAGAGCCTCCCCGCGGGCGGGCCGGCTTGTTTATGTTGACGGCCTGCGCGCTATCGCGATCATTGCGATTGTTGCGTTCCACGCCCGCATCCCGGGATTCCAGGGTGGATTTGTCGGCGTCGACATTTTTTTTGTCATCTCCGGTTTCCTGATTACACATCAGATCGTCAGCCAGACTCTGGCCGGCAGTTTTTCGGCGAGTGATTTCTATGGCGCCGTATTTTGCGCATCTTGCCGCCCCTGCTCCTCGTTACCGCCGTCACGCTTGCCCTGGCGCCTTTGTTTCCGCTGCTTCCGCTGGAAGCGCGGGAGCTCGCAAATTCGGCCGCCGCCACTGCAGCAATGATTTCGAATTATTACTTTACAAGGGGCACCGAGTATTTTGCGGCGAGGTCGGAGATCGTTCCGCTGCTGCATACATGGTCACTGGGTGTCGAGGAGCAATATTACCTCCTGGCCCCGGCATTCGTCGGCGGCCTTGTTGTGCTGTCGACGCGTCGCAAATGGCGTTCGGTCCATGCGCTTCTGGTTGCAGGTGTCCTGGTCATCGCCGGCTCTTATGTCTTGCTGGCGATCCTGACCAAGACCGATCACCGCCTCGCTTTCTTCTCGATCTTGTCACGCGCCTGGCAATTCTCCGTGGGCGGTATGCTCGCCATCGCGGTCCTCAAAGGCGCCGTGGTACCGGCGCGGCTGCGCACGCCGCTCAGCATCATTGGAGCTTTCGCCGTCGCAGCTTCGATCTTTTACTTTGACCCCCACATGAACTATCCGGGCTTTCTCGCAGGATGCCTTCCAACGATTGGCGCATTGCTTCTTATTGTATCCGGGCTCGGCAATGAAGATGCGCCGCTCATGCGCATTCTGGCCAGCCGGCCAGCCGTAACAATCGGTGTGCTCTCTTACAGTTGGTATCTCTGGCATTGGCCGCTGACCGCCTTGGGCCGGACGCTCTTCTTTGCGCAGGACCTGTGGAGAGACGTCACCGCTTCCGGCGCGGCGCTTGCCTTGTCGGTGCCCACCTATCTTTTCCTCGAACAGCCGATGAAACGCCTGCGACGGCCGGAGATTATGCGGCAATTCAGCGGGCGTATCGTACTTGGTGGAATAGCCGGATCCGCAGCTTTCGCAATCATTGCGTTGGTCCTTGGCCGCAGCCCACTATTTGTGCCTCGCGTGAGTGCCATCGAAATGGGAACACCGTTCCGCCCCGTGAGCGGCTGTCAGGCTAACAACACCACGCCGAAATTCCGGTATGTGCAGCCGTGCCTTGTCGGCTCCGGTGATCTACCAAAAGTGGCATTCTGGGGCGATTCTCATGCCTTGATGCTGGTACCGGTTGCCGGATGGGCAGCAGGGGCCGCCGGTACCGCGGCCGTTATCCTCGGCAAGACGTCGTGCCCGCCCCTTCTTGGCGTTGAAGTTGATTTCTTCGTCACCCGAACGTGTGCCGCCAGTAACGATGAGCTTCTGCAATGGTTACAACAACAGCAGGCCCATCCAATTACCGGAGTGGTGCTGATGGCGCGCTGGGCGCTTTATAGTGGACGCGATTCACCGGCCGGAGATCTTGAACTGCCGCGCCTGCTGTGGCGCGATGGCGACAGACCGGGCGCTGGCTATGCGGAAATTCTCGAACGCGGCCTGACCGACATGCTGAAGCAGCTGTCGCCATCGCGGCGCGTTTTGATCGTCGCACCGGTGCCGGAATTCCAGCATGCAGCGGCTGATTGTCTAACACGGGCCCAGATGGCCGGATATCCGCGCGAGACCTGTGCGATCGATCGGCGCCGCGTCGAGCAGCGGCGCCGGGAAGCTATTGAGGTACTTACCCGCGTAGCAGCCGCATTTCAAAATGTCAGGCTGATCGATCCTTTGGACGTTTTCTGCGACCGCAGCATGTGCTCGCCATTCGGAGCCGCCGGTATATTTTATGTCGACACCGATCACCTCACCGCGCTCGGAGACGAGTTGCTGTATCGTCGTTTTGAGAGCGATTTCCTTTGGGTCTTCGGGATCGGAAAATGATTTTTTCCAAATGCGCTTTCGAAGAAAAATTGACGCGAAGTTTACACTGCGGGCCATTTTGAAGCCGCAAACTGAAGCAGAACGCGGATTTGTGATGAACAGCCAGGGCCTGATGGCGCTATAGTACTGCCCGATGGCTCATGACGTGACGCGATAAAGAGCCGGCAAAGCAGGTTCCGAATCCGTCTCCAGGCGCCACGCCAACCGGGCCATGTCTCGGGAGGTAAGGTCATGGCATATTCGAATATCCTGGTTGGCGCCGGGACGCATCCCTCGCGACCTGCGATCCGAAAAATCGGCGTGGCTGACTTGGGCGATGCCCTCACCAGGGGCATCGACGATTTTTATGCGATGCCAACGCATGCCATGTTCCTTTGCATAATCTACCCGATCGTCGGCTTCGTGCTGGCGCGGCTCGCTTTCGGCTATTCGGTTCTGCCCCTGCTCTATCCCCTGGCCAGTGGATTCGCTTTGGTAGGACCGGTCGCAGCGCTTGGCCTTTATGAGTTGAGCCGCCGCAGAGAGGCTGGCCTCGATACATCCGCAGCACACGCCTTCAGCGTATTTGAGTCGTCCTCGGTCGGCGCTATCGCTGCATTGGGGCTGTTGCTGCTTGTCATTTTCGGCATTTGGGTAGCGGCGGCGAATGCAATCTATGTTGCCAATTTCGGTTATGCGTCGCCATCCTCGATCGAGGAGTTCTTGCACGACGTGCTCACCACGCGTGCGGGCTGGATGCTTATCATCGTCGGGAATGGAGTGGGTCTGCTCTTTGCTGTGCTGGTACTCACAATCAGCGCGGTGTCATTCCCGTTGCTGCTCGATCGCGATGTCGGCGCGGCGGTCGCTCTGCTGACGTCAATTCGTGCCGTCGCCCGCAATCCTTTCACCATGGCGGTGTGGGGCCTGATTGTAGGTGCCTTGCTGGTTGTCGGCTCGATCCCGTTCTTTATCGGGCTGACAATAGTCATGCCGGTGCTTGGCCACGCCACCTGGCACCTCTACCGCAAGGTCGTCGAACCACAAGGCAGCCCGTCGCCTACACTTCCGCCGCAGGAGAAAGAGCGTCGCTCTGCGGCGGATTTCCCGGTCGTGCTGTTTCCCTGGGCGAAAAAATAAGCGTGACGCGTCACGCCACCGCGGCGTGACGGCGAGCAAGCATCGCCCGTTCGAATTTGCGGGGCGTCATCGGCCGCGCAAACATATGGCCTTGCATGAGGTCGAAGCCGAGATCACGAACGGCGACAAAGTCCGACTGCGTTTCCACCCCCTCGGCCACCGATCTTGCGCCGGAATCGCGCGCAATCGCGACAATCTCCGCGCAATGGGCCTGCTTTATCCGGTCGTCGGCGCAACCGCGAATGAATTTTCGATCGACCTTCATCTCGACGACCGGCAGGTCACGGCGGCCGGCGAGCAACGCACCTCTGGCGTCAACGTCGTTGATCGCAATTCCGATATTGCGCAACGCAAGTTGGCTGGCGACACGTCGGACAAGATCGAGATCGTTGACCAGGTCGACGCAATCGACCGCGATCAAAAAGCCGTTCTGCCGGACGTTCTCCGGAAGATGCTCCATCATCCGGTCGATGAATTGCATATCTTCCAGCGCGAACAATGGCACCGGCAGAGCAACCTGAACCTGATGGTTTGCGGCGGCAAATTGCATGGAGTCCGCGATCGCCCGTGCGATAACAAACTGCGATAGTCCATGAAGGTACGGATCGTCTGAAGCCGGTATAAAATAAGCTGGCGGCACGACACCCCAGGTCGGATGACGGACGCGAACGAGCGCCTCGGCTCCGCGCGGCACAAGCGACTTTGTATTGATTTTGGACTGGTACCAGAGTTCAAGCCAGCCGTTGCACAGCGCCTCATCGATATCGATGGGCAGCGGCAGCGCCGGCCGGACTGGCAGGAAGGCATCAAGGTTCGTGTCAAGGTCGCGCTTGCGGAACGGTGTCCCCAGCGGAGGCAGCATCGTCAACCCTGTCTGCTCACCGAATTCGTGGCTGCGTATGAGAGCTGCCGAACTGCGGCCGCCGAACAGCATGACCGAGCCGCCATAACTTTGCGCCTGCAGCGTTCGCAGATGCAATTGTACTTCGAACCCATCCGTCAGCGGCCCAAGCACAATGAGATCAGGCCGGAAGTCATGCAGCATGGCCCTGAACTCGGTTGTGTCGGCTTCTCGCGCAATGAACCCGAGCTCGTCGAGCATCTCGCTGAGAAATGTCCGCACATGGGTCTTGTTCTCGACCACGCACGCCCGTGGCGGAATTGGTCTGCGTCCGAACTGGACAACTTCGCCCCCAGACTCATCGCGGTTACCGTCAATCATTCGTCCCTCCCCGAAACTTGCCTTGCAGCAATTTGCGGGCCGCATAAAACATTTTTAAAACGCGATCGCTACAGGTCACGACGCAAAATACGCAGACAGCTCGTTCCGCGGTTAACGGGACGATTGCGTGTTTTCTAAATTTGAATCTGTTCAGAAAATTCAGAGCGGCAGCATGCGCTCAATCACATCGCTTTTACGATGCTTTCGGTCATTTTCTTGGCGTCGCCGAGTAGCATCATGGTGTTGTCGCGATAGAACAATGGATTGTCGATTCCAGCATACCCGGATGCGAGCGAGCGTTTGATGAACATCACAGTACCCGCCTTCCACACCTGCAACACCGGCATGCCGTAAATCGGCGAGGTCTTGTCTTCTTCCGCGGCCGGATTGGTAACGTCGTTCGCACCGATAACGAAAGCGACATCCGCCTGTGCAAATTCGGAATTGATGTCCTCGAGTTCGAACACTTCGTCGTAGGGCACATTGGCTTCGGCGAGAAGCACGTTCATGTGGCCGGGCATGCGGCCTGCCACCGGGTGAATGGCGTATTTCACTTCAACGCCCTCTTTTTTCAGCTTGTCGGCCATTTCGCGCAGTGCATGTTGCGCCTGCGCCACCGCCATGCCGTAGCCCGGCACGATAATCACTTTCGAAGAATTCTTGAGAATATAGGCGGCGTCTTCAGCTGAGCCGAGTTTGACGGGCCGCTGCTCGGCACCGGCGCCAGGCCCTGCTGTCTCGCCGCCAAAGCCACCAAGAATAACCGAGATGAATGAGCGATTCATGCCCTTGCACATAATGTAGGACAGAATCGCGCCCGAAGAGCCGACCAGCGCTCCGGTGATAATCAATGCCGAGTTGCCGAGCGTAAAGCCAATGCCGGCGGCCGCCCATCCGGAATAGGAATTAAGCATCGAGATCACCACCGGCATGTCGGCGCCGCCGATCGGGATGATGATCAGGACGCCGAGCGTCAGCGATATTGCGACGATCAGCCAGAAATCCATCACGGTCTGCGAAACGAAAAAGCCGTAGATGAAGAAGATCAGCGCTGCGGCGAGCGCGAGATTGACGATGTGGCGACCCGGCAGCGTGATCGGTTTGCCGCTCATGCGGCCAGACAGTTTCAGGAACGCGATCACCGAGCCCGTAAAGGTGACGGCGCCGATGGCAACACCGAGCGACATTTCGATGAGGCTGGAACCATGGATATGGCCTTCGGTGCCGATATCGAATGCTGCTGGCGCGTAAAAGGCCCCCGCGGCAACCAGCACCGCCGCCATGCCGACCAGTGAGTGGAAGGCGGCAACAAGCTCCGGCATCGACGTCATCGGCACCCGCCGCGCGATCACCGCACCGATGCCGCCGCCGAGCACAATCCCGCCGACCACTAAGGCCCAGGACAGCGAGTCAGTCGGCGGGTGCGCACCGAGCGTCGTCAGTACGGCGATGGTCATGCCGACCATGCCGAACAGATTGCCGCGCTGGCTCGAGTCCGGGCTCGACAGGCCGCGCAGCGCCAGGATGAACAGGACGCCGGCAACCAGGTAGAGCAGCGCGACGAGGTTCGGACTCATGTGGCTACTCCGTCATGCCCGGCTTTGTGCCGGGCATCCACGTCTTCGCTTGGGAAACAAGGCGTGGATGGCCGGGTCAAGCCCGGCCATGACGACGGCATTTTACGAAGCGATAAACTCATGGCCGTCGTCACTTCTTTTTCTTCTGGTACATCGCCAACATACGCTGGGTGACCAGGAAGCCGCCGAAGATATTGACCGACGCAAACACCAGCGCGACGAAGCCGAGGGCGCGCGACCATAGCGGGCCCTTGTCATCGGTCGCCAGCGCGACACCGACTGCGAGCAACGCCCCGACCACGATGACCGACGAAATCGCGTTGGTAACAGACATCAGCGGGGTGTGGAGCGCGGGCGTTACCGACCACACCACATAATACCCAACGAACACCGCCAGCACGAAAATCGAGAGCCGGAAGACGAAGGGATCAACCGCGCTTGTGACATGCTCCATATCGGATCTCCTCAGCTCGCCGTCTTCGGCTGAAAATTCGGATGCACGATCGCACCGTCCCGCGTAAGCAACGTCGCCTTGACCAATTCGTCGTCCCAGTTGACCGCGAGCTTTTTTTCTTTCTTGTCGATCAACGTCTCGACAAAGGTAAGAAGATTCTTGGCGTAGAGCGACGAGGCGGAAGCCGCCAGCCGTCCAGGCACGTTGAGATAACCAACAATCTTGACGCCGCCCACTTGCGCCACTTCGCCGGGACGCGCGCCTTCAACGTTGCCGCCGCGCTCAACCGCAAGATCGATAATCACCGAACCCGGCCGCATCGATGCAACCATGTCCTTGGAGACAAGGCGCGGGGCCGGCCGGCCCGGGATCAACGCCGTGGTGATGACGATGTCTTGCTTCTTTATATGGTCCGCAACCAATGCCGCCTGTTTGGCCTGATATTCCTTCGACATTTCCTTGGCGTAGCCGCCGGCGGTCTGCGCATTTTTGAATTCCTCATCCTCGACGGCGAGGAATTTCGCACCGAGACTTTCCACCTGCTCCTTTGTGGCCGGACGCACATCGGTCGCCGTGACGATTGCCCCGAGTCGCCGCGCCGTGGCGATGGCCTGCAAGCCGGCAACGCCTACGCCCATGATAAATACTTTCGCCGCCGGCACTGTGCCAGCTGCGGTCATCATCATCGGCAACGCACGACCGTACTCCTCGGCGGCATCGATTACCGCGCGATAGCCGGCGAGATTGGCCTGGCTCGACAGCACATCCATGGATTGGGCACGGGTGATGCGCGGCATCAGCTCCATCGCGATGGCTGACACACCGGCATCGGCCATCTGCTTCAATGCAGCATCGTTGCCGTAGGGATCCATAATGGCGATGACCAGCGCACCTTTTTTGTAGGCGGACAACTCGCTCGCCGCCGGGCGCCGCACCTTCAGGACAATATCGGCATCTTTGGTAACGCTGTCGGCAATTTGCGCACCGGCTGCCTCGAATTCGGAATCGGGAATGCCGGACGCGACACCGGCGCCGCGCGCAACCGCTATCGCGGCGCCAAACGATTTGAGTTTCTTGATCGTTTCCGGAGTGGCCGCGACGCGCGGTTCACCACCGTCTGTCTCCCGCGGTACGGCAATTCGCATTCACGCCTCCCCGCCCGGCCGTAAGTTTTGTCAGTGCGGCGACAGTCCGGTGAAGGCAAAGATCAGAAAGCAGATCACGAAGGCGATATAGCTGGGAGTCGTTGCTCTGCTGAGCAGGCCGGGGATGGCGCCGAGCAACCCGATCACGAAGATCGCCGCCGCAAGGAACCAGTGACCCATCACGCCCCCTGTCGCCAGGCCAAATACGATGGTCACCACATAGAGGATGCCGACAAGCGTGAAATGGACAAAGCTCTCATAGCTTTGTTCATGCGCGGCATAGTCATTGCCAGCGGCGGTGGCGTATTCGACGGTGCCGTGGTCGGCCATGGGAAAACTCTCCGAGTCGCTCAAAAAAGGCAGGCGCACAGGGGTTAGCGCAATTGCGGCCCAAGGGCAACGCTGCCGCAATCAGCCTTTGGACGGCTGCAAGCCGGCCTTGGCGAGTGCAGCGCTTTGCCGCGCGGCAACCTCATCGACCGTGAAACGCTCGATGGCCTCGTTGAACAACCGGTAGAAATTGAGTTCCGCCGCCAGGTGCAGAAAAACCGCGCCAAGCCCGATGGCCGCGCGATCCATGAATACGAATTCGCGCGGGACCGTAACAGGGCCTCTGGCTTTGAGAGCCTGGTGCACCCGGAAGGCTTCCTTGCGGCCATACTCGGAGGGCTTCACGCCGTCAGCGATGCTCCGCACGCGGTCGTCCAGCAGCGGGCCGTATATGAAACGCGCCCAGATGTTGAGCGCATCGATCAGCTCGCGGCTAAGCCGCTTGAACCCCCACGTCTGATAGGCATGCACCACAAGTTCGTCATCGCCGCGTAACAATCCGCGATAGAGATCGACCACGCCGCCGACAAAACTCGGCGGGAAAATCCGGATGCAGCCATAGTCGAGCAGGTTGATGCCGGCGGGCTTTCCCCTGGCTTCGTCGAAAACTGTGTAGTTGCCGAGATGCGGGTCACCATGGATGACGCCGAAACGGCTGAAGGGAAACCACCAAGCGGTGAACATAGCGGTGGCTAGACGATTGCGCGCTTCGAGTGGATCGGCTTTGTGTTCGAGCAGCTTGCGGCCGGTCAGCCAATCGAGCGTGAGCAGACGGCCGGTTGACAGTTCCGGCCAGACTTTCGGCACGCGGATCGCATTTTCGTCCTTCAGCATGTTTGCGTAAAGCGCGACATGCTTTGCCTCGCGGACATAATCGAGTTCCTCGCGCAGGCGCGCGGCGATTTCGACCGCAATCTCGCTGGTATCGATCGCCGGATCGAAACGTTTGCGGATGGCAAACAACAACTGCAATTGGCTGAGGTCAGCTTCGACCGCGGACTGCATGTCCGGGTACTGCAGCTTGCAGGCCAGTTCTTCGCCGTCGGGCGCGCGGCCACGATGCACCTGCCCGAGCGAGGCTGCCGCAGCTGGATGATGTTCGAATTCGGAAAATTTCTTTTGCCAATCGGCTCCAAGCTCCGCGCTCATGCGGCGCTTGACGAAGGCCCAACCCATCGGCGGCGCCTGACTTTGCAGCTTGATCAGTTCGTTGGCGTATTCGGGCGGAAGCGCGTCCGGAATGGTGGCGAGTAACTGCGCCACCTTCATGATCGGGCCCTTCAGCCCGCCGAGCGCGGCGGCGAGTTCGAGCGCGTTGGCGGCCCGGTCAAGCGGTACGCCGAAAAACCGCGCCCCCGCAAAGCGCGCGGCGGTGCCACCGAGCTGCGTGCCGACCCGGGCATAGCGCTTGGCACGGGCGGAAAAGCGGTTCTTTTCGCGGTCGGTGGGGGGCATGGGCGGGTTCACCTCCCCCATCTAATCAGCTTCAGCTGCAAAAATAAGGTCCGCCCCGGCTATCCCAACGTCTCCAGCTCGCCAATCAGATTGGCGATGACGCTCAACCCTCCGTCCCAGAATTTTGGATCGCGCGCATCGAGACCGAACGGCGCCAGTAATTCCGAATGATGCTTGGTGCCTCCCGCCGAGAGCATTTCGAGATAGCGTTCGGCGAAGCCGCTCGCGGATTTTTCGTAGACGGCATAAAGTGAATTCACCAGGCAGTCACCGAACGCATATGCATAGACGTAAAACGGCGAATGCACGAAGTGCGGGATATAGGCCCAGAACGTTTCATAGCCCGGTTTGAGCTCGATCGCCGGGCCCAGACTTTCGCTCTGCACCGACATCCATAATTCGCAAATCTTGTCGGCGGTCAGCTCGCCGTTGCGCCGCTCACTGTGGACCTTGCGTTCGAAGCTATAGAACGCGATTTGCCGCACCACCGTGTTGATCATGTCCTCGACCTTGGCGGCGAGCATTGCCTCGCGCTGCTTCTTGTCGGTCGTCTGCGCCAGCAGTTTTTTGAAAGTCAGCATTTCGCCGAAGACCGAGGCAGTCTCAGCGAGCGTCAGCGGCGTCGGCGCCATCAGCGGACCGTTGGGCGCCGCCAATACCTGATGCACGCCATGCCCGAGTTCATGCGCAAGTGTCATTACGTCGCGCGGTTTGCCCATGTAGTTGAGAAGCACGTATGGATGCGCCGACGGCACTGTCGGATGCGCAAAGGCGCCCGGCTGCTTTCCGGGGCGAACCGGGGCATCGATCCAGTTTTTTGTAAAAAAAAGATCGGCGACCTCGGCCATCCTGGGTGAGAAGGCGCCATAGGCAGTCAGGACGGTCGCACGCGCATCGGTCCATGGAATCGTGCGCTGGGCAACCTTGGGCAGTGGCGCGTTACGGTCCCAATGCGGCAGGCTCTTCCTGCCGAACCATTTGGCCTTCAGTGCATAGTACCGGTGAGACAATTTCGGATATGCCGCCCGCACAGCGGCGACCAAGGCTTCAACCACCTCGGGTTCAACCCGGTTCGAGAGATGCCGCGCATCGGCGATATCCTTGAAGCCACGCCAACGATCGGAAATCTCCTTGTCTTTGGCGAGCGTGTTTGTGATCAGCGCAAACGGCCTCAAGTTTTCCCGGAACGTCTTGGCCAACGCTTCGGCGGCTGCCTTGCGTTTTTTTCCGTCGGTGTCCTGCAACAGATTAAGCGTTGGTTCGATCGCCAGCGACTTTCCCGCGACCTTGAACCGCAAGCCCGCGATGCTTTCGTCAAACAGCCTGTTCCAGGCGGCATAGCCGGTCACTGATTTTTCGTGAAAGAGCTCTTCGACCCGATCTTCAAGTTGATAGGGCTTTTCCTTCCGCACATCTTCCAGCCACGGCCGGTAGTGGCCGAGCGCCCGATCCTGCATGGCGACCTCGAGCCGTGCGTCCTCGATGCGGTTGAGCTCGAGCGTGAAGAACAGAAGATGTAGAGACGCAGCGGTAATACGCTCCTGGACGTCGCCGTAAAACTTGGCGCTAACGGGATCGGTGGTGTTGCCGGCATAAACGAGCGAGGCGTAGGAGATCAGCCGGCCAAGCCGGTCGTCGATCGCCTCATAGCGCTTGACCGCCTCGGCGAGCGCCTGTCCAGCACCTTCGCCAGCCGCCATCGCGACCAGACGTCCTTTGAACTCTTGCTCGAAGGCTGTGCAATCCTTGTCGGCCTGCTCCAGGTCGCGCTTGATCTCGGGGCTGTCGAGACCGGGATACAGATCGCGCAGGTTCCACTCGGGTAGTGCACCGAGTTTCGGTGTCTTCGTCGGCTTTTGTCTGGACGAGGTCTTCGGCATGGGGGCAATCGTTTGGATGGAAAACAAAACTAACTGGCGGGATATCATCTAGACCGCCACTCGTGGCGATGCGATGGCAATCGGCGAAAATTCTCCCTTGTATCTCCTGCAAGTCCCGCCATTGCAATGTTCTCGATCTCTGGCGTGGCTGAATTTGGTATTATAGCTTGCTTCAACGCTTCCGAGCCAATTTGCAAATGACCGATCCTTATGGAGCACGAACGCCTGGATGGCTCGATCGCGCAGTTATCGCCACAACCAGCCATTTGCCGGATAGCTGGCTGGGACTGCGTGTCGCAATAGGCTTGCGCCGCCTCGTTACGATGCGGATCCCGGACGATGACGGACTGGATGTGGTTCGTTGGGGTCTGCGCATGCGATTGCACCCCCGCCACAATGGATGCGAAAAGGGAGCGCTCTTCACACCGCAGATGTATGAGCCTGGCGAGCGAAAAGAACTATTCGCCGAGATCGACAGGGCTAAATCGAAAAACCGGCCTTTCGTGTTCATTGATATCGGCGCGAATGTCGGATTGTTCTCGCTTCTGGTTGCCTCTCGGGCCGGAGAAATGGCGAAAATTGTCGCCATCGAGCCGGAAGCAGAAAACATCAAGCGCCTTCAGTTTAACATTGCAGCAAATGCCGGGATTCCGATTCAAGTCGTACCGCTCGCGCTTGGAGAAAGTGCGGGGACGGTTGTCCTCAATGTCGGCGAGAACGACAGAGGCGGAACCCACGTCCGGCCGATCACTGCAAAAGACCGCGCCGATGACACCGTCACGAAAGTAGAGTGCCGCACGTTGCTGGAGGTATTGAGACAACAGGGAATCACGTCGATTGACGCACTGAAAATTGACGTTGAAGGCGCGGAGGACCGCATTCTGCTCCCCTTTTTCAAAGATGCAGAACGATCGCTGTGGCCAAATCTGCTGATCGTCGAGGATGCCCGAGATGCCTGGAACAATGATCTTTTTTCCGAACTTGCCCAGCGCGGCTACGCCATCGAGACGCGGACCAAGCTGAATGTGATGATGCGGCGACCGGTGAGGTAACCCATTGTCGACCATATTCAACCAGTCGATCGAATTCCTGGACCGCATCCCTCATATCGGATTCATTGTGGTCTGGTTTGCACTGGCTTTGCTGCTCGCGTGTGCGCTGATTTATGTATGGAATTCAATCGCCGCGAGGCACCAGACGGGTGGCAACCCGCCAGGGTCGAAGCAGAATTAGCGCCCCTCCTTTCGGTGCACGTCTTAACACCCCGTTAAGCGAGAACGGCGACATTGCACCAATTCGGCACAGTATGTGCGTGAGGGCCCAATGTCCGAAGTGGTGCTTATCGTCGATGACGATCCGGTGCAGCGTCGTTTGCTCGAAGCCATGGTGCAGCGTTTCGGCTACCAGCCGATGGTTGCCGAGAGTGGCGATGAGGCCGTCGCGCTGCTGATCGGACCCGAGACCTCACGGATCGACGCTGTGATACTCGACCTGGTCATGCCCGATCTCGACGGCCTCGGCGTGCTTGCTCGCATGCGCGAGTCCGGCCTGAATATCCCCGTCATCGTACAAACCGCTCACGGCGGTATCGACAATGTCGTCTCGGCGATGCGCGCAGGCGCGGCCGACTTCGTAGTCAAGCCAGCGAGCGCCGAACGCCTCCAGGTGTCATTGCGTAATGCGCTTGCCACCAAGGCGCTGACGGGCGAATTGCAGCGGCTCAAACGCAAACACAACGGGACGCTGACAATTGCTGATGTAATCACACGCTCGGCGGCCATGCAGCCGGTGCTCAAGGCTGCCGAGAAAGCGGCCGCGTCGGTGATCCCCGTCTTGATCGAAGGCCAGTCCGGCGTCGGCAAGGAATTGATCGCTCGTGCGGTCCACGGCACCGGGACGCGCCGCGCCAAACCGTTCGTGGCGGTCAATTGCGGCGCATTGCCGGAAAATTTGGTCGAGTCGATCTTGTTCGGCCATGAGAAGGGCGCTTTTACAGGAGCGACCGAAAAACACACGGGAAAATTCGTCGAGGCCGACGGTGGCACGCTTTTCCTCGACGAGGTCGGCGAGCTGCCGGGGCCAGCGCAAGTGAAGCTGCTGCGGGCGCTGCAGGAAGGCGAAATCGAACCTGTCGGCGGGCACAGGCCAGTCAAGGTCGATGTGCGCATTATCTCCGCAACCAACCGCGACCTTATAGCGGACGTGAAGGCCGGGCGCTTCCGGGAGGACTTGTTCTATCGCTTGCACGTCTTTCCGATATCGGTGCCGCCGTTGCGGGCGCGGCGCGACGACATCCCCGAGCTCGCCCGCCATTTTCTGACCCGCATTGTCGCGGAAGAAAACAAACGCGTACGCGCCATCAGCGCCAGCGGCATGGCGCTTCTTACCGCCTATCACTGGCCGGGCAATGTGCGACAACTTGAGAACGCAATTTTCCGTGCGGTGGTGCTGGCCGACAGCGAGGAAATTGGCGTCAACGAGTTTCCACAAATCGCCGCCCAGGTTTCCTCCGACGCGTCTTTCGATCAGCCGCTCATCGAGCCTTCGCCGGCCATGGTGTCATCGTGGCCCGAGTCCGAAAGCGTCCGTCACGCGCCAGTTTTGCCGGCTGCACATTCGTTGTCGCTGACCGACTCGCGCGGCGAGGTGCGCCCACTCGACGACATCGAACGTGACGCTATCCGGTTCGCCATTTCGCACTATCGCGGACAGATGTCCGAGGTTGCACGCAGACTCCGAATCGGCCGTTCGACCCTCTACCGCAAACTGGAGGGCCTTGGCCTCGACAAGGAGGCGGCGGTCCAATAGTCGAATTGGGCGGTTAGGGCGGCCTGCCGGAAATCCCGTAGGAACAGGCTTTTCCCCCGATTCTTCCCGTTTTGGCACGACAATTCCCCAGCGAAGTTCCAGAAACGCCTAGTTTTCGGCCAATTTCCCCGGATAGTCAGGGGTCGGACGGGGAACGGCGCTAAGATCACATTAACCGATCCCGATAACACTCACGGGGTTGCCGTCATGGCGGCCCGAGGGGACGTGGCGGCGACGTGGGACGGACACCTTCACGGATTGAAGCTGTGATTGACGCGTCGCGCGAGCGTTCACTCGTTGTCGCTATGGCGCGTGCCGGCGCCCGATTAGGCTTGGCCGGAATGTTCATGCTTGGCGCCAACGACGCGCTGCAGAACGCCAGCGCTGAAGGCGACACGCGTACCCTCTCCTTTCATCATGTTCATACCGGCGAAGACATCACCATCACCTTCAAGCGCAACGGCCGCTACGACGACACCGCGCTGAAGCGGCTCGATTGGTTCATGCGCGATTGGCGCAAAGAACAATCGACCCACATGGATCCGCATCTGTTCGACCTGCTGTGGGAAGCATATCGGGAGGTCGGCGCAACGCAGCCGATCGACGTCGTCTGCGGCTACCGCTCGCCGGAAACAAATTCAATGCTGCGCGCCCGCTCGAGCGGGGTCGCGCAGTTCAGTCAGCACATCAACGGCCAGGCGATGGATTTCTTCATCCCCGGCGTGCCGTTGGAAAAAATCCGCGAGATCGGCCTGCGTCTCCAGCGCGGCGGCGTCGGCTTCTATCCCACCTCCGGTTCGCCATTCGTGCATATGGACACGGGCACCATCCGGCACTGGCCACGCATGACGCACGACCAGCTGGCGAAAGTTTTTCCCGACGGTCGAACCGTGCACATTCCTTCGGACGGACAGCCGCTGCGCGGCTACTCCCTTGCTCTTGCCGAAGTCGAGCGGCGCGGCGGGCGTCCCTCGGAAATGTCTCTTGAAGCCGCACGCGAGGCTGGCGTGATTACGGCGAGCATCGAGCCAGGGGGAGAGCGGCCGAAGCGTGGCTTCTTCGCCCGGCTGTTCAGCGCCAAGGACCCCGACGAGATCAGCGAGGATCAGACGCCGAGCAAGACCCGCGCGCCGATGGCGGTCGCAAGTCTGAGCCCGGCCAAAGTAAAACCCGTGGCTATTGAGCGTATCGTGCCGCTGCCGACTGCCCGGCCAAAGTCAGTCGCGGTTGCCGCGGCTGCACCCAATCCGCCCGCACGTTCCGTCGTAACGGCGTCACTCGGCAGCAACTTATTTGACACCCGCGGCTACTGGCGCGGTGCGGTTCAGAGCCCGAATTTGTCTGTAACGACGGCTGCGCCGGCGTATCAGACTGCAAGCGTCGAACCGAGCAGCACCGGCAGCGCTGCCCTTGCCTATGCGACTGAATTAGAAGCCCCGGCACCCGGTCGCGTTCGGCCGATGGGCTCAAACCTGCCAGGCCTGCCGGAGGAAGCCAGCGTCATGCCGGCCCAGGGCAACACGACAGTCGTGGAGAAGCCTCCGCTGACGGCGGCGTCGGCACGGACCGGACGCAGTCCCGAAAGCCCGTGGCTGCGCGCAGCAATGCTCACGCCCAGTTTTGGCTCCTACATGACTGCGACACGGCTTGGCGCGGTCGATATGCGGCCTCTGCGAGAATTCCTGTACAAGCCGTCGCTTTCGGTGGCGATGACGTTCTCGGATGATCCACACCTCGGCATGGTGGCCAACCGCTTTACCGGCCCGGCGGTGGTATTCCTGGCCACCACCTCGTTCAAATTGCAGTCGACCGCGTCGCTGCACTGATCCGCTAGTTCGCCATTCCAAGCGCATGCAGGTAGGTGTCGAGCACTTCCTGCTGTTCGCGTCGTTCATCCGTGTCCAGCTTGCGCAAACGCACGATTGAGCGCAGCGCCTTCGTGTCAAAGCCGGTGCCTTTCGCCTCGGCATAGACGTCGCGGATATCGTCCGACGTCGCCTTTTTCTCTTCTTCCAGCCGCTCGATGCGTTCAACGAAGGCTTTCAGCTGGTCTTTGGCGAAGCGGGTGGCCGGTTGTTCTTTTCCGGCCGCAGCGGTGGCAGGCATCGACGTCTCCTTGACTACGCACGGCGGTTCATGGCCGTCATCTGCAAGGAAGCTTTCTGGGCTGGACGCCTTCAGGTCAAGGAAAGGACGTCGTCATCCACGCTGTTCACAAGCAAACGGTGATTACTGGTGCCGGGAGCTGGACTTTTCGAATGCCGCTTTCTGCTCGGATGAGGCGTCCTTCTGGTATTTCTTGCGCCATTCATCAAAGGGCATGCCGTAGACGATCTCGCGGCTCTTATCCTTGCTCATCGCGAGACCCTTGGCGTCGGCGGCATCCTTCATCCAGTTCGACAGGCAGTTGCGGCAAAAGCCGGCGAGATTCATCATATCAATATTTTGCACGTCGGTGCGCGAACGCAGGTGCTCGACCAGGCGCCGGTAGACTGCGGCTTCCAGCTCGATGCGGGTCTTGTCGTCCATCGTGGTGTCCTCCACTGCAGGAACATAGACACGCGCCGAGTGTCTTTGAAGACCCTGTCTGGGCCAAGCGAAGCATGCAAAAACCCGCCGCCTTCCAGTCAGGAATGCGGCGGGTGTCGATCTTATCGCGCTTAAGCCAGCGTCTTCTTGACCCGCTCTGCAGTCATAGGCAGGTGTCGGAGCCGTTTGCCAGTCAACTGGAACATGGCATTGGCAATCGCCGGAGCAACCGTGATCACGCCGATCTCCCCCATGCCGCTCGGCGGATTGTCGGTCGCGATGATCTTCGTGTGAATCTCCGGCACCTCGCTCATACGCATGACGGGATAGCTGTCGAAGTTGGTAGCCTGGACGGTGCCGTCTTTGACAGCGAACTGTTCGATTAGTGCGGCGCTCAAGCCATAGATCACCGCGCTTTCGAGCTGGGCATGAACATGATCTGGCTGAACAACCAGACCGGGATCGACCGCGATCCAGTAATTGTGGACCTTGATCTTTCCCGTCTTTTCATCGAGTGAGATCTCGGCAACCCCCGCGGACAGGGTGTCGTGATAGTCAGAGAACGCAATGCCCATACCATGCCCGGGTCGCTTGCGTTTGTAGTCCGACATCTCGGCCACGGCCTTGATCACGGCGCTGGCGCGCGGCTTGTCCTTGGTCAGCGCGAGACGCATTTCCAGCGGATCCTTGCCGGCCGCCTGCGCCACCTCGTCGAGGAAGGCCTCGGCCGCGAACTTGTTGTAGCCGGAGCCAATGCCGCGCCAGGCATGCACGCGCATCCCGCGATCCTCGCGCACATATTCGCCGAGCGCATTCGGAATTGCGTAAAACGCCTGATCGAGGCCACGCGCACCGATGTAGTCCTTGCCACCGGTCGCCTTGAAGCGTGGCGGAGCCGCGACCGCATCGACGTTCTCGGACACGAGGCGATGATGCCAGCCGACCACATTGCCCTTGGCGTCGAGTCCCGCTTTGAGCAGATGGTGCGTCATTGGTCGCGGACGGGCAGCCGCGAGGTCTTCCTCACGCGTGAGGATCAACTTCACCGGCTTCTTGGTGATGTTGGAGAGGATCGTTGCCTGGATGGCGGCATCCGGCCATATACGCCGGCCATAACCGCCGCCGAGGAACTGCTGGTGGATTCTGATCTGATCCGGCGTTGTCTTTAAAATGCCGGAGATGATCAGGCCGGCCAGAGCGCCAAATTGGGTGCCGGTCCAGATATCGGCTGACTTGCCGTCCTCTGAAACCTGCGCGACCGCGTTCATCGGCTCCATCTGAGCGTGGTAGGTGTATTCGGACCAATAGCCCGCCTCCACCGTCTTGACTGCGCCACTGAGGCCAGCTTTCACGTCGCCGACCTGATACTCGACCTTGGTCTCGGCGCTCGAATCCTTGGCTTTGGCCGCATAGTCTTCTTTGGCCTTGTCCGAGTCGAAGCCGGCGGCAGTGGCGCCGCTGGTGTCCCACGTGACCTTGAGCGCCTGCACGCCTGCACGTGTGCCTTCGACAGTGTCACCAATGACCGCCACGCCGAACGGCAACGGGATGACCTTGGTCACGCCCTTCACTTTCATGACATCGGGGACGTTGACGTCTTTCGGCTTGGCACCTTCCATCGGCGACTGCAGCACCGAGGCGTAGACCATGCCTGGCACTTGCACATCGATGCCGTATTTCGCCATGCCGTTCACCTTCAATGGCACGTCGCTGCGGCCGATGTCCTTGCGCCCGATCAGCTTGAACTGCGACGGCTTCTTGAGATCGGCCTCGCTGACCTTCGGTGGCTCCGCCGGAACAGATGCGAAAGCGACGACCTCTCCATAGCTGATCTTGCGGCCGGACTTTTTGTGGATGATCGTGCTCTTGTCGGTTGTGAGCTCGCTCACCGGAACTTTCCACTTCGCCGCTACCGCATCGAGCAGCACCTTGCGCGCCTGAGCGCCGGCCATGCGAAGCGGCGTGAAATAGCCTGCCACCGCGACGCTCGCAGCCGTGATCTGCGCGCCTTCGAACAGACGATGATAGTTGCCGTAGATCTTTGGATTGGCCGGCGCGAACTCGGTTTTCACCTTGGACCAGTCGGCATCGAGTTCTTCCGCCAGAATCAGCGGCAATGATGTGTAGACGCCTTGCCCCATTTCCGCGCTCGGGCATATGACGGTGATCGTGTTGTCGGCAGCAATGCTGACAAACGCATTGAACTTGGTCGGTTGCACCGCACCGAGCGCCTCTCCGCTGTGGCCCATGCCGCCGAGGGTAAAGGCGAACGAGAGGCTGGTCGCGCCGGCAACGAATCCGCGCCGGCTGATGCTGGTGTCGAGCGAGCCGTTCTTCATGTGAATGGTCATGGCTCAGGCCTCCCGAGCGGCGCGTTGAATGGCGCGCACGATGCGCGGATAGGTGCCGCAACGGCAGATGTTGCCATCCATATGCGTGACAATCTGTTCGCGGGTCGGCTTCTTGTTGGTGGCGAGCAGCGCCGCTGCCTGCATGATCTGTCCCGACTGGCAATACCCACATTGCGGCACTTGCTCGGCGACCCACGCCTTTTGCAGCGGATGCTGACCGTTCGGCGAGAGACCTTCGATGGTCGTGACCTTCTTGCCCGCCACTTTGGATACGGAAATCTGGCAAGAGCGCACCGCTTTCCCGTCGATATGGACGGTACAAGCGCCGCACAGACCCGAGCCGCAGCCGAATTTGGTGCCCGTAAGCTTCAAGTGCTCGCGCACCACCCAAAGTAAAGGCGTGTCGGGCTCTGCGTCGACGCTCGCCGCTTTGCCATTAATTGTGAATGCTGTTGCAGCCATGCGTTTCTCTCCCTCGAGAGTCTTGTTGTCGTTCGTTTGCGCTTGATCCGCATATTGAATGGCCGTCGTCCGCACCCCTGCGGCGACGGCAATGCAAATTATAAGCAGATTTTCCGGCGGGTGGGCAGCTATGATTGAAGGATGAATCGCCCCCTGCGCTCTTTTCTCGCAGACTTGTATCGCACTGCGGTAGCCGCGGCGCATCCGGCGTCTTGCCTTCCTTCGTTGCTCCCCCCGCCGCCTTCAGACCGGCTCATTTTGCTGGCGGCCGGCAAAGCCGCGGGGTCGATGACAGAAGTGGCGGAGGCGCATTACCTCGACGGGCTGCGAATTGCCAGGGAACGCCTCAGCGGCGTTGCGGTCGCGCGCCACGGCTACGCGCGGCATCTCAAGCGCGTGCGCATGATCGAAGCCGGTCATCCCATACCGGATGCCGCGGGACTGGAGGGCGCCGATCGCGCGCTGAGCCTGGCGGACGGTGCGGACGCGGACGATCTCGTACTGGTTTTAATGTCGGGTGGCGCTTCGGCGAACTGGATAGCACCGGCGGACGGCATTTCCTTCGAGGACAAGCAGGTGGTGACGCGCGCCCTGCTGCGCTCGGGTGCGGCCATCGGTGAGATCAATACCGTGCGCAAACATCTTTCACGCATCAAGGGCGGACGCCTCGCGTTGCATTCGCATCCGGCGAAACTTGTGACCATCGCGATTTCTGACGTGCCGGGCGACGATCTTTCAGCGATCGGTTCGGGACCAACGATACCCGATCCCACAACGCTGGGGGAGGCGCGCACAATTGTCGCAAAATACAATCTCGATGTTCCTGACAGCATTACGCGCGCGCTCAAGGAACCCGGAAACGAAACGCCCAAGCCGGGCGATCGTATCTTCGAGGGCAACCAGGTCGTGCTGGCTGCGCGGCCGGCGGACGCGATGCGCGCTGCCGAAGTGGCAGTCCGGGCGGCGGGCTATGATTGCATCTCGCTTGGCGACCGCATTGAAGGCGAAGCGCGCGATGTTGCCGCCGCCCATGCGCAGGTCGCGCGCCAACTGCGCGCTCAAGGAAAGCGTGCGGCAATCATCTCCGGCGGAGAATTGACGGTGACGATCCGTGGCAAGGGCCGCGGTGGACCCAACCAGGAATATGCGCTTGCGCTTGCAATCGGGCTTGCGGACATGCCGGCAGTAGCGGCCCTCGCGGGCGACACTGACGGCACCGATGGTGGAGGCGGCGCGGCCACCGACCCTGCCGGAGCGCTGGTTGATGGCGAATCAGTGGCACGGGCCAAAGCCAGAGGCCTCGATCCCGCCGCCTTTCTTGCCGACAACAATTCGACCGCTTTTTTTGAGGCTTTGGGCGATTTGCTTGTGCCAGGGCCGACTTTCACCAACGTGAACGACTTCCGCGCCATCATCGTTGACAGTCCGTGATGGATCGCGCCACAACCGCGCATCGTTCGGAACCGGCGACAATCGTGATCGCATTGCCACTCATCGCCGCCAGGCCCCCCTTTTCCCATATTCTCGCCCGGACCGTGGTCCCTGCGGTGCTGCTGCTGGCGGCGTCGGCATGTCCGGCCAAAGCCGATTTCCGCCTGTGTAACAACACCGGCAGCCGGGTGGGCGTCGCGATTGGCTACAAGGACAGCGAAGGCTGGACCACCGAAGGCTGGTGGAACGTTTCATCGCGATCTTGCGAAACCTTGCTGCGCGGCGCACTCGTGGCGCGCTACTATTACATCTACGCGGTCGATTATGACCGCGGCGGCGAATGGTCCGGCAAGGCATACATGTGTTCACGCGAGAAAGAATTCACTATTCGCGGAACCGATAACTGTCTCGCGCGGGGCTACGACCGTACCGGCTTCTTTGAGGTCGATACCGGCGAACAACGTTCCTGGACGGTGCAATTGACGGACGCCGCCGAGCAAGCGCCTGACCGACCGCTTGCGCCGCGCGCTCCGCCCGGGCCCTCGCGTCCGCCAACAACGTTGGCGCCGCCTCCAGCCGGAGGCGCCAAACCGTGAGACGTCTTCGCCGCGCCAAAATCGTCGCCACGCTCGGACCTGCCTCATCTAATTCCGATATGATCGGACGCCTTTTCAAGGCTGGCACCGACGTCTTCCGTATCAATATGAGCCACACCAGCCAGGATCGCATGCGCGAACTGGTCGGCATGATCCGCGCTGTCGAACGCGATAGCGGACGGCCGATCGGTGTGCTGATCGATTTGCAGGGCCCGAAGCTCCGCCTTGGTACCTTCACCGGCGGATCTGCTGCGGTGAAAACCGGCGATAGCTTCGTGCTCGATAGCGATCCAGCGCCCGGCGATGCAAAGCGCGCTTATCTGCCCCATCCGGAAATTTTTGCTACGATCAAACCTGGCCATTCGCTGTTGATCGACGACGGTAAGGTCAAGCTGACAGTTACCGAGGCCGAGCCTAAGCGCATCACCGCGCGGGTCACGGTTGGCGGCAAAATTTCTGATCGCAAAGGCGTAAGCCTGCCTGATACGACGATTCCATTTTCCGCTCTGACCGATAAAGACCGTTCTGATCTCGAGGCTGCACTTGAAACGGGTATTGATTGGGTCGCGCTGTCATTTATTCAGCGCCCCGAGGATATCGCCGAGGCAAAAAAGATCACGCGCGGCCGCGCGGCGGTGATGGCCAAGATCGAGAAGCCGCAGGCAGTAAACCGCCTGGCCGAAATCATAGATCTGGCCGACGCACTGATGGTGGCGCGCGGCGACCTTGGCGTGGAAATGCCGCTGGAGAAGGTCCCTGGCGTCCAGAAACAAATGACACGCGCGAGCCGCGTCGCAGGCAAGCCGGTAGTGGTGGCGACGCAAATGCTGGAATCGATGATCAACGCCCCAGTTCCAACACGCGCGGAGGTCTCCGATGTTGCCACTGCGATTTTCGAAGGCGCCGACGCGGTGATGCTGTCGGCGGAATCGGCGGCCGGACAGTTTCCTGTGCAGGCGGTGGCGACGATGAACCGCATCGCGGAAGAAGTCGAGGGTGATCCGCTCTATCGAAATATCATTACTGCGCAGCGCGCTATACCGGAAGCAACCGGTGCCGACGCAATCGCGGACGCCGCGAGACACATTGCCGACACGCTCGACCTGGCGGCGGTTATCTGCTGGACATCCTCCGGCTCAACCGGCTTGCGGGTGGCGCGCGAGCGACCGCGGGCCCCCATTGTCGCGTTGTCACCCAACATCTCAACCGGGCGGCGGCTGGCGGTGGTATGGGGCGTGCACTGCGTTGTCACCGAGGACGCGCACGACCAGGATGACATGGTCGACCGTGCGTGCCGCATCGCCTTCAAGGAAGGTTTCGCCAAGCCCGGTCAACGCGTCATTGTCGTGGCCGGTGTTCCGCTCGGCACTCCGGGTGCGACCAACATGCTCCGCATTGCCTATGTCGGCGCGGAGACTGTAGGTGATTAAGATTTAGGCCAGCTTGGACTAGATATTCCGGCCTTCGACTTTTTCCTGCAGAGTTTTCACCAGGTCAGGAATCCGCTCCATCCGCGGATAGAGCGACAGCACACGGCGATAGACTTCCAGCGCCTGCTTGTCATCGCCGATGTCCTGGAGGATCAGCCCGAAACCTGCCAGCGCACCGAAATGACGCGGCTCCCGCTTGAGCACCTGGCGGATATCCTCAAGCGCGTGGCCATAGTCCTTTTTCATGTAAAAGATGGTCGCGCGCCGGTTCCAGCCTTCCACATAGTCCGGCTTCACCTTGACGATCGCGTCGAGCAGTTTGATCGCAAGATCGAGATCCTTTGCCTCGATCGCGGTCTTGACCCGCGTCATCAACAGATTAGCCGTATCGCTCGGTGAAGCAGTCCACAGGGCCCAGATCCGCTCCTCGATCGCCTTCGCGGTCACATCGTCCGGCGCGAGCTTCAGGGCCCCGAAGAGAAAATCGAGATTACGGGTACGGTCGCCGCGAGACACCATCGGCAGCTTGGCCGACGGTGCACTCCGCTTGCCAGATTGCGCGGCGACCGGCGCGGCAACTGTCGCAACCAGGGCGGCGGTCAAAAATGCGGCAAGGAATCGAGTGCGCATAGGCAGAGTGTAGTATCTCCGCGTTTTTTGGCCAATATGCGACGATAGGACGGGCGCCCGGGCGCCGGGATCAGCCCTGGCGGGCTTTGAAGCGGCGATTGGTCTTGTTGATGATGTAGACCCGGCCCTTACGGCGCACCAAGCGATTGTTGCGGTGCCGGCCACGCAGGGATTTCAGGGAGTTACGGACTTTCATGACGATCTCTGGCTGATGTTTGCCGGGTACATACGCAGCCCACCCAGTCATGTCAACGCACGCTGCCCACCGGTAGTTACAGGCGCCGCCGTGCACTAAAGTCCGCCCGGGAGATCAAGCAGTGCAGCGCAGCCGCGACCGTTTTCTGACCACCCACACGGGCAGCCTTCCGCGGCCGGATGATCTCATCCGCATGATGTACGCCAAGGAGGAGGGCGTGCCGGTCGATGCAAGCGCGTTGGCTGCGCGCGTGCGCACAGCGGTGATGGAAGTCGTACGAAAACAGGCCGACGCAGGTGTCGATCTCATCAACGATGGAGAAATGTCCAAGCCGAGCTACGCCACCTACATAAAAGACCGGTTGAATGGCTTCGGCGGCACCGGCAACACATTTGTCTACCAGGACCTCTCCGACTTTCCGCGGCTTGAAAAACGCGTATTTGGCGATCCAGGCCGCTCACGCCGCAAGACGCCAGCCTGCAATGCCGAAATCAGCGTACGCGACAAAGAAGCGCCTCAAACCGACGCCGACAACCTCAACGCCGCTTTGAGAGACGTAAAAGCTTCCGGCGGCTTCATGAGCGCGGCATCTCCCGGCGTGGTGTCGCTGTTTTTCCGCAATGACCACTACAAGGATTTCGAGAGCTACATTTATGCGATCGCCGACGCCATGCGATACGAATACGAGACCGTCGCCGGGGCGGGTCTCGTCCTGCAAATCGATTGCCCCGACCTCGCCATGGGGCGGCATATTCAATACGCGGATTTGAGCTTGCTGGAGTTTCGCAAGCGCGCGCAGCTGCACATTGCGGCGCTCAATCATGCCGTCGCCAATATCCCGGCGGAGCAGCTGCGTATGCACCTGTGCTGGGGCAACTACGAAGGCCCGCATCACCGCGATGTGCCGCTGGCCAACATCATCGACATCGTGTTCACGGCAAAACCTGCTGCCATCTCACTGGAGGCCGCAAATCCACGGCACGCACATGAATGGTCCGTTTTCGAGAACGTGAAGCTTCCGGACGGCAAGGTGCTGATTCCCGGCGTAATCGAGTCGAAATCGAATTTTATTGAGCATCCTGAACTGATCGCTCAGCGCATCGCCCGCTATGCAAAGCTGGTCGGGCGCGAAAACGTAATCGCGGGTAGCGATTGCGGCTATGGCACCTGGGTGGGGCAAGCTGCGGTCGACCCCGACGTGGTTTTCGCCAAGCTCAAGGCCATGGCGGAAGGTGCCGCGCTCGCATCCCGACAATTCTGGAAGTAGGAAGGCCATGGCATTCCACATGCCACGCGCTGTAGGGCCCGAAGAGGCGGGCTTCGGGCCGGAGCGACTGAACCGGCTGACCGAAGCGCTGAAGAGCGACATCGACAAGGGCACTGTGCCCGGCGCAGTGGTGCTGATCGCGCGGCGCGGAAAAATCGCCTGCCTGGAAGCGCTCGGCTACCGCGACCGCGAGGCCGGCGCGCCGATGGCACCAGACACGATTTTCCGCATCGCTTCGATGACGAAACCATTCACCTCGGTCGCAGCGATGATGCTGGCCGAAGAAGGCAGGCTGCTTCTGGCCGATCCGGTTGCACGCTATCTGCCGGAGTTTGCCAATCTCAAGGTCGCCATCGACTCCGACAGTCCGTCGGCAAAGAAACTCACAAAAGAGCCGATGCGGCGCGAGATGACGGTACAGGACCTCCTGCGGCACACCTCGGGTCTTACCTACGCGCATTTGACCGGCCCTTTGCTTAAGAAGGCCTACGAGGCCGCCAACATCGCTGATGAAAAGCAGACCAATGCCGAATTGGTGACAAAACTCGCCGGACTTCCCCTCGCCTACCAGCCCGGCAGTACATGGCAATATGGTCTGTCGACCGATGTTCTCGGTCGCGTGGTCGAAGTCGCCAGCGGAACGGACCTGGATCGCTTTATCGTCGAGCGGATCTGCAAGCCGCTCGGCCTCGCCGACACGGGATTTGGTCCGATCGATGCGGCGCGCAGCGCACAGCCGCAGGTCGATCAGACCTCCGGCAAGCGGCCGCCAATGCGGGACACCGCCCTCCGGCCGAAGTGGATTGCGGGTGGCAGCGCGCTGTTGTCCACGGCGGGCGATTATGTGCGCTTCTGCCAGATGTTGCTCAACGGCGGCGAACTCGACGGCACCCGCCTGCTTTCAGCATCAACCATAGCGCTCATGACGTCCGATCACTTGTCTCCGGAGATCCGGCGCAGCCCCTCGACTCCGATCCTGTTCGGTGCACTGGCGCCGACGCCGGAACTTGGCATCGGCTTTGGCCTCGGCTTCGCAGTGCGCACCCACAGCGGGCGCAATCCATTGCCGGGCTCGGTTGGTGATTTTTCCTGGAGCGGTGTAACCGGCACGTACTTCTGGATCGATCCGAAGCAGCAATTGATCGCCATTCTGATGATGCAGGCACCGATCCAGCGGCTGCACTACCGCTATCTCATGCGCACGCTTGTGTATCAGGCCATCGTCGATTGAGCGAGGAAAAGCATGGTGGGCGCGACAGGGATCGAACCTGTGACCCCTACCATGTCAAGGTAGTGCTCTTCCGCTGAGCTACGCGCCCTTAAACCGGGATTGATCTATCGGCTCCAAACCGGCGAGGCAAGGCCGGGGCAAAAGCGCTAGGCCGCCAGCATCTTCTGCACTTCGCTTACGAGTTCGCGCAGGTGGATCGGCTTAGACAATACCTTGGCCTGCTTGGGTGCATTCGAGTCCGCATTGAGCGCGACCGCGGCGAAGCCCGTAATGAACATGATCTTGATATCGGGGTCGAGCTCGGCGGCTCTTCGGGCGAGTTCGATACCGTCCATTTCCGGCATCACGATATCGGTCAGCAGCAGTTCGAACGGCTCCTCGCGCAGCCGATGATAGGCTGATAGCCCGTTATCGTAAGAGGTCACCTCGAACCCGGCATTTTGCAACGCCTTGACGAGAAAGCGCCGCATGTCGGTATCGTCTTCAGCCAGCAGGATTTTGGACATACTACTCAACACACCCCGTCCGGCCGCCCCTACGGCCGCCTCAGCCGGCCGATTAAGACTTATGCCCGGTAAATAACGAGTGAACCCAAAGCATGACTTGGCTTTGTGGCCCAGCCATGAACAATAAGCGGTATAAGAAGGTGTTAAAGTTCGTTAGATGACAGAGGTATTCCAAGCTTCCATGGCCTTTTATTCATGAGCGAAATCCGCGACGAACTCGATCCACCGTTCGAGGTCCTTGAGCCCAAAGCGTGCTACGGGCCAGTCCTGTTCAATTCTCCCCACAGCGGCTCGACCTACCCGCGCGGATTTCTGGCGGCGTGCCGGCTCGATATCGCCACGTTGCGGCGCTCGGAGGACAGCTTCGTCGACGAGCTCGTTGCCGGTGTCGTCCGGTGCGGATTTCCCCTGATGCGTGCGCATTTTCCGCGCTGCTTCGTTGACGTAAACCGCGAGCCCTACGAGCTCGATCCACGGATGTTCGAGGGCCGGCTACCGTCGTTCGCCAATACGCGGTCGATGCGGGTCGCAGGGGGCCTGGGGACTGTGGCGCGCGTGGTCGGCGATGCTCAGGAAATCTACGACCAGCGCATCCCGGTCGACGACGCGCTGCGGCGAATCGAGAGCCTCTATAAGCCCTATCATCGCTCCCTGCGCCGCCTGTTTACCCGTCTGCACCGCGATTTCGGCGCTGCCGTGCTCATCGATTGCCACTCGATGCCTTCGACCGCCGGCCACAGGGATGAACGGCCGCGGCCTGAATTTGTGCTGGGTGACCGCTATGGCACCAGCTGTGTGGGCACTGTGGCGGAAACGGTCGAAAAAACCCTGCGAACGCTTGGCTACACGGTCAGCAGGAACAAGCCCTACGCCGGCGGCTTCATTACCGAGCATTACGGCAATCCGGCTGCGGGGCTGCATGCGATCCAGCTCGAAATCAACCGCGGGCTGTATATGGATGAGCGCCGCTACCAACGCTCCTCGACGTTCAATCGCCTGGCGGCCGACATGGAATCCCTTGCGAAGCGTCTGGGCGAAATCCCGCTTGAACAACTGCGCCCCTATCGGGCCGCTGCCGAGTAGCCGCCCCGCCGGACACAAAAAAAGGGCCGCTAGCGGGTGCGAGCGGCCCAAGTCTAGGGAGGAAACGCCCAAGGAGGGCAGCGGCAGCTCTCGCTACCGCACTGCAATAAGCTACATCGCGACGCACAAAAATCAAGGTTCAAGGGCACATTTCCTATGCTATTTCTGCATGGCTGCGGCGCAAGTTGGCTGACACAGGTATGTCTATGCGAAACCAACGCGCGTCGAGTCCCGCAATGCAGCACAAACTTCTCCGATACCTGCCGTTGCGAGCAAACTAGGTCGCCGTTAGGCCGAACGACCGGATAGGCACACGGCATGACGGCCATCGACTTCAGCAACTTCGTCGATCAGCTCGCCACGGCATCAGGCGACACAATCCTTCCATTTTTTCGCACCGCGCTGGCGATCGAGAACAAGAAGGCCGGCGGCTTCGATCCCGTCACAGCGGCAGACCGGGCGGCGGAACAGACCATGCGCGCGCTCATTAGGAAGCAGTTCCCCGATCACGGCATCCTCGGCGAGGAATACGGTTCCGAACGCACCGACGCCGAATATGTTTGGGTTCTCGACCCGATCGACGGCACGAAGTCATTCATCTCCGGCATGCTGGCCTGGGGCACGCTGATCGGCTTGATGCGTTTTGGCGAGCCGGTCTTCGGCATGATGAACCAGCCGTTCACGCGCGAACGTTTCTTCGGGGACGGCGGCGCGGCGCGCTACCGAGGACCAACTGGTAACCGCGATCTGCATGTGCGGGGATGTACGAGCATCGACGACGCATTGATGTTCACGACAAGTCCGCTGCTGATGAACCGCGACGACCGCGCGGCTTTTGGCAAACTTGAAGACAAAGTGAAGCTCTCCCGCTACGGCGGCGATTGCTATTCCTATTGCATGCTGGCAGCGGGATTGATCGACCTGATCATCGAAACCGAAATCAAGCCGTACGATATTGTCGCGGTCATACCAATCGTCGCGGGTGCAGGCGGCATTGTCACCACGTGGGAGAACGCCCCGGCGCAAGCTGGCGGACGCGTCATCGTCGCCGGCGACAAGCGTGTGCATCAGGCAGCATTGGAAGTGCTCGCGGGCTAGTACCGTGGTGTACCGGGCACAAACGCATCGAAGGCTGCCCAGAATTGCGCGCGATAGTGATCCTGTTCCTGCAGGATCTCGTGCCTGGCGCCAGCAAGAATAAGGTGCCGGCCGGCGAGCAGATGCTGCCCAAAAGTCTCAATCGCAGGCGTCGACACGACTTCATCGCGGCCAGCCGCCACCATCAGCATCGGCTGCCGAATGCTGGCGGAATAACCTGGTTCGGCAAACTGCTTCATCTGCCGTAGCGCTGCGTCCGCCCAGGCCACAGTCGGCGCGCCAAGACCAAGTGCGGGTTCCTGTTCGAGCACTGCGGCATTGCGCGCATAGCGCACCGGATCCGAAGTCAACACATTCCCGATGAAGTTTTCTGTGCCGGTCACGGCCCGGTCGCCGGTCGGAACGTAAGCGCCTCCACGTCCGATCAGCCGCATGAGGCGAGCAAGCGGGCCAGCGACGTGAGTAAGGCGTCCGGGCAGTAGCGCGATCATCGGCGCCGACAGCACCATGCGATCGAACCAGCGACTACCGTCATGGCAGGCACGGATCAGCACTGCTCCACCCATGGAATGAGCGAGTGCAAAAAAAGGCGGCGGACAATCGGGCAGCACCACCTGCTCCATCATCGCTTCGAGGTCGGTGATGTAATTCCTGAAGTTTCGCACGTACCCCTTCTGGCGATCGGACAGCGCGCGATCCGAAAGTCCCTGCCCGCGCCAATCGAAGATCGCCACCGCAAACCCTCGCGCGCGCAGATCACGTACGGTCTCGAAGTATTTCTCGATGAATTCCGTGCGGCCCTGCAAGAGAACGACGGTGCCCTTGCGGCCTGGCGGCGGCGCCCAGCGGGCGAAACGCAAATTGACCTCGTCGGAGGTCTGGATCGCGCCGGTCACCACATCGTCTGGCACCGGGTTCGCGGGGATGGAGACGAGTTTCATGCGGTAGGAAATGTGAGCGGTGCCGGGCGCTTCGGGCTTATAGCAGGGTCGCAAGCATGCTCAATCCAGCCCCGGGGCTTTCCAGATACTGTAATATTTTCAATATCTTATTGGCCTGAGCGCGGGGTCTTGCAGGCCAAAAGACCGCCACCATATCAAACGTGCGCAGGCCCCCATGGCTGCGCACGGTTCGGTTCGGCCCTTCGGCGGACCACCGCATGTCGCTCAACAAGGAGGATATGCCATGCGAACTTTCGATCTTGCTCCCCTTTACCGTTCCACCGTCGGCTTCGACCGGCTGTTTTCAATGCTGGACGGATTCGAATCCGCTCCGGGCTACCCGCCCTACAATATCGAGCGGACCGGTGAGAATGACTACCGCGTCACTGTTGCCGTCGCCGGCTTCGGCGAGAATGAACTTTCGATCGAGGCGAAAGAAAACACGCTGACGATCAAAGGCTCCAAGCAGACCAAAGAAGCGCAGAACGGCGAGGTACTCTATCAAGGCATCGCCGCCCGCGCTTTCGAGCGGGTCTTCCAGCTTGCCGACCACGTCCAGGTCAAGAACGCGAGCCTCGAGAACGGATTGCTGCACGTTGATCTCGTGCGCGAAATCCCCGAGGCCAAGAAACCGCGTCAGATCCCGATTGGCAACAGCACAGCGAAGGCCCAGGTCGTCAACGCCAAAGCGGCCTGACGAAAAGCTTCACTACCAAGACGGCAGCGCCCCGGGGTTTCCGGGGCGCTTTCATTATGGGCCAAGGCGAGCCATTCGGTGCGTTACGGCGCAACGGCATTGCGCGAATACCGCGTCCGTGGTCCTGTTCTTGCTCGGTCGGAAAGGGCGCCGCAACAAAACGCAAAGTTCCGTCCATTCCGGCGTGGACCGGCCTTGTGTAGCGGGGCAAAATTTGGCATGGTCTATTAGGACAGTAATACTGTCCTAATAGTGGTGGCCCTCGGTGGCGGCCTTTTGAGGCGGGGCAGACATCGGTGGCGCCCAACGGGAGCGGCCACGGGCGGCGACAAGCCGGACAAGGTTGCCCTTCTCGAGATCAGTTACGCGTTGACCGCGAGCATCATGCCTCGCGGACGTGGTGAGTACGTCGGAGCACGGACTGCACCGGCGGGGCAGGATGAGATGAGCGAGGAGAAGCGCAACGCAGGAATCGCCGGACGCGGTTCAACCGCGGATCCAGGCGTGCCGCTCGCGCAGGGTCTGTACGATCCCGCGCTCGACAAGGATTCCTGTGGCGTTGGTTTCGTCGCCGACATCAAAGGCCGCAAGTCACACCAGCTCATCGAAGATGGCTTGCGCATCCTCTGCAATCTGGAACACCGCGGTGCGGTCGGCGCCGACCCACGCATGGGCGACGGCGCCGGAATCCTGGTGCAGATCCCGCACAAGTTCTTCGCCAAAAAAGCGGCTGAGCTTGGATTCAAATTGCCGAAGGCAGGCGAATACGCCGTCGGTCATCTCTTCATGCCGACGGACGCAAACTGGCGGCAGATCATCCGCGATATCTACGCCGAGGTGATCGCGCGCGAAGGGTTGACGTTGCTCGGCTGGCGCGATGTGCCAACGGACAATTCGACACTCGGTGAATCGGTCAAGCCGACCGAACCGAAGCACATGCAAGTGTTCATTGGCCGCGGCAAGAAGAAATTTTCCGAGGATGAGTTTGAGCGCAGGCTCTATATCCTGCGCAAGTCGATCTCGAATGCGATCTATCGCCGTCGCGAACGGCGGACCGCCGGCTATTACCCGGTGTCGGTCTCCTGCCGGACGGTGATTTACAAGGGTATGTTTCTGGCCGACCAACTCGGCACGTACTATCCGGATTTGCACGATCCGGATTTCGAGAGCGCGCTCGCGCTGGTGCACCAGCGCTTTTCAACCAACACTTTCCCGACCTGGTCGCTGGCGCATCCGTATCGCTACATTGCGCACAACGGCGAGATCAACACACTGCGTGGTAACGTCAACTGGATGGCGGCGCGTCAGGCGTCCGTATCCTCCCCGCTGTTCGGCAAAGACATCAACAAGCTTTGGCCGATTTCATACGAAGGCCAGTCTGACACCGCGTGCTTCGACAACGCGCTGGAATTCCTCACGCAAGGAGGCTACCCGCTTGCCCACGCGATGATGATGATGATTCCCGAAGCCTGGGCGGGCAATCCTCTCATGGACGAGGAGCGTCGCGCCTTCTACGAATATAATGCCGCGCTGATGGAGCCATGGGATGGCCCGGCGGCAATTGCTTTTACGAATGGCCGTCAGATCGGCGCAACGCTCGACCGAAATGGTCTGCGGCCCGCACGCTATCTGCTTACACGCGACGACCGGATTGTCATGGCCTCCGAGATGGGCGTTCTGCCAATCCCGGAAAAGGACATCATTAAGAAGTGGCGCCTGCAGCCCGGCAAGATGCTGCTCGTTGACCTCGATGAAGGCCGTCTCATTCCCGATGAGGAATTAAAGGCAACCTTGGCGAAGAGCCATCCCTACAAGGAGTGGCTTGGCCGCACGCAGATTGTGCTCGAGGAACTGCCCGGCACCGCCAACGAAGCGCCGATTTCAAATCTTTCGCTGCTCGATCGCCAGCAGGCCTTCGGATACACGCAGGAAGACCTGAAATTCCTGATGACGCCGATGGCGACAACCGGCGAGGAAGCGGTCGGCTCCATGGGCAACGACACGCCGATTTCGGCACTGTCAGACAAACCGAAATCGCTGTTCACCTATTTCAAGCAGAACTTCGCACAGGTCACCAACCCGCCGATCGATCCGATCCGCGAGGAATTGGTGATGAGCCTCGTTTCGATTATCGGCCCGCGCCCCAACCTTTTCGACCTCGAGGGCATGTCGAAAACCAAGCGCCTCGAAGTGCGCCAGCCCATTCTCACGAATGAGGACCTGGAGAAAATTCGCTCAATCTCGGAGATGAGCGGCGACCACTTCAAGTCGCGCACATTCGACATTGCCTTCCCGGCCGAGCATGGCGCCGACGGCATGGGCTGGGCGCTCGACGAATTGTGCGAGCGCGCCGAAGAGGAAGTGCGCAACGGCTGCAACATTATCATCTTGTCGGATCGCAAGGCCGGCGCCGAACGCGTTCCGATTCCGGCGCTGCTCGCCTGTGCTGCCGTGCATCACCACTTGATCCGAAATGGGTTGCGCACCTCGGTCGGCCTGGTCTTGGAGACAGGTGAGCCGCGCGAGGTACACCACTTCGCTTGTTTGGCCGGGTATGGCGCGGAAGCGATCAACCCGTATCTCGCTTTCGAGACACTGAT
>Ga0335085_10002118_pt1 | contig 38382 bp, 35 predicted proteins | sample Lox_Sample_45_FD_206712 | JGI IMG/M metagenome (GOLD analysis project Ga0335085, IMG submission 206712) | Soil microbial communities from Loxahatchee National Wildlife Refuge, Florida, United States - Lox_Sample_4.5 | ecosystem: Environmental > Terrestrial > Soil > Wetlands | place: USA...
AGACAGATTGGGAACCTTCAGCAGCCGGTCGATGACGCGGCACAATAGCCGACGCGGAGCCCAGATGGACCCCGCCGTCACCACATCAATCGCCCGGCGCACCATCTCCGGCCCCGCCGACTGACCAAGATAGGCCCTGGCCCCCGCGATGATCGCGTTTAGAACCAGCTCGTCGTCGCCCTCCGGGCCAATCACAATCGACCGAACGTCGGGCCGGACGGTCCGAATCTCCTCGACCACGTCCAAGCCGCCTGGCTCGGAATGAAGGTCGATCACCACATACTCAATGTCGTGAATCGCCAGCAGCTCTTTGAGCGGTGCAATCACCGGAACCAGTTCGCATTCGCCGTCCTGCCCCGGTTGATCGAAAATGCTGGCTAACCCGGCCACACGAATCGGTTCGTCCGCCGCCACACCAATACGAATTGCTTCAGGATCACGCTTCGACGATGTCATCCCCACACCCGTCCCCACGTCAGTCGACGCTCAACCGGAATCGATCCGGCGTGGTCGAATTTTTGTCGATTTTGTCTTCGCTCGATCCCGGAGAAAAATGACGGCGTAACGTTGCTTTTCTTTGGACCGGTTCGCCGCGCCTGCCCCAAACAACCGCGACGACCGTGTCTCTCGATGCTGCCCTGATTCAATCCGCTTCTTCAGCGGCACTCTGGAAGCGCTATCGCGCTTCTCACACCTTCTAACCGGCTCGCCAATCCAGACTTTATGGCGTGCCGATGCGCGCGGGCCTGCCGGGTTCCATAAACCCAATTCTCTTTAGCAAGTATCCCCGTTCGAATCATTCACCCTATGAACCAGGATCGCAAATACCACCAACATTCGGTGCCCTGGGAATTTGGTGCTAGGGCTTTGACGCTAAGGTTGCATCCGGAAACTTTCTACAGCTTGGGCAGCACAATTCCCTGCTGCTTCTGGTACTTTCCTTTGCGGTCCGCATAGCTGGTCTCACACGGCTGATCCCCGTGGAAGAACAGGATCTGGCACAATCCTTCGTTTGCATACACCTTCGCCGGCAGTGGAGTAGTGTTCGAAATCTCCAGCGTCACAAATCCCTCCCACTCCGGCTCAAACGGCGTTACGTTCACGATGATGCCGCACCGCGCGTACGTCGACTTGCCCACGCAAATCGTCAGCACGTCTCTCGGAATACGGAAATACTCCACCGACCGCGCCAGTGCGAACGAATTTGGCGGAATGATCACCGACTCCGCTTCTACCGATACAAACGACCGCTCGTCGAACGCTTTGGGATCGATGACTGCGCTGTTCACATTGGTAAAAATCTTGAACTCGTTCGAGACTCGCAGATCGTAGCCGTACGAAGAGAGACCGTAGGAAATGACGCCGTTCGCCACCTGCTTCTCGCTAAATGGCTCGATCATTCCATGCTTCAGCGCCTGCTCCCTGATCCATCGATCGCTCTGTATCGACATGGCTCTCCTCTTCCGGATGCTATTGAGCGGCCTCCGGCGAAAGTTCGACGTTGGCTCGGACTCGAAAACCCCATCTTAAAGCAAAGCCCACGCCAGTGGACATTATCCCCGTCACCGATCCTGCCGGCTATTCCGCGGCATGCCGTTTGCGAACCACAATCCACGACTCACGACCGACGTCGTGCTCGTTCCATGCCTTTCCTAATCACAACAAAATCTGTAGTATGGGCGGTGAAGGTGGTAACATACGCTTCAACCAGTTCGTCTTGAGCGAGGTGACTCCATTGATCAAGCAGGATATTGTTCACAACGTGGTCGAGCGCACGGGCCTGCCGCGCACCAAGGCTGAGGCGGCAGTGGACACGGTCTTCGAGGGTCTCAAACAGGCATTGGCGGCAGGCGAGCGCATCGAACTCCGCGGCTTCGGCGTCTTCAGCGTCCGCGCCCGCAAAACCGGCATCGGCCGCAATCCCCGCACTGGAACTGAGGTCAACATCGCTCCCGGCAAAGCCGTCCGCTTTAAGCCGGGCAAGGAACTGCACGCGCTCGAGCCGGGTTCCTCAGCGAGCTAACTGCGTTGCCGCCCGTCCATTTTTGCTGTGTCACAGACGACCGGTCGCAGGCCGCGTTGCCAACCAGCCCTCTCGCGTTTTAGCCTCTTCTTTCTGAGCAGCCCACTCTCTTGTCTACCACCACCACGGCGCGAATTCCCGAACGGACACGGCTGCGCTCTCTCGTTCGCGATTACGCGTTGCCGCTGCTGCTTCTTCTAGCCAGCGTCGTCACAACCACAGTCAACGGCGCGCGCTTTATGCAGAACTTTCTTGAAGGCCTGCCTCCCGTTGCCCGCGAAAGCGACCTCTGGCCCTGGCCCTGGCTTCTCCGCCATCCCGCCCTTTTCTCCTCGGGCTTCGCCTACTCCCTCACACTTCTCTCCATCCTCCTCATCCACGAGTACGGCCACTACGCCGCCTGCATCGGCAACCGCATGCGCGCCACTCTTCCCTGGGTCATCCCCGCACCCACTCTCAGCGGAACGGTCGGCGCCATCATCCGCATCCGCACCCGCATCTCCAGCCGCAACGCACTCATGGACGTGGGAATCTACGGCCCGCTTGCCGGCTTCATCGCATCGGCGATCGCCGTTGCCGTCGGCCTCATGCTCAGCGTGCCTCGTTCACCCGGCTCTCCCGAATCCGTCATTCGCTTCGGCGGCGATCCTCTCACCCTCCGACTGCTGCGCCACCTTCTCGCGCACTGGAACCCCGCCATCCCAGCCTTTAATCAGGCCTCGCCGCACCCCATTCTTATCGCCGGCTGGATTGGCCTCTTCATCACTGCTCTCAATCTCATCCCCGGCGGCCAGCTCGACGGGGGACACATCCTCTATGCCCTCTCGCCGCGCCTGCACCGCTTCATGACCAATCTCCTGCCTTTCCTGCTCTTTCTCGCCGGAACCATTTACTGGGTCGGCTGGATCTTTTGGGGCGTCTTCCTTCTCATTCCCGCCCTGCGCCATCCCAAAGTGCCCATCGATCCCGCGCTCTCACCCGGTCGCGCCGCTCTCGGCATCCTCGGCGTCGCCCTCTTCGTCCTCACCTTCACGCCCACGCCCTTTTACGACAACTCCCTCCTGCAGCTCCTCAATATCAGCCCCTTCCCATTCCCGCGCTGATCGCCGCTCCTCAGTTCCACGCTTTACAGCCTACCGCCTGGTTCCCGCCGGTCGCGGTTGATTCGCGAATGTGAAGAACTTCAACAGAATCTTCAATTCGGGTTTAGTAAATTGCGCGAGCGCCGCAAGGAATCCCGCCGGCACGTTCTTGTATTTCGCCGCAATTCGTCTCGCCTGCATCGGCTGTATGCTGATCAACCAGCTGCGGCGATCGGCCGGATTTTCGCGTCTGCGGATGGTCCCTGCCTGCTCCAGCCGGTCAAGCGCAACGGTGACGCCGCCAGAAGACAGCCCCGCCTGCCGCGCCAGCAACCCCGGGGTCGAGGGGCCATTCAGTTCCAGAAGGTTCAGCAACTGTAGGTCTGTGGCCAGCAGCCCCAGCTTTCCAGCAACAGACACGCTCGCAAAACTCGAACCCGCAACAAACTGGCGCACCGCCCGGCTGAGCGACGAAACGACATGAGCGCGATCTCCGTCCGACATATACAATTCTCCTTATCTGATAAGAATCTTACTGCAAAAGTAAGTTTAATAAGATTATTTTTTGCATAGATATCTTGATATTCGATGACGCTCTCTTTCTCCGCCCGGAGCCCGAACATCGAGCCGGCTAGAAAACGACGCTCCCCTTCCCCCAAAAACCGCCGCTGGTTTTTCAACGGGGAACCGGAAAACGACTCTTTCGCGACTGCGGTTTCTCGATCGCCCGCCTTTTCGCGCTCGAAAAACGTAGCCTTTTCCCCTCGTTTGCACCGGATTGCGCCTGGAAAATGGGCCGCCAAGCCCACAGATGGTCCACCGCCATCGCTTGCGTCGTGCCTCCGGCGTCTTTACCCCGCATTCGCCACGCGCATCCAACCACAATGGGGGAACGGCCCCTCGGAGGATTCAGACAATGGCTTCGGAGAGAAACGCCCGCGAAATCGTCCTCTCGTGCGTGGAGGCGCTTAACCGCGACGACTATAAGGTCGCGCGCCAATACCTCAGCGACGACCTCTCATTCGACGGCGTACTCGGCTGTCGCAGGGGCGCCGACGCTTACCTGCTCGACATAAAGCGCATGCGGCCCCGTTGCACCGTCAAGAAAGCGTTCTCCGACGGCGATGACGTCTGCCTGCTCTACGACTTGGCGATCGCGGAAACCACCATCTTCGTGTGCGGCTGGTTCCAGGTGAAGCTCGGAAAAATCCGCTCGCTCCGAGTGATCTTCGATCCCCGCGCCTTGCTTCAGGCGAAAGCCGCCTAGTGTCACAGCTTTCGGCCCACTCAGGTCTGCCTCTGTAGCGCCAGCCAACAGCCGGCTGTACTGGCAAAGCCTTCCCCGAGCGGACGCGAAGGGTCCCGATGGGCTGCGTTCCGAGTTGGAGCATCCAGCGACAGGTTCTCGTCGTTGGGTCCCTACACGCTACTCGTTCCTGGCTGCTCCCTGCTTCTCAGAATCCCGAAACTGTGCCCGCGTCGAACTGCAGAGCATGCAGTTGGCATACATCCAGGCCCTGCGTATATTGCTCGGCGGTTCCGTCGCTGAAGACCAGCTTGAAATCCTCGTGGCACACGCCGCGCCACTGAGGCGGGAAAACAATCAATGTTCCCATTCCGTTTGGCAGGGATGCGCGCCCGAGCACATCCGCACCCCATGTGCCCGCCGAGTGCGGCGATACATACAGGTTGTTCAGAGTCTTGCCTGTGTCGTTCAGGAACCAGAAATTCGCCCGACTCTGCGGAATCGCCTGCTGCGTAAGGACGCACGCAAGCAGGATCGCCGGTGCAATCGCAGTGACAAGCAGCTTCATAAATGTACGCATATTCTCCTCCTCAATGTGCCGGGAACCTATGCCGCCCGTGCTGTTCGGTCCTTGCTGTTCATTTCTAGTCTCGGGTAACAGGAACCAGGAACAGGAAACTTCAGGCTCGCCAATCGGGCCCGCGGCCGTTGGACGCTGAGGCATTCGCCGGCGCCTTCATCTCAGCTGCGCCCACGCCTGCCGGGGAAAGGCTTGCGATCTGCCGATGAACCGCTCCCAGAGTCCACAAATCGCCTTTGTTCCTTACCGAACGGAAGCTTGCCCCGGATCATATCCGCCAATTCGATCCCTCAGCAAGTGAATTCTTGTGTCCCGCAAGTCGACGATCTCTGCTCCCCGCCGGCAAGGTTCCTGCTCCCCGCCCCGCTCGCCCATGCCTATATGTCCTTCCGTCTGAAACCGACCCCCAGACCGACCTGAAACAGCCCTGCACGATCACTCTGTCCCAACAATCCACGGCTCATGTTCCACGATCCGCGGCCGCCCACCTTCGACCGTTCACCGTGCTACATCAATCTCAACGCGTCCACGTCGACGATCAGGTTCCGCCGCGGCACATCGTTCTCTGCCGCATGCGCCAGCAAACCGCGCAGCGCCCCGTTCAGCGCCTTGCGCGTCGCGCTTTTCAGGATCATGTGGAACCGATACACGCCTTTGATCCTCGCGATCGGCGCTGTGCACGGTCCGAGCACGCGCACGCCCTCGATTGCCGCTTTCTGCAGATACTTGCCAAGCAGCGCCGACCAGGCTGCCGCCTCTTCCAGCTTTTGCGATTGCACCAGCACATTGGCCAGGGCGCCGAAAGGAGGATAGTGCATCCAGCGTCTGTACTTCAGCTCTCGCTCGGCGAACGCTTTGTAGTCGTGTTTCATCGCCGCCAGAATCGCATAGTGATCGGGATAGTACGTCTGCACCACCACGCGTCCCGGCAAATCACCTCGCCCCGCACGCCCGCTCACTTGTGTCATCAGTTGAAACACACGCTCCGCCGCGCGAAAGTCCGGCATCGAGAGCGCGTGGTCGCAGCCCACCACGCCCACCAGTGTGACGCTGTGAATGTCGTGGCCCTTGGCGATCATCTGCGTTCCCACCAGCAGATTGATCTCGCCCGAGTGCAGCCGCGCCAGCAGATGCTCCAGATCGTAGCGCCCGCGCACCGTGTCGCGATCCATGCGCCCGATGCGCGCGAAAGGAAAAATATCCGTCAGTTTCTCCTCGCCCTGTTGCGAGCCCGCGCCCAGGTAATACAAATGCTCGCTGTCGCACTTCGGGCATTTCGCCGGAACAGTGCGCCTGTATCCGCAGTAGTGGCACTCCAGCCGCTGCCCCGCGCGCGCTTCGGCACTGTCATCGAGTTGCCCCTTGTGATGCGTCAGCGCAATTGCGCAATTCTGGCACTCGAGTTTTTCGCCGCACGAGCGGCACATCACAGCAAACGAGTAGCCGCGCCGATTCAGCAGGATCAGCGCCTGCTCGCCGCGCTCGAGCGCAGCCTTCGTTTGCTCCACCAGCGACCGCGAAAACAGTTGATCTTTGCTCGTCTCCTTGAACTCGCTCCGCATGTCCACGAGTTCGACCTCGGGCAACGGCCGGTTCATCACGCGATCGTTCAGCTCAATGCGCGTGTACTTTCCGCGCTCCGCATTTTGCCAGCTTTCAAGCGACGGCGTGGCCGAGCCCATCACCACCACCGCACCGGCAAGCTTGGCCCGCATCACGGCCACATCGCGCGCGTTGTAGCGCGGCGTCTCTTCCTGTTTGTAGCTCTGGTCGTGCTCCTCGTCGACGAGAATCAATCCCAGATTCGGCGCCGGCGCAAAGATCGCCGAGCGCGTTCCCACCACAATCTGCGCGTCTCCGCGGCGAATCCGCCGCCACTGCTCGCTGCGCTCCTCAGGTGTGAGCGCCGAGTGCAGCAGCGCCACCTTCTGTCCAAAAGCCTGGTCCAGCAACCCGGCCGTCTGCGGCGTCAGTCCGATCTCAGGAACGAGCAGGATCGAACTCAGTCCCTGATCGAGCGCCTTCTGCATCGCGGCCATATAGACCGCGGTCTTTCCCGATCCCGTTACGCCGTAGAGCAGAAACGGATGGAACGCACCCAGGGCCCTGGTCAGGGTGTCGAGCGCATCGATTTGCGCCATGTTCAGGTAGATTGGATCCGACGAGGGAGTGATCCCACCCAGCCGAAATGCCTCCGGCCGCTCTTCGATACGCACCAGTCCGCGCCGTACCAGGGTTTGCAAAGTCGACGAAGGCAGCTCGCGCCGCCGCAACTCCGCCAGCGGCAATTCGCCGCCGCCCGCTGCCAGCTCCGCCAGGATGGCTTGCTGCTTCTCGGTCAACGCCGGCAACCGCGTGTCGGCCACCAGCACCGCGAAACGTTCCATCCGTCGCGCATCGCGTTCAGCGGCTGCGGTCTCACGCGTAATCCATTTCCGGCGCACCATCGCGGCCAGCAACGGCAACGAAGCCGCCGTAGCCGTTCGCAGCGTCGACACCTTCACCGGCTCCCCCTTGGCCAGCCGCTCAAGCACGCGCCGCTCCATATCCTGGTCTTCACCAGAAAGCTTGCCTCTGCGTCGCGGGTGCCCCACCCTCGCGACATTTTTGTTTCTATTGCTAGGGTCGGAAACGCCCGAACCCCCGTCTCCATCCATCGCTGCCGCCAGCACGTCGCGCCCCAGATCCGTGATCTGGTAGTAGACGGTGCGCCGCACTTCCGCAGAGAGCGGGAGCATGGCGCGCAACACTTCGCCGAGCGGCGCCAGGTAGTATTGGGCGGTCCACTCCGCCAATTCCAGCAGGTGATCGCTCAGCAGCGGCTCGTCGTCGAGCACGGCGTCGAGATACTTCACCTCGACGTCGACTGGAGGTTTCGCATCGATCGCTGTCACAACGCCAATCAGCTTCTCATTGCGGAAAGGCGCAATCACTCTGGCGCCCCGCTGCGGTTCCTGCCCCAGCTTTACGCCGTAGGTAAACGTCTGATCGAGCGGAACAGGCAACGCGACTTCGCAGTAGGCAGGCATGGGAGGCAAGTTCAGTGTAGGGGATGCGGCGAGTTTTGGGGCGAGGCTACCGGATCCACGGGATTGTCATTTTCTGGCAGTTAGATGAAGGGATAGCGGACTTAACGCGGGTACCTGGTTTAGACTGCAAAAATCGAGGAGATGACCGAGGTGAGGAATGGATAAGCAGATAGACCTGCTCGAATTCGAGTCGGAGTCAGCGTCGGAGGATGAGGAACCCACGATATCGTACGATATCGCCACCTATCCGTCGGATTTTACCCTGGCCGGAATCGCAGAGATGTTTAGGGACGAGGACATCGTCATCCCCGACTTTCAACGGGAATTCGTCTGGAGCATTAGGCAGTCATCCCTTCTGATTGACTCGTTCCTTTGCGGCTTACCTGTCCCGTCCGTATTCTTCTACATCGACGAAGAAAACAGAAATCTGGTGATTGACGGGCAACAGCGAATCATGAGCGTTGTGTTCTACTTTGAGGGTTTTTTCGGCCGCGAAAGCACACATGGAAAGAGACAAGTCTTTAGGCTCAAAGGTCTCGCTGAAAACAGTCCATTTCATAACAAGAAATTCTCCGAGCTAACTGCTGCCGATCAGCGCAAGCTAAAGCAGTCCGTCCTGCGCGCTGTGAACATTAAGCAACTGAGTCCAGTTGGCGAGAGCACAAGTGCGTATCATATCTTCGAACGATTGAACACCGGGGGCACGCCGCTCACGCCCCAGGAGATTCGGAATTGTGTTTTCATGGGCGAGCTCAGCAATCGACTCAAGGCTGCTAACCGGGATTCGAATTGGCGCCAAATCCTCGGCAGAAAGGTCTTCGATAGGCATCAGCGCGATGTTGAAATACTTCTCCGGGTGTTTGCACTTATTGGTCAAGCGGACAAGTATGAAAAGCCAATGAAGGAATTCCTAAATCGCGCCATGAAGGCCCATCAGCACGCCACATCCCCCAAGGTCAAACACTTCTTCAATTTGTTCCCAAAGGTTGCCAAACTGATTGTCGAAGAACTCGGCGAAAAACCATTTCACATTCGTGGGCCGTTGAACGCGTCGGCACTTGAGTCTGTAATGTGTGTGCTCTTCGAAGAATTCCAACACATCAAGCCATCCAAACTACAAGTGAACTATCACAAGCTGCTTGAAGACGACAAGTTTGCGGATTACACCCAAATTGGCACCACTGACGCAAAGACCGTCCAGGATCGACTGAAATTAGTTCGACGCCACCTGACAAGATGACGAATGCCATACACCACCCAGTTCGCGCACGCCGACGCCGTAATGGCCCACCTTGCTGGGCTTCTTCCGACCCTCGCGGACCCTCTGCTGGAGCAGAAATATGTGGGATTCGCATCTGTAGCCGCCGCAACCGTTTTTGAACTCGCGGTGAAGGATATCTTCATTGAGTTTGCAAGGAAGAAGCACAAAGTGTTTGAGGAATTCGTAAAAGGTTCGTTCGGACGCATTAACGGAAGAATCCAAGCGGACACGATCAAAGGGGAATACGTGCCTAGGTTCGGGGCGAAATACGCATTGAGGTACTGCAAGCGTCTTAAGAAAACGCGAAATGAGTACCTGATACTGAATAGGCGAGACTTCTTGAACGCATACCAGAACATCCTCGCTTGGCGAAACAACTTTGTTCACGCCGGCCAGCTCCCTACGACTGCGACCTTTACAGAGGTTTTCCAGGCATACGAAGATGGGAAGAACTTGCTGCATTGCCTCTCCGCATCGATGAATCGTTAACCGCGGCCCGGCTCACCGTGGACGCGGACGCTTCTTATCCTCTTGCGGGCGCCTTGAGTCCCAGTTCCTTCATCGCGATCTGCAAGTCGGCCCAGGCTTCCTTCTTCTGCCGCGGATCGCGCAGCAGAAAAGCCGGATGATAGGTGACGATCAAGCTCATGCCACGAAAAGCGTGCACGCGCCCACGCAACCCAGCCAGCGGTTGCCTTTGGCCGAGTAAATAGGTCGCCGCCGTCGCGCCCAGCGCCACAAGTACCTGCGGCCTTACCGCGTCTATCTGGCGAAAGAGAAATGGCGAGCAAGTGTTGGCCTCATCTGGTTCCGGCGTCCGATTGCCCGGCGGCCGGCACTTGACCACGTTAGCGATATAGCACTCCTCGCGCTTGAGGCCCATCGCCGCGATCATGTTGTTCAGCAATTGTCCCGCGCGGCCCACGAACGGCAGCCCCTGCGCGTCTTCATCTGCGCCAGGGCCTTCGCCAACAAACATCAACCGTGCAGCGGGGTTGCCTACGCCAAAGACGATCGTGTGCCGGCCGGTATGCAACGCGCAACGCTTGCAGTCGCCGAGGTCCTCGCGAATCACTTCGAGCGCGGCAGCGCGCTCCTCCACGGGAACTGATGCGCCGACTTTGGGCGGCGCAGAAACAACCTTGCGAGTCTTAATCGTAGGGTCCTCTTGGATCAGGTTTTCCTGCTGTAACGCTGGTTCACTCGCAGATTGTGCAGCATCCGCAACCGCAGCCTGCAAGAGTCCCTCTCGTTCCGCCAGCTCTTCAGCCACGCTTCTGCCCAGCCTGCGATCATCGACTGCGGTGATCGGTTCCACATCTCTGCGGTAGAAGTCGGTGAGCCCGAGGTCGCGATAGAACTTGAGCCGCTCCGCCAGAGCGGCAAGTGTGCCGGAATCGAGCGCGCGAGGCAAGCAAATCACTCCACAATGAGCTGGCGTCGCCCCGCGCCCACGGGAATGCTCTCGTCCAGCACGCGGTCTTGAATCGCCTGCCTGCTGTCCTCTTCCTTGCGTTGCCCTTCATCGAGCTCCACGACCACCGGCCGCGGGCGTCGGAAGCTGAGAATCTCGTCAAGGATGCGGTCGGCCAGCTGGCGCTTGGGCATTTGAAGCAGCTCAACGGCCGTGTCCCGCGTCAGGAATGTCGCTGCATTGGTATCCGCGTCAATCCCAACGCCTTCGCCGGCAACGTCGTTTACTACAATCGCGTCGGCGCCCTTCGCCATCAGCTTCGCCCGCCCGTTCTCCATGCGATTCTCAGTCTCTGCGGCAAACCCCACGATCAGTTGCCCCGGCCTGCGGCGGCGCACGACTTCCGCAAGAATGTCTTCCGTCGGCGCGAGCTCGAGCATCATCGGGCCTGTGCGCTTGAGCTTTTGCGCGGAAACCGCAACCGGTCGATAATCGGCCACGGCGGCGGCTTTAATCACCAGCGTCGCTTCAGCCATTCGGGCAAGCACAGAGTTCCGCATCTCGTCCGCGGTAATTACCTTCACCACTTCGCAATGAGCGGGCGGCTGCAGGCTCGAAGGTCCACTGATAAGAATCACTTTTGCGCCGCGGCTGCGCGCGGCCTCGGCCAGCGCATAACCCATCTTCCCGCTGGAGCGATTCCCTATGTAGCGCACCGGATCGAGCGCCTCGCGCGTGCCTCCCGCTGTCACCAGCACCACTTCGCCGGCCAGATCGTGACGTCCGCCAAGCGCGGAGAAAACCGCCGATGCAATCGTCTCCGGCTCCGCCATGCGGCCCTGGCCCACCATGCCGCAGGCCAGTTCGCCTGTTCCCGGCTCGATGATGCCTACGCCCCGCTGGCGCAGCGTTTCAATGTTCGCCTGTGTGGCCGGATGGTTCCACATATTCACGTTCATCGCCGGCGCTACTACAACCGGCGCAGTTGTGGCGAGATAAAGTGTCGAGAGAAAATCGTCGGCAATGCCGTGAGCAAACTTCGCTAGAATATTCGCCGTGGCGGGAGCGACAACCAACGCGTCGGCCCACTGGGCCTCCGCGATGTGGTCAATCCCGTTCTGCTCGGGAGCGGCCGCGCCCGGATCCCAATCCTCCCACAGGTTGGTAATCACCTTATGGCCGGTGAGCGCGGAAAAGGTGAGCGGCTGGACAAACTTCTGCGCCGAAGCGGTCATCACAACGTGCACCTCGACGGCCTGGCGCTGCAATGCGCGCACAAGTTCGGCTGCCTTATACGCAGCAATCCCGCCGGAGACGCCTACGATCGCTCTCATGTCTCGATTGTAGTTCAGGAACGGTGACCGGCCTTCAACTCAGCAGGATCGGAATTGCCGGACCTTCAACCAGCGGCTTGGTCACTTCGACCTCGCGCTTGACGTAAGCAATCTTGCCGGCCTCGATCTCATCTTGCGCAATCCGGCAAGCCTTACTGGATCGAGTGGCAACCAGCGCCTGGGAACCGTTCTGTATCTGGCGAGCGCGGCGTGCCGCCACCAGCACCTTGCGATAGTTTGAATCGAAACTGGTTTCAATCGTCATCGGGATCATCTCCAAAGGGAAGTTGTTGCTGGCCAGAGTCGCCATCGATGCCGAAGGCCTCCAGCACAGGTTTAAGCCGCTCCTGCGAGTTCGATTGCAGGCAGGCCGCGGCGACCTCCAAAACCCGGCGCGAGCGATAAGCGATCACTTCGCCATTGCGATAAAAACGCTCCGACAACACAATGGCTTCCAGTTGCGCTACCGCCCGATCCAGAACGTCATTGACCAGAATATAGCCGTATTGGCGATAATTCTCAATCTCGCCCCGAGCCTCACCGAGCCGGCGAAAGACCTCCTCCTCGTCTACAACGCCTTCGGCGCGGCTGCGATTGCGCAAGCGGGTGCGCAGAACCTTGGGGTTCGGCGGCAAAACGAAGATGCCTACGGCCTCAGGCATTTTGGCCCTCACTTGCGCCGCGCCCTGCACGTCAATGTCCAGCATTAAGTCGTGGCCGGCTACCAGTGCATCGTCAAGCGACTGCCGCGCGGTGCCGTAGAAATGACCGAAGACTTCAGCGTGCTCCAGAAACATTCCCGCGTCGATCATGCGCTGGAATTCTTCACGAGTTGTGAAGTTGTATTCGCGCCCGTTTTCCTCGGAGCCGCGCGGGGCGCGTGTCGTCCACGAGACAGCAAAATCGACGCCGCTTACCTGTTTACGCAGCTCGCTTACGAGCGTGCTCTTGCCCGAGCCCGACGGCGCCGAGATGATAAATAAAATTCCAGCCACTTAGTTTCGATCCCTCTCTATCAGGTCTTCCTGTTCTCTGTTCTCTGTTCTCTGTTCTCTGTTCTCTGTTCTCTGTTCTCTGTTCTCTGTTCTCTGCCTTATTCCACGTTCTGTACCTGTTCGCGGGCCTTTTCGATCTCCGATTTCATCGCGAGCCCCAATTCTGTAATGCGCGTTCCCTTCCCGTTTATGCCTGCCGTCTTAGAGAGGAGCGTATTGGCTTCGCGGTTCATCTCCTGCAGCAGAAAATCGAGTTTCTTTCCCACCTCGCCGCCCATCGTGAGCAGTTCACGAAAATGCTCAATGTGCGTCGTCATGCGCGTCAGTTCCTCGCTGATGTCGCTGCGTTCAATAAGGACTGCCACTTCCTCCAGCACTCTTTGCTGGTTGAACTCTGGCCCGACAGCCGCGGTGAGCCGCTGCGTTAGCCGCTCTTGGCTGCGCTGCTCAATCTCCGGCCGAAGCTCGGCAATGCTGGCAGTCGCAGCGGCCAAACGATCGAGTGTGCCGCGCAGAATCGACTCCAGAGCTTCGCCCTCTCGCGCGCGCATGGTCTTCAATTGCTCCAGCAGCGGAACTGTCTGTTCCAGAACGCTCGCGGCCAGCGCACTCATGTCGGTGTTGTTCCGGTCTTCAGTTTGCAGCGCACCGGGCAGTCGCAATGCCGCGTTCAAATCAGGCTCGCCTTTCAAATTATGTTCTCGGCGCGCGGCGTCGAAGGCCGTGAGATAACCGGCGATTAGTTCGCGATTGTAGCCGGCTTTGACCTGCGCGGCGCGATCCACCGACAGAGTCAAATCAACGTGACCGCGAATCAGATTCTCCTTCAGCAGCCGGCGCAAGTCCACCTCCACGGCGTCAAGGCCGTTCGGTAGGCGGAATTGCAAATCGAGAAAGCGGTGATTGACGCTTTTGGCGGTCAACGTGTAACCGAACTGCTCCTCGCCGCCAAGAGACACGCGTGCCTGTACCCTCGCAAATCCCGTCATCGATGCAATCGCCATGCTTACTCCTTTGCGCCTGTGGCCAGCGCTGCCCTTTCATCAAACGGCAGATACATCTTGTTAGGATCGGGAGTTTGCGGCGCGGGCACATCCAGCGCCTCGGGCAGGTCGATGAACTGCAATTGATAGAGCTTCTGATAGGTGGGAGAGGTGTTGAGCAACTCGTCGTGGGTTCCGATTGCAGTAATACGACCGCATTCGAGAACCGCAATACGGCTTGCCCGGCGAATGGTCGATAGGCGATGCGCGATTACCACCACGGTGCGGTTCTGCATCAGGTTCGCAAGTGCGGTCTGCACCAGTGATTCACTTTCGGAGTCGAGTGCCGAGGTCGCTTCATCGAGGATGAGAATCGGCGCGTCTTTGAAGATGGCCCGCGCGATGGCCAGCCGCTGGCGCTCGCCGCCGGAGAGCCGGAAACCTTTTTCGCCGATCATCGTCTGGTAGCCCTGCGGCATGTTCAGGATGAAGTCATGGGCCAAGGCATTGCGCGCGGCCTGTTCTACCAGTGCCCGTTTGGCATCGGGCTGTCCATACGCAATGTTGTTGTGCACCGTGTCGTTAAAAAGAATCGTCTCCTGCGTCACCTGGGCCACCTGGCGTCGCAGCGAAGCCAATGTTAGATCGCGAAGATCACGGCCGTCGATAAGGATGCGGCCCGTAGCCACGTCGAAGAATCGCGGAATCAGATTCACCAGCGTGGACTTGCCTGCGCCGCTCGGACCGACGATGGCCAGCACCTCACCCGCATTCACCTCGAGGTTCACGTCGTGAAGGATCTCTTGCTCACCCTCGCCGGTCGAATACGAAAAGCCTACGTTCTCGAACCTAATCGCTTGTCGAAAGCGCGTAAACGTGGCGGCGCGGGCTCGCTCACGCACATCGTCCTCATCATCAAAGAACGAAAAAATCGAAGCTGAGGCGCCCATTGCTTGCTGAAATGCGTTGTAGAAGAAGGCAAAGCGACGCAGCGGGTCGTAGAGCTTGAACAGCAGAAAAATGAATGCGCCGAAGACGCCGATCGTCATGTAGCCGGTCATGATTGCGCTGCGGCCGATCCACAGCAACATGGCCATGGCGATCGCGCCCACTGTATCCATCAGCGGTGAACTGATGGATTGAATCCGCACGCTGCGCAGATTGGCGCGGAAAAGACGCTTGGCTGCGCTCTTGAAACGCAGAATCTCCCACAGCTCAGTATTAAACGACTTCACGATCCGATTGCCGGTCACCGTTTCATGCAGAATGTTCTGCACTTCGGCCAACTTGTCCTGGCCGGTACGCGTCCGCGTGCGCACTTCCCCGCCTATCTTGCGCGCTGAGGTGATCACAACAGGAATAAACAGAACCAGGGCCCAACTCAGGTATCCGCCCATGCTGACAATGAGCACGATCGCAACCGCAAATGTGAAAAACTGCTGCAGGAAATCGCCCAGTACTGAACTCAGCGCAGTCTGCACGCGGTCTACATCGTTAATGAGCGTGGAAAGGATTGTGCCGGTAGGGTGCTTGTGGAAGAAGCTCGAAGAGCGGCGCAGCGTGGTCTCGTAAAGATGATTGCGCAGATCGGTGATCGTCCCGAACCCTGCGTAATTGACCAGATAGTTTCCAAGATAGTCGCAAAGGCCTTTGAGGACGGTTGCGATCACCAGCGCAAAGGCCACCACGACCCACGCGTTGTGCATGTGCAAGAAGTGCGGGATCAGCCTCCTCAAGTCAAAATGCCACGGTGTTTTCGGAAGGCCAAGCATGATCGGGCCTTCGGGCGCACTCGGCGTCAGCACGCGATCGAAGATGGGCTGAAGCAGCAGAATGCGAAAGGCATCCAAGCCGCCCACAAGCGCCGACAGAATCACTCCCGGCAGCCACTCCAGCGTGTACGGCAGCCCATAGCGCAGCAAGCGCAGAAAATTTCTCATGCGCCTCGGCCTGCCGAGCGCCCCAGCCGCCCGATTCCCTGCTGAAATTGGGTGCGGAAGTCCATCCCCGTATTGTAGCCGCGCGGGAAGCGAAGCGCCCATGGCCCGAATGACCACGGTCATCCTGCTCGTACCCAAGCCGTTTCGCAATTCGCGAACGGAACCGAATCAAAACCTCTTCAAGCTCACGATGGCCTTCAGGATGGCCTCGGGTTGCGGCAGAATCGCATCCTCGAGCTTCGGCTGGTAGGCGACAAACGTGTCCATCGCGCCGATGCGCCGTACGGGTGCGTCGAGATCGTGGAAGAGCTCGTCGGCGATGCGGGAGGCAATCTCCGCGCCATAACCCCAGCTCAAAGTGTCTTCGTGAGCAACAATGACGCGGTTGGTTTTACGCACACTCTCGGCGATGGCCTCCCAATCGTAAGGATTCAACGTGCGCAGGTCGAGGATCTCCGTCTCAATTCCATGCTCGCGCTGTGCTTGCTGCGCGGCTTGCAGGGCCCGCGGCACCAGCGCCCCATAGGTGACCAGCGTGAGGTCGGTGCCAGGACGAACGATCTTTGCCTTCCCGAATGGAATCGCGAAATCCGGCCCCGGATACGGCGCCCGGCCGTAAGTCTCGCGATAGAGCCGCTTGTGCTCGAAGAACAGCACCGGATCGTCGCAACGAATCGCCGTGCGCAACAGGCCGTTTGCGTCCAGCGCATTGGAGGGGAACACCACACGCAGCCCTGGAGTGTGGGTGAACAGGCTTTCGCCGCATTGAGAGTGGTAGATCGCCCCCCCGGTTAGATATCCGCCGATGGGAACCCGGATGACGACAGGCACGGCCCAGGTGCCATTCGACCGCCAGCGCATCACAGATAACTCATTGCGAATCTGATGCATTGCCGGCCAAATATAATCAAAGAATTGAATTTCTACGACCGGCTTCATCCCCCGCAGAGCATAGCCGATCGCCCGGCCAACAATATTCGCCTCCGCGAGTGGAGAATTGAAGACTCGATCTGAGCCGAACTCGGTTTGCAAGCCCGCGGTTAGCTTGAAAACTCCGCCCTTGCCCTTCACTTCGGCAAGCGCCTCGACACGGCTGGCATCGGCCACATCTTCTCCATAGACGACGATGCGGGGATCGCGCCGCATCTCGTCGCGCAAGCAAATATTGATTAGCTCCGCCATGGTGCGGGAGCCCACATTCTTCTGTCCGCCCTCGGTCGCAGCCTCGTTCGCCTTTCCGGCACTGTCCGTCCGCTCGGTGGCGAAGGATGTGCTTGTCGGATCCAGATCCTCCGAGTAAACGTGTGTGGCTATCTCTCCCACCACCGGCAAGGGCGCTTCCAGCGCGCGCTCCGCGGCCTCGGCCGCTTCCCGTTCCAAGCTCCCTTCCAGCTCGTCTATTTCCGCGACCGTCAGAATTCCCTCACCAATCAATCTGGCGCGGAAACGCGCAATCGGATCACGCAGCAGGTCGGCCTCTCGTTCGGCGGCCGAACGGTAGTTCTTGTCGTCGTCTGAGAGCGAATGGGAATACAGGCGCACGACATGGCCGTGAATGAATGCCGGTCCGTTTCCGGCGCGGCAGTGAGCGGCCGCTTCCTGAAAGGCACGCATGGAAACCACTGGATCGTTCCCGTCAATTTCGGCAAAGTGGAAGTTGGGGAAGTTGGCCACCAACCGCGAAATATTTCCACCCGGCGTGTTCACTTCGACGGGAACGCTGATGGCGTAGCCGTTGTCCTCCACGCAGAAAATCACAGGCAGTTTCTGGTTCGACGCGGTGTTGATCGCCTCCCAGAATTCGCCCTGGGAAGTTGAACCCTCCCCAACGCAGGTCAGAACAACCTCATCGCCGTGGAAGTCAACATCGTGAAAGGCGCGATAGTCGCCCTCGGCTTTTGCGGCCATCTCGGGGTGTTTACTGAATGCGCGGCCCGCCTCGGCACAGCCCACGGCCTGCAGCAACTGAGTTGCCGTCGAAGACGACGTGCTGACGATATGCAGTGCACGGCTGCTCCAGTGCCTTGGCATTTGCCTGCCGCCGCTCGCCGGATCGGAAGCGGCTCCCACGGCCTGCAGCATCATGTCGTAGGGCGTCACGCCCAGGGCCAGCGCCAGTGCGCCATCTCGATAGTAGGGAAAGAACCAGTCGTAGCCAGAACGCAAGCCCAGTGCAGCTCCCACCTGCAGCGCTTCGTGGCCTGCCGAGGAAATCTGGAAGAAGATCTTCTGTTGGCGCTTGAGGAGGATCTCGCGGTCATCTACAGCGCGGGAGAGAAACATCAACCGGTAGATCTCAATCATTTGCTTCGCGGTCAGCTCGTCCCGGGCCGGATATGTTCCGGACGCACGAGCGCTGGAAATTGCCACTTCCATTCCGGTCGACCCCCATTACAGAAAACCAGTACGAATGTTACCGCCGTCAAGCTAGCCCAATCGTCGCGGTCAAGAAATCGCGATGACCAAGCCCAGAGCCAGTCCGGGCGCTGTCGTTCCGGTATCGCCGGAAGATCTTTCTTCCGGATACAAGCTAACCTGATTGTAGCAATTTGCCAAGTGCCGATGTTTTGCCAGGTATCGCCCTTCCTAACCGTCACCGCCGGCCGCGATTGCCGGCTAATGGGCTGGCAAAGCAACGGGCATCTCCATGGCCGGTATCGGCTGTCCCGTTCCGTCGGCCATCTTCTCCTTAACGCTGCGCGCCAGCTTTTCAATTTGGGCGATCTTGTGAATTTGATCTTCGGTCAATCCTGAGGAGTTGTTTGCCGCAACCTCTTCATTCAACTCTCTTGCCAGCCTAAGCAACTTATTCGTATCGGAAACCATCTCCTTCTGCCGCTCGATATTGAGCGCGATCTGGCGCCGCTCCAAGGTGAGATCGTAGTCGCCCGATGAAGTCGGGTCGGTTGGCATTAGAGCAGGACGATTGATCATCGACCCCGACTGGGAACGCACCGTCGAATCGGAGGAGATCACCAACACCATCGCGAGGCCGAAACCCCAACACGTAACGTTGATCCACCTTCCCAACCGACGACTCTTCACAGCGCATCCCTCTTCTCACTCATTTACCACCCTCCCCCGGACCATTGCATAGGAAGCTCAGTTTTTAGCATTTGCATTTCTCACTTTGTGTGCCAGCTTCTCAATCTCTCCCGCCTTGCGAACCACGGTCACCGAGAGTGTGCTCGCAGACGATTGATCGACGGCAGCCTTCAGGTCTGTCGCCAATTTCAGCAACTCCGCGCACTGCTTGGCGACCTCAGACGGATTGGCCTCCGAGACCGTCGTCCCGGCTTGCTGCGGAACAGATCGTGCGGCGGGCTCCGGCGCCGCTTGGGTGGCTGGCGCTGAGGCCTTGGCCCCCGGAGGATTGATTGCTGGTAATGGAAACGATTCCTGCGCGTGGGTCCGAATCAACCCTGCGCCTACTACGACGCACAAGCCAGCAACACATCCGAGAGAACAGAGCCATCGCACCAGGCGTCTTGCCTGGAGCTTCCCGCTGTCTGGATCGCTGCTGATTGCTTTCATGCGCACACTGTCCGCGAGGAAGAGTTCTCGGACGAGCATGGCCATCGTTCCGGCCATTCCTGCGCACAGTTTAGTCTAGAAAGTGGAGATTTGGCATGTCTGTTTTTTCGGCTACGGCTCAATTGATTCTCATGCTGCGTTGGGGCTGGTTTCAGCAGGGCCGGTTTCTTGGCCGCGTCCTGGACGAATGGATCAATGACAGCCAGGAGTTCATCCACACCAAGCTCCCACGCCTGGTCGTTATCGCGCTTATCGCCTTTGTGCTCAGCCGCTTGCTGGGGCTCGCCACCTCTCGCATGGTCCGTGTTGCCGAAATGAGGGGCGCAGGCCTCGGGCGCCGGACTCAGGTCAGAACGATGGCTGGAGTCATCCGTGCCACCGGCCTGGCGATGATCGCAGTGATTGCGTTGTTGCAGGCGCTTGACTCGATGGGCTTCAATCTTGGCCCGCTTCTGGCTTCAGCCGGAGTCGCGGGCATCGCCATCGGCCTGGCCGCGCAAAACATTGTGAAGGACATGTTCAACGGCATGCTCTTTCTGCTTGAGGATCAATTCAACGTGGGCGACGTAGTCAAGCTGGCTGGACTTACCGGGACGGTTGAATCCATGACCTTGCGCAAGACCACGGTGCGCGATGCCGATGGAACTCTCTACGTCATTCCCAACTCGCAGATCACCACCGTGGCCAACCTGAGTGTTGATTTCTCCGTGGCCACCGTCAATGTGAGCGTCGACTTCTCCGCGAACCCTGACGAAGTGACGAAACTGCTGAAGCAGATCGCTATGGAGGTTCGGAACAGCGACGAATTCAAGAACGTCTTTCTCCAGGATCCGCAGGTTCTGGGCGTGGACGCGGTCAAGGGCTCCCAGGTGATCTTCCCGGTTGTGTTCAAGACGATTGCAAACCAGCAATACGGTCCCATGCGCGAATTCCAGCGGCGCGTTCGGCTCGCTCTCGAAGAAAAGCACATGCTCCCCGGCGACCCCTACCGGGTATTCCGTCCGACAGGCGAATCGGCTGCGGCCGGCCCAGAGCCCGAAACAAAGGATGAGACTCCTCCGCCGGACCCCACTTCGATCAAACAACCAGAGGCGAATTTATTCGGCAGCGAATAAACCTTGCCGATCTTTGCATAAAATCTCCCGCTTTGCCTTATTCTTGCTAAGTCATCGCCCCAAGAATCTCCTGAACGGATAGCACTGCAATGAAGAAGAGGCAGATCGTCGCACAATTGCTGGTCGGGTTGGGATCTCTCAACGTCCTGATCGGCGCCGGCCTCCACTTGATGGGCGGTTACCCCCGCGTGTCCGCGGCTCTCGCAGCCTCAAACCTGACAGGCATTCTAGCAAACGCCTTGCGCGCGGTGTTCCTGATGATCGGATTCGCTTGGATCACGATCGCGATCGTCACTCTGATCGCCGCCTTCACTCAAACTCGGATTCGCAAACCCCTCGTGCTCTTTTGCGGCCTTTCGCTGCTGGCTGAGATACCTGTCTGGGTGGGACTCATGGGCTGGTTCATCGGCAACGAAATGTTTCTCGTATCGGGAATCCTCATCACCTTCGGCGGGCTCCTGCTTCCACCTTCGGCGAGTTCATAGTCCTTGGCTGCCAACTTCTCGCCTTGCCGATCCGTTAGCACTCCGATTCAGACCGCGACTGGGCCTACTCAGTCCCAGACATCGCTTGCTGCAGTAGCTCTGGATCGCTGACCGGCGGCAGGCACGTTCGTCCGCGGCAAACCAGTGCCCAAGCGTTCGCCCCGGGGGGCGCCGGCACCTGCAACAAAGTCTCTTCCAGCGCCTCGGGGAGTTCTCCGGGAACCAGTCTGGACGGATCAATTCGCATGGCCGTCTTATTAACCGCGAAGCCTGCGACCGCCGTGGCCTCCAGGCGATCCGCTTCGGAACCTGAACCCACAACGACAACCTGCACTGGATCAAGCAGCATGCGCTCGGCAGCGAGCGCATAGCTGCCCGCGTACAGACCGAAGTGCTCCACAATCCCAGCGAAGTTAGCCAGTGTTCCTTCGGCGATTTTGCGATAGTCCTGGCGTCCGCTCAGAGCCTCAAGACGTAACAATGCTGCGGCGGCCGTTGGGTTGCCCGCTGGCGTGGGGGCATCCTGCAATGGCTTGCGGCGAGCGGTCAATGCTCCCAGGGGAATGCCTGCAGGCTCATCGTTGAGCGGCGCCGAAGTATCGAAGAATCCGCCAGCAGAAGCGTCGTGAAATTGTTCGATCATGGCTTCGGCCAGCTTCACCGCTGCACGGTAGAACTTCATATCGCCGCTCGCCAGCCAGCCGTCGATGCATGCATTCACCGTGAAGGCGTAATCATCGAGTGTGCCTGGCGCTTTCTCCCGCGGCGACATTCCGTCCGGGTAGGCGATCACATGCCTCAGTGTTGTAACCCCGCCCCAGGCCTCGTCGAGCAGCCGGTTGAGCGTGAGTAGTGCAAACTCCCGCGCCTTTTCGTCGCGCAGCACGCGAGCCGCCTCCAGATAGGCTGTCACGCCCATCGCATTCCAGCTGGTGTAGAGCGTGCGGTCGATATACGGCGCAGTCCGCTGTGCGCGCGCGGCCAGCAATTTTGCGCGGGCCGAGTCGCGCAGCTCTCGCAACGAGCCTTCGCGAACGCCAGTCTGCGCTGCCATCTCAGCTAACGTTTGGTTCACGTGCAGCACGTTCTTAGCCGGGTTGTGGTGCATGTCGCCAAGCTCGCCAATGTCCCAGTATTTCGCGGCAAATTCGAGTTCCTCGGCGTTCAGAGCCGCTCGCGCCTCATCCAGGGTCCAGGTAAAGTAGTCCCCGTCATCGTCCAGGCCCACATCGGCATCCTGCGATCCATAAAAGCCGCCGCGCTCGCGGTCGGTCAACGTCGCGTCGAGCCACGCGACGATCTCCTTTGCGATCAGAAGAAAATCTTCGCGCACGAAGCTCTGATAGCCATGCACGTAATTCCGTAGCAGCTCGGCGTTGTCGTAGATCATCTTTTCAAAATGCGGAACCACCCAGCGTTCGTCCACGCTGTACCGGTGGAAGCCTCCGGCAAGCTGATCGTAGACGCCGCCCCGGGCCATCTTTTCGAGCGTCGCCGTGAAAGCCTCTCGCGCTCGATTGTTGCCGCGATTCACGGCCACTTCAAGGAGCAGATCGAGCGCCGCTGGATGCGGAAACTTAGGCTGCGAGCCAAAGCCGCCGTGGCGCGGATCGAATTGAGCGACAATCGCGTCGGCGATCTTGTCGACAAGCGCAAGGCTCGTCGCGCCACCACGGCCAGAGAAGCTTTCATTGTGCTCGATAGCGGCCATCACGCTGCCTGCCGTTTCCAGCGCTTCATCGCGGCGTTCGCGCCACACCTGCGCCATCGCGAGCAACACGCGTCCCATCCCCGGCCGACCATAGCGGTCGTCGCGTGGAATATAGGTGCCGCCAAAATAGGGGCGCCCATCCGGTGTGAGAAATGCTGTCAACGGCCAACCACCTTGTCCGCTGATTGCTGAAACCGCTGCCTGATAGCGCGCGTCCACATCGGGCCGCTCATCGCGATCCACCTTCACAGCCACAAAAAGGTCGTTGATGAGCGTGGCGATCTCCGAATCTTCGTACGACTCGCGGTCCATCACATGGCACCAATGGCACCACACCGCGCCAATATCGAGCAGGATGGGCTTGTCTTCAGCCTGTGCCCGTGCAAAGGCCTCTTCGCCCCACGCGTGCCAGCGCACAGGCTGATGCCGCGCCGACCGCAGATAAGATGACGCTGCATTTTCGAGTTGATTGCCGGTTTTTTCTGAAGCGCCTTCACTCATGGACTGAGCATACAGGTCTCAAGCGCCGCGCATCTACAAAGCGAATCGCCGCATGGTTCCAACGGCGGTTGGTATCATATTGACAGGGAATCTGATGGCCATAGAGGAAGCACAGCCGGCGCAAAACAGCGCGGCAAACGAAAGATCCCTCATCATCGGCGTACTCGCGCTGCAAGGCGACTACGAGGCCCACGCACGGTCGTTCAAAGGCAGCGGAGCGCGAACGGTGCTAGTGCGCAAACCGGAGGAGTTGGAGTCGCTCGACGGCCTCGTGATCCCCGGCGGCGAGTCAACGACCATGCTCAAGTTCCTTGAGAAGGACGGATTCTTTGAAGCGCTCCGCACATTTGCCTCGGCGAAGCCTGTTTTTGCCACATGCGCCGGCTGTATCCTGCTGGCCCGTGAAGTGCTGCACCCCAAACAGCGCAGTCTTGGGCTCCTCGATGCCACCGTCGAGCGAAACGCCTACGGTCGTCAGATCGACTCGACCATTCTCACGCTTCCGACGAAAATTCCGGGGGGCCTGCTGGAAATGGTCTTCATTCGATCGCCGCGCATCACCCGAGTAGGCGACGATGTTGAAGTCCTCGCTCGCCGTGACGAATTCCCTGTTCTCGTGCGGCAAGGTCATCTTCTTGCCTGTACTTTCCATCCGGAGATGACAACCGACACGCGCGTGCAGCATTTCTTTCTCGACATCGTCCGGGCCCACAAGGCTCGGTGACGGATCAAATCAAGGCGGCTGCTGGAAGTTTTTGCTTGACCCCTGGCAGTTCGTCCCACGGATCATGCCGTAACCGCGACTTCCACTCTGCAAAGTCTGTGACGTGAAATGCCGGCGCCTTGGAGGGGTTCAGTTCGCTCCATTTGAGCGGCATGGCCACCGGCGCGCCGCTTCGTGCGCGCGGCGAGTATGGAGCTACCGACGTTGCCTCACGATCGTTGCGCAGATAATCGAGATAGATGCGATTCTTGCGCGTTGCCTTCGTCATCTTCGTCACGTACAGCTCGGGATTTTCTCTCTCCATATCAAGCGCGAGATGATGAGCAAATTCCTTGATCGCCGGCCACTCGTGATTCGGTTGAATGGGAACTACGACATGAAGTCCTTTTCCGCCGGTGCTCTTCAGGAAGCTCACGAGCCCCATTTTCGCGAGTCTTCGTTTGCATTCGCGTGCCGCTTCTGCCAGAGTCTTCCATGGGATCGCAACGTCAGGATCGAGATCGAAGACGACGCGATCCGGTTTCTCGAGCGATTCATTACGCGAACCCCACGAGTGGATTTCGAGGACGCCCATCTGTGCCAAACCGACCAGGCCATCGTGAGAATCTACAGTGATATAGTCTTCCGATTGATTGCTTTTCCTGCTGCGAACTGAAACCGTTTTGATTCCCGGAGGCAAGCCGGACCCAACGTGCTTTTGAAAGAAGCATGGCTTGCTGCTGCCATCCGGGCAGCGAACGATGCTCAGCGGTCGGTCAGCAATGTGCGGAAGGAGATTCTCGGCCACCGCTTCGTAGTATTCGGCGAGTTGCCCCTTCGTCATGCCGCTCTCTGCATCCAGCACCTTGTCAGGATGCGTGATCGCCAGGTTCGTCATTGCGATTGTGCCCTTTCTTCTGAGGCCACGGTGCGGCATTGAGTTTTCAATTCCGATCAAAGTCCCGCGCTTTTCTCTGCTAGCTGTTACAGCCGGCTCTCTCACCACCTCGTTCGCCGGTTTGTCCTCTCGCAATCCTTTGAATGAGGCTTGTCGCACCAGGTTGTCGCGCGTCCAGGTTGAGAACTCAATTTGCGCAACGAGTTCTGGCTTAACCCAATACGCGCCTCGCCGCATCTCGCGCGGAACGTCGCAAAACTGAGATTTCTTTCTCGCCAGCCGTTCGAGTCTAGCGCGCAACAGTTTGTGCGTGGTCTGCGTGAATCCTGTTCCCGTCCGCCCGGCGTAGCGCAGGCGTTTGCCTTCATAATATCCAAGCAGCAGCGCACCAACTCCGTCCGTTTCCTTTGACGGCAATGTAAATCCGCCGATCACAAACTCCTGCTCAAGACGGCACTTCGCTTTGAGCCACGCGCCGCTTCGCCCCGAAGTGTACTTTGCGGTGGCCAGTTTTGAAACAATTCCTTCCGCTCCCAACGCACACGCTTTTTTGAAGACTTCATTTCCGTCAGCCTTCAAGTCCTCGCTAAGCCGGATCGGCGAGTCCTCATGCGCATCGCCCAGCAAAGCGCTCAGAATCTGTTTTCGCTCCGAGAGCTGCAAGCCGCGCAGGTTATGGCCATCCAGATGGAGAAGATCGAATACGAAGTAAGTGATGAATCGCTGCCGCTCTTCCTGAAAAGCCGCCTGCAAATCGGCGAAGTTACTCACCCCATGCTCATCGAGCGCAACCGCTTCGCCATCCAAAATCGCGTCCTTTACGCTGAGATTTGCCGCGGCAGAGGCGATGTCTGGCATCCGCGCGGACCAATCGAGCCCTTTGCGGGTGAGCAGTCGTACTCTGCGTGTTTTCGCACCTCGCTCACCGGGTCTGATTTGAATTTGGACTCGATAGCCGTCCAGCTTGAGTTCATGAACCCATCCGTCCCCGCTTGGAGGAGAAGATGCTTGGAGAGCCAGTTGCGGTGAAATGAATCCGGGGAACCGTTCTCGTGGGGCGCTCTTCAGATTTAGCACCCGTTTGGTTCGAGGTGATCGTCGAGTTGCGACCGCCGAAACTGCCCCTCTTTCTTCTCGTGGGTCGCTCGCACGCGTCCGCTTCCCAGTCCTCACCTTCGAATTCCATACCCTTCCGCTCCTGGCCGCGATCTCATCCATGGTTCGGCCACTCGCCGCGCTGTCCGGCGCCTCGTCGATGATCGCTTCGTCGCCGGTGTCTCGTGCAAATTTGTCTTTTTCTTTGATCAGCAGCCAGTTCGACTTGCCTGATTCGCCGGCCCGTCCGTGCATCCTAACCAGCACCCAGGCGCCCTTCAGTTTTTTCCCATGCAGTTCAAATTTCAGGTGTCCATCGTTCAATCCCCGATCAACATCACCTAGGGGAGTCCAGTCGCCCTCGTCCCACACCATCACGGTCCCACCGCCGTACTGCCCCTTCGGAATGGTTCCTTCAAAGTCGCGGTATTCCCACGGATGATCCTCAACCTGAACCGCCAGCCGTTTGTCGCTGGGATTGTAACTCGGCCCTTTCGTCACGGCCCAGCTTTTCAGTACTCCATTCCAACCCAGCCTGAAGTCGTAGTGCAGACGCGTGGCCGCGTGTTTCTGCACCACGAACGGCAGTTTTCCGGGAACGTTCGCCTTGATGCGAATGCGGGCCTCCCCGCGAGGTTCAGCTGTCGCACTGAAGTTGCGCATTCGCTGATAGCGCGCAAGGGGGCGCTTCGCTCCACTGGATACTCTCGAATGTCTTTGTGAAACCATGGTCTATGCAGCCCTATGCTTGCGGCGACTTGTTCCCACAAGTACAGGCCCTTTCTTCGGCTCGGCCCTCGAACTTGCGATCCTCGAACCTCCGGATCTCGAACTGCCGCGACGCTCGCTCGCAACCGGGCGCTTGGCCTTCGAAACACTTTGCCTCAGCGCATCCATGAGATTAATAACTTTGGCCGACTTTCCCCGCTTCTCTTCGAGCGGAAGCGGCGCATTTTTCTGTTTTGCCTCAATCAGCTCGCGGAGCGCAGATTCATAATCATCTTTGTAGGCGTCGAGATCAAACGGATGCGAGTAGGCCTCGATCAGCTGCGTTGCCATGGCGAGCTGCTTCTTATCGATATGATTCGCGCTTGCCGTCGGGATCTGCGCGAAGTACTCACGGCTGTCTCGCAGCTCCTCTCCATAACGGAGCAGATAGGCCATCAATCCCGGCTGCGAATGGTCAGTGGGCACGGCAATTGCGACCAGATGCTCGCGCCCTCCAAACGCAAGCTCGCCAATCGCCGCTTTTCCTGTCTCTTCCATGGCTTTGCGGACTACGGCAAAAGCGTCGGGAGATTCCTTCGGCTCCGGAACAACGAAGTATGGCTTCTCAAACAGCGCGAGGGGCAGTTCGTCGGCATCGACAAACTGCCGCACATCGATCACGTTCTTGGTCTCAATGCGCAGATTGGCGATCTCGTCCGGCTCGACGATCAGGTATTTTCCCTTGGTGTATTCATAACCTTTGACAATCTCAGAGTTGTCAACCGGCTGATTGTCGTCAACTACATTCAAATGGCGGATTCTTTCGCCGGACGAGCGATCGATCTGATGAAACGTGACTCCGCTCTGAGAGTTCGTAGCCGGATAGAGCTGAATGCCGAACGAGACTAGCGAGACTTTAAACTGTCCTGACCAATAAGGGCGACCCGCCATCTTTGCCTCCCCGCGCGGCGACACGATTCCTCCGCCCGTAACTCACTGTGATGCCTTGCCGCTGCACCCGGTTTCTTCGGTCAGCCACGGCCGCAACTCGGTCAATGAACGCCGGCCGGAGACCGCGTGTGGCTCACCTTACGGAAGAACCAGACAATCCCGATACATCCGAAGCAAAGGAGCGCAATCCAGCGAAAGACATCGACAAACGCCCACAAGAGCGCCTGTTGGCCGAGCTCTCGATAGACTGCGCTCTGCGACAAGTGGAGCGCATTGGATGGGTTTCTGGCGTGGCCCAGCAGCCCGTTCAAGGTCTTCGTCTCTTGTTGCAGCCAAGCCTGCGATCGCGAAAGATCATTCGTGAGCTCATTCTGGTGGAGGTCGGCTCGTCGAGTCAGCACTGTTTGCGCCACGGAGATTCCCACTGACCCGCCGATATTTCGAACCAGGTTAAAAATTCCGCTTGCGTTCCCGATCTGCTCGTTGCGGAGAGTGTCATAGGACTGCGTCGTGATCGGCACGAAGACAAAACTCAGAGCAAATCCGGTGATGATGATCGGCCAGAGAAATGTCGTGGGGCCAATGCTCAGATTGGCATTGCCGAAAATCAAAGAAGTAATCCCGAAAACCGCGAAGCCGAAAGTCAGCAAATAGCGTATATCGACCTTTGTTCCAAGGTACGCGATCACCGGCATCGCGATAATTGCTCCAATGCCGCGCGGCCCTACAACCAGTCCCGCATTGAAGGCCGTATACCCGAGCAATTCCTGATAGAACAGCGGGAGCACCGTGATGGTCGAATAAATCGATACGCCAAACATCGCCATCAGAAGGCATCCGACAGCGAAGTTTCTGTCTTTGAGCACGCGCAGATTGACCAGCGGCGACCGTTTCCGAAACGAGTGGACCAGGAAATAAACAAAGGAAATGACGAAGGCAGCAACTGCAAATCGGATCCAGGTCGCGCCGAACCAATCATCTTCCTGGCCTTTATCGAGCACTAACTGCAAGCACCCCGTCCAAACAATCAGTAGGCCGAACCCGAGATTGTCAAACTTTCCAGCCTTAGCCTTGGCGACGTATGGCGGATCGTGCACAAAGCGGCCAATCATGATGACGGCGAGGATGCCGATGGGAACATTAATGTAAAAAGCGTAGCGCCAACTGTAGGTGTCGGTCAGCCAGCCACCCAGAGTGGGGCCAATAATCGGAGCCACAACCACTCCCAGAGCGAACACGGCCATTGCCATGCCGCGCTTTCGCGGTTCGAAGCTCTCCAGCAGAATGGCTTGCGACAATGGCTGCAGTGCCCCGCCGCCCGCACCTTGCACAATCCGGGCCAGCAATATCAACGGAAGCGTTGGGGCAGCGCCAACACAAAAGGATGCGCCCGTAAAAATCAGGACACACAGAATCAAGAATCGTTTGCGTCCGAAGCGAAGTGCGAACCAATTGCTAGCCGGCAAGATGACAGCGTTTGCGACTAAATAACTCGTCAGAACCCACGTCGCCTCGTCCGTCGACGCAGACATCGAGCCAGCGATGTAAGGCAGTGCGACGGTGGCAATCGCCGTGTCCAGGACTTCCATGAACGTTGCCAGCATCACGGACGCGGCAATCAGCCAGGGATTCACCCCGGCATTCTGCGCCTGTTGGCCGCTCTCGTCTGCCATCAACTCCTGCCGCCTGGCTTGGTGATTTGTTACGGCGATCCTTCGAGCGCTCGCTGCAGTTGGCCCAGCAAGGTCCGCGCCCCTCGCCGCCTATGTTTCTCGTTGCGATGCCATTGCCCTATAAGCAGATGCCTGATTCCGAAGCTGGTGCAGCCTCGCCCCCAATCTCTATTTTTTATTTGAGCAAGGACCTCGCGGCCCCAGCGGCATCCGGTTATGCAGCCTTCTTGACGGCCCGGTTGCGAGCGGACTTCACACGCTCCGACAGCAACTCCTTGGCTTTTTGCAATTTGGCTTTGCGCACTGGGCTTAGATTCTTTCCCGCGCGATTGATAAAGAATGTCAGCATCCTCATTCCTGAGGACGGCCCTTTCGGCGAAACCCTCTTCGATGCCAGCGAGCGCGCGATGGTCTCAGGATCCTTGGTGAATAGACCTTCGGGAGGATGCGTTGAGTCAGAGGTGACGCGGCCTGACCATCTCTTTCCTGTTCGGCTGCGGGACGTGCCCTTTCCTGAAGATTTGTTGGGCATGCTTTATTCTCCACGGCAAGGTCTGCGAACATCGATCCGGATGGACGAACAACCGCTTTAATCCGGGTCGATCTTTTGTCTGCGGCTCGGTCACTTTCGATCAGTGCTTCTTGAAGTTCTGCACCTCGCGCTCGTGCTGCTTGGCTCGTTCCAGGGTTGAGAATGTCCCCAGGTTGCGGCGCTTGCCAGTCTTTGCATTCTTTTTCTTCGAATACAATCGAAACTCTCCGGATTTGAGTTTGCGGATCATGTTCCCGTAGATGCATGACGCATCCACCTGGTCGCCCGCACCGGAGACCCCGCACGAAAGGCCTGATTCCGGCGCTCGCACCCACGAGCAACGGCCTTATCCCCCCACGCATCACACCAGCACAGGAACGTCACCAATAGATACAAGGAGAAGAGCAAATATATGTCTCACGTAAATACAATCGAGCATCTGTTCGTTGAAGAATTAAAGGATCTCTATTCTGCGGAAAATCAAATCACAAAAACCCTGCCCAAGCTGGTCGAAGCTGCAACGTCGCCCGATTTGAAAAGTGCCTTTGAACATCATTTGAAAGAAACCGAGGGCCAGATCGAGAGGCTCGACAAGGCCTTCAAGATCCTCGGCATGAGTCCAAAAGGCAAAACCTGCGATGGGATGAAGGGAATTCTGTCTGAAGGCGCGGAAATGCTGCATGAAACATCCGCCGGGGACATCCGCGATGTGGCTCTTATTTCCGCGGCGCAGCGGGTCGAGCACTACGAGATGGCGGCTTATGGAGCTGTACGCAGCTATGCCGAGAAGCTCGACAGGAAAGAGATTGCGGAACTGCTACAGGCAACCCTGGAAGAGGAAAAGGCAGCCGACAAGAAACTGACCGAGATCTCTCGGACGGTCAATACCCGCGCGTTACGGGCCGCGTGACGGATCGCGGCCGCTGGATTGCTTCAAGGTGTCGACGCGGGACGATTATGCGCGACAAAACGAGCCGGTAAGCCGGTCGTAAGGTCGATGGGATCGGGAAATCAGGCGGTGAGCGAATCGCAAATGATCCTCTTACTCGCCGAACATGGGGGTTGCCATGAAACTGGTCACAGAAAAGATGCCTGACCTTCAAGCTCTCTATGTAAAGGAGCTTCGTCTGCTCCTTTCTGCCGAAGAGATGATCTCCATCAAGGCGCCGAGAATGGCGGAAACCGCCCAGGATCACGAACTCATTCAACTGTTTCGCCAATACGTCAAAGAAACATATTTGTATATCGACCACCTGAGAGAGATTCTCCGCCGCACGACCGGGGAAGCCGATCCCCTGAAGTGCAAGGTCGTCTATGCACTTTTTGATGAGGTCGATGACCTTATTGAAGATGCTTCGCACGTGCCTGTCCGCGATGCAGCCTTGATCACCGAGGCCCAACGCGTCCAGCATTTTGAATTGGCGGGCCTCGGATCCCTGCGGCAAATTGCGCGCGCTCTCAACCTTAATCAGGACGCCGAACTGCTGGACCGGTCCTTGACAGAAAAGGAAAGCACGAATCAGCACCTTACGCTCCTCGCAGCGCGAATCTATCCGGCGGCACAAAAGCTGGACTATGCCAACCTGCCGGAATAGGCCCCGGACAAAGAAGAGTTTTGAGAGGGCTACTCAATGAATGCTTCCGACGTTCTTGTAGAGCGAATGATGGAGTGGGGAGTTGACACGATTTTCGGTCTCCCCGGAGATGGAATCAACGGCGTCTTTGAAGCCCTCCGCAAACAAAAGGACAAGATTCGCTTTATCCACGTGCGCCATGAGGAATCAGCAGCGTTCATGGCCTGTGCATATGCGAAGTTTACGGGCCGCCTGGGCGTTTGTATCGCGACTTCCGGTCCTGGCGGAATTCATCTGTTGAACGGCCTTTACGATGCCAAGATGGACCGCGCGCCTGTCCTGGCGATAACCGGCCTTCAACACAGCGACCTGATCGGAACGTTCACCCAGCAGGACGTGGCGCTCGATAAACTCTTCATCGATGTGGCCGTCTACAACGAACGCGTGATGAACGGCGCGCATATTGAAAGCGTCACGGATCTCGCCATTCGTTCCGCACTTTCAAAGCGCGGCGTCGCGCATCTCACAATACCTGTGGATGTGCAGGTTCAGGAGATTAAGAAAGGAAGATCGCCACGCAATCCTGTGCATCACACCTCGACCGAGCCCGCATTGCCGGAACATCTTCCCGCCCAGGTGGACTTGGAACACGCGGCTGACATCCTGAACCGCGGCAAAAAGATCGCCATCTTAGCAGGGCAAGGCGCGCTGCACGCCACCGACGAACTTGAACGTGTCGCTGACATCCTGGGGGCGCCGATCATCAAAGCGCTGCTTGGCAAAGCTACAGTTCCCGACGACAGCCCGTATACAACGGGCGGCATTGGGTTGCTGGGTACCGAGCCTTCGCAAGATGCACTCGAACGCTGTGACACGCTTTTTATCATCGGTTCGTCGTTCCCGTATATTGAATTCCTGCCCGAACCGGGGACCGTGAAGTGTGTCCAAATTGAGCTTGACCCGCAGCGGGTTAGTTTGCGCCACCCGGCAGATGTCGCGCTTGTGGCTGACGCAAAAATCTGTCTGCGTTCGCTCATCCCGATGCTCAAACAGCACGACCGCGACTTTCTCGCCAAAGCTCAGGAAGAAAAAGCTCGTTGGCAGGCGTTGATGGAAGAGCGCGGAACGCGGCCCGACAAACCCATGAAGCCCGATGTCGTGGGCTGGGAACTTGGCAAGCGGATTCCGGCCAACGCCATCGTCACCTCTGATTCAGGAACGATCACGACCTGGTGGGCACGTTACGTTCCCGCACTTCGCGGGCAAAAGCACAGCTGCTCTGGAAATCTTGCCACCATGGCCTGCGGACTTCCCTATGCCATTGCCGCCGCAGTTGCCTACCCTGATAGGCCCGTCTATTGCATCATTGGCGATGGCGGCCTCAGCATGTTGCTGGGCGAATTGATCACCGTGGCAGCCTACAAATTGAATATCAAGATTGTTGTCATCAAAAACAACACTCTCGGCCAGATCAAATGGGAGCAGATGATTTTCCTCGGCAATCCCGAGTACGCCTGCGACCTGTTTCCCGCGGATTTCGTCACCATCGCGCGCGGCGCCGGCATTGAAGCGGTCCACATTGACGACCCAGCACGTTGCGGAGCACAACTCGATTCAGTCGTGCAGCAGCCACTTCCCGTTCTTATTGAGGCCGTCGTCGACCAATTCACTCCGCCCATGCCGGCGAAGATCAAGGCATCGCAAGCTCTGAAACTGGCCGAGGCACTCCTCCGCGGCGAACCCTGCCGTACGAAAATCGTGATGACCCAACTGCACGATTCCGTGCGCGAGCTCGTCTAGCTCTTGGCGCGGCGGATGGCAACGCTCGACACGGATCGCGAAGGATCTGCGCCTTCTCTTCGGATTCCCGGCCCATCCTGAAGCGCGGCGTCCTTAACTGGAGTGGCCTTGGCTTGCGACCCATTCCAGCCAAACGACGCCCGGAAGAGCTTCCAGTTGGCTGATCGATGCTGGAATCTCGGGGTTATCGTTCTTTGCGGGCCAGCGGACTTCGCAGTCAAACGTGCGGCAGTTGTCGCCGGAGGAGTGCTTCATCGAGAGGGATTTGATTTTGAACTCAGCTTCGCGAAGCTTCGTCCGAAGCTCCAGCGCCGATAATCGATCGCCGGCTACTGCGATCCTGAGGTGCGCCGGCCGATAAAGCTCCAGCCCACTTTCGACGAATCGCAGCCCCCAGAGAACGGCAAATCCGATGACGGTCGATACCGACCCCAGGATGAGCTGGCCCCCTCCCAGGCACAGCCCAACAACGGTGGCGAACCACATGGTTGCCGCCGTTGTTAGCCCAATGACAAACTCATTTTTTCTGACGATAGCCCCGGCACCAATGAAGCCAACTCCCGTCAGGATACCGAGGGGTAGGCGCATCAGGTCCATCACAACGTAGGAATTCGGCGGCTTCCCGTTGGTCTCAATGAGCAAATTCATCTGGATCATCGAGACTGACGCTGCAAGGGTGACGAGCAAAGTCGTTCGCAGTCCTGCGGGATGGCCGGTTCGGCTCCGCTCCATGCCCAGCAACCCGCCTGCGGCCACGGTGATCAATAACCGAAGAGCGATGTCGTACCAATGGAGTTGGAGCGGCATGGAACCTTTAGATTCCAAAGGCGCAAGGAAGGATGGCGCGCTAGGCTACCCGGTGCCGCGTTTCTGATTGCCCGCGGTTCCTTAATACATCTTCGATCGACCGGAGGAATGCGGCCGGGCTCTTATCGACAGTCTCATCCGCAAACGATTTGCGTCCGTCGAATGTAGAGTCTGAAACGCAGACAATGGGAATGCGAGAGCCCGATGCTCGAATGGTACCCGTCAGGCGTTCGCAATCCTTGGTTGAGAGGGTGTGGCAGAGGACGATGACATCGAAATCACTATCTTTGAAGAGATAGGCCGCCTCTTTAATCGAAAGGGCGGAGACCACCGAATAGCCTGCGGACCGAAGTATCAGTTCACGCGTCTCTAATACTCTGGAGTCCGAACCGACCGATAGAACGAGACCTTGGGGCATGGCAAATCCTTGGTCACAAATCGCGCTTGCGTTCTGTGGCGGATCTCCAACGGAGCTTCGAAGGCCAACTTTTGGCTTTTAAGGTCGCTTGGCTCCTTCGGCAGCCGCTCATATCTACATTCATCCGCTGCAAGCCGCTCAAGGGTTTTGCACAACGTCAACAAGAAGATCGGTAACACAACAACAAGCTTGTTATCTTTGCTTTGCGCGCCGCAACCTCGAAAGTCCATGAGCGGGGAATCACTCGATATCTGTGCATATTTAGCCACTTAACCTCTGCGCCGTCTGTCATCTATCGAACATTACGCTTCCTAAACAAGGAATAGGATCAGAGCACATCTAAAGATGCTCCCTGGCTCGCCGCCTGGACGGCGCTCCTTTGCGCATTCAAGGTGCGAAGTTTCGTACTTCGCTGCGCATGCGAAAAGGAGATCGATGCCATCGGTTGTGCTCCCCAAACAGCCCTACAAGAATCGTGTCCTGGCTTCGCTTCCTCCCCCTGATATCAGAAGTCTCTCCTCTCATCTCTTACCTGTCACGTTCCAGACAAAGCGGGCTCTGCTTGAGCCCGGTGAGTTGATCGACACTGTGTATTTTCTTGAGGATGCCATTGCTTCGGTTGTCATCACGATGGAAAATGGCAACACGGTCGAAGTGGGTCTAATCGGGCGAGACGGAGTGGTGGGCCTGCCGGCAGTGCTGGGCAGCGGCCGCGCGACAAACCGCACCTTTATCCAGTTGCCAGGAAGCGGCTTTGGCCTGAAAACCAAGATTCTTCTTCAAATGGCCGAGTCGTCCAGCGCGTTGCGCTCACGATTGCAATTGGCTATTCAAGGCTACCTCGCGCAGACTGCGCAGACCGCCGCGTGCAACCGAATCCATGAACTCGAAGAACGCTTGGCTCGCTGGCTGATGATGTGCTCCGACCGACGTCAATCCGATCGTATCCCCATCACTCACGAGTTTCTGGCCATGATGCTGGGTACCCGCCGCAGCTCGGTTTCCATTGCCGCAGGCATCCTGCACAAATCCGGGCTTATCGCCTACTCACGCGGAAGCGTGACAATCAAGAACCGTGATGGACTGGCGAATGCGGCTTGCGAGTGCTATCAATCCGTGAACCAGGAGTACGTTTCCCTTGGACTGCTCTGAGTCCCAGAGCATCTCTCGCCGCGAACAGGCATCGCAATGTTTCCCGGCCTTAGCCATCAGATCGCGGTCAGTTTCAACTTATCTGGACTTCGAACGGTGAGTGAACATTGGCAGGCCTCCCGGCCTCATCAGCCCCAGGCGAAGCCGCGTCCGGCAGTCCGGTTCCCGGCAGGAAGACCCTGAAACACGTTGCGCATCTTCCCGCGTGACGGTAAGTTCTGAACGCAATTTGACCGTTATATTTCTGCACGATCCCCTTGCTGATCCAAAGCCCCAGGCCAGTTCCTTTCGTTGATTTGGTGCTGAAGAACGGCTGAAAGATTCTGGGAGCGTCCTCCGGACGGATCCCGGTTCCGGTATCCACGATCGAAACGACAACTCCGCGGCGTTGCGTGCTCCAGTCTGTTCCCAGGCGCACGCTCACTCTCAGATCGCCTCCCTCACCCATCGCCTGGACGGCGTTACCGATCAAATTCAGAAAAACCTGACGAAGCTCGACTGGAAATCCTTGTACAAAACACGAAGAACAAATCGAAGTGCGAAGTCGAATACGATTGGCCTGCAAGGCGCGTTGCTGGAGCGTGAGCACGCTTTGCAGCAGGTCAGAAATGGAAACGGCGACGGGTTGCTTTGATTCCCGGTAGAAGGTAAGCGTCTGCCGGGTAATATGGCTTACGCGTCGCAACTCATCCTCAGCCAGGACCGCGCAATGCCGTGCCTCATCGTCCAACGAGGGGTGGTTGCGAAGAAGATAAATGAGATTGGTGATGGCCTCGAGGGGGTTATTAATCTCGTGCGCGATAATCCCCGCGACACGTCCCATCGCTGCAAGCCTCTCCGTCTCTCGCAATGCTTCTTCGGCTCGCAACCGATCAGTAATGTCGCGGCCTACTTCGAGAATTGCGTTGGACCCCCGATTCAGAGTCTTGCGATATGCCACAACAATCTCCGAACCATCCCTCGTTTTTTGAATCAGATTCCCTTCCCACCATCCGCGCTCGAGCAACTCGGCCTCGACTCCTTCTCTGGAGACGGGGAACACAGTCTTCAACACGCTATGAAGGTCTTTGCCCAGGATCTCCTGCTTACGCCATCCAAACATGTTCTCCGCGCCTGAATTCCAGAAGAGAAGAGTGCCCCCCCACTCTCGCACCATGATTGCCTCAGAGGCGAGTTCAACCAGCTCCGCACGTGTGCGAAACTGCTCTTCGCTCTTCTCCAGTTCCGCAGTGCGCTCTTGTACCCGCTCCTCGAGCTCGCGATTCAACGATTCGAGCATGCGGGTCTTTCGATGCAGCTCCGCGAAGATACTGATCTTCGCGCGCAACACCTCGGGAATTACAGGCACCGAGATGTAATCGACCGCGCCGCTGCGATAGCCCTGAATCCTGTCCGAGTCGGTGAGGTGAATCCCGGAGATGAAAATGATCGCTGTCTTCTGAAAGCGCGGATGCTGCCGGATCACGTCCGCCAGTTCGAAGCCGTCTACATCAGGCATGCTGACATCCATCAAGACGACAGCGATGTCGGTCTTCAGCAATATATTCAACGCCTCAGTGGCCGAGGATGCCTTGATAAGATTTTCGCCCAACTCCGCGAGGATCACTTCGTAACTGAGAAGCTTAGACGGCTGATCGTCGACCATCAAGATGTTGATTTTTCCGTCGGGCGTCATGGCTTCGTCTCCAAACTTTCCAAGTGGCTTGGTTCAGCGGCAATCAGCGATGGAGCCAGACACGCAATGCTGACAAAAGTTGGTCGGTATTGACCGGCTTGGCCAGATATTCAGATGCGCCCGCTTCCAGGCACCGCTCGCGGTCTCCCTTCATGGCCTTGGCGGTAAGCGCAATGATGGGCAAGCGCCGCAGAGCGGAATTCTGGCGAATCACCTGCATCGTTTCGTATCCATCCATTTCGGGCATCATGATGTCCATCAAAACGATGGCCAGGTCCGGCGTGGATTCAATCGTTTCGATGGCTTCGCGCCCGGTTCCCGCTGAGAGCACAGTCATGCCGCGTCGCTCAAGGACGCTGGAGAGCGCGAAAATGTTCCGCACATCGTCATCGACCACCAGCACCTTGCGGCCCGCCAATGCGTCGTCGGAACGGTGCAGACTGTCGAGCATTTTTTGCTTTTCAGCAGGCAAATCGGTAATGACGCGATGAAGAAACAGCGCCGTCTCGTCAAGCAGCCGCTCGGGCGATTCAACACCTTTCACGACGACGCTGCGCGCCAACGTGTGCAGCTGCGCGTCCTCATCCGGGCTAAGTTCCCTGCCTGTAAACACAACAACAGGGAGATCCTTGAGTTTGGGTGAATCACGCAGTTGTTCCAGAACTTCGAATCCAGTCATATCGGGGAGACGGAGATCGAGAACGACGCAATCGTAATTTCCGGCTTCCAAAGACTGCAGTGCGTGGGCGCCGGAGTCGGCCATATCGATGTCGATGTCCTTGTGCCCGAGCAGCTCTCGAACGCTGAATTGCTCGGCTGGATTGTCCTCGACCACCAGGAGCCGTTTGCGCCGCGGCTTGGAGAACTCGCGAATTCGGGTCAGCGCTGAATCCAAGTCCTCAGTCGTTGATGGCTTCGTGACAAAGGCAAATGCGCCGCGCGACAGGCCATGATGGCGGTCCTCATCGAGCGTGAGCATCTGCACAGGGATGTGCCGGGTTGAGGGATCCAGCTTTAGACGATTCAGGACCGTCCATCCCAGCATGTCGGGCAGGAACACGTCGAGCGAAATTGCGGACGGATGGTATTCATGCGCCAGCGTCAATGCCTCGGCCCCGGTGGAGGCAAGAAGGACCTTGAATCCCTTGTCACGAGCCAGATCG
>Ga0335085_10002119_pt1 | contig 38363 bp, 28 predicted proteins | sample Lox_Sample_45_FD_206712 | JGI IMG/M metagenome (GOLD analysis project Ga0335085, IMG submission 206712) | Soil microbial communities from Loxahatchee National Wildlife Refuge, Florida, United States - Lox_Sample_4.5 | ecosystem: Environmental > Terrestrial > Soil > Wetlands | place: USA...
GGTCAGCAATGAAGAGATGAAGTGCGTCAACGTGAAACACGCCAACTTTCATGGCGACTGGAACTATGTCATTAGACCGAGACCCAAGGTCGTACGTTGATACCCTTATTTATTTACGAGGCCTTAGTTCGGCCTTTCAGGCCTGCCAAAGAGGGGTTGCTAGTGGACTTTGGCAGCATTTTATTCCCACAGTGCGTTCCGAAATGCCTTCAAGAGAAGGTTCACGGGACAGGTGGCGCACCCATTCGAGAGACGGGAAACTTCCAGGAGTCGGAGGGTGTGCAGGCGCCGGCTTTTTTCCGTGATCTGAGTCTTGACCAAATCGTTGAAGCAATCACTGCCGAGCAAGCGTAGCGCAGGGGCAAGGTGCAATCACCATCGGCAGCGAAAGTCACGGCTGCAGCTTGCAGTAATTGATCAAATCATGCCCGATCTGAACGGCACCAGCTTGGGAGCTCGCCAGCATGTGTCCGGCTGATGGCACGCAGACGATAGCGGTTTTAGACGTGATCATCGACGCCCAGTCGAGGCCTTCCGGAATGGCAGCGCTGGTGTCCAGGCCGCCAAACGCGAAGTGAATGTCCGTCGCTGGGAACGAAAGCGTAGGGGGATAAGTATCAGACAGGGTGCTGTCATGATGCAACAGGCTGGCGTCCTGCGTTGAACCCTTGACTCCCTCGTAGCAGGGGCCACCCGGTTGAACCACTCCGGTGTAGGCAGGGTCGATGCCGCTCTCTGCGATTGTGGGCCCGTAGCTTTCCTGCAATGTCCCGAAGCCGCAGATGGCGCAGGCCGTATACTTTTTCTGAGGGGCGCAGCCGTAATCGAGGCGCGAGAGTTCAGGACCGCTGGTGGGCTCAACCATCGAGAAGATTGAGCTCAGACCATACTGCGACAGCGCATAGGCGATCATTTGGGAGCCTCCGCTGTTCCCCGTCGCGCATAGCGGAGTGCCTGACCTCAGGATGTTGTCGTGAACCCACTGCATGGACGTTGACGGAAGGCAGGCCAGGGAGAGGGGTCCGTTGCCATCGGCCGCTGGCCCGGTAAGCCAGCCAGCCACCGGGTTATCGAACTCGATCTGAACGGCGGTGTAGCCAACCCCAACTACCTGGTTAATCAGCGAGCTCCCGTACAGGAACTGCTTGTCGTAAAAGTCATTCCCGGTACCTCCTGTCAGGAAGATGACAGTGCCGATGGACGCCCCGGAGGGATTCGTCACCTTGACCGTGGCATCGTAAGGCTGTAGGGGTGGAACGTTGGGGCACGAGACGTTCAAGCCCCAGCAGTTTCCACTGACGCCCGTGGGATCAGAAGGGCAGGTGGAAAGCTGGGTACCGGTTGCGGTGCCAATCGTAAAATTGCTCTTCTGGGCCAAGACCGGCGAAACGTCCAGCAATGTAGCGCCGAATATCATCAAGCCTGCCACGGTCTTGCAATTCAAACTGAGTCGATGCATGGTTTCCCCCGCCGGAAGACCCGGTCTCTTTTTTGGCATTCTCAACCGAGCATGGGCCCACGTTCGGAACAGTCTGCGGCCGGGCGTCGGCATACGCCTGGCCGCCTTTTGGTTCAAGGCTTGGGTGGCCGGCGCAAGTCCTTGAAGCGTCGTCAGCGTCACCACGAACTCGAGTTGCAGGCGGGCACGGCCGCAGCCGGCGGGAATGTCGCAGCGGCCACGCATGAACTGCTTGGATTGCACAGCGCCGGCGTGCCGGTGCGCCCGGCGTCATAGGTTTGCGCAAATCCGCTGGTGTCGAACTTGATGGTTGTCGGAAGCGTGCTGCCGCTGCCGAAATGGAAAGACGTACTGGGATTGTAGTCAGTCGTTCCGCCGGAGCACGCGGTATCAACCCACATCGGATTTGAATATGCTGCAACCCCGCCGTTGTCCGGGCCGTCTTCACCCGGCCCCTTGGGATTGGCGGCCTGCCATTTCGCCAATCCCATCCAGGAGCTGGTCGGAGAATTGGTGTAGAACTGCACCGTCTGAGCCGTATAGTTCGGATTCCAATATCCATTGCTCAGAAAGTTGAAATAATTGGTGCAGGGTGGCAGAAAGCTGCCGGTGGTACCGCCAATCTGACAGTCCCAGAATTGTTCTCCCTTGAATAGCCACTGGGGTCCTCTTTGAGCGTCGAAGCTCACCACATTGTGCGCAAAGGTGAAATCCCGGAGTGAATCTCCGATGGGATAGCCGTTGCCTCGCCTGAGCGCTCCCTGTATGGAGAACGCCAGAATGTTGTTTTCAGCGGTGTTCTCGCAGCTCGTCCTATTGATGCAGTTAGGACTTTCATTGTTGAAGAAAAGTGGGCCTGACGTCCGAAATACGAGATTGTAGCTGGCGGTATTTCCTTGACTGTTATTATCGATGTATATCCCTGCGTCATAACCACTGCCGTTGTCAGGCTGGGCGTGAGTAACGTTATAGCACACGTTGTACATGAAGGTGTTGCCGAGCGGCTGAGGAAAATTTTTGTAGGTATAGTTGTAGCCACCCTGGTTGGCGAAATGGACGCATCCGAAGTCAGTTATCACCTCCTGGCCCAGATCGTGGAAGAGGTTGTTCTCAACGATGTTGTTATAGACATAGTCCTGAGGAAATGCGACCCCCGGGCCGATGCCGATTCCACCTGCGTAAACATCGCTGCATTCGTTATTTTTGATAGTATTGTCGTGGGAAGACCCAATCCAGATGCATCCCGTCTGGCCCCCAGGGTACATCCGGCCTAGACCCGCGAAGAGGTTGTTCTCGACGGTGGTGAATTGGGTTGCGATCTGATAGGTGTTGCCGTCATCGTAGCCGTCTGGCGGGTAGCGGCCCAGGCGAAGCCCGGGACCGCCAATATCGTAGAGCACGCTGTCAGACAGACTATTGCCTGTGCTCGCGCCCGTCACTGTACAGCTTGATCCTAGCTCGTAGTTGCAGTTGTCGTTGGTAAACTCCAGCCCCCAGCCCGAGGTGTGCGCGATAACGACATTCTGAAGGCTGACGTCGGCGGTGTCCACAAAGCTTAGAGCGGCAGGCGCCAGCGACAGACCAGGATTGCTCTGAAATCCGGTCGAGGACGCCGAGACGAAATTATCGGCGACAAAATAGATCCCCTCAAAAGTAACGTTATTCACGACACCGTTCGCCGGGGTGTCGGAAATCAACTGTGAAAGCTGGGGCCCCCAGATCTGGTCTGGTCCGGGATGCTCCCCGCTGTTTGCGATGTAGTAGATGCTTGCGCCGCTGAGGTTAGGCGAATCAACGCAGGCGCTGCTGCCGCAGTCCAGATAGAACGTGCCGGGAAGAGCGTTGCTCTCAAAATATTCACGCGAGTTAACGATCATATAGCGGAGGCCGGCGAGGAAGCCATTCGAGTTGCCTGGGCCCGTGAAGATAAATTCCGTAAGACCTGTGCCTTGGGTCGCGGAGCAGCCGGCTTGAGTGTAGCCGGTGTTAACCTGGCTGATCCGAAGCGCGTCGATGTGGTTATGCCAAAAGTTGTAGAAGCGAATGTCGTGGAGATTGTGACTCGAACTGGTGATGAGCGACACGTCGCTGGAGTTGACCACGACCCGGTCGTTGCATTGCCCGTCCAATCCCGTCGAGCATCCGGTGGAACCCGGCGGCACCTCGCAAGCGATGGTGGGGTAGGAGGAGGCGGCGTTCACGGTCTGAGATTGGCTGCGGCGGGCCTGCAGCAAGGCCTGGGAAGCCAGCGTCTGACCCGTGGGAACATACAATAGGTACTCGAAATTAACCAGAGACGAGCCTGAAGGCACCGTCGCCACATAGCAACGCGAGATTCCCTGGCAAACCCCCGTGCTGCTGGATGACCATTTGCTGGTCAGCGGCGATGTGAGGCTCTGCGCGCCTGTGATCACCGGGATTTGGCCGCTCGGGGCTGCGTAAGTCACACCGCTGGTGCCGCCCTTGGCAAATATGGGACCGGAAGGAGATGCCCCGGACGAAGATAAAACGTAAGCACCCTGTTCAAGTATCACCGTATCACCGGACGCAAGCTTGCTCTGGATGCCGTTGATTGTTTGGCACGGCTGTTTCTGTGTGCAGTTGGTGCTGCTGTCACTTCCTTTGGGACTGAGGTAAACGGTCTTCGATACCGCCACCGAGGGAAGAACCGTGAGCAAGCTGAGCAGGCATCGAACAGTAACCTTCTTCATTTTTTCGTAAGGCGGCTAGGCCATGACGGCCGCTTGAGACCGGCGTTCACTCGCTCAGGCGCCTTTCCGTTCCTCCTCCATTGATGTGAGATTCCTCCGCCCATCGTCAGCAACTCCCGGGCAAAGCCCAGCCACGGTAACAGCCGAGCGGTTTTCGCAGATGACCTTGGGGATGGCGGCTTGGCCTTTCGCCGTAATAGCCGGTTCGATACTTTCCCCCAATACATCCCCGTAGATGCAATACCACGATAGAATCGCCTCGGTCAAGGCCGACTCCGTGATGGAGACGTGCATTATCCAATGAGGCGAGAGCGAGAACGAGTGAGGCGCGTCCTTGAATGCGCGATTTGTCGGTGAGATACTTCGCGAGAGGTGAGGTTAGGGCTGAGACCACTTGCAACGTGACAGAAACGCTCATTCGGTCGCAAGCGTGATCGTCGAGGAAGAATACATGGGGATGTCTGCAGCTCAACTCGCTTTCTTTGCAGTTTTGGTCACCTTCATGCCAGCAACCGCCGGCCGCGATGCTCAGGGAAGCACTAAACCTCTCTTCACGAATTTTTCGACCAACATGCTGTGCGTGGGTGGCCCGTTCGTGGCCATGGCGTCCGTCCAGCCCCAGGAGCTTGTCGTCGTAAGAATCGGCCGCAACGGAATCGAAGGGCCGGAGCGGGTCCGATTGAATTATGACGATGTGTACGGGATGAAATGCATGTGGGACAGGGTTGAGTTGCTCGTTCGAGCGACTGGATCCGACCATTTCTCGCGCTTGCCATTTACGATTCGGGACAATGCAATCCAACAGGGGCAGCCCCACGATATCGACTATTCGATCTCGCGCAAAGGCCCTGCACCACCCGAGATCGAGGACTTTCACGAGATCCCCATGCTGCTGAAGCAGACGCGCGGCGATTGGTACGTCAATATATTGGGTGTCCCTTCGCGGCGTGTCTATGAACTTCATTTCGTTAAAACTGAGAGAATTTCTCGAAATTCACTTAACACGAGATTCACCGTAGACCTCTTGGAGGAGGGTGCTGATCGGAAGGTAACCAAGTCGGTGCCCCTCGTTCGGGAGACCAGGTTTGAAGGTGGAGATTGAGATATGCGACGTCTAAATGCACACGTAAAGGGCGTGAGGCTGCAGTAGAATGGTCACCGCCATGGACGATTCCAAACTCTCCGAGCTTCGCCAATTGATGGGCCAGCACAACAAGCTTGTCTACGAAGCCGTCAAGGCCGGGCTGGTGGCCGAACTTTCGCCCGAAGAATCAGGCCATTGGCGCGCGCGATGGCCGAGCACATGCACCTCAAGCATGTTCACAATGCCCTGGAGTTTGCTGACGTGCGCGAGGGCGAGCCGTACGAAATTGAGGTAGACGGGGCCGCCGTAAACCCCTTGGCTCACGTCACTATGCACGCGGCCGTCAAGGGCCAGCTTGAAGCGGACCCCTTGGTGAGGGCTGCTTTCGAAAAGATGGTGGCCTCGGATCGGGCGCCTCTCCTCATCACGCCGAGCACGTGCTCGCGGCCCTGTTCGCCGAGCTATACTTTCAGCTCTGCCAGGAGGGCCAGGCGGGAACCAACGTGCAGCAGCCGCGGGCAGTCTATCACCGCAAACTCAAGAAAATCACTCGGGACCCGGTTTTTCGCAGAAAACTCATTCGACAGTTTCCGGCCGATCATTATGGGTTTGGATAGGAAGCGGATAGCCAGACTCAGTGGCCCAGGTGGCGCATGCATCACAAAACGACGTATGCGCCACCCGTGTTTGCATGTATGCAACAGGCCCCCGTAGTCACCACGAGACGACGTCTGTGCCACCCGGCGCCGCTCGAAGTCCGAGGCAGTCTGTCCGCGATCAAAGTTGGTGGCGTAGTTGGCAGAGTTGTCCGCCTTGCGCTTCGCAACCGCCCGCAGCAAACCCTTGTACTGGCCGAGGCGCTGACGTTCGCGCGCCTCGGGAGTGAGTTGCCGCTTCTGTTTCGCGCTGAGGAAGTCCATCAGTCAGGTGTTAGTTTAGGTGCCAGGTGTTAGGTCTTAGGGTCCCGGTGTTAGCCTTGGGTCTCGCCGGTCCTTTTCATGCGCTTTGAATGCTCTAGCGCCTGATTGCTCCTAGTCCCTAACACCTAGCCTAGTACCTGACACCTAGCACCTGGCACCTCCTTCGTCATTCCCCGTTTCCACCCATTTTTGGAGAAGACTGAGAAAATTGAGAACGTTTTTTTCGCGCATGTGGCTGAAGGGGATAGGCTGTGGAAAACGGCTCTGGGACAGGACATGGCACAGAGCAGAGCGGTCAGGCCCGGTTACCGCGCGGGTCGTTTCCTGATGAAATACGATCATATTGATCTGTCCGAGCGGATGATGAGAACGACACAACTTGCGTTCGTATCATGTTTGCTTCTCTCTTCTGGAAGCGCTCTTGGACAGACTTTCGATAACGAGCCTGCTGCAGTTATCGAGCTAGGCGGAGCTGCCAGTTGGAGCCCGAGAAACGGCGGAGCGAGCTTCGGCCCCGCTGTGGCGGTTGAGGTTACGCCAATAGAGAATTGGCTTGAAATTGAGGCCGGCGTTACGCCCTTTTTCGGCCGTGGCCCTACGGAATGGGACACCGACCTTTTGCTCAAGAAGCCTTGGGATCTCTCCCCAAAGGCGGAGTTTATGCTGGGTGTCGGTCCCGAGTGGATTCATAGGAGGGCAAACGGTGTAGTCACGGACTCGCTCGGCGCTGAAGTTGCGGCAGACTTTATGTTTTGGCCTTCCAGGGGAAGGCACATGTTCGGCTGGTATCTCGAACCCAGTTATGACTACGACTTTGGGCCAGGCCACGAGCAATCGGTCACTATAGCTGCCGGGCTGCTGATTGCCGTCCCGTATTCGGGCAAGCCCCGCGCTACGCTTGCTAGCGATGGTTGTCAACGCAGTTCAAAGCGAACGCGATCGTAAGCGCGGCTTGACGCGGCCGCGCCTTCGGGAAACTTCCAAGTAGACGCAGCTGCGCGAACCGCTCCCTCGAGTAACGGGCTGCCACTCTCGAACGTGAGGTTCCCCGGTGTCCCCTGCGAGTCGATCTCTATCTCGAAAGAAACGATTCCCTCAACGCGCGCGAGAACTGCAATGCCAGGGTACTTGGGGGCTACAAAAACCACTGGAGAGACCGGCGTGCTACTAATCAACCGCACGCTTGGAGTCGGCGCACTCTGTAAAGCTCCTCTGTATAATCCCGAGAGCGTTTCTGTACCGCCTGGAAACAGTGCGTCGTACCCACCTTCGCCCATATCGCGCAGCACCGGTGAGTCCGAAACCGTGGTTGGACGCGTTTGCTCTTCCAAGGACGGGAAAATCGGTTTTTGCATAACATCGGGGGGGAGAGCCTGGTTCAAGGTTTGCAGGAGGTGCATCGTCCAGGAGGTGTACTGAGGCGTCCCGGCGGCTGCGTCGAACATGTCCCGGTCGAGGACGTCCGAGCGGAGCAGGCGCGTTTGCGTTCCACAGTTGACTTGTAGGACGGCTTCGGCGCCGCTAAACACCGGTCCTTTCTTGCGTCTCTTCAATTCGCGGTTCACTGCCCGTTCAGGAACCGAACAGGGGTTCGCTCGGCCGAGGAGATCCCGCACGGATTGCTGTAAGTACGCCGAGGCAGTCTCTAACTTAGGCACGTCGTTGCACGTACTGCCCGGCGGGCTCAGCGTAATCCGTTCCACTAGAGACCCGCTGGTTGTTGAGTGCACGACGAACAGCTCGTAGTAGTCGAAGGGAGGCCCGAAATCGAAAAACGTCCGACGCCCCACTGCGAAATGGTCTGGCTTCGGCGAGGAAATAGATGCATGGTGAGATGGTCCGGCGCTCAGCCAGATCATACCCGCCCAGAGGATCAGGTGCGCTCGCACGCCCGTAATCCTAACACCCGACGGTGGCGGTCGCAACGTCTGTGACACGTCTGCGACACGTCTGCGACACGCGGCGATTGGACGTGACCGGTGGATTCGATTCCTGTGAGCGGACAAGTTTTGTATAGCTAACATGTTCAGCGGCGCTAACGTCTGTAGTATTCAGTTAACGTATTTATCATGAGCGGGCGTAGCGCAGGGCTCGTTTTTTCAAGCCCTGCGGCTTTTGCATTTGTTTTTCCGGCCTTCCGAATTGCTCAAGGTTACGACGCAGGTTGAAATACCGAAAGGCCGCAAGGCTGAAAGCGAGCCTTGCGCTACACCCGCTTTGCGCGTTTCAATTGCACCAACGACGCCCGCGATTGCGTCACGGAGAGTCCGGAGGCCGGGGCCTGCGCCAGTACCCAAGTGGAACCCACTTCCGTGATGGAACAGGTTGCTAGCGGGGGGAATTGTTAGTTGCGCCCGTTGCCTTGGGCGGTGATGTAGCGCTCGACCGTTCCCGCCAGAGCCTGGACGGTCGCGGTCAGTTTTGAGATGGCCTCGGCGTTGCGGGCAATCGCCGCCGTGTTGCGGGCAATCGGCGCTGTGTTGCGGGCGATCTGTGTGGTGTTGTCGAGGACGTTGCCCTCGATCCGCACCAGGGTGTCCGTCACCCAGGCTTGGCGCTTCTGGTTCTCAATCTGCCAGAGTTCGAACTGCCGCGCCATCGCCTCGTGGCGTTCCGTGAGTTTCTCGAGTCGTTCGTCAATCGTCATGGCGCTGCTCCTTTCACCTCATGCTTCGGACGCTGACGGAGCATTCTGGAGGCCTCGTCTCGACCATAGCGACTACGCTCACGAAACCTGGGTCCTCCTCAGTGACGCGGGACTCCATGATGTCGGTAGCTGGCAGCGACTGCACGGGATCGTCCTGCGCGAGGTAGCGCACGAGGATGTTAGTATCGAGTCCGATCATCGAGGTCGGGTCAGATGACGCGCGCCCGCCGTCCCCGCCGCGCCCTCTGCACCCGTCGCAATGGCTTCACGCATTCGCTCAATTGAAACCGGTCGCCGGGGTCGTCTGAGCATACCTCTTAAAGCCGTGACCGGGAAGTTTGGGCAGCAAAACCACCGTACCGCCAGGGCAGAGGATGAATTTCACCCGGTCCCCCGGCTTCAACCCGAGGTGTTCGCGGACGGCCTTCGGGATGGTGGCCTGGCCCTTAACCGTGATAGCCGATTCCATCACTTCTCCCATTACATCTCCGTAGACGTAATACCATGACACATCGCCATCGTCAAGGCCAACCTCGTGGGAAGCAGCGCGGCGAAGGAGTCCCAGTCGCCCGCACCGACTGCTGAACCCGCCACTTCCGTCGAACAAAATCGCGCGGATATTGTCCGGTTCGATGCCGCAAGTGCCGGATCCTGCTGAGGTTACACACCATCCGGCGTAGCCTATTCTGCCCGCGTACGTTGCTAGTAGTTCTAGGCTACTTAGAGGCTAATTGACAAGCCTATTTAACTTGACACGATGGGTCACACGTGCTACAGTGGCGTACATCCCATTTTCCGGGGGATTTCCCATGCTTCGCGAACCACCGAAACGCACCCCGGCTCCGCAGGCCGCCTACAGCGCCAATTCACTTAAGTCTACGGGTCACCGAACGGGCCAATTGATCTCCCTCGGGAACGCATTCAAGCATTGGGCCGCGCGGAGACCAGAGGCTGCCGGCCTTATGTTCCAGTCGACATGGGAGCACTGCGTCATGGTTGGCACTTGGGCCGGCTGGAAATTCCGCGCAACAGCGCTCACCGCCCGGTGTCTGCCCCGTCGACTCTCCGAGCGGCGCGTTTCGAGGCATTTAAATGACACCAATACCCAGCCGGCTCGAAAAACGCAAAATTCAAAATCTTACGAACGAACCCGTCAACTTATTGAAAATAAAGGACAGCAAATCTCGAACACCGTCAACTCACTGAAATTAAGCTCGTTAACCTCGTTACCCCGTCAAGATATTGAAAATATGACTGTTATGTTTTAAAAACGCACCGCCAAGAGCTCGAACCCCGTCAACTCATTGAAACTTAGTACCTTAACCTAGACCGGAAGAGAGGCAGCAACGTGGAAAATCGCTTGTCACGAGAGTCGTTACCCCGCCCTTCCGAGCCATCTCAGCGGCGGCCTGAAGCCGCCGTTACTTCGGACGTACAAAGAAATGCCACTTGTCCACGGAAGCGGGCACGGCGACGTCAAAGAAGCCCACCATCATTTCGTCGTAGGTCTGGTCGCCCCAGTGGACGGCGGCGTCGGGGTCAGGATTATGCGGGTTGTTGCGCGAGTTGTCGAACCAGGCGACGGCCTGAAGCTCGGTGCCAGCCTTGAGAAATCTCGGTTCGGCCAGGCGGTAGCTGAGTTGCCAGTAGAAATTCCAGTTCACCCGCAGCAGTGTCTCAAGGGTGCCGTCCGGGTGGACGAGGTTGTACTCAAACCGCTTGCCGCGTAGGTGCATGTGAGGAAGAAAGCTCAGCAGCGTGCAGTCATTGGGCAGCGTGCCGTGCACTTCCACCCGGAAGTCGTCTACGCCCGGCGGGATCACGAAGCGGTCATTGGTCAACTGCAGGGTGAGGACGCGCCTAGCGGGCGGTTGCTTCGCGAAAACCATTCCCAGGCGCGTTTGGTCGCTGGCGGCATGGCCGTTGGTGGTGTAGTGCATTTGGAAGACAAGATCGGAGCCGGCGGGAATAAACTTTGCCATCCCGTTTGGCCCGGCCGGCCACCGGTCCGGCGAGCTTCCCGGCGCATACACCAGCAGGATGTCGGCGTCAGTCCAGGCGGCGTCGCGGCGGTCCTGCGGGTCCTTCAGGGTCGAGGCCGTGAAAGGCACACCCACTGGAGCGTGCCGCAACCATTTCGAGCCCGGCGGCCGGATGTAAACCACGGCGTGGTGGACGTGCTCGGGGCTCGAAGGGCGCACCTGCGACATCTGCACCCAGCGGTCTTGGGTGAAGCCGGTGGGAACGATTTCGTAGGTGTATTCCACGTCGCCTGTGGCAGGAAGCGCCACGGGCGCGGGCATTTTTACGACGAGATCCGGCTGCGGGATATTCCAACCTTCGACCCAATGCCGGGGCGGCGGCGCGTCTCGTGGATCACCGGCCGGCGCTTGGTTACTCGCCCAGCCAGCAAGCGTAGCGATCTGCTGCGCGGTAAGCGAAGGATCGTTGGAGAAGTGGCCGAACTGCGGATCGGCAACCCAGGGCGGCATGGTTCTAGCCTGCGTCATCTTCTGAATCGCTGCGGCCCAAGGGCGTCCTTCGCTGTAAGTGACCAGTGGCATGGGCGCGATGCCTTCGGGCCGGTGGCAACGCTGGCAGTGGTCCTGAAGGATGGGGAGTACATCGCGGTAAAAGGTGGGTGGGGTGGAGACGTGGGGTTTGTGTTCGGCGCCGACTGCGAACAGGCGAACGGCTGCGCATACCAGAGCGACGACGCCTACTGCAGCACGAGTCACGTACAGCTTTTTCTCGACACGCGAAAGAAAGTCCACCCTGACGCAGCTTCCAGCGGCAACAGAAAGAGATTTAACCACAGCGCGGCGTGGCCGCAACCAAACCGAATTCTCCGTGACCTCTGTGCCGAGAAACCTCTCAACACGGAGTTCACGGAGCTCTGGGGCCTCGGTGTTGAATGCTTTTGGGCACAGAGAACGCGGAGATGCCCCGAGGGGTGTTCAGATCTTCTCCGAGCGAAAGGACGAAGATCTTCGCACGCCGAAAAGAAGCAGCACAAACAGCCCTGGAGGCCGCGCTCGGAGCAAAGGTTTGGTGATCCGATCGCTCGTCAAGGAGATGGCTCATCGACCCCTCGACTCACTGACTCATTAGGTCAATGGGTCAATGAGCCGATGAATCAATTTCGCGGCCTAGTCATCAAAGCTGCCGCTCACGCCCTGGAAGGCATGCGCGGCCTGCTTCATCACCCACTTGATCACCCGGCGGTCATCGTAGCAATAGCCGAGGTTGTGATTGAGCGTGGAGAAGCAATGCGTCTGGCATTCCGTCTTCATCTCGTCCAGTTGCTTCACCTCGAACTTGTGGTTGCCGATGGTGCCCCAATCGTACGTTGCGGAATACATGGGGAAGCAGGGCGCCAGCGTCCCGTCCACGCGGATGATGACGTTGTTCTGGCCGGCGCGGCAGTTCCACGGTTCCACTTTGCCGCGCATGAAGTCCTTCATATCCTGAAGGCGCTTCACCGAGTTCACCATCTTGTAACCGGACTTGTTCTTCTCGATGATCCAGTCCACCAGCGCATCGACCTTGGGCCAGTCCTCCTTGCTGATGTAGGTGCTGTTTTCGTCGAGATGCTTGAAGTGCGGCTGGTCAATCATCGGCGACTCGTTGATGTGGTAGTCGGTCGCGATGCCGTGGCTGTGCGCGATTTCGGTGAGCTGCTTGACGTCATCAAGATTGTTGCGGCAGATGTTGATGTTGAAAAATACGGAATATCCGTAGCGGTACTGCTTTCTAACCAGATAATCGAAATATTGGCGCACCGGATTGAGCGCCTTGGGAAGGCCGGGCTTTTCATCCACCACGTCGACGGCGAAATTGAAAACGGCGGCGCCCGCGTCTGCCAGGCGATCAATGACAGCGGGACGCAGCAGGCGGGCGTTGGTGGGGATGTAGACCCAGAATCCCTTTTTGGCGGCGTAATACACAATCTTGTGCACGAAGTCAGGACGCAGCAGCGGCTCGCCGCCCATCAGCGCCAGCACGCGGCAGGTGGTGGAGTGAAGCCAATCGAGGGAGCGCCTGGCGACGTCCTCCGACATGCCCTTCACCTTGTTGTCAAACGCCCAGCAATAGTGGCAATCCAGGTTGCATTTCCACTCGGTGAAGAGGTAAGCGATGATGGGATGGAACTCGCCGGGCAACACCCGCGACTTGATGTACGGGAAGAACCAGCCGCGCAGGCCGCGGTAAACCAAATATGGCGGCCAGTGCCGCTTGTACGGGTCCGTGGGAGAGCCGTGTTCGTCCTGCGGAAGCACCTCGTCCGTGAGCAGCTGCGGATGCACGGGGAAGACCGGAGTGGGGAGCTGTTGGGCTCTATCGGGCGGCGGCGGTGGTGCCATCGGCCGAGTGGTTCCTGGTTTCTGAAGCAGATCGTGCAGCGGAACATCGAGTCTGAAAGGACGAAGGTTAGGACTTGTTTCTGGGGTTTGGAGCTCGGTAGGCATGATCTAATTCTTCTCCTCTTGTGCGTGAACTGTCTTCCGGGATTTCGTGATCTTGCTTTACCCTCTCAAAGAATCGAACTTCAGTTCCCCCTCTCCAATTCCGTGATCTTACATTATCTCAACGTGCATACGCGCTTTAGATGCGCTTGGAATTCAGAGAGTTCCCCTCATCTTTTGTTTGCTTGCCATAAATTACCTCAGGAGGGGTCCGAAAAGGAGAAATTTGTACAGAAAAAGGGAAAGGATTTTCTACGGCTCTACGAACACATACATGGTCATGGGATGACCCTCGCTTGCCCTCCGGGCCCACGACGACTTCCACCAATCACAATGCCCACAATAGTTTATCGCGACGTCGATTGCCGTATTCCCACTCGCGCACCTAGACAATGTCAACGGCCCCCGAGGTGCTGGGCCGATGTTTGGGCGCCGCGAAGATCGAATGTGGCGAAGACATGAAGGAATCTGCCTCGCGGCAAGTGAGACAACCTTGGATACTGAATTGAAGCGTTGCAAACGGACCCTGCGCGTTCTCCTGAGAACGGCCTATTCAGACGAGCGGCTGGCGCAGCTTCTAAGTCACTCTCGAAATGGGGAAGTGGACTTTCGGTCGTACTGCCGCCCCGCGGGCACAAACACTTTCCGGCATGGTTCGCACGGGAAATCAACAGCGCATCATTCTTCACGCCTGCATCGCTATCAGCGAGCCGTTATGCTACTGGCGATTCGAGAGGCGGAATGGGCGCTCTACCGGCTCGGATTCATTCGCCGACCGTGGAAATTCACCAGTGATGAGTTGCGAGGCCGGCGTCTGGCTCCGATGGTTCGGGCAGAAATCTGGCGGAGGTCACGGCCACAAAGGCAGCCGAAACTGGTGTGGTCGCAGTCGTGGCGCGAGGAGAAGCTCAGCTTCAGGTCCTCGCACACAATGTGAGTTGCCGCGTTCTTGAAGGCGCGTCGGGCGGTAAGCGAGGAAGAACGGCAGGCTGGGGCTCAAAACCCTGATTCAAAGCGGTTGAACTCCACCTCTTCCTTCCACTCGATTCGCGCCCGGTCACTGGAGTCGAGGTAGCGGCGGCAGGCGGCTGAGGCCGGCTCGGGCCGCAAGGGTTCCTGGGCGCACGCGGTGATCATCCTAAATGGCCCAGTTCCCCGCCCTGAAGACCACAGGCTGGGCCCCGGCAGAAAGCTATGGTCGAGGCTGTCTCGCACCATGCGCTTGAGAGTTGGGTAATCGAGGTGATAGCTCTCGACCGCTCGCTGGTACTCCCACGTCAGCTCGGAGCGCGCTACGCCCTCGTCATCGGTAGCCAGGGCCGCGGGCACGCCTGCATGCATGTAGGCAGGCAACGGATGGTCTTTGCCGCGCACTCCCAGAATCGTGTCGTTGCTGGTGAGACAAATCTCCACCAGGACACCTCGGCGCGCCATCTCTGCCAGCAGGCCGCGTGCATCACTCTCATGCATCACATCCACACCGTGACCGATGCGCTCGGCGTGTCCCTTCTCAACCGATTCGCGGATGTGAAAGCTGAGGTCATCCGGCCGCACCAAACCTGGAGCCAGTTCGCCCGCGTGCAAGGTGATATGCACCTTAGGATACAAGCCGTGGAGAAAGTCGAGCATTCCCATCTGCAGATCAAAATCGCGCAGCGCCACGGGATCATCTTCGGGCTGCACCATGTTCAGCCCCACTACTCGCGGGTCTGCGCTGGCCATCTCGAACCCGGCGAGCAACTGTGCAAACACCTGTTGTTTGGGGTTCGCCCGCAAGACCTGGTAAAGATAGCGAACGGTCACGCCGCAACCCGCGTCGGGATGAGCGCCGCCGCAAGCCAACACTTTGCGCATGCGCTCTTCGGCCTGGTCAAGGTTCTGCCGTCCGTCAGCAACCGCTTTGGCCATGCCGCCGGCCAGCAGGCGTGACCGCATCACACCGTAATCGTCATTCCAGCCTAATTCATTCCCGAGGCTTCGCGACTCACCGCCGTCGGGCGTGAACATCAGCTCCATGTACAGTTCGTGCTGCACAGCCGCGCGGTGCGTTACTTCAGCAAGCATGTCGCCTGTATGGCCGTTCGTCGCGGGTCCGAACTTACCGAAGGCAGCGAAGAAATGGTCATGCGCGGAACGGTCTTCAGGAGAGGGATGGAAGTTCCTCATCGACCAGGCGTCGATGAGCTGGTTACGCAGTCCTGCATCGGTCAAGGCGCGCGAGGCCGCTGGCTTGTCGCCGCAAGGCGGGGCGAGAAGTGTCACCGCAGCGAGATCGATGCACAAGCCATCCGCAGCGGCGTAGTCAATGTAACTCTCGGCGTAAACTGCGCCGCTCAAGTGATTGTGCAAGTCGCCGCCCTTGGGCATGCGCGCCAGGAAATCCATCAACAGAGGCGGCTGGTCTCGCACTGAGTTGAGATACCGCGCCGCGCGGGCCGACGAAGATACGGCAGGCGCACGCGCTGATTGCGCCAACGCCGAACTTGCCGCAGCCACAGCCAGCAGCGTCGCGGTTCCGATGCTGCGGGATTTTAGTTTCATCGACATCTCTCGATTGTAGGTCAGCCCCTCAGAACCTTCGCCGGCCAATTACTAAGGATTTCTAATCATGCGTGGCAAGTTGATTGCCCTTATTAGAGACGCGTACTGACAAGCTATTGAAACCAATAAGCTTAGGTAAGAACCGGACAGGAAAGCTGAATCCGTGACCAAGAGAATCAACGCCGAGCCCCCAACTGAACGTCGACGAGACGAGGCCGGCGTCGCATTGGTGGTTGTCGCGCTCGCGATGGTGGTTCTCCTTGGATCCCTGGGGCTGGCAATCGACATGAGCTATCTTCGCACGGTGAAGCAGCGCATGCAGACGGCTGCGGATGCCGCGGCTCTGGCCGGCGCTTCGGAACTGAGCTATGGCGATGTAACTTCCGCTGCCAAAGCTGATGCCGCCACCAACGGTTTCACGGACGGGGCGAACGGTGTGACTGTGAGTGTAAACAATCCTCCGCAGACCGCCGGCGACCCGCACTATAACGACTCCCAGTATGTTGAGACTATTATTTCGCAAAGCGTGCCGACGATGTTTGGCAAGATTTTCGGCACCAAGACGGTGACCGTTCAGGCGCGGTCCGAGGCTCATCTGGGAAGCTCGCCGAATTGTTTTTTTGTTTCAAGTCCTTCAGCGACCTTCCAAGTGAACGGAGGCAGCCTCACCGCTCAGTGCGGTATCGTCGTGAGCTCGAGCGCTAGCGTGGCCTTCCAATCAAACGGCGCAACGATTTCCGCCACATCGATCAGCGTCCATGGGGGCGCCCAAATCAACGGCGGCTCCGTAAACCCGTCCCCGCAGACGAACGTCGCCACACCTTCCGATCCGCTGAGCTATATTCCGAAGCCGACCGTCGGCCCTTGTGGCTCGGGCTCAGGCACCACCTGGTCCGGCTCCAAGACTCAGGTTCAGCTGAGCAACACAACCGCGACCTTCAATCCCGGCGTCTATTGTGGAGGCATTCAGTTCAACGGCGGTGTCACCGCGAGCTTCGCACCCGGCGTCTACATCCTTACGAACAGCGGCAGCACCAGCGGATACCTTCAGCTCAACGGTACCAGTACGCTGACGGGCAGCGGAGTTACGTTCTACATGACGGGGTCGGGGTCCTTCCAGTTCAACGGCACCAGCCACTTTAACCTCACAGCCCCCACTACCGGCACTTACGCCGGCATTCTCTTCTTCCAGAACCCGAATGACTCTTCCACCGCGCAGTTGAACGGCGACAGCTCCACCGTTTTCCAGGGTGCGCTCTACTTTCCGGGCGCGCTGCTCCAGTTGAACGGCGGAACGGGGAACGCGGCGTACACCATCATCGACGCTAGCCAAGTGCAGCTTAACGGAACCAACATCGTGAATGCAGATTACTCTTCCCTGCCCGGCGGTTCCCCCGTCAGAAGCAATACAGCTGTACTGGATGAATAGCTGACCTTGTCTCCTTCTCCGCCCGCCTTCGTCTTCTAACAGCGCGATGAAAAACGGCGTACGATTCATGTCATTTCGAGCGAAGACTCCATGAGCCTTCGGCTCGCCACCTACCCAGCGCTCACCTAGAACATCAGGTGCAGTCCGAGCTGCATAAAGCGCGGGCTGCCAATCGTATGCTGAATCACCCCAAGGCTGCCTTGGGGCGGAATTGAAGGCGGTCCCTCGTAATAAGGGAAGAACACCACATTGTTGTTGGCCGTGTCAAAATTCGCCTGATTGAAAATGTTGAAGGCGTCAGCCTCGAAGCGCAGTTGGACACGCTCATTGATCGGGAACAGCTTCGCCAGACTCACATCGAATCGAGTCTGGAAGGGACCGCGGAAAAGGTTGCGGCCAGTGTCTCCATAAAGCGAATTGTAATAATCGCACCCTGTTTCATCGCAGGGAGGCACTCCGTAGGTGCCGGGCGCCACGAACTGCGGGAGAAAAGCGCTGGCGTCGAGCACCGGCTTGCCTGCGTTCACACCCAGCGTCCCCTGAAGTTGCGCCTGCTTCGACGTGACCCCCGGCGCGAGCGGCACGATCGGATTCCCGATTTCATCGTAGGTGCCATAGTAGATGCCCGCTACGGAACCCGAGTAATCGTAGACGCTGTAGGGCTGGCCACTCTGGGCCACGGTCTGGCCGCCAATAATCCAGCCGTTGATCAGCTCGCCTAAGGCCTTCGTCTTGGCGAAGCTCGGAATCGTATAGCTGTAGTTAATCAGGAAGACGTGGGTTTGGTCGAAGTCCGCCGACGCGTAGTTAGCCCGCGGAACCAGCGGATTGTTCCCGGTAACGAACAGGCCTAAGCCGCTCTGCTCATCGAGAGCGTGCGACCAGGTGTACGATGCGGTGAACTGCAGTCCGTTGGAGAGACGTTTGTGAACCTGAAACTGCAGGGCATTGTAATTCGAGACACCCTCGGCCTGGTACTGAACCGAGTTCATGTCATAACCGAGGTAAGGCACCCGGACCTGCGCATTGCCGGCATAATACGGCGGGGGACACAGAGGCTCGTTCGCCAGCGGCGGCACACCGCTGTAGTAGGCGTTGCACGCGCTGAGCGGGCTCAAGCCGCCGTAAGAATAAATCTGTCCGTGCACGGGATTCTGCGGCGTGGCAATCAGGGCTTGGTTGAAGGCAATGGGCAGTATTTCGTGCTGACCGTGGTTGCCCAAATAACCGATCTCAAACAGCCAGTTGTTGCTGGCCTGGTATTGAACGTCAAAGGTCCAGTTCTCGGTGTACGGCAGCTTGTTGTTGATACCATAGCCGCCGAATAGGAAGGGACCAAATAGATTGCCGGACGGCCAGTCTCCGGTTGAGGTTTGTGCCAGGTTGGGAAGATAGTTGAGGAACCCTTCAGTGCTGACCTGCGGCGGCGGCGGGGGAGTGGTTCCGAAAGGCGCCGAAATGTCCGCTCCGCGGTGGGCGGCAATCGGCTGCACGAAGGGCGGCGCCAGGGTCACTCCGAACGGCCCGTTAAAGCCAGAACCCGCGCTCGGCGAGAGGTAGCTGAAGAACTCGCCCCGATCGTAAAACAAGCCGTAACCGGCGCGCACCGTCAGTTTCGGCTTGGGCGCCCAAGCGATGCCGATACGGGGCGCGAAACCCCACTGGCGCTGGGTCATGAGCGAATTGCTCACACCCGGTGTGGCAGCGTCGGGATTATTCGCGGCAATTTCCAGACCGGAATTGGTGATGGTGTCCGAAGCGGCGTCATAGGCGTACGCCGCCGGGTTGAAGCCGGTCAGGCGGCCATATTTCTCTGACAGCGGCCCGTCATAATCCCAGCGCAGTCCGGCCGTGAGCGTCAGGTTGCTTCGAACCTTGAAGTTATCGTTCGCAAACGCGCCAAAGGTATTGGAGCGGTAGTATCGGCTGGCAGAACCGGCGAAGGCACTTCCGCTGCGCACACTTCCTTCTACAAAGCTGAGAAAGTTCGTGAACTCGACAACGTCCGTGTTGGTGTTGTTGTTGACGATGTTGAGTTGGGTGTGATCCCACTGGGCGCCGAAGGTGAGCGTATGGATTCCCCTCACCATGTTGAGTGAGGTTCCGTATTCCCACTGATTCTGAAACATGCCGGCATTGCCAAAACTGGTGCTGGGACCGAATTCCAAACCATTCTGAATCGTCGGGTCCGACGTGCCGATCTCGAGCTGAGGAAACGTCGTTGATCCAAGCAGGTTCATCCCCAGTGAAGTCGGGTTGAAAGCCTGCGAGGTTTGGGCGTAAGCCCGCATCCGCGTGAATCCGCCGTGCTGTTCCCACGTGATGGTCGGAGACAACACCATGGTGTTGGTGATCGAAATCACGTCGCTGCCCGCCGAAAGTTGTTGCGGGAAGCCCAGCAGCGAACCCACGGCGCCGAACGGACTGGTGCTAGGATTGTGCTGAATGTAGTACCTCCCCGACAGGCGATCCCGATCGTTGATCTGGTAGTCCAGATCTGCAATGCCCTGATCGACCGGGGCGGTCGAGTTGCGTCCCTGGACCACAGCATCGTAACCGAGCAATGTGGCGTCGGTGGCGTTGGTGATTTGCGCGCTGGGTATCAGAAATTGTCCATTGGGAAGCTTGGCCTGCAGAATGTTGAGCGATGTCGGACTCACCTGGCTGGCCGTGATCGGAGTGCTGGGCATGAAGGAGTTGTTTACAGCGGTTGCGATCCCCTCCGCGCTGCGATCGTCCGTGAGGCCTAGCGGCACCGTCACGTCCTTGGTCGAGAGCGACGCATCGGATACGCGAACTCCCTGGTATGAGAGGAAGCAAAACAGTTTGTCTTTCTTGATGGGCCCGCCGAGGGTGACGCCGAACATGTTGCGATTGATCGCCGGATTGGGCAGCAGCTTCTGGCCCGTGACGGGATTTAGACCGGCGGCATTGTAGAAGAACGGCGTGGCATTCAGGAGGTCGTTCTGCCACAGCTCCCATGCTGAGCCGTGAATCTGGTTCGTGCCCGATTTGGTCAAGACGCCGATGTGCGCGCCGCTGTTGTTACCCTGCGATGCGTCATACATGGCCGAATTCACGCTGATTTCTTGGATCGCGTCCGGGGGAGGCGTGGGCAGAGACTGGCCGATGGCGCCGTAGACGGAAGTATTGGTTTGAATCACGCCGCCTGCGCCGAAATTCTCACCCGTGTTCAGCACGAAGCGGTTTTCACCCACCTGGCTGGTGGAATTGCCGTTGAACAGATTGTTGGTGCTGACGTCATTCAACTCGAAGCTGTTGCTGGTGGCCCGGTTTCCATTGGCAAAGATCGCCTGGTTGCCGAGGCCGGCGTTGGCGCCCGCGCCACCCAGAAAATCCGCGTGAACACCCGGGCTCAGAATCGCCAGTTGCGTGAAGCTGCCGGTGCCAAGAGGAGTCTCCTGAATGGTCGCCTGGTCCACCACATAGCCGGTGGTGGTGTCAGTCTGGTTCATCAGGGGCGTTGCGGTCACCGTGACCGTGGTGGTTACGGTGCCAGGCTGAAGTCGGGCATCGAGCGTCGTCGTCCTGCCGCTTTGAACGATCACCTGCGAGTGGGTCTGCGACTGGAAACCCTGCACGTTGAAGTCGACAGAATAGGTGCCAACAGGCAGATCAAAAATACTGTAACTGCCGGCGCTGTTCGTGGTGGCACTCACCTGAAGGCCGGTGCTCACATTCTGAGCTTTCACGCGAACGGCCGCCACCACCGCACCCGTTGAATCGGTAACGGTCCCCGTCATTCCTCCTGTTGCTTGCTGGGCGAGCCCCGGTAGAGCCGATAGCAGAACCGCAATAAACACGAACGCAACACAAGTGCCGCGATACAGCCTGCTCATGTACACTCCTCCTTTTTGGTGTTTGCACCTGAACGTGACAATTTGCCGCAGCCTGCTGACGTTTTGGGAGCTACTCTATACTTGTGGTCTGCAGCGTTCCGTGCCACCCGACGAAAGTGTTCAGTGCGAAGTTAAACGAAGGACTCAAGCGGCCCTCGGCGTGACCTTCTCAGGCCCACCATCATTGCCGAGGGTTGTTAAGAGCATCTTTCTGTAATGTTACAGCAATGTTAAGAAAAGGAGAGGTTCCGCGAAAAATTGTGAAAAAGTGCCCTATTTTTACGTAAATTATTGTTATATCTTGCCTTAGTAAGGGTTCGCCCCCCTCGAAAGCTTAAGAAATTGGCCCTCTTTTCATGGCCTAAGCCATTGTTGAGCCAGCACTTAGATTCAATGGGTTCGTCGCCGTCCATAAAACCATCATAATCGCCCCGTTTTCGAAGTCAGCCGCGCGCTCATCCTCGTCGCCAAGATCCGTCAGCCGCGCGTCAAGGTCCCATATTTCGGTAGTGGGTCGGTTTGACGTAGGGGCGGCCCTGGTGGCCGCCCATTTCGAGGCGGTGCCGTTATTTGGGCGGCCACAAGGGCCGCCCCTACGTCAAACTGACCCACTGTCCATATTTTTGGCGACCTTTCGAGCTGGCTCGCGTACGTTCAATCCGAGACACGACGTCATCCCTCAAGGCCCTAGCGACCGTGGATACCCTCTGAATAGCATATTGATTTCAGGCAATGTGGTCTCTTGTTGGTCAATTGTCGGTTGTGTGGGAGCCGCTAGCCACAGCCAGTGCCATTCCGGCCGTGGGCCCTCTTCCGGCCTTGGTAACCCGCCGGCGATTGCACGTGGTCGATCTGGATCGGACGGGTCGCGATCATGGCCTTCTCCAAAGAGGAAAAGCCCACGGTTCCAACAGCACTGACGGTGGCTACCGCTGGCAGAGGCGGATGGAAGTTTTCCTTGCGGAACATATTTACATTGTGTAAATACATTGGATGCGCTACTGTTGGGATGAGGACAAGAACCGTCGCAACGTCGCGCTGCATGGAATAGCGTTCGAGGATGCACAAACAATTTTCGAGGGGCCGACCGTGGAAAGGGTCGATGACCGCTTCGACTACGGCGAGGTCAGGATGTACGCCATTGGCCTCGTGAACGGTCTCGAAATCACGGTAGTTACTCGGATCGAGGCCATCATGAAAGACGTATCATCTCGGCGTGGCGGTCGGAACCGCATGAAAGACGCCGCTATTGGCAAGACGTCGGACAGCAAGCACGGCGCAGTCACGAATTGGACTAGGCTGCGCCGCATGAAGGCTACTGAGATCCGCAAAGGTATCCAGGCTGATCCCGACGCACACGCCACCGATGAACAATTCTGGAAAGATGCCAGGGTGATTTTACCCGCTCGGAAAGCGGTGGTAACCATGCGGCTGGATAGGGATCTGCTTGAATGGTTCCGCAGGCAGCGCGGCTACCAGACGCGGATTAACGCCATCCTGCGCACCTACATGAACGCGCATGCGACCGAGGGGCGGTAGTCCGAGCGTATTGCCTATGAGCGGAGCCGGCCGGTTGCGAACAGCAACGAACTGCAGATCTTCGATCTGCGCCAGCCCGCCCGCTCAAAATCGCCAACATCAAGATCTCCGGGCCTGATCACAACGATTTTGCTCAGACGAATACCTGTGGCACCAGCGTCGCTGCAAAGGCGAGCTGCAGCATCAACGTCACCTTCACCCCGCAGGCCACCGGTAATCGCAGCGCTTCGGTTAGTATCATGGACAGTGGCGGCGGAAGCACCCAGACGGTGGGAATGAGCGGAGCGGGTACAAATTAGATTAGCCAAAGCGGCAATAAAGTCGATGATTTCGCCGGACCGGAATATTTCTATTAACGGTCCACTAATCAATGGTATAGTAAAGTTCTGAGACTGAACGCCTTCGCACCGCCCCCAGAGGAGGCAGGGTGGTGCTAAGAGCAAGGCGTCGGAGGATTCTCATGCCTCTCGTCAAGCCCCCTACCCTCACCCCTGAAAAACTGGCTGCCAATCAGGCAAACGGCAAACAATCGCACGGGCCCACCACCCAAGAAGGCATCGAGCGCATTCGCGCCGCCAACACGCGGCACGGGTTCTATTCCAAGGGCCCTGCCGCCGAGATGCGCGCCCTTGGCGAGGATCCGGAACAGTATGAGCAGTTGTATGACTCGCTGCTCGCGGACTGGCAGCCGGAAAACGAGTACCAGACCAGCCTGGTGCGGCGCATGGCGCGCCTGATGTGGCGTCTCGAGCGCTTCGACCGCATCCAGGAATCGCTGATGGTGTATCAGCTCCAAGCCCTCGACCATGACCGAGCGAGCGATTTGCGCGAGCTGACGGCGAAGCATGAGCGGGTGGTGCCCAAGCTCCGGGCCCTGATGCAGGCGCTCGACGCCAACAAGTTCCAGTCGAGCGGGGACGTTATCGAAGGCCTGCGGGGGATCTATGGGGAGCTGCCCACGGGAACCGGATTTGAGATCGTGTCGCGGGCCTGGCGGCTGCTGCCTGAAGGGACCGTGTTCCCGGGTGAGGCTGCTGATGCCGCTGAGAAGGCAGCCACCTTGGGCCTGACCATTGCCACGGGCTCGGAGCGCGACGTGCTTCGCGCCGAGTTGCGCATCGTGCTGCGCGAAGAAATCAAAGCCCGGGAAGCCGCCTTCGCCTCACACCGCGCCGAACTGGCGGAGATGACGCCCGCATTCCGCGATACCATGCTGATTCCCAGGCACCCCACGATGGCGTTTCTGCTGCAATCGAAGGACTCCGACTTGCGCCAGCTCCGATTTGTCACTGACCTGCTGCTGAAGCTGAAAGCCAGGAAATCCCAGCCCCCTGACGCCAACGAAGCCGAAAATAAGACGGTAAGTCCCACGATGTAATTGAAAACACAAGACTTACAAAGTGGCATTGGGAATATCCCACGATATTACTGAAAACAAACAAGTTAAAAGCGCGCCTGCGGGGATATCCCACGATGTTATTGATAATTAAGGTTGTTATCTAGAATTCATGGCTCTCGACCGGGCCAAGAGCGGGTTATTGCGGTGTGCACGTCACAGTCGGATCTGTGACAGCCAGCCCGTTTTGTTCTCAGGCCCCGCCCTGGGTGTACCGCTTTCGGGCGTGGTGCCCATTTCTGGACACCCCTACCAATTCACCCGGACTGGAAGGCCGATAACTCCTTATCTCGGAGGCGCATATCACGCAGAGACGATGGAATGTCGCTTGCTCTCCATTAGCAGTTGATTTCTTTGAGGCAATCAGCCGGCAGCCACGGCAGTGCTGTTCTGGCCCTGGAATCTCCTGCCTTGTCAGTCCGCCGGCAACTTCAATGGCTCGATTAGAAGTAAGTTACCTCACACGAGGTGAGAAATGAAAGGTTTCTGGCTGGACATTGCTTACGGCTGGCGCACGCTGCGCAAGAATGCCGGCTTCACTGCCCTCGCGGTTCTCACGCTCGCCCTCGGAATCGGGGCCAATACCACCATCTTCAGTTGGATTAATTCCACGCTTCTAAACCCGATCCCAGGCGCCAGGAACGCCAGCCGGATTGTTTCCCTCACTCTCGGTGGAACGGTGGTTGCCCCCGGACAATTTTCCTATCCCGACTATGTCGATCTGCGGGCGGACACCCGGACGTTTTCCGGGTTGGTGGCTTTTGCCTTCCGCACCTTGGACCTGACCGGCACAGGCAGGCCTGAGCGGTTGTGGGCCGCGGACGTTTCCGCTAATTATTTTGACGTTCTCGGCGTGCGTCCTATTTTGGGCCGCGCTTTTGTACCAGCCGAGGATCAGAAGCCAGGCGGGGCGCCGGCGACGGTTTTGAGTTACAGCCTGTGGCAGCGGCGCTTCGGCGGTGATGAGAATATTCTAGGCCGCACCATCTTCCTCAACCGGCATCCCTTCACCGTGGTGGGCGTAGCCCCGGCGGCTTTTCAGGGCACAATGACGGGCCTTCGTACTGATCTTTGGGTTCCGGTGATGATGCAGCAAGAGGTGGCCGGCGCGTGGGACTGGATCCACGATCGCGGTGACCGCGAACTGATGATGCAGGGGAGGCTCGCGCCCGGTGTTTCCGTGCAGCAAGCGCGGGACGAAATGAACGTGCTGATGCAGCACCTTACCGAGGCTTTTCCGGACTCGCACTTCGGACACAAGGAGATTGAGATCTACCCGCTCTGGCGCGGACCTGATGGCGCCAACGCGTATTTTTACATTCTGTTGCCTATGTTGATGGCGATGGCGGGAATAGTGTTGCTGCTGGCCTGCGCGAACGTAGCCAACTTACTTCTTGTGCGCTCGGTGGGGCGACGGCGTGAGATTGCCATCCGCATGTCGATCGGGGCGAGCCGCTGGCAAGTGGTGCGGCAACTCCTCGTGGAGAGCTTGCTGCTAGCCTTGGCGGGCGGCGGCGTGGCCATGCTGATCACACCTTGGACGGCGGGAACCTTAGCGGATTTCGTGCCGCCCACGAGTTTTCCCGCCTCGCTCGACGTGAGGCCTGATCGCACCGTGCTTCTGGCGGCACTCGTTATCTCCATCATCACGGGTGTGGTCTTCGGCGTCCTGCCGGCTTTTCGCGCTTCCAGTCTGGATCCGGTGACGACACTAAAGGAGGAAGCGGGAAGCGCTTCGGCAGGACGCCGCAAGGCGCGCCTTACGAGTGCGTTGGTGGTAGCTCAGCTCGCCATGTCACTGCTACTACTGGTCTCGGCAGGCCTTTTCATCCGCGCCTTTCGGCGGGCGCAACAGCTCGATCCGGGCTTCAACCCGAACCACGTATTGATTGCTTCTTACGATCTGTTCCCGGCGGGTTATGACCGCCAAAGGGGGATTGAGTTTCACCGGCAACTTCTCGCGAAGCTCAAGGAGCTTCCCGGGGTGCAGTCGGTGTCTCTCGCCGATGCCATCCCGCTGGGCCTTATGAGGAATACGGAAATGGTGAAGCTCGAAGGTTACGAGCCGCGGCCTCACGAAGCCATGGACATCCGCAGCGCCGAGGTTGGACCGGATTACCTCCGGACCATGGAGATTCCACTTGTGGCGGGCCGGGAGTTCACTTTCCAGGATAACGATCACTCACAGGACGCAGCGATGGTGAATCAGGCGCTGGCGGAGCGCTACTGGCCGCACCAGGACGCGATCGGAAAGCGCGTGTGGGCGCAGGGCCATTGGTCCACGATTGTCGGAGTGGTTCGCAACAGCGATTACGATCAGCTCAACGAGAGTCCGCGGCCGTTTCTCTATTTGCCCATCTTTCAGGACTACACGAGCCACCCCATCGTTGAGGTGCGTGTGATGGGCGAACCTTTGGCCTTCGCGCCCGTCCTGGAGAAGGCCGTACACCAACTCAACTCTGACCTGCCGCTGTTTGATGTCGATAGCCTGCTCGCCCGCGTCCAGGTGGCTAGCACCAATGCGCGGATCGCCGGAACGTTTGTGGGGGCTTTTGGATTGCTGGCCCTTGTTCTAGCCACCGTCGGCATTTACGGCGTCATCGCCTACACCACCCGCCAGCGCACGCGAGAGATCGGCATTCGCGTGGCGCTGGGAGCGCGGCAGGCCGACGTGTTCCGCCTGGTAGTGGGGCAGGGCCTGCGGCTGACGCTTGCGGGCCTTCTCGTTGGCCTCGCCCTCTCACTGACACTCACACGCTTCCTGCGAAGCCAGCTCTTCGGCCTCGCAGCCACGGACTCCGTGACGTTCACCGGAGTTGCCGTGCTCCTGTGCGCGGTGGCGCTCGCCGCGAGTTACATTCCCGCGCGGCGGGCTTCCAGGGTTGATCCGGTGCAAGCGCTGCGGAAAGAATGAAGGGATCGGGCGATTGGGTGAATGGCGATTGAGTGATTTGTGATTTGCGATTGAGTGAATTGATTCATCGGCTCATTGACTCAACGAGAGGCTGCGACGGTATGCTCGTCATCTTGCGCGCCTTGGCCGGTTTCGCTAAGATGGTCATGTCGGTGGTTATTTGAGGTGCAGTATGCACACTGTGGGTGTCGCGGAAGCAAAGGCTCGATTGAGCGGAATCCTCACAAAGGTCGAGCAAGGACGCGAAATCATTATCACGCGGCGCGGACGAGCGGTGGCCAGGCTTTCGGCCATTGAGCAACCGAAGCAGGCCATTGATTTCGCGGTTCTGGACACTCTGCGTGCCCGACAACCCCTCTCGCGGTTTTCCAGTGCGCAGATGATTCGCAAGATGCGCGACGCGAAGTACTGATGATCTACCTGGACACCAGCGCCCTCATCCCGCTCTTTGTTCATGAAGCCATGTCCGACGCAGTCCGGCGGAAGATGTCCACTCTCCCGCCAGACCGGCTCGCGATTAGCGAGTGGACCAAAACTGAGTTTGTGAGTGCCATTGGAATTAGGGTGAGGATGAGGCACTTGGATTCGGAGGTTGCTTGGGAAATCGTGCAGGCGCTAGATCGGACGGCTGATGAAAGCTTCTCGGTGTTGGCTCCGGAGGCGGGCGATTCTGTGGACGCTGCCCGTTATTGTGAACAATTCAAGCTGGGCTTGCGCGCAGGGGATGCACTGCATCTCGCTATCGCATCGAATCACGGAGCAGAGATGGTGTATTCGCTGGACCAGCGTATGGTGGCGTGTGCACAAAGCCTAAAGATCAAGGCACAAGTTTTGGTTTGACGCCGGGATCCGCCTTTGGTCGGCCCTCGGTGACTGTTCATCCATGGGTCCTGTGCTTTTCCATCTTGGCCTCAAGTGTGGCCTTCACCTGCGGCCATTCTTTGCGAATCACACTAAAGTAGACACTATGCCGCAGACGGCCGCTGGCCGTGACCATGTGATTGCGAAAAATGCCCTCTTCTTTGGCGCCGATCCGGGCGATCGCGCGGCGCGACTGCTGGTTGAGAGAATCCGTTTTGAGCTCGACGCGATTGCAGCCCCACGTCTCGAACGCATGCCGCATCATCAGGTACTTGGCTTCGGTATTGATAGCGGTCCGCTGCCATTCGGGAGCGATCCAGGTGCCGCCGATCTCCACCCGCAGGTGGGCAGGCTCGATGTTCATGAAGCGTGTTGAACCCACGGCCAGGTCCAATTGCGTGTCGACAGTGGCGAACGGCAAGGACCTTCCGGCCGCCTGTTCCTCAAGCGCGGTCACGATGAACTTGCGCATTGCTGCTCTGGTGCGCACGGGCTCACTAAACCAGCGGAAGACGTCACCGTGAAGGCCAATTTCAGCGAGGCGAGACAGGTGCGCGAGGGAAAGAGGCTCAAGACGCACATTTTGGCCTTTAAGCACGACGGGTCGGACGATCATGGGTTGAAGAATTGAGCGATCTGCTCATCGCCCCCTGACCCACGGCGCGGAAACCTCGTATCGCGCCCCGCACCTCCAATGAATGAGCAGGTCACTGCGCGAATCGCGCAATCAGGCCAGGCGAGCTGAACACTCGAAAGCCCGCGCAGATGCTGCACGCGCAACCAGCGGAAGGGACGGCTCCAACCGCCAACTGGCCAGCAGGAATACTTTGCCGCTAACCGGCGAAATGTGGATGAAGAAGGCGCGGTCTCCATCCGCGACGTCGTAGAATCCTTTGCGGCGGGGGTCTGCGTCAGCGATAGCGCCATCGGTGAGCAGCGTGGACAGCCGGTCGACGATGCTTTGCGGGTACTTGTGGATGTTATCGATTGCCGGTTTGTGATTAAGCCGAATCAACATCACAGCCTCCTTGCATCCTTCAGTTACTATTACGCTGTTGGACGTCCAAAAGTTTCCCTCTGCCATTGCAATTGCGTGATTGAGGGTGAAACCTAAGAGCAATCCCACTAAACACTGAAGACGTTAGAACCCTCCGCAAAATTACATGCTCATTACGGGCGCCGGCCTTCGCCCTTCGTTTCTGGCCGCAAGTCCAAGCAGAACTGCAGCACGCTAGTCCGTTTAGACGCAAAGGACCCCGATGTGGTTTGCACGAGAAGTTGAGGTAAAACGAGCCTCTGCCGTATCTATGAGTTGCGGAGAGTCATATTGGGCGTGAGTGGAAGGCCGTGACCGCAAATTGCCTCGAGCCCCGGTCGTAAGAGTCCGGCGTTGTCGGGCAGGATTTCCGGGCGATGCGAGTAGGTCTATGGCATAACCGGGGTCTGAAGAAGGCCTCTTTCGCGAATTGAATCAAGCTCTCAGGGCTCCCATGATAGGCTGCGGCATGGAAGCCCCGAGGAGAAGGGGAGATTATTGCTCTCCCATTGTCAGGATGTTTGTGGCCTGCGGCGAGCCGTTGCCCCAGACCGATTGATTTCCCCAAACGTATTGGTTACCCCAGACGTACTGGTTGCCCCAGACCGATTGGTTGCCCCAAATGGATTGATTACCCCAAACGTATTGGTTGCCCCAAACCGACTGCGAAGCGGAAAGTGGGACGCCCCAAGGCTCATCTTGACTGCCCCACAGAGCATTGGAGCCCGGAAGCACCGTGTTGCCCCACACGTATTGTAACGAGTAGTCAGGAGTGGAACCCCACACCGACGACGCGGCTGGCGTAAGATAGGCGTTCCCCGAAACTGGATCCCACGTTGCCACAGGAGACATCGCGGAACCGACAGGCAGACTGGCGTCTGCCAGAGCGGCTTGCATGTCGAGATAGCCCGCGCCCACAGTGAAGGCGTCATACTGGTCTACGTATGTCTGCCCGGTCACTGGGTCGACAGCCGTGCTGGTGGCTGGGAATGTTTTGTAGGCCGTCTTCATCAGCTTGGCTTTCACCTGGTCCGGAGTAAGATTGGGCTCGGCCTCCAGCAGGTCGGCGACCGCTCCGCTCACCGCTGCGGTCGCCATACTGGTGCCACTCAGCGAGAAGTAATGACCGGACGGGGTTGCGTCCCCATTTCGCATGTAGTACGACAAGGCGACCAAGTCGGAAGGATAGTCGCTCGGCAGGGTCGTTCCCTGAGCGAGCATTGATACGACCAAATTGCCGGGTGCGACGATGTCCGGCTTGACGAAAAAATCCACCGATGTAGGACCCTTGGAACTGTAACTGGCAATCAGGTCGTCTGAACGCTGCGGTGTACCCTCGGCCTTCATCGCGCCCACGGTAATCACGTAGGGGTCGTTACCAGGCGATCCGATGGTCCCGTAGCCACTGTTGTCAAATGAATTGTCCCGGCCGTCGTTCCCAGCGGCCGCCACTACAACGATACCGGCTTGCCACGCGGCCTCCACGGCCTGGCAGAGGGGATCTTGAGTGTAGCTCTCGAACACTGGCCTTCCCAGCGAGAGATTGATCACGCGAATGTTATATCGCGCCTTTAGCGAGATTGCCGTGTCAATCGCTTCTATCACAGTGCTGTCGGTGCTTTCCCCGTTTGCATCGAGAACACGCAGATCGAGAAGGTTGGCGTTCGGCGCGATGCCGCGGAAGGAACGAGTGCATTCGCTGCAGGTGGACCACTTGGCATTCCCAGCGATGATGCCCGCAACGTGCGTGCCGTGGCCATACTGGTCCTGCGGGCCACCTCCGGTAAAGTCCTGCTCGTAAACCACCCGAAATGTGCCCGAAGCATTATAGAGGTCAGCGACCCCAGTCGCGGCCACGCCGCTGTCGACGACAGCGACGCCAATCCCAGAGCCATCGAAGCCGGAATTCCAGGCCACGCTGGCGTTGATGGCCGCGGCAGTTAAGTCGAGCTTGCCGCTCACCTTGCGGTCAGGGGAAACATAGGCCACGCCAGGATCGGCAGCGATCTGGGCGAGGGCTGCCGCGGGCACTCTGTAGGCCCCTCCTTTGACTGACTGCAGCTTGTTCAACAGAGCGCCACCTTTGGTGAGCTGCAGGATTCGTTGGTGGTCCGCGTCAGACGGTTGGTGCTTGAACCTCACAATGACGTTAACGTTGCTGCTGCCGTTAACACTGGCTAGATCGGGCGATAGGCTCGCGCTCTGCGCAAATGCCAATCCAACAACGGCGAGATGGACTGCTAACAGCTTGAATATCTTTTCACAGTAGTGAAACATCGGTCTCCTCTCTTGGCCTCGCGAGCGAAAGGGCTCTCAAAGGCTTATCCCTCTGTCTTGAACTTCGACAGAAGTACTAAATCTCATGAACGATGGTCATGGTACTTACGTACTGAAACCATTTCATGTGTTAGGCAAGCCGTAATTTGGCGAGGACAACAGATGCAATTGGGGGCCGTTGTTTTGCTGGACCTTGTCGTGAGAGAGAAATGCGTTACGCACGGCGCGTTCCAATCATTCCCAACTCGGCATCGCTGCTGGTTGGAGTCGGCTGAGGCAGGACGAGAGGTTACCTATACGCGAGCAGCAAACTGTGGAGCCGGAGCAGCGTTAAGGCTTGAAAGGCTGTTCCCACTGGGCGCCGAAGACGATCTGATCGAGCGGCTTCCGCTGCCGCGGGCTCACTTCGCCCGCGCGATACTGCTCCGGGAGTTTTTCGGGAGCGTCCACATAACCGATCGCGACCGCCGCGCCCACTTCATAATCGTCGGGAATGCCCAGCACCTGGCGGGCACGCTCGTGATCGAAGCCGGCCATGCCGTGAGCATGGAGTCCGAGAGCCGTGGCCTGCAACATCAGATAGGCCAGAGCAGCGCCGGCATCGTACATGGCATGCCGGTTCGGCGCGCCGCTGTGACTAAAGGTCTTCTTGGCGGCCGTGATCACCAGCACCGGTGCGGTGCTCGCCCACTGCTGGTTGAACTCCACTAACAGGTTCAGTATCTTCTGGTATGCTGCCGGGTCAGACTTGGTGGCTACCAAGAAACGCCAGGGCTGTTCGTTGTAAGACGAAGCTGCCCAGCGCGCCGCTTCGAAAAGTGTGCGCAGGTCCTCAGGCGATACCATGCGGCTGGAAAAGGAACGGGGGCTCCACCGGGAGCGAATCAGCGGGTCTACGCCGGGTACCGTATCAGCAATCTTTGTTTTACGCACCTCCGGTTCAGGCTTCGGCGTGGCACTCATCGATTCCTCCAAACGTTCTACATAACTGTTAACGTGCTATTTGATGCTCAAAGGGGTAACGGGATTCGAGCTCACTTAAGCTGAGAATAGGCAGGAAGCGCAACGTCAACGGACGTCAGAATCGAGACGATTGCCGGGTTGTAAGCTATTCTGAGAAGGGAACGCGAAACCGCCTAACCGTGGTCTCTTTGAACAGCGGCTCGCGAACGAGGAAACGCGCGTATGACTAACAAGCCAAAACCCCGAAATTACTCCAAAGCTTCAGCGCTCGTTGTAATGCTAATTCTGGCGTTCGGCGTCACCTGCCGAGCCGACGGCCCGTGGCGCTCCGAAGCGCAAAGCCCTGCGGTCACGCAGACCCCGCCTCGTCCCGTGCCGTCGCCCCAGAATCTGCCGGAGCAACCCGAGGAGACTCCGCCCGGGCTGACGCCTAAGCAACAGCGGGAACTCTTGAAATCAAGGTACGAAAAATTGAAACAGGAGGCCACACAGTTGGCCGACCTGGCCAAGTCTCTACAGCAGGATCTCGACAAGTCCAACTCTGACGTGCTTTCGCTCAGCGTCGTAGACAAGGCGGACAAGATCGAGAAGCTGGCCAAAAAGATCAAGAGTGAGGCCGTGCAATAGTTTGGAGTGCGGCACTCCAAACTCTCCCCTCAGGCACCCGACCCGATCCGCATGCCGTAAAACGACCGATACACGAATACAAACGACACCACGAAGAACAACGCTGACAAGGCGTGTGTAAGCGCGCCACCACTGGTGGCCGTCAGCTTCACGGCCAACTCCACAGCCAACAGGCCGAAGAGAGTGGTGAACTTGATGATGGGGTTCAGCGCCACGGAAGACGTGTCCTTGAACGGGTCTCCCACGGTGTCGCCCACCACCGTGGCGTCATGAAGCGGCGTGCCCTTCTGCTTCAACTCCACCTCGACAATCTTTTTGGCGTTGTCCCACGCTCCACCGGCGTTGGCCATAAAGATGGCCTGATAGAGTCCGAAGGTTGCGATAGAAATCAAGTAACCAATAAAGAAGAAGGGCTCGAGGAAGGCGAAAGCAAGGGTCACGAAGAACACCGCGATGAAGATGTTCAGCATCCCTTTCTGCGCATACTGGGTGCAGATCTGGACCACCTTCTTGCTATCCTCCACTGAAGCCTTCTCAGCGTCTTGCAGGTTAATGTGGGCCTTGATGAATTCGACGGCGCGATAGGCTCCCGTGGTGACGGCCTGCGCGGAAGCTCCCGTAAACCAATAGATGATGGCGCCGCCTGTGATGAGACCCAGCACGAAAGGCGCGTGCAGAAGCGACAGGTTAGCCACGTTCTGCGTGAGGCCGGCCGTGAGCGCCATGATAATCGAAAAGATCATGGTGGTGGCGCCCACCACAGCGGTACCGATCAGCACAGGCTTGGCGGTGGCTTTAAAAGTGTTTCCCGCGCCGTCGTTAGCCTCTAGCATTTCCTTGGCGTGCTCGAAGTTGACGTTCTCGACGTTGTAGTCGCGCTTCAATTCTTCCCGCACGTTCGGAACCTGCTCGATCAACGACAGTTCATAGATCGATTGGGCGTTATCGGTGACCGGTCCGTAAGAATCCACCGCAATGGTCACGGGACCCATGCCGAGGAATCCGAAGGCTACCAGGCCAAAGGCAAACACCGGCGCCGCCAGCATGATGCTTCCCAGGCCGCCGTTCAGGCTCACCCACGAACCTATGGCCATCAGCAGCACCATAGTGAGGCCAAGGTAGTAGGCGGAATAATTTCCGGCCACGAATCCCGACAGGATGTCGAGCGATGCCCCGCCTTCCTGCGCCGAAGCCACCACCTCTTTCACGTGGCGGGATTCGGTGGAGGTGAACACCTTGACGAGCTCTGGAATGAGCGCGCCCGCGAGCGTTCCGCAGGAGACAATGGTGGAGAGCTTCCACCATAGAGTGGTATCGCCGCCGAGGTCAGGAATAATCAACGAAGAGACGGCATAAGTCAGCCCAATAGAGACCAACGAGGTGATCCACACCAGCGAGGTCAGGGGCGCTTCAAAGTTCATTTTGCTGACGTTTCCGTATCGGGCTTTGGCAATAGCGCTGTTGAGGAAGTAAGCGGCGGCGGCGGCAATCAGCATGATGACGCGGATGACGAAAATCCATACCAACAACTGCACCTGGATGATCGGGTTCGCGACGCCTAGCAGGATGAAGGTGATAAGCGCAACGCCGGTCACGCCGTACGTTTCGAAGCCGTCAGCGCTCGGCCCTACGGAGTCTCCGGCGTTATCGCCTGTGCAATCCGCAATCACGCCCGGGTTGCGCGCGTCGTCCTCCTTGATCTTGAAGACGATCTTCATCAAGTCTGAGCCGATGTCGGCAATCTTGGTGAAGATGCCGCCCGCGATACGCAGAGCAGCAGCACCCAGAGACTCGCCGATGGCAAAGCCGATAAAGCACGGTCCCGCGTAAGCGCCCGGTATGAAAAGAAGAATGATGAGCATCATCAGGAGCTCGACGCTGATCAGCATCATGCCCACGCTCATGCCCGATTCAAGTGGGATTTTATAAATAGAGTACGGCTTGCCGCGAAGGCTGGCGAACGCCGTGCGCGAGTTGGCAAAGGTGTTGACACGAATGCCAAACCAGGCCACTCCGTAGCTCCCCGCAATACCCACCACGCTGAACAGTAGGATAATGAGCACGCGCGCCGCCTCATATTGCAACAAGACGCCGAAGTAAAGCACGATCACGATGGCGATGAAGATCCATAGCAGCAGAAGGAACTTGCCCTGCTGAACCAGATACGTCTTGCACGTTTCCCAAATAAGCTGCGACATCTCTTTCATCGACTGATGAACGGGAAGGTTCTTCAGGCGGCTGTAAGTAACCAGACCGAAGAGCAGTCCAAAGACGCAGAACAAAATGCCAATGAGGAGCAGCTTGTGCCCATCGGTGCCGAGAAAGGAGACCTGGGAGAGGTCCGGAACCTTCAAGTTGGCTTCGCCCGAGGCCGCTTCGGAACCGGGCTGCTGCGCCCACGCGGGTGCCGCGCCGAGCAGTGCCAGAACGACGCCGACCGCCGCGGCCTTGCCCATTCGCGCTCTTTCGAACCAACCCCTAAACCCAGCGCACGCGCGCCCGAGTGAGGGCTCGAAGCGTCTACGAGCATCGCCGCTGTCACTCAAGCGGCCGCGATTTCTCCAGGGTGCCGCGAGTCGTCGTCGCAGGCTAATGCCGAAGGCAACTAACAAAGCGTAATTCATGGATGTCCTCTCTCTTTTCATTGGCGCGTCGCCCGAGGCCGCTCGAAACACGCGGCAGTGGTTGTGCACAACTTCGCCGCTCTTACTGCGAGTTTCCTAGCGTCATTAACAGGAGCCGGACGGCGAGCCGAGAGTTTCGGGACGGGCACAGACGTGGGTCCCCTCAAAGGCGCGTCCTACACGAACGGCAGATTGGTTTTTATAGCATTAAGAAGGCTGTAAGGTCAACACAACAAATTATGTTATGGCGAATGGTACAAGACGGGGCCGAAAACAACCAACAAAGCCGAAAGGCGGGCTTTCTTCTGTGTGAGAACGTGCCACAGCGTGCTGTAGCCGCGATGTCTGATCGCCGAAATCATTGGTTCTGAGAGTCGGCGGTCAGAGACCGCGGCATCGGCGGTCAGAGACCGCCGCTACAGCACGCGGTTTTCACACGGCTCTTTCGGCCCCGCCCTTCGGGAACCCACGTGCAGCCGGGCGAAATATGCGGGCTGATTGTTCAAGGGCTCAAGCTCGCTCCTGTATACGAAACTCGACAATGCAAAGCGTAGTGGCGCGACTTCGGAGCACTGCGACACGGACTCGTCCAACAGAAAGCGTTAATCTAGAAGTACGTCACAAGTTAACTACGCTCGCGCGGCTGCTTGCGCGGCGGTCGATTCTTCGGCCGGCCGGTTCCAAGCCATCATGGTGCGAAGCTGCTTTCCCACCTGCTCGATCAAGTGGTTCGTCGCCTGGTTCCGCGCGGCCGTAAAGTTTGGCCGGCCCTTCGCGTTCTCATCCATCCACTCTTTAGCGAAGGCACCACTCTGGATGTCGGCCAGAACCTTTTTCATGGTGTCGCGCACGTGGGCGTCAATCACCACCGGCCCGCGCGTGTAGTCGCCGTATTCGGCGGTGTCGCTGACGGAGTAACGCATGTACTTGATGCCGCCCTGATAGATGAGGTCCACGATCAGCTTCAGCTCGTGCAGGCACTCGAAGTAAGCGATCTCCGGCTGATAGCCCGCCGCCACCAGGGTTTCAAACCCCGCCGTAATCAGGGCCGAGACGCCGCCGCACAGCACGGTTTGCTCGCCGAAGAGGTCGGTTTCGGTCTCTTCCTTAAAGGTTGTTCGGATCACACCTGCCTTGAGCGACCCGAGAGCAAGCGCGTAGGCCAAGCCTGTCTGTTCCGCCTGACCGGTGGCGTCCTGCTGAATGGCCAGGAGCGAAGGCACGCCGACGCCTTCCTTGAAGAGCTCGCGCAACCGGTGCCCCGGCGACTTCGGCGCCACCATGATGACGTCCACCGAAGCGGGCGGAGTGATGTACTTGAAGTGAATGCTAAAGCCGTGGCCGAACAACAACGTCTTGCCCGCCGTGAGATGCGGCGCGATGGCTTGCTGGTAGACGCCCGGCTGCAGGTGGTCGGGAATCAGAAACGAGATCACGTCCCCGCGCTTGGCCGCCTCAGCCGGCTCGAAGACTTCGAGTTTCTCAGCCTGAACCTTGGCGCGGGAAGCGCTATTGGCCGGCAGCCCCACAATCACCTTCAGGCCGCTGTCGCGCAGGTTCAGAGCATGAGCGTGCCCCTGGCTGCCATAGCCGATCACGGCCATGGTCTTGCCCTTCAGATTTTTCAAGTCTCCGTCTTTTTCGTAATATACAGTCGCCATTCGCTCTTCCCTTCTATTTTTGAAGTCGCCGGTCCAAGTGAAAGACGCCGTCCGCCCGCATCGCAAAATCGTTTGGGCTTGCCGTCTTGGAGCCGCAGCAAGGCGCTCTCAAGACTTTGCGCCCGCCTCAGCGCCGGATGTGCTACCGACCGGTCGGTAAGTCAGAATACTATATCCTCCACTGCTTGTGTCAAGGGGTTCTGCGCTCTCCGGATCTCCCGATCACCCGATGGCCCGATCACGCGATGACCCGATCTTCTCATTTCAGTTCAATCTCCACGATCTGCCCCTCAGTCGTTCCGGAGTTCGTAAGGCTGTGCGTCACCTTGGTGTCAACCCAGTGGAAGTCACCGGCCTTCACCTCATGAGTCATTGAGCTGCCGTCGGGTCCCGTCATCTTTAATAACATGGGCGTGACGGCAAGAATCAGGTATGGGCGTTCATGGGTGTGAAGCGGGGTGCTCGCGCCAGGCGCTAGAGGCCAGTTGTAAACGCGCGCGCTCGGATTCTCCGCCGCCACTGGGGCGGCAGCCGTTTCCGAAGGATGCTCCGGGCGCTGAAAAAACTCAACGTCGATCACCTCGAATGTCGCCGGGCCCAGGTTGTGAAGCCGGTGGGTATAAGGTCCGTCGTTGGGAATAGCAGAAATGCTCCCAGGATGGGTCATGCCTGGTTTGCCCTCGGGCTCACCGAGCTTTTGCTGGGCCAGCATGGTGCTGGTAAGGGCCACCGACACCCGATCGCGAGTATGGGTGTGGTAAAGCGTAGTCTCGCCGGGCGGCAGAATCACGTGCAAGACAAGGACGGAGTCATTCTTCAGCACAACGTGATGATGGGGTTCTTGGTCAACCGGCACCGGCTCCTGCTGAGCTGCAGCCGTGGCCACAGACAGGATAAGTAATGTCCACAGCCAACCGATCTTCACCTCATCCTCCCGCTGCCGAGACCGGCGTTTACCCTGAAAGTGCCCAACGGGTCCTTGGACGCCTACATTGATTCTAAATGACTTGTGCGATTCCTTGTCCATCGAGCTTGGGTTCGTTTAGGTTCGTTTTGGGTTCGTTTTTCGGTACTTTTATTGATTCTAAAACACTTCTCGGGTTCGTTTTTACATTTAGGCATACCCCCCCGGGGGTACCCCGAAAAAAATCCGTGAAAAGTCGTGGATTCCCGCTTTCACAACCAACATTGATTCTAAATGACTTGTGCGATTGCTTGTCCATCGAGCTTGGGTTCGTTTTAGGTTCGGTCGCGGTAGGGACGCTGGTTACCCAACGCCCCCCGCACGGATCCGTACTTGAAGAATTACCTCATACGGCTCTTACCTCGGATGCGTAACGGCGAAACG
>Ga0335085_10002120_pt1 | contig 38360 bp, 32 predicted proteins | sample Lox_Sample_45_FD_206712 | JGI IMG/M metagenome (GOLD analysis project Ga0335085, IMG submission 206712) | Soil microbial communities from Loxahatchee National Wildlife Refuge, Florida, United States - Lox_Sample_4.5 | ecosystem: Environmental > Terrestrial > Soil > Wetlands | place: USA...
ATGTCGGCGCCGGTCGCGCGTACGCTTTCCGGCAGCATTGCCTTCACGCTTGCTGCCGTTCCCACCGGCATGAAGGCAGGTGTGCGGATGTCGCCGCGCGGGGTGTGGATCACGCCGGTGCGCGCAGCGCCGTCCGTCGCCGTGAGTTCGAAGTGGAATTTGCACATCTGGGCCGCCCGCATAGCAGGCTGTGGCGGCTTTGGGAACGCGCCGTCAGTCAATCCTTAACTATATCCCTGCGACGATTGCGGCATGGTCCCCCGGCTGCTCGCCACGAAAATCGAAGATTGTCCGGCTTTTCTGCCGTATGGACGCCAGACCATCGGCGAAGACGACATTGCCGCCGTTTGTGACGTCTTGCGCAGCGATTACTTGACGACGGGACCAGTGGTCGGGCGCTTCGAGAGCGCCTTGGCGGCCGCCGTCGGCGCCAGGCACGCCATAGTCTGTTCGAGCGGTACGGCCGCGCTCTACATGGCGGCGCGCGCCCTGAAGCTCGGGCCGGGCACGAAAGTCATCGTTCCATCCATCACCTTCCTGGCCACGGCCAGCGCGCCGCACCTCGCGGGTGCCGAGATCGTGTTCGCTGATGTCGATCCGGATTCCGGTTTGATGCGTGTAGGCGACCTGGAAGAAGCCGCCAGGCGCGCCGGCGCCTGCGATGCCGTCTTCAACGTCCACCTTAACGGGCAATGCGGTGCGGTCGAGGAGATTGCCGCTGCCGCGCGCCGGCATGACCTCGCCATCCTGGACGATGGCTGCCATGCGCTTGGTACGACGGCCGGCGGAAGGCGCGTGGGAGAGAACGCCTTCAGCGACCTGACCGTGTTCTCGTTTCATCCCGTCAAGACTGTCACCATGGGCGAAGGTGGCGCCGTTACGACCCAGAACGATGCGATCGCCGATGCGCTTGCACGCGAACGCAACCACGGCATGACGCGGAACGTGCAGGATTTCCAAAATCCCGACGCGTTCGACACGAACGGCACGCGCAATCCCTGGTTCTACGAATTGATCGCACCGGGCTTCAATTGGCGCGCCTCCGACATTCAATGTGCCCTGGGGCTAGCGCAACTTGCCAAGCTGCCGCAGTTTTCCGCGCGCCGGCGTGCGCTTGCCGCCGAATACGATGCTCTACTTGCGCCTTATGCGCCGATGATCCGGCCGGTGGCCAGGCAGGCCGGCTGTCTTCCCACCCTTCATCTCTATCCGGTGTTGATCGATTTTGCGGCGTGCGGTCGGTCGCGGGCGCAGGTGATGGCAATGCTGGCGGAGTTGGGCGTCGGCACGCAGGTTCATTACTACCCGGTTCATCGCCAGCGCTATTACGCGAACCGCTACGGCCGCCTCGAGCTGCCCGGCGCAGACCGCTACTATGGCCGCGTCCTCAGCTTGCCGTTCTTCGCCTCCATGGCAAAAGCAGACGTCGCGCGCGTGGTGGAGGCGCTTGCGCAAGTTCTGGGCCTCAAGGATTAACGATCCGCGGTGAAGCTGGGCGGCGCGCAAGCCCGCCTCGTTCATCCTTGGCCCGCGGCGGCCTCATTTCAGCGTGAGCGCTTGGTTTGCGTCAAACGATTGTTAACTCTGCCTCTGCAACTATCTTGCCCTTATGAGCGATGGGGCTGCGATGGCAGAACGGGCACAGAAAATCCATCTCGCAAGCGAGAACATGGGGGAGGCGCCCCGCAGCTTTTTGCGCGATTTCGCGCAGCCCTGGCTCGACCTCAACGACAAGTCCGTGCTGGTGACCGGGGGTACAGGCTCGTTCGGCAAGCACTTCATCAAGACCGTGCTCGCCCAGTACAAGCCGCGCAAGCTGATCGTCTTTTCGCGCGACGAGCTCAAGCAATACGAGATGCAGCAGGTCTTTTCGAACGAGCGGCATCCCTGCATGCGCTTCTTCATCGGCGACGTGCGCGACCGCGACCGCCTCGATATGGCCATGCGCGATGTCGACTACGTCGTCCATGCCGCGGCGCTGAAGCAGGTGCCGACCGCCGAATACAATCCCTTCGAGTGCATCCGCACCAACGTGTTTGGCGCCGAAAACGTGGTCTATGCCGCCCTGAGGCGCAACGTGAAGAAGGTGATCGCGCTTTCCACTGACAAGGCCGCCAACCCGGTGAACCTGTACGGCGCCTCGAAGCTCGCTTCCGACAAGATCTTCGTCGCGGCGAACAACCTGTCGGGCGCCGACGGCACGCGTTTCGCGGTCGTGCGCTACGGCAACGTGTTTGGATCGCGCGGCTCCGTGGTTCCGCTCTTCAAGAAGCTGGCCGAAAGCGGCGCCGCAGAACTTCCGGTGACCGATTCGCGCATGACCCGCTTCTGGATCACGCTGACGCAAGGCGTGAACCTCGTGCTCTCCAGCATGGAGATGACCAGAGGCGGCGAGATCTTCGTGCCGAAGATCCCATCCACCACGATCACCGGCCTTGCGAAGCTGCTTGGCCCGCAGCTGCCGCAGAAGATCGTTGGCATCCGCCCCGGCGAAAAACTGCACGAAACCATGATTCCCGCAGACGACTCGCACTGGACGTTGGAACTGGACGATCGTTTCGTGATTCTGGCGAGCTTTGCGACCGCCTCGCGCGAGGCCTATCTCAATCGCGGTGCCAAGCCCGTTCCTGAAGGCTTCGCCTATTCAAGCGACAAAAACCCCGAACAGCTCGACGCGCGCGGCCTGCAGCAACTCCTGGCGCAGGCTTACGCTTGAGCCATCCCTTGCCCGCTTTGCGCACAGACCTTTGCGAAACGCCGGTTCGTCCGCGTGCGGGGGAGATTGGCAGATGCTGCCACGCCCGCACGCTAGGCCTGTCGCCGGAATAGCAGGCAGGCGTCGCCGTAGGAATAGAATCGATAGCGCTGTCGGATCGCCTCTTCATAGGCCCGTTTCATGGTCTCGGTGCCGGCAAACGCGCACACCAGCATGAACAGCGTGGAACGCGGCAGGTGGAAATTGGTGAGCAGGACCTCGGCGGTGCGGAAGCGGTATCCCGGGGTGATGAAGATGTCGGTCTCGCCCGCGAAAGCGTGCAGCGTGCCGTCGGGTGCGGCGGCGCTTTCGAGCGTCCTGAAGCTGGTGGTGCCGACCGCGGCGATGCGTCCGCCATGCGCACGCAGCGCATTGAGCCTCTCCGCAGCCTCGCGCGAAAGTTCCGCGTGTTCGGAGTGCATCCTGTGTCGGTCGGTGTCGTCGGCGGTGACGGGAAGAAACGTTCCGGCGCCGACATGCAGGGTGACCGTTTCGCGCACGATGCCTGCGCCGGTGAGCGCCGCGAACAACTCCGGGGTGAAGTGCAGCCCCGCGGTGGGTGCGGCCACCGAGCCTTCCTGGCGCGCGTATATTGTCTGATAGTCGGACACGTCCCGGGCGTCGGCCTTTCGCTTGCCCGCGATATAAGGCGGCAGCGGCGTCTCGCCTTGGGCGGCGATGAGCCCGTCGAGTGCGGCTCCGGCCGTTCCGAACGAAAGCTCGACTTCGCCGGCTTCGCCCCTCGCTTCCACGCGCGCCCGGATCGACGTTCCCAGGTGCAACGCATCGCCCGGGGCGAGCTTGCGGGCTGGACGGGCCAGTGCGGCAAAACGGTCCGGCGCCAAGCGGCGATGCAGAAGCAGCTCGATCTTGGCCTCGGGCCCGCTGCCGCGCCCCTCGCGCACGCCCCTGAGGCGGGCTTGGATCACCTTGGTATCGTTGAGCACGAGGCTGTCGCCGCACCGCAGCAACCCTGGCAAGTCCCGGACTGTGGCATGCTCGATCCGGCCGTCGGCGTGGACCACCAGAAGACGCGCGCTGTCCCGCGGCTCGGCGGGTCTGAGCGCAATGAGCGCGTCGGGGAGGTCAAAATCGAACTGGCGGACGTCCATGGCGGCCGGGCTGACAAGGCTCGGCCAGGGTTTGGGTCCACCTGACGGTACTGTCAACCCAACAGATTGTGGGCGACCCGGGAGCGACCCGGCGCCGGCTGCCCAAAATTTGTGCTGTGACAACAGAAGTCACAGGACGCGCCCTTGCTTCCAACTCGGCGCGTGTCCGCCTAAGAGGCAGCCGGCCCACCGCCGCAAAGGTCACAGAATTGGTAAATCCATGTTAACGAACCCGTGTGACCATCGTTTGCGATTCATACGGATTGTCTGCGCTTGAAGAACAGTGGTTAAGACACACTGAAAGCGGAAGAGGGCTGGCGTGGACGATCAAATTTTCGCCGACGGGATAGGCCAGATTTCGGTCATCGCAGGGACTGTGCGCATCGATTTCGTCGCGTATTCGCCGGTCGAAAAGGACGCCCGCGGCCAGCCCGTGGCGGCGTTCCGGCAGCGCATCATCATGGGGCTGGAGGCGTTCTATCAGACCGCCGAGAAGATCCAGGAAGCTGCCAAGGCCCTGTCGAGCCGCACGCCGCCGCCGCCCCCTGAACCCCACGAAGCCGTGGTCGAGCATCTTGCGGTGCCCGAGCGCGCATCAGCGCCGGCCGAAGCGCCCAAGCCCGCGGCCAAGCCCCCCTTCCCTTAAAGGCCCTAGCGATGACCTTCGAGAACCCGAAAAGCGACAGCACCGCGTCCTGCGAGCAGACCGGATTGAAGGGTCTTGCCGCGATCGCGCGGCATCTGGAACTCGACTGGAGCCTGCCGCGGCTCCTTCACGTTCACGGCCAGGAAGCGGAACCGGATGCCGAACAGATCGCCCGCATCGCGCACGCCGAGGGACTTCTGGCCACGGTCCATAGTGTCGACTTCGCGCGGCTGCAGCGTTTCCGCAAGCTGGCGCCGTTCCTGGCGCGGCTTTCGAACGGAGCCTACGTGGTGGTGTTGCAGACCTCGGTCACCCGCGCCGCGGGCGACGCCGGCGAGATGGTCGTGCTGTTCAATCCGCGCGTGCCGGAGGCCAATTTGTTTCCGATCCCGCGCGAGGAGTTCGTCGCACACTGGACCGGCGAGATCGTCCTGTTGAAGCGGCCGTACAAGCTGTCCGACACCAAACGCCGGTTCGATCTGGGCTGGTTCGTGCCCGAATTCTGGCGCCAGCGCCCGCTGTTGCGCAATGTGGTGATTGCCGCCGTCGCCATGCACGTGCTCGCGCTCGCCGTGCCGATCTTCTTCCAGATCGTGATCGACCGGGTGCTGGTTTATCTCAGCATCTCGACGCTGGTGGTAATCGCGGTGGGCGTGGTGCTGGCGATCTCGTTCGACGCCGTGCTCAACTGGCTGCGCGGCTACTTCGTACTGCGCACCGCCAGCCGCATCGACATAAGGGTGGCCAAGACGACCTTCGCCCACCTGATGCAGCTTCCGATCGCCTTCTTCGAAGCCTCGCTCGCCGGCGTGGTCACCAAAAACATGCAGCAGGGCTCGCAGATCCGCGAATTCCTCACCGGCCGGCTGATGATGACTTTGCTGGATCTGCCGGCCCTGATCGTGTTCCTGCCGCTGATGGCTTGGTACAGCGTCAGGCTCACCGTCGTGGTGATGGGCGTCACGTTGCTGCTGGCGGGCGTGATCGCGGCCATGATCGCGCCCTATCGCCGGCGCTTGCGGCGCCTCTACCGGGCCGAGGCGCAGCGCCAGTCGCTGTTGGTCGAGAGCATTCACGGCATGCGCACCGTGAAATCGCTGAACCTCGAAGGCCGCCGCCAGGAATCCTGGGAGAACGCCGCCGCCGAAGCGGTGCGCACCTACGTCCAGGTGGGCAAGATTTCGCTGGCGGCCAACACCTTTTCGCAGTTCGTCGAACGGGGGCTGACAATCGCCATCGTCTGCGTCGGCGCCTTCCTGGTATTCGGACACCATCTGACCGTGGGCGGGCTGGTCGCCTTCAACATGCTGTCGTCGCGGGTCATCAGCCCGGTGCTGCAGCTCATCGGCCTGCTCAACAACTACCAGGAAGTGCTGATCAGCGTGGAGATGCTGGGCGACGTGATGAACCGGCCGACGGAAGCCACGCGCCGCGGGCTCACTCCTGCCCTGCACGGCGAGATCGAACTCGATAACGTCACCTTCAAGTACCCCAACACCGATCGCCCCGCCCTGCGTGATATCTCTGCGCGCATCCCGGCCGGCGGCATGATCGGCATCGTCGGGCGCAGCGGTTCGGGCAAGACCACTTTGTCGGCGCTGCTGCAGGGCCTGTATTATCCGAGCGAGGGGTCCATCCGCATCGATGGCCACGATATCCGTGACATCGACCTGGCTTTCCTGCGCGGCCAGAGCGGGGTGGTGCCGCAGGAGCCCTTCCTGTTCCGCGGTTCGATCAAAGACAACATCCGCATGGGTCTGCCGACGGCGGGCTTCGAGGACATCGTGCAGGCGGCGCGCCAGGCGGGCGCCGACGAGTTCATCCAGCAGCTGCCGCAGCGCTATGACACCGAGCTCGAGGAAGGCGCCGTCAATCTCTCCGGCGGGCAGAAGCAGCGACTGTCGATCGCCCGCGCGCTGTTGCGCCGGCCGCGTATCATCATCTTCGACGAGGCGACGAGCGCACTCGATCCCGAAAGCGAGGCCATCGTGATCCGCAACCTGGCGCAGATAGCGCGCGGACGCACCACGATCGTGATTTCCCACCGTCTGCAGACCATCCGCAACGCCGATACGATCCTGGTGCTGGACGACGCCCGGCTGGTCGACAACGGCACGCACGACCAGCTTCTGCACCGCAACGCGATCTACCGTCAGCTCTGGATGCAGCAAACGGCGAGGGCGGCATGAACGCGATCGTCGTCAAGACCCGCAAGTCGCTCGTGGAGGCCCGCTACGCGGCCCAAGAGAAGTTCCTTCGCCATTGGCGTAAGCTCGACACCTGGATCGACCGGCAGTTCGGTGACGACGTCGCCGCCTGGGACGCCACTGTGGCCCAGGACTTCAAGCCCGACGCCGCGGCCATCGAGGAGGCCCCGGTTCCGGTATCGGCCAATGCCGCGCTCTACACCGTGATCGCGCTGTTGGTGATCGCCGTCTTGTGGTCCGTGGTGGGAACGCTGGACCGCATCGTGGTGTCGCCCGGCAAGATCGCCACACGCACGCCGATGATCGTGATGCAGCCGTTCACGACCTCGCGCATTCTCTCGATCAACGTGCAGCCCGGCGACCACGTCAAGAAGGGCCAGGTGCTGGTGTCGTTCGACCCCGCCTTCGCGCAAGCCGACGTCGCCTCGCTTGAGCACAAGGTGCGCACGCTTTCGGCCCAGACCGAGCGTCTCGAAGCACAGCTCAACGGCGGCGTTTTTGCCGCGCTGCCCAACGACAACGCCGAACGGCAGGCGCAGGCGCAGATCTTCAACCAGGAAAGCGCCGCCTATGCCGCCGAGATGAGCGTGCGCGACAGCCGCGTGGGCGCCATCGATTCCCAGCTTCGGGCGGGCACCGCGGCCATCGAGGGCTTGAAGCAGCAGCTCGACATGTCGAACAAGGTGGTGGACATCTACCAGCGGCTTCTGGACCAGAAGGCCGGCGCCCCGCTCGACCTGATGAAGGCGCAATCGAGTGCCGTCGACGTCAACATGAAGCTGACGAACGCCGTCGGCGACCAGCGCAAGCTCGTGGAGCAGCGTGCCGAAGTGCAGGCCGAGCGCCAGTCCTTCATTGACAAATGGCGCAGCGACCACAACCAGCAGCTCGTGCAGGCCCGCCAGGACTTGGCCGACGCCACCGAGACGCTGAACAAGGCCCAGAAGATGAAAGACTTTACCCAGATGCGCGCGCCCGCGAACGGCGTGGTGCTCGAGATCGCGGACCGTTCGGTGGGCTCGGTCTTGCGGGAAGCCGAAACCCTCATCACGCTGGTGCCCGACGGCGCCGACCTCTATGTCGAAGCCAACGTGCCCTCGCGCGACATCAGCTATGTCAAGGTCGGCGACGACGTGCGCGTGAAGCTGGAGGCCTATCCGTTCCAGCGCTACGGCACGCTCAACGGCAAGCTCGCGGTGCTGAGCGCCGATTCGATCCCGCTCAAGGAGGACGACCAGTCGCAGCTCGTCTACCGAGCGCAGGTGCGCCTCACCGATCCGCCCGGCGACATTGCGCGGCGCGGCATCCGCATCCGCCCCGGCCTCGTCGCTTCGGCCGAGATCAAGACCGGCAAGCGCTCGATCGCCTCCTACGTCCTCAATCCGGTCTTGCGCACGGCCGACGAAGGGATGCGCGAGCCCTAAAGCGCTATCCGGAAAAGTGTGATGCACTTTTCCCTCAGATCGCGCGACAAAACAAGCAACCCGAGCGAGGTCCGCAATTCGAAGAATGCGGGTTTTTCTCTAATGCCCCGATTCCAAAATGCGCAGCAAGTCGATATCGAGATGTGGCGAACTTCGGGATCGGGACACAAGGCCCTATCCCACGCTCTCCAGCACCGCAGCGATGACGCGGTCCTGCGCCGCGTCGTCGAGGTAGGGGTGCATCGGAAGCGCCACCACTTGCTGCGACAGTTTTTCCGACACGGGCGTCGGCGCACTCGGATAGTGGGCATAGCCCTTCTGCTGCGACAGCGGGATCGGATAATAGACGGCCGTGGGAATGCCTTGCGCCTTCAGCTCGGCCTGCACCTTCGCCCGGTCGGGAACCACGATCACGTATTGCGCCCATACCGACTGCACATTGGGGATGATGGTCGGCACCCGGACGCGGTTTGATTTCGACAGCAGCGAATTGTAGCGGCGCCCCACCTTTTCGCGCCGTTCGATCTCGTCGGGAAATATCTTCAGCTTCTCGCTAAGGATGGCGGCCTGGATCGAGTCGAGACGCGAGTTCATGCCGATGCGGACATTTTCGTAGCGATCGGTGCCCTCGCCGTGTACATGCAGCGACTTGACCAGTTTCGCCAGCTCGTCGTCGTTGGTGAAGGTGCAGCCGCCGTCGCCGTAGCAGCCGAGCGGCTTGGCCGGGAAGAAACTGGTGGCTGCGGCATCGCCGATCGTCGCCGTCTGGCGGCCATGGTAGGCGGCGCCAAAGGCCTGCGCCGTGTCCACCAGCAGCTTCAGGCCTTCGCGCCTGGCGATCGGCTCGATGGCGTCATAGTCCGCGGGCTGGCCGAACAGATCGACCGTGATCAGCGCTTTGCCATTCAGCTTGCCGTCGCGCTTCACCATCGCGATCGCGGCTTCCAAGCTCTTGGGATCGATGTTGTAGGTGTCCTCGAACACGTCCACGAACACCGGCGTGGCGCCCATCAGGGCCACCACTTCAGCCGTCGCGCAGAAGGTGAAGGCAGGAACGTAGACGGCATCGCCCGGGCCGATGCCCCAGGCCATCAGCACAAGCTGCAGCGCGTCGGTTCCGTTGGCACAGGCGATGGCGTGCTTGACGCCGGCGAATTTGGCAAGCTCCGCTTCCAGCGCGGCGACTTGCGGACCGAGAATCCACTGTCCGCTTTCGACGGCCGCCAGGATGGCTTTGTTCAGCGGCTCGCCGAGGCGCCGGCGCTGAGCCTGGAGGTCGATGAAAGGAACGGGCTGGGCCACGGAACGTCTCCCAAGGTTATGTTTGCGAGGCGTTTTAGGCGTCCCCTGGACCCAAGCCAACGCGCCCGCCGACACATTATGTTGCCGATTGCGTCAGCAGGACGTAGATAGGGCACCATCGGATACCCCTTAGGCGTGTATCTCATCGCTGCGGATGATGAGTCTTCCCTCACTCGATGCGCCCGGTCGGCTGGAATGACCGCAGAGATCGGACTTTTCGCCCTGATCCTGGCACTGATCGTCGCGGCGGTTTGGGTCTGCGTGCCGCTCGTCGGCGGCCGATGGAAAATGCCTGCTGGGATACACTATGCCCTGCCGGCGCTCGCGTTTGTGGCGCTGGCCGGCGTGTTGTTCTGGCGCCTCAACCAGACCCGCGAAGGCGGCGCGCCCAACCTCATCCCATCGGGTCCGGTCGACAAGCCTGCGCCGTCTTTCGATCTGCCTGCGCTTTATGCCGGCCGGGCGGATCTGAAGACCGCCGATCTCAAGGGCCGTGTCACGTTGGTAAATTTCTTCGCCTCGTGGTGCATACCGTGCCGCGCCGAGCAGCCGGTGCTGCAGGAACTTGCCAAGACTGGCATCGCGCTCGTCGGAATCGATTACAAAGACAAGCCGGACCGCGCGCAAGCCTACTTGGCGGAATTCGGCAATCCCTATCGTGCCGTCGCTGCCGACCGCGAAGGCCGCGCCGGCACCGACTTCGGCGTCTATGGCGTCCCGCAAACCTATTTGATCGACAAGAACGGCGTCATCCGCGACATGATCGCCGGCCCGCTGACGGCCGCGATCATCCGCGACCGGATCCTGCCGCTGGCGGAGAAGCTGAAATGAAAACCCGCCGCGACGGCCCGATGGACGGGCCGCAATGACGCTATAGGCCGCGCAAGTCTTCGATGCGCATCTTCACGATGCGGTCGGGCTCGCCGGTGATGGCGCCGTTGTTGTGCTCGCCGCCCTTCTTGATGGCGTCGACGTGCTCCATGCCTTCCACCACCCTGCCCCATACCGTGTACTGATGGTCGAGCCAGGGCGCATCCTCAAAGCAGATGAAGAACTGGCTGTTGGCGCTGTTGAGATTGGAGGTGCGCGCCATCGAGCAGGTGCCGCGCACGTGCCTCTCAGGCGAGAACTCGGCCCGCAGGTCCGCAAGCTTGGAGCCGCCCGAGCCCGTGCCGGTGGGGTCGCCCGTCTGGGCCATGAAGCCGGGAATGACGCGATGGAAGGCGACGCCGTCGTAGAAACCCGACTGCGACAGCTCCTTGATGCGCTCGACATGGTTGGGTGCAACATCGGGGCGGAGTTCGATCACCACCGGGCCCGTCTTCAACTGCATCACCACGCGTTCGGTCATTTTCCCGCTCCCAGCTCCTTGCATCGCTTGACCAGCAGCGCCGCGACATGTGGCGTGGTGAACGGCGTGATGTCGCCGCCCAGCATGGCCACTTCCTTGACCAGGCGCGAAGCGATCGCCTGATGGCGCGGATCGGCCATTAGGAACACGGTTTCGACCTCGCCCTCGAGCCGCTGGTTCATGCCTACCATCTGGAATTCGTATTCGAAGTCGGACACGGCGCGCAAGCCGCGTACGACCATCTGGGCGCCCACGTTCTCGGCGAACTTCATCAACAGGCCGGTAAAGGAGCGCACTTCGATGGTGGCGCGCCCGCCGCCCGACAGCGGCTGCGTCTCCTGGCGGATCATCTCGACGCGCTCGTCGAGCGTGAACAGCGCCGTCTTGGCCGCGTTGTTGGCGACCCCGATGACAAGGTGGTCGACCAGCTTGATGGCGCGCTCGATGATGTCGAGATGGCCGAGCGTGATCGGATCGAACATGCCCGGATAGACAGCGATGCGGTGCTTGGTCATGGGAGAACCTCCCCATAACCTCCCCCTCGTGGGGAGGCTAGGTGCTCCGGCATTATGGCCCCTCTTCCGAATTCTCGGCCAGGATACGTTCGACGGAAACGACGCGTTCGCCTTCTTCGACGCGGAACACCACCACGCCCTGCGCCGCGCGGCCCTGGACCGAGATGCCCGCCACTGGCACGCGGATGGTCTGGGCGGTATTGCTGATCAGCATCAGATCGTCGCTCTCTTCCACCGGAAACGCGGCAATGATTGCGCTGTTCTTCCGGCCCATGCCCATCGCGACGATGCCCGAGCCGCCGCGGCCGGTGACGCGGAACTCGAACGAGCTTGTGCGCTTTCCGAATCCGTTTTCGGACACGGTCAGGATGAACTGCTCGCCGGCGCCGAGCTCGGCATAGCGCTCGGGCGTCAGCGTCGCCTCCTCGCCGTTGTCCTCGCCCTCGTCGATCACATCTTCCTGCGGGGCTTCCTCCTCGCCGGTGGCGGCGCGGCGTGCGGCGCTGGCCTGCTTCAGGTAGGCGCGGCATTCCGCCGTGGTGGCGTCGGAATGATGCAGCAGCGTCAGGCTCACCACTTCGTCGCCGCCCTCATGTCCGAAATTGGCGAGCTTGATGCCGCGCACGCCGGTGGATTCGCGACCCTTGAACACGCGCACGTCGGTCAAGGGGAAGCGGATGGCCTTGCCGAGCTTGGTGGTGAGCAGCACGTCGTCACGGTCGGTGCACACCTGCACGCCGACGATGCCGTCGCCCGGCTCGAGCTTCATGGCGATCTTGCCGTTGCGGTTGATGTTGACGAAATCGCTGAGCTCGTTGCGCCGCACCTGTCCCGACTTGGTGGCGAACACGACGTTGAGCTTCTCCCACTGGCTCTCGTCTTCCGGCAGCGGCAGGATGGTGGCGATGCGCTCGCCTTCGCTGAGCGGCAAGAGGTTCTGCATCGCCTTGCCGCGGCCGGTGATGCGCGCCTCGGGCAGGCGCCAGACCTTCAGCTTGTAGGCCATGCCGGTGGACGAAAAGAACACCATCGGCGCGTGCGTGGAAGCCACGAACAGGGACGTGACGAAATCCTCTTCGCGCGTTTGCATGCCGGCGCGGCCCTTGCCGCCTCGGCCCTGCACGCGGTATTCGGCGATCGGCGTGCGCTTGATGTAGCCGGCGTGGGTCGCGGTGATCGCCACGTCCTCGCGCTCGATCAGCGCCTCGTCCTCGATCTCGACTTCCGCATCGACCAGCTCGGTGAGGCGCGGGGTTGCGTATTCGTCCTTCACCGCCTTCAACTCGTCCTTGATGATGCCGAGCACGCGTGGACGCGAGCGTAGGATGTCGAGATAGTCCTTGATCGCCTCGCCCAGCTTTTTCACTTCGTCGGCGATCTCGTCGCGCCCCAGCGCGGTCAGCCGCTGCAGCCTGAGGTCGAGAATGGCCTTGGCCTGCTCTTCCGAAAGCCGGATCGTGCCGTCGTCGGCGATGGTATGGCGCGGATCGCCGATCAAGGCGACGAGGGGAGCCACGTCCTTGGCGGGCCAGGGCCGCGCCATCAACTGTTCCCTGGCGGTGTTTGCGTCGGGCGCGGCCCGGATCAGCGCGATGACGTCGTCGATGTTGGCCACCGCCACGGCGAGGCCGGCCAGGATGTGGGCGCGGTCGCGCGCCTTGGCGAGGTCGTGGCGGGTGCGCCGCGTCACCACTTCCTCGCGGAAAGCCGTGAATGCGGCGATCAGCTGCTTGATGTTGAGAAGCTGCGGGCGCCCGTCGCTGAGCGCCAGCATGTTGACGCCGAAGCTCGTCTGCAGGTCCGAGAAGCGATAGAGCTGGTTCAGCACGACGTCGGCCGAAGCGTCGCGGCGCAGTTCGATCACCACGCGCATGCCGTGACGGTCGGACTCGTCGCGGATGTCGGCGATGCCTTCGATGCGCTTGTCGCGCACGAGCTCGGCGATGCGCTCCTGCATGCGCGCCTTGTTCACCTGATAGGGAATTTCGGTGACGATGATGGCTTCGCGATCTTTCCGGATCTCCTCCACCGTGCAGCGCGCCCGCATCAGGATCGAGCCGCGCCCGCGTGCCAGCGCGCCGCGGGCCGCCTGCTTTCCGATAATGAGGCCGCCGGTGGGAAAATCCGGTCCGGGCACGATCTCAGTCAGCGTTTCCAGCGTGATCGACGGATCGTCGATGTAGGTCAGGCACGCATCGATCACTTCACCAAGGTTGTGCGGCGGCACGTTGGTCGCCATGCCGACCGCGATGCCCGAGGCGCCGTTGATCAAAAGATTCGGGAAACGCGCCGGAAAGACCGAAGGTTCTTTTTCGGAACCGTCGTAATTGTCGCGGAACTCGACGGTGTCCTTCTCGATGTCCTCGGTGAGGGCATGCGCGATCTTGGCGCGCCGCACCTCGGTGTAGCGCATGGCCGCGGGCGGATCGCCGTCGACGCTGCCGAAATTGCCCTGTCCGTCGATCAAGGGCGCGCGCATCGAGAATTCTTGCGCCATGCGCACCAACGCGTCGTACACGGCCTGGTCGCCGTGCGGATGGTACTTGCCGATGACATCGCCCACCACGCGCGCCGATTTGCGATACGGCTTGTTCCAGTCGTAGCCGCTCTCGTGCATCGAAAAGAGGATGCGCCGGTGCACGGGCTTGAGACCGTCGCGCGCATCGGGAAGCGCGCGGGCGACGATCACGCTCATGGCGTAGTCGAGATACGAGCGCTTGAGCTCGTCTTCGATCGCGGTGGGATTGACGCTGGAGCCCGAAGTCGGTGGCGCTGAAGGCGGCGGGGTATCGCTCAAAAAGGGGATCCTTGCGGAGGCCTGAAAAGGCCAGGAAATCGGCCGCGCTTCCTAGCATTTGGGGCTCGATTCGGCCAGCAAAAGATGTCGCCGGGCGAACGCTGGCAACCAATTGCAAATACTGAACAAAAGCGACCTGAAAGGGGCCCGAAAGCGCATCGGCTTCGCCGGCCGTTTCAAGCCGCCCCGAAGCCCGCTTGACGCCATGCGCAGGGCACGGCCGACCCGCGCCCGGGCAGGCTCTTGGCGGAGCGTTTTGGGGGCGCAGGCGCGACCATGTCGTGCGCGTGGACATTCAGGCGATCGCAGTGGCGGTCAAGCGCCGTTCCGCGACGCATGAAAATGTGTTCGCCGCAAACGGCCCGGCAGCGCGCCGCACCGGTGGTCAAAAAAGGGCCGGTGCCGCGGCCATTTTCCTGCGCTTGCGGGGCGTCAGGAATGATGGTGAAGTTGGTTCCGGGGGAATGGACAGGAATGCCCGATGTTCGCCCAGTTGCGACGCGATCCTGAAAGCGTGGAAGCCCTTTCCCTGCCTGCTTCCCAGGTGGGAAAGGCGCTGAAGGTCACGGGCGCCTTGGAAACCGAAGGCGAGTTGTACGTGCACGGCACCGTCACGGGCCACATCAATGCGCTTCGCCTGGTCTTGGGAACGCACGGCAGCGTGGAGGGCGATGTCGTGGCGCGGGATGTTCACATCGAGGGGCGCCTGAACGGGCGGATCTTCGCCCTGAACGTCACGGTGGAAAGCTCCGCGAGCGTCACGGGGAGGATCTTCCACAACACGGTGACCGTTGCCAAAGGCGCCCGCATCGACGGGCGCATGCCGTGGCGGCCACCAAGCTATTTCGAGACGCTTACGCAACTTCCGGAGACACGCCCATGAGTATGTTCACACGCACCGACAAGGGTCCCGAGCCGTCCGGCGCGCCGAAGCCCGCGGCCGCACCCGAAAAGAAAGAACCGCCCACCACCGCCCCGATGCAGGCGCACGCCGCGGTCGAGCCCAAGCGCCCGCAGGCGACCGCACAAACGCTGGTAGGAACCGCCGCAGCTCCCGGCATCTCGGTGATCAGCCGTGCGCTGAAAATCACGGGCCAGCTCGAAAGCTCCGAGGACATCGAAATTCAGGGCGAGATCGAGGGCGACGTGCGCGCGCTTTCGGTGCGCGTGGGGCCGGGTGCCAAGGTGCACGGCACGGTGTTCGGCGAGCAAGTCGAACTCGCCGGCACGGTGGACGGCAAGATCGAGGCGCGCAAGGTGGTGCTCACCAGCTCGGCCCATATGTCGGGCGACGTGATCCACCAGGACATCTCGATCCAGTCCGGTGCCTATATCAGCGGCCACCTGAAGCCCGAATTCGGCAAGTCCGAAAGCAACGTGCAGCCGTTCCAGAAGCGCGAGCACGGGCCGGAATAGGCTTGCGGAGCGAAGTTCCCGCGTCAGCGACCGGCTCGGCCGGCCGCCAGTTCAGTTGTGGTCAACCGGAAGCTTGTCTTCTATCTTCCTGAGTTCCGCGGTCACGCGCTGCATCGGGTAGGCATAGATCGTACGCCCGCCGTTGGGATCGTCGGTGTAGCCGAAGATGATGCCGATGAGCCGGCCGGTCGCGCTGTCCAGTACAGGGCCGCCGCTGAAGCCGGGGCCCGCGTTCCCTTCGAAGGTGAAGGCCGACTGCACCAGGCAATCCGGGCAGTTGGGCTTCACGGGGGCGTCGAGGTTCGTCACGTTGCCCTCGGCGCGACGAAGCTCGCCCTCGAATTGGCCGTAGGCGACGACGCGCGCACCCTGGCGCGGGACATCCGTCGCGACCGGTACAACCGCGTTGTCGACGTGAAAGAACAACAGATCGTAATCGCGCGAGATGCCGATCACGCGCCGCTCGTCGACCAGGTCGGCCGTGTGGGCGTTCGTCACCGCAATGCCGCCGCCGAGGACCACGGCTGCCGCATCGGCGTCGAAGATGAGATACTCCCGGCTGTGCAGCGCAATGTAGGCGCGCTCGACCGCAGGGCTGACGAAGCCCTCGGCGGGCATACCCGACGGCCCCGCACATGCGGCAAGCAGCAGTGCAGCCGCCAGCGCAACGACGCTAGAACGGAATCTCGTCATCCAACTCGCTGCGATCGAAACTTGCCGGAGTCTCGCCGGCGCCCGATGTGCGCGCCGCCCCGCCGCCCTCGCCCCTGGCGTCCAACATCACGAGTTCCCCCCGGAACCGGTTGAGCACGACCTCGGTCGAGTATTTTTCTTGCCCGTCCTTGTCGGTCCATTTGCGGGTGGCGAGCTGCCCCTCGAGGTAGACCTTGGAACCCTTGCGCAGGTACTGCTCGGCGACCTTCGCCAGATTCTCATTGAAGATGACGATCCGGTGCCACTCGGTTCTTTCCTTGCGTTCGCCCGAGCTCTTGTCGCGCCAGCTTTCGCTGGTCGCTACCGACAGGTTCACGATCGGTTCACCTGACGTCGTGCGGCGGATTTCGGGATCGCGACCCAGGTTTCCCACCAGTATCACCTTGTTCACGCTGCCTGCCATGGCGCTTTCCTTTCCGGGCTTGAGGCTTCGGAGGGTACCGCCGGACCCGAGCTTCCGTGCGGGGAACTTTGCCTGAGTTCTTGATATGTTCTCGGACGCCTCCGGTCAATCCCCAACAGCATAGAACAGCGCCGCGCCAGCGCGAACGCCTCTGCGCTGAACGTCCACAGGGATCGGTCGACGCCGGGCGGAAGCCTCTCCGGTCGTCACGAGACCTTGTCGAGCAGCGGCGCAATGGCCCCCGATAGCAGCGGCTCCAGTTTCTTGGCTCCGTAGGCGCTCAAGTGATGCTCGTCGCGGTACAGCGGGATGCCGTTCTTGCGTACGGCGCAGTGCCCTTGCGAGCACAGGTAGTCGTGGGGAAACACGGCGCTGACCCCGTCCTGCTCGGCCAGACGGCGGAACAGCGGCAGCACATCGGCCTCGCGTTGGTAGAACGCGGAATCGGGTGGGGCCACCACGGCGTCCTTGTGCTGCTCTGCCAGCCGCGCCAGCACTTGAGGCACGGTCCAGCCGATTTCCGGTACAGGTCCCACCAGCAGCACCTGCCGGCCCGCGGCCCTCAGCGTGGCGACGGTGCGCAACAGCCCGCGCGCGAAGATGGCAGCGTTGTCGGAGGGCTTGGCGGCGCGGCCCACATCGTCGCCGATCGGCACGAAGCCGCTGCCTTCGTCGCCGTAAGCCGTGCCGGAGGCGTTCTTGCCCCAGCGCGCCATCAGGATCACCGTGGTGATCTCCTTGTGCTTGAGGATCATCGCCATGACGCGGTCGTTGAAATCCCGGCATTTCGGGGCGTCGTAGCGGTCTACCCCCATCAGCGGCGCGCAGGAGGGCGAACCGGCGAACAAGCCGCGCTTGCCGCTCTGCTTGGCGATTTCGCCCACTTCGGGCACGAGCACCTCGGCGTGGGAATCGCCCCACAGGATGAAGCTCGCCTGCTCCGCCGTGGTCGCGCCCAGCGAGCACAAAGCCGTCGCACTCACCTTTTTCGGGTCGATGCCGAAGCAGTGCTGGGTGGCGCTGGCGATAGGCGTTTCCTGGCTGATGATTCTGGCCACCTCCGGCCGGAAGCGCTGCGGCAGGCCGTTCGTGCCGGTCGACACGCCGCATAGCAGCGTGATCGCCAGCATCGCCGCGGCCGCGGCGGCGAACAGCGGCTTGCGTTCGACCGCGCGCCGGTTGCGGAACGGCTGCTCGACGAATTTCCACGACACGACCGCCAGCGCGACGGTCAGAGCCGCCAGCCCGGCCGATTGCAGGGGTGTCGGCGCGCGATAGAGCCAGGCGTGCGCGAACACGAATACCGGCCAGTGCCAGAGGTAGAGCGAATAGGAGATCGACCCGACGAACACGATGGGCCTGAAGCTCAACGCCCGCACCACTACGTTTTCCGTCGCCGAACCGGCATGGATCAACAGCGCCGTGCCCAGGCAGGGAAGGATCGCCGCCGCGCCGGGAAACGCCGCGCCGCGGGTGAGTGTGAGCGCGGAGTACGCAATCATCGCGAGGCCGAGTAACGATGTTCCGCTTGCGCCCCAGCCCTTGAGCCCCGCCGTCATCCCCGGCGAGCGCTGCGAAGCAGCGCATGGGAAGGGGAACCGGGTCACGTTCCGAAGAAAACGCAAAAGTACGGGCACACCTGCCATTGCCGTCGGCACCGCCCAATCGGAGGAACCTGGGTCCCCTTCCCCTCGCTCCCTTCGGTCGCTCGGCCGGGGATGACCGCCCAAATGCATCACCGCCACGCCCATCAGGAATTCCCAGAAGCGATAGGGCGCCAGATAGAACGCCGCCGTGGGCATCGCTTTCACCGCCCACACACTGGCAGCGAAGGAGGCTGCCAGCATCGCCGCGATGGCAACCAGCTTGCGCGGGCGCGGCCACTTGCGGATTGCGAACAGGATGAGCGGGAAGACGAGATAGAACTGCTCCTCCACCGCCAACGACCAAGTATGCAGCAGCGGCTTGGAGCTTGCCGCGACGTCCCAGTATCCCGCCACGTTGAAGAAGTGGATGTTGGACCAGAACAGCGCCGCCGCAAACGCACTGTCGGTGAAGCGGATGAAGTCCGCGGGATACATCAGCACAGCGGCCGCCGCCGCCGCGACGAACAGCATGGCGAACAGCGCCGGGAAGATGCGCCGCACGCGCCGTTCGTAGAAACCGAGAAAGCTGAACCGGCCCGCCTCCAGTTCGCGGTCGATGATTCCGCCGATCAGGAACCCAGAGATCACGAAGAAGATGTCGACGCCGACGAATCCACCCGAGAACCCCGGCACGCCGTAATGGAACAGGATGACGAGCCCCACCGCGATGGCGCGCAGGCCGTCGATATCGTTGCGGTGTTGGGCGGCGCCGGTGGTTTGGAATGCCATCGCTGACGAGAGGTTCTGAATCGATCGTTGTTGCTTGCGCTGGCCCATAGGGCGAGGGCTGAGTAGAGTCTCATTGTGCCAAAACTGGGGCGGAAAGTCTGCGGCCCGCTCATGGCAAGTCGTGGTGCGCCAACATGGTTTCCACCGCCACGGCGGAGCCTGCATAGGTCAAATGGGCGTCGTCGAAGATCATGGGGATGCCGCCCGGCGCGATTTCGCGGCAAGCGCCTTTGCCGCACAACAGATCGTACACCGATACGTACCGGATGCCCTTTGCGCGAGTTTGGCCATCTTGGCGTCAACCTCCGCGATCCACGGCGTCAGATGCCGGTGCGGCAGATCATGGTCGCCCGTCAGGCGCGCGCGCGCCAGGAGCCGCGGCAGTTCGGTATCGTATTCTGGAGACGGTCCGATCAGGATCACCGGCAGGCGATGCGCCTTCCACCAGTCCATGCTGTGGGCCAGGGCCGGCAGATCCGTGCGGCTCCAGCGCGCCGAAACGATGATGGAGGACAGATCGCGCGCCAGCATCGCGTTGCGATAGATGTCCGTCGTGTACCAGCGGCAGCGCGGGTTCTTTCCCGCGTGGTACAGCGGCACGCAGCCGGCGTGGTCTTCCTGCCGGATGGTGTCGCCCGGAAGCTGCTTGCGCAGGCCGTACAAGTACTGCGCGGCGTGACTGTCGCCGACCAGCAGGTAGTTGCGCCCCGGCCCATGCGCAAGACACGCGGCGCGGTCGAACCGGGTCACAGGATCGGCGGCAAGAAGGAAGCAGATGTCTTTGCGCGTGTAGGGCGTGTTGTTGTAGCCGAGGAAGCTTGCGAGCTTCACCACCTGGGGCGGGTAGCGCCACGGCAACCCGTCCGACGCGACAAACAGCCCGGCCAGCAGCGCCACCGCCGCCGCGGATGCGCCGGTCAGCCTCAGCAGCACGGGGATGCTGGTGGTCTTTCGATTGCGAAACGGTCTTTCCACGAAGCGCCACGACAGCGTCGCCAAGCCGATCGAGCCCGCGAACAGCGACATGTTCAGCAGCCACGGCGGGATGTCGTGCGGCAGGATGGCGTTGTTCAGGCGGGTGAAGATGATCAGCGGCCAGTGCCAAAGGTACAGCGAATACGAGATCAGCCCGATGAAGACGAACGGCCGGAACGACAGGAACCTGCCGCCGAGCGTCTCGGCGCCCTCGCCGCCCGCGATCACCAGCGCCGCGCCTAGGCACGGCAGAAGCGCGCGTGTGCCCGGGAACACCATGCTCTCATCGAACCACGTCACCGCGACCGCGATCATCGCCAGCCCCGCGAACACGGCCGCGTCGCGCAGGAAGCGCTTGTCTGGAAGGCGCACGATGCCGAGCGCCAGTGCGGCGCCCGACAGCAATTCCCAGGCCCGCGTGTGCGGCAGGTAGAACGCCGCGGCGGGATGGTTGTAGACCGTGGCGGCGCTCAGTGCGAACGAAACCAGCAGCAGTGCGATGAGGATCGCGTCGCGCCGCCGCGTGCCGAGTTTCGTCGTCAAGTAGAGCAGGATGGGAAACGCCAGGTAATACTGCTCTTCTACCGCCAGCGACCAGGTGTGCAGCAGCGGCTTGGTCTGCGCGGCGGCGTCGAAGTAGCCGGCCTGGGACCAGAAGTAGAAATTCGATCCCGAAAACAGTGCCGCCAGCAGGCTCTCGCCGTAGCGTTCGAGCTCCACGGGCAGGATATAGGTCGTGGCGGCGAGCGACACGAACAGCAGCATCGCCAGCAGCGCAGGCCCGATGCGCCGCAGCCGACGTTCGTAGAACCGCACCACGGAAAAGCGCCCGGCCTCGATGTCGGCCTGCAAATGGCCCGTGATCAGGTAGCCCGAGATCACGAAGAAAATATCGACGCCGACGAACCCGCCGGTCAGGTGCGGCACGCCGAGGTGGAATGCCACCACCGGGAGCACCGCGACCGCGCGCAGGCCGTCGATGTCCGCCCGGTACTTCGCCCGCCCGGCAACGGCCTCGGCCCGCCCATGCATGCTCGACAATCCCCAGGCCGGAAAATTGGCCACACGAAATTTAGAACAATTGTAAATTGCTGCGCGCGTCGGTCGCAAGCCGAGCAAAGTTGCCGCTTAGGCATTGCAGCAGGCGCAGAAGGCAGCCGCACAGCTTGCAGTACGGCACTGCTGCGTTTCGGCTATACCCGGGTGGTGGACTCCGTCGGCCCGGTGCGCTATGTGATCCTGTTTTGTTCCGCACTGGGATTGCCCGCCGCGGTTTATAACTGCTTGAAATTGCTGGGTTCATGCTGAAGAACATCTCCATCCGCGGCGCACGCGAGCACAATCTCAAAAACGTCGACGTCGAGATTCCGCGCGACCGGCTGACGGTGCTGACCGGGCTTTCCGGTTCAGGCAAGTCCTCGCTCGCCTTTGACACCATCTATGCCGAGGGACAGCGCCGTTATGTGGAGAGCCTGTCCGCCTACGCGCGCCAGTTCCTGGAACTGATGCAGAAGCCCGATGTCGACCACATCGAAGGCCTGTCGCCCGCCATTTCCATCGAGCAGAAAACCACCTCGAAGAATCCGCGTTCCACGGTCGGCACGGTCACCGAAATCTACGACTACCTGCGCCTCTTGTTCGCGCGCGTCGGCGTACCCTATTCGCCCGCCACGGGCCTGCCGATCGAAAGCCAGACCGTCAGCCAGATGGCCGACCGGATTCTCGCGCTGCCTGCCGGCACCCGCCTCTTCCTCAATGCGCCGATCGTGCGCGGCCGCAAGGGTGAGTACCGCAAGGAATTGGCCGATCTGCAGAAGAAGGGTTTTCAGCGCGTCAAGGTAGACGGCAAATACCATGACATCGCCAATGTGCCCGCACTCGACAAGAAGCTGAAGCACGACATCGAGGTCGTGGTCGACCGCATCGTGGTCAGGCCGGACATCGGCAACCGCCTGCCCGATTCCATCGAAACCGCGCTGAACCTGTCGGAGGGTCTCGTCATCGCGGAATTCGCCGACGCGAAAGACAAGGACGGCAAGCCGCGGCAGATGCTGATGTCGTCGAAATTCGCCTGTCCGGTTTCCGGCTTTACGATACCCGAGATCGAGCCGAGGCTGTTCAGCTTCAACAACCCGCACGGGGCGTGCCCCGCATGCGACGGGTTGGGCACCCAGCTTTATTTCGACCCCGCCCTGATCGTTCCCGACGAGACGCTGACGCTTCGCACCGGTGCGCTGTCGCCGTGGCACAAATCGTCGTCGCCCTACTATCTCCAAACCCTCGAGGCGCTGGCGCGGCATTACAAGTTTTCGCTCACCGTGCCGTGGGAAGACCTGCCCAAGCGCGTCAAGGACGTGATCCTCTACGGTTCGGGCGAGGAGGAGATCAAGTTCGTCTACGACGACGGCATGCGCCGCTACGAAACCAAGAAGACCTTTGAAGGCGTCATCCCCAACATGGAGCGTCGCTTCAAGGAGACGGATTCGTCGTGGATCCGCGAAGAGCTGGAGCGCTATCAGGACGCCAGCCCATGCGACGTCTGCAAAGGCTACCGTCTCAAGCCCGAGGCGCTGGCGGTGAAGATCGCGGGGCTCCATGCCGGCGAAGTGTGCGAGAAATCGATTCGGCTGGTGGACGAGTGGTTCCGCGACCTCGACCGGCACTTGACGCCGCAGCAGCAGGAAATCGCTGCGCGCATCCTGAAGGAAATCCGCGCCCGGCTGAAATTCCTGAACAACGTCGGACTCGATTACCTGACGCTGGCGCGTTCCAGTGGCACGCTGTCGGGCGGCGAGAGCCAGCGCATCCGGCTCGCTTCCCAGATCGGCTCGGGATTGACCGGCGTGCTCTACGTGCTCGACGAGCCCAGCATCGGCCTGCACCAGCGCGACAACATCAAGCTGCTCGAATCCCTGCAAGGCCTGCGCGACCTCGGCAACACCGTGGTGGTGGTGGAGCACGACGAGGAAGCCATCCGCACCGCCGATCATGTCATCGACATGGGGCCGGGCGCGGGCATCCATGGCGGCTGGATCGTCGCCGAAGGCACGCCCGACGATATCATGCGCAACCCCAACAGCCTGACCGGCAAGTATCTCGTCGGGCTTGAACAGATCGCGGTGCCCAAGACGCGCCGCAAGGCCACGCATGACCGCCGGATCAGAGTGGTTGGCGCGCGCGGCAACAACCTCAAAAACATCACCGCCGAGATTCCCGTCGGCACGCTCACTTGCATCACCGGCGTTTCCGGCGGCGGCAAATCGACGCTCATCATCGAGACACTCTACAAGGCGGCCTCGCGCAAGCTGCAGCAGGCGCGCGAGCATCCCGCCCCGCACGACAAGATCGAGGGCCTCGAATTCCTCGACAAGGTGATCGACATCGACCAGAGCCCGATCGGGCGCACACCGCGCTCGAACCCGGCCACCTATACGGGCGCCTTCACGCCGATCCGCGACTGGTTCACGGAATTGCCGGAATCCAAGGCGCGCGGCTACGCGCCTGGTCGGTTCTCGTTCAACGTCAAGGGTGGGCGCTGCGAGGCGTGCCAGGGCGACGGCGTCATCCAGATCGAAATGCACTTCCTGCCCGACGTCTACGTGCAATGCGACGTCTGCCATGGCAAGCGCTACAACCGCGAAACGCTGGAGGTGAAATACCGCGATTACAGCATCGCCGACGTGCTCGACATGACGGTGGAGGCCGGCGCTGAACTGTTCAAGGCGGTGCCCGCCATCCGCGAAAAGCTGGATACGCTGTCGCGCGTCGGCCTCGGTTACATTTCCATCGGACAGCAGGCCACTACGCTGTCGGGCGGCGAGGCCCAGCGCGTGAAACTGTCCAAGGAGCTGTCGCGCCGCGCCACCGGCCGCACGCTCTACATCCTCGACGAGCCGACCACCGGCCTGCACTTCCACGACGTGAAGAAGCTGCTCGAGGTGCTGCACGAACTGGTCGACAACGGCAACACCGTGGTCGTGATCGAGCACAATCTGGAAGTCGTCAAAACGGCCGACTGGATCATCGACCTCGGCCCCGAAGGCGGCGACGGTGGCGGCGAGATTGTGGCCGCGGGCACGCCCGAAGACGTGGCCAAGAACCCGCGGTCCTATACCGGCCAGTACCTCAAGCCATTGTTGAAAGGCATCGCGCCCGGCAAGATCACCGCCTCCGCCAAGAAGATGAAAGCGGCGGAGTGACACGCACGCGAAGCAAGTGGCCGCCCTATCGTCCCTGCTCCCATCTTGAAGAACATTTCACATGTCGGCCGCTGGAACCCGGAGCGCCGCGCGCGAGTTTTTGGGCATGTGATGCGCCGCGAAGCGTGCGATGCCATCGAGAGGTTCTCCATGAAAAGACTGTCCCTTGCCCTGTTGTTGCTGCTGGCCGCGGCGCCGGCGCTTGCGACCGGCACTGCAAACGCGCCACCCGCGACGAAATCGGCACAGGCCGCCGTGGCCCATGGCAAGGCGTTTTGCTGGTACAACGACGACGGAGACTACACGGGCAACAAGCAAGCCCCGTCCGACGCGCCGGTGCACCATCGCCAGATCACGGGCCGCGGCGGCAAGCACGCCTGGATCTACACGATCGACCGGACGAACGGCGATCACTGCCCGCAGGAGCTTCCCGGCTGATTTCGCGCCGGCGCCCGTCGGAATGATGAAGGCGGCCGGGCAAACGCCGCAATTCGTTTTGAATGCATCGAAATTTGGCAAAGCGTGACGCCCGTCATTTTTGACGAAGGCCCGCGCGCGCAACAATAGCGAAGCGCGCAGGTTGGTAGACGCGCCGCGCGACGCCCCGTAGACTCGTGCATACGGTCGCCGGGTCTGGGTTGGTGGAGCATCCGACCGTTCAACTTCATCGGTAGCACGCGCGCGTTTCATGCGGTGATCCGGCGTCCCGTTTTTGGGGAGGTATCACATGAAAGCAACGCATCTCATCGTAATTGCCGCCGGCGCCGCCGCAGTGGCTTTCGCGGCCGACGCCCAGCCTGCCGTCATGGGGCCCATGGTCGCGCCCAACGCTGCGATGCTGCAGCAGCGCGAGGCCGCGGCACCGCCCGCGATCAAGCTCAAGCTCGAATCCCTGCGCGCCATGGTCCGGCAGCAAGGGCTTGGCTACACCGTCGGCTACACGCGCATCATGGACCAGCCGCGCCAGAGCCTGCTGGGCGACATAGACGATCCCAGACTCACGCCCCAGCTCCGCATGAGCATCACCCGCACCTCGCTCGAAATCCTCAAGGCCGACGAGGATGCGCGGGTCAAGTTCCTTCTGGCGCATCCCGACATGCGCCGCATCATTCCCGACATCACCAAGCTCGCGCTCGGCTGCAGCGCCAATCTGTCGTTCTGGGACTGGCACGCCCACGGCAAGGTCAGTCCGGTGAAGCACCAGACCTGCGGCAACTGCTGGGCCTTCGCGGCCACCGCCGCCTATGAATCGTCGCAGCTCATGCGCAACAACGCCATGACCGACGAATCCGAACAGTACATCAACGACTGCGCCACGCTCGACGACGGCAGCGACGCCGGAAGCTGCGGCGGCGGTCTTGCCGTCAACGCTTTCCAGCACATGGTGCGCGTCGGCGATGCCACCGAGATGCAGGACCCCTACACCGGCAACGACAAGATGTGTCCGGGGGTGGCGGCCAACATGCACTCGATCGCCTGGGGCTTCGTCGATCCGTCGGTCGATTTCCCGTCGCGCCAGGAGATCAAGGCGGCGCTTTGCACTTATGGGCCGCTGGCCACGCGCATGCGCGTGGTTTCGGACGCCATCTTCTCCTACACCGGCGGAACCCCGCCGCACGACGTCTACAACGAGCACGTGAACTCAGACTCCGACGGTGGAGGCCATGCCGTTCTGATCGTCGGCTGGGACGACAGCCGCCAGGCGTGGTTGATCAAGAACTCGTGGGACACCGACTGGGGCGAGGGCGGATTCGGCTGGATCGGCTATGATTCCAACCGCATCGGCCGTCAAACCGCCTGGGTACAGGCACGCAGCAACTTCTACGCCTTCAACCCGGCGCTTCTGAAGAACCTGCAATTTCATCCGCTGCCGCACTAGCGGCAGCTCGCGCTGACGGCGGCGGTTGCACCGCCGCCGTTTGCACACCCGCCCTCGTCCTGCCGCGATCGCCCCGGAACGGCACAAAAAACACGCCGGAGGTGGGCCGAGCCGGCGCTGTGTCGGAGAGCAACGGCGCCTTTGCCGCCTGCAAAGTCGATCCATGAGAAGCTGGGACACGACGGCGTTCGGCGCGCCGCCCGGCTTAAGGTGCCTGCAGCTTTTGCCGCAGCCACGATAGCGCGATGATCGTCTTGCCGTCCGCGATCTCGCCGCGGTCGAGCCGGGCAAAAGCCTCGGCGAAGGGCAGTTCGACGATCTCGATGTCCTCGTGTTCGTCGGCGAGGCCGCCGCCCTCGGCCTCCGGCTCCGCACCGGCCGTTTCGGCGCAATAAAGAACGATGCGCTCCGAGGTGATCCCCGGCGTGGGATAGAAGCGATAGATGCGATCGAGCCGGCTGACCCGGTATCCGGTTTCTTCCAGCACTTCGCGGCGCACGGCTTCGTCGGGCGTTTCGCCCTCGTCGACCAGGCCGGCGACGACTTCCGTCAGCCAGCCCTCGCGCTCCAGCGTGGCGTAACGGAACTGGCGCACCAGGATCACCGTGCCGCGCGCTCGGTTGACCAGGATCGCCGCCACCGCCTCGCCGCGGACCAGGTCGAGCCGGCGCACCGGCCCGCTCATGGTTCCGTCGAGGCGCTCGAAGGAGACTGTCGCCTCTTCCACCTTGAACCACGCGTCCAGCAGCACGCGGCGCCCCAGCACATCCACTTTGCGGTTCATGATTCACCAGCCATTGCGTTTCCGGCGAACAAACCACACCCGGCTCACGGGCTCCAGCCGCTGAGCACGTTCGCGGCCGTGAAGGCGCGCACTTGTTCGGGCGTGAGTTGGCGCCGCCGCGGCGACGGCGGGCCAGCGCCCGGTCCCGTCGAAGCAAACTCGTAGAACCTTGCCTCTTCGGGCTGCAGCATGGCGCGGCCGCCGCCCTTGGCGTTGTAGCCCATCGGGTACCAGCCTTCGGGCACGATGTGGTCGTCCATCCGGCAGTTGAGATACGCCGCCGCCCCCATCGCGTCGGGATCGCCGTAGCGTCCGTCGGCGAAGGTGGCGGTGCGCCGCCACGGCCGACCGAGCGCCACCGTATGCGGTGCCATGCCGGGCTGCTTGATCAGTCGGCAGCCCAGAAACACGAGCCCGAACGGCTGATGGATGTCGGTGTCGGGTGCCGCGATGAAGCCATTGAAGTCCTGACCGGGGTGGATGCGGGAGAAGATCTCGCAGTCCTCGAACACGGCGCGCCCGGCCCCGAAGATGAAATCGACGCAGCCTTCCACCCGGCATTTGCGGAACAGGCTCCGTCCGGCGTCGGCGAATAGCGTGTCCTGCCAGCCGCTGATGCGCACGTCCTCCAGAAACGCGCGGTCGGCCCCGTCCTGGACGGCGAACGCCACGGCTTGGGCGCCGCTCGAACCCGTCTTGTCGTCGCCCACGGGCTTGGGCAAGTGCGCGGGATAATCGAAGTCGTTGGCGATGGTAAGGCGCCGGGCGGAAAAACCTTTCGCACGCACGATCATGGTCGGCGTGGCGAAGGTGCCGATCGGCTGGCCGTCCGGCCCCTTGTCGCCCGCAGACGCGCCGGCCACGATGCGGCAGGCCTCGCGGTCCTCACCCGCAAGCTCGACAAAATCCTTGTCCACCACCAGGCGTTCGCGCCATGTGCCCGCGCGGACGAGGATGCGGAACGGGCGGTCGCCCGGCGCCGCGGCAAGCGCCTCCGACACCGTTGCGAAGCCCTGGCCCGCGATGGCGTCGTAGTGTTCGTCCGCCGCGATTCCGCCGCAGCCAGCGAGCGCCAGCCCCGACAGTCCGCCAAGCACGCTTCGGCGTTGCGGCACGGCCTAGCCCCCGAGCACGGCAGGCAACGGCGCGAATTCCTCCGGCTTCATCGCCTGCGGCGTGAAACGAAGTTCGAAGATCGCGCCGTGGAAATAGTTGACGCGGTTGATGCGCGTACCGATCGAGGAATGCCCGGGCCCCTGCGGCTTGAAGTCGATCACCGCCTCGGCCTGCTCGACGCCGTCTACGAAGCTGCGGAACATCCTGCCGTCGCAGGTCATCTCGACGCGATACCAGCGCCCGAGCGGGAACGTCCTGTCGGGCGCGACCAGCGTCTGCTTGTAGCCCGTTCCGGCGGTAAAGGCGTCGAGATACCAGCGCTCGCCCACCACCCGGATTTCGAACAGGAACCGCGTGCCGGTTTCCTGGCCGGTGGCCGGATCGGTTTCGGCCAGATGCATCCAGCGCTGTTCGAACGCGCCGCCGTCCGGACGGAACACCGCCTGGATGGTGAAGGCGGGTGCGCCTGCCAGCGGATGTCGGTCGATGAACAAGGCGTCGTCGACGCCGTTGAACGCCACCGCCCGGCCCGCGGGCGTGGCGATGAGCCGGGGATGGCCCTCCACATGCGTGGCCGCTGCGCCGATGGCGTCGAGCCGGTCGAATCGCCATACCGTCGCGTCCGTGCCGGCGCATCCGGCCGCGACCATCACGGCGGCGGCCGTCGCGATCCGCATCACCCACTGCATCATGATTTCAGCCCCCGATATTGGCGCGCGGCTACCTCGCGTTGAGCCCAGCCGGCAAGGCGGCGAATTCGGCGGGCGAAAGCGCCCGCGGTGTGAAGCGCACCTCGAGCACAGCGCCCCTGAAATAGCTCACGCGGTTGATGCGCATGCCGACCGAGCAGCGTCCGGCCCTGTGCGCCTTGAAATCGATGGCGTCCTCGGCCTGCAGTACGCCGCCGACATAGCTGCGGTAGGTCTTGCCGTCGAAGGTCTGCTGCACCGCGTACCAGCGCCCGGCGGGAAAGGTCTTTTCGGGCACCGCCAGTGCCTTATTGTAGCCGGGACCCGTGGTGAACGCATCGAGGTACCATTTGTCTTCGATGGCGCGGACTTCGAACAGGATGCGCGGGCTTTGCGCTTCGCCGTTGACGGGATCGGCCTCCGCCAGATGCAGCCAGCGCTGCTCGAAGGCGCCGCCGTCGGGACGGAACACCGCTTCGATCGTGAAGGTCTGCGCGCCCGCCAGCGGATGCTGGTCGACCAGCAAGGCGTCGTCCACGCCGTTGAAAAGAACGGCTTTGCCGGCCGGCGTGGCGATGAGTTGCGGATGGCCTTCGGTGACGGTCCGGCGCCCACCGATGCTCTCGAGTTGATCGAATCTCCACACGATGGCGTGCATGGGTCCCGTCCCGTCCGAATCGCGATTGGGCGACTTTACACCCGTTCGTTTGCCGCTCAGACGCCGTAATAGGAGCGATACCAAGCGACGAATTTCGGCACGCCGGCGGCAATCGGCGTGGTCGGCGCAAACCCCAATGCGCGGCGCGTCTCCTCGATGTCGGCATAGGTGGAGACCACGTCGCCCGGCTGCATCGGCTCGAACCGCATCTGGGCCTTGACACCCAGCGCCTTTTCCAGCGCGGCGATGAAGTCCGTCAGCTTCTCGGATTTGTTGTTGCCGAGGTTGTAGACCTTGTGCGGCGGCTTTTCGCGCGGCGGGCTTGCCATCGCGGCCAGCACGCCCGCAACGATGTCGTCGATATAGGTGAAGTCGCGCCACATCTCTCCGTCGTTGAAGACGCGGATCGGCTCGCCCTTCAGCATGGCTTTTGCGAACAGCATCGGCGCCATATCGGGCCGGCCCCAGGGTCCGTAAACCGTGAAGAAGCGCAGGCCCACCAGCGGGATGCCGTAGAGGTGGGCATAGGTGTGCGCGATCAGCTCGTCGCTGCGCTTGGTGGCGGCGTAGAGCGATTGCGGCGTTTCCACGGCGTCGCCCACCGCGAACGGCAGCTTGGTGTTGCCGCCGTAGACCGACGACGAGCTGGCATAGACCACATTGCGCAGGTTCTTGAGCGCGCGCGCCAGCTCCAGCACCGTCACCTGGCCCATAACGTTCGAGGTCACGTAGGCATAAGGGTTGACCAGCGAATAGCGCACGCCCGGCTGTGCGCCCAGATGGACGACGTGTAGGAAATCATGCGCCGCGAGTTCGTCCATTGCCGCGCGGTCGGAGAAATCGATCCTTCTGAAGGTGAAGCCGCGCCGGCTCTCGAGCCTGGCGAGCCGGGCCTTTTTGAGGCCGACGTCGTAGTAATCGTTCAGGTTGTCGATGCCGGTCACCGCTTCGCCGCGCGCGAGCAGCGCCTCGGCCACATGGCTGCCGATGAACCCGGCGACACCGGTTACGAGCACGGTCATGGCGAATCCCGCTGAGGCCTTCGCCGGCGCTAATAGCCCAACCGGCGCCTCTTGCCTATTGTTGAGGCTGGCCGATCAGCGCGCGGTAGGCAAACGCGGGCGCGGCGAACGTCAATCCGTAGGTGAACGGCGCCAGCACGAAGCTGAGGCCCATCAGGAACGGCAGCTTGGCGGCAACGATCCGGATCTGCGCCGCCGAATGGCTGGCTTGCTGCGCCCGGTCGCCGAACACGGCCATGGAGTGCTGGAAGTAATCCGGCCCCAGGATGATGAATTCGACCACGCCGGTCACGATCAGGATCGGCAGCGCCGCCGCCAGGCTGATGCCCACGATGCGCCAGAAATTGCCCTTGGTGAGCTGCCAGCTCCGCTCGATGCCGAATCTTCCTTCGATCACGACCGAAGGGGCCACCAGGAAGCCGAGCCGCACCAGGAAATAGATCAGCACTGGCGCGAAGCACACCCCGATCAGCGCCCCGGCGCCGAGCGCGCGCGCGGCGCCCTTGTGGCCGGGCGTGGCGGGCAGAAGCGCGCCAAGTGCCGCACCGGCCACCGCGGCGATAAGAATCACCGCAATGACGAACAGGATCGTCAGCACGATCAGTCCGACATAGGCTCCTGCCAGCCGCATCTCGGTGGCGCCAAGGCTGAAGCGCAGGAACAGCGGGCGCTGCAGCGGGCTGAGGATTTCCCGCGTCACCGCCACGCCCGCCACCGCGGTGAGCACGAGGGAGACGATTTCGAAGGCGAACAGGCTCGCCATCGCCGGGCCGAGCTGCGAGAGGTCGCCGTTCAGCGCAGCCGACTCGGCCGACAGGTACGGCCCCATGATGAAATACCCGCCTACCGTCAGGATCAGGATCGGCAGCCAGATCACGCCGATGACGCGTTCCACCTGCGCGAAGGTGAAGCGGTAAGCCTCCGCGATCGTCTTTCCCACCGGTATCTTGTTCATGCCGCCGCGTTTTCCTCTTGCTTCGGGGTCAGCGCGTTATAGGCGCTTCCCGCCGCGCCCGCCATCAGCGCCGTGACGGCAATCCGCTGCACCACGCCCACTCCGATCATGATGGGCAACAGCGGCACCATGGCATGGAAAAGGGCGAAAACGTCCGCCAGTGACGGATGGTGATGGTGCTGGAACTGCATCAGCTGGCTCGCCATGATCGGCATCACGGCGATGTTCGAGACCATGCCGGTCACGATGCCGACCGGGATCACGATGACGAGAAAGATGAGGACGATCCGCCAGAAATTGCCGCGGCCGAGCCCCCAGGAATGGGAGAAGCCGATGCGATGCTGCGCCACGATGGTGGCGGGCAGGAAGAAATAGAGCCGTACGATCGCGTAGATCGGGTAGCAAACCGCTGCGATCACCAGAACCACCGTTGCGACGACCCAGGCCCCGTGTGGGATGAACGGTTTGAGCAGCAGGGACGCCCCCACCGCGACGCCGGCACATACCACGTAGAACAGCACCAGGATCACGATCAGCAGCAGCATCGCCAGCACCACCCGCCACACGTCGCCGCCCAGCGAAAAGAAGATGTACTGCGATCTGGTCTGGCCGAGGGAGAGGCGCAACAGGCCCACCATCATCATCGCGTTCAGCACCAGGCTGATCAAAATCAGCGGCGGCATTCCGATGAAGAACGGCCTGAACAGCGCCAGGATCTGCGGCAGGTCGGGTTGCTTGTCGCCGAAGGCGACCGGGAACTGGCCATGCCACCATTCGGGCGGCACCACGGCGAAGATGATGCCGCCTGCCAGCACCGCCATAACCAGCAGCGGCAGCCACACGGTACCGAGGACCGACAGGATGCGCGTGAACAGAAAGCGGTATGCGGCCGAGATCGTCGCCTCGAGCGGGATCTTGTTCATGGTGTTGCCTCCTTCTTGCCGGTCAGAGCGTTGTATGCGGTTCCCACGGCCCCTGCGAAGATCGCCGTGTTGGCTATCGTCTGGAACGCAATGAGCCCCAAGAACATCGGGGCCAGCGGGATCAGCGAGCGCAGGAATGCGATCATCTGCGCGTCGGTCGGATTGGCTCCGAGCTTGGATGCACTGTCGCCGATCATCGAGGCGATCATCACGTCGGAGATCGTGCCGGCAACGATCGAGATGGCGAAACTGATCACCAGCGACACCACCATGATGCGCCAGAAGTTGCCCCGCCCGAGCTGCCACGACCTGGCAAAGCCGATGCGGTGATCGGCCACCGTCACGGCCGGCAGGAAGAAGAACAACCGCACCATCGCGTAGATGACAAAGCACGCCGCCGCGATGACCGCAATCACCAGCAAGGCGACCCAAGCTCCTTCCGGCTTCAGCGTCGCGGCCAGCGCCCCGCCGGCAATGGCCAGCAGCGCGATGCCGACATAGGCACCCATCACCAGCAGGCAGCACAGAACGCTGATCCACACCACCCGCCATACGTCGCCGCCAAGCTCGAAGAACACGAAGCAGCGCTTCTTCAGGCCGAGAGCCAGGCGCAACAGGCCGACGTTCATCATTGAGCCCAGGACGAGTCCCGTCACCATCAGGAGCGGCATGCCGATCATGAACGGAAAAAACAGGGCCCAGACGGCGTGGAGATCGGGATGCTTGTCGCTGAACATCGGGAACTTGCCCAGCCACCAGTCGTGCGGCACGACCAGCCAGACGATTCCACCCCAGACGACCGCCATCGCCAGCAGCGGCAGCCATACCGTGCCGACGACGGACAAGATTCGCATGAAGAAGAACCGAAATCCGCCGCTGATCGTATTCTCGAGCGGAATCTTCGGCATGACACCCCCTTACGCACCCACACCCTGAAGCTAGATTACCGTTCCTTCGCTTTTGCGACAAATCCCTTCCGCTTGTGCGCAGCGGCCCAGTGCCCGGCTGCGTTGTCCGCAACAATCCGTTAGAGTTCCTCCAATCAGGGAGAAGCCATGCCGATCAACGAATTCGACCGCACCGACGGACTGGGACTGGCCGAGCTGGTGGCCCACAAAGACGTCACGGCCGCCGAACTGCTCGAGGAAGCCATCGCCCGCGCCGAGGCGGCAAATCCGGCGCTCAACGCGATCGTCTACAAGGACTACGAGCGGGCGCGGAGCGCTGCGGCCGCGCCGCTCCCGAAAGGCCCGTTCACCGGCGTGCCGTTCCTGTTGAAGGACATCGGCCTGCAGTGCCAGGGCACCCCGACGCGCCAGGGCTCGCGTTTCTTTCCGCCCTTCCCCGCCGATCATGATTCCCATCTCATGGCGCGCTTCCGCAAAGCCGGCCTCGTCACCTTCGCCAAGACCAACGTGCCGGAGTTCGGACTGGTGCCGACCACCGAGGGGCGGCTCTACGGCCCGGCGCATAATCCGTGGGACGTGACCCGCTCGACGGGCGGTTCCTCGGGTGGGTCCGCCGCGGCGGTCGCGGCCGGCATCGTGCCGCTGGCGCACGCCAACGACGGCGGCGGATCGATCCGCATCCCGGCGTCGTGCTGCGGAGTGTTCGGGTTGAAGCCGTCGCGCGGACGCGTTTCCGCAGGTCCCGACCTGCCCGACGGCGTCGATGGGCTGTCGATCGAACTCGTCGTTTCCCGCAGCGTGCGCGACAGCGCCGCCGCGCTCGACGTTGCCCAAGGATCGGAGCCTGGCGATCCCTATGCCGCGCCGCCGGCGCCGCACTCCTATCTTGCAGCGCACCAACAGGCGCCGCGCCGCCTGCGCATCGCCAAGACGACGGCCAAGCTCGACGGCACGGCGTCGCACCCCGACTGCGTCGCCGCTTTGGATCACGCGAGCCGCCTGTGCGAGGGCATGGGCCACGTCGTGGAGGACGCTGCGCCCGACATCGATATTGCGGCGCTGCTGCCGGCCTTTTCGGTGATCTGGTGCGGCAACCTCGCCGCCATCATCGACTTCATCGCCTTCATGACCGGCCAGACGCCGTCGCGCGACAACCTCGAAGGCCTGACGCTCGCCTTGTACGAATGGGGCCGGCGCCGTACCGCGAGCGAGTACATGCAGGCCAAGCTGCGGCTCAACCAGCTTTCGCGCGCCATGGCGAAATTCCACCAGACCTACGACCTGTGGCTGACGCCCACGCTGTCCTCGCCGCCGTTGCGCCTCGGCACGCTGGACGTCGACCGGCAGGACGCCGAAGCGGCGATGACGTTCCTGTCAGAATACGTTCCCTATACGGCGCTCCAGAACATCACGGGCCAGCCGGCGATGAACCTGCCGCTGTACTGGAACGGGCAAGGGCTGCCGATCGGCGTGCACTTCGTGGCACCGTTCGGCGACGAACTGACCCTGCTCCAGCTCGCCCGCGAGCTGGAACAGGCCCAGCCCTGGTTTCAACGCTACGGTGCAATCTCCGCGAATCGCTAGGTTTTCCCGTGGGCGGCTCCGGACGGACGCGCCGGGCACTGGAACGCGGCGTGCCCCTGACACTATTATCCCGCTTCGCGGCGCCCGGTGGCGCCGGCACCATTGGGGGCAATCATGAGGCATGCACTGATCGCCGGCATTGCAGCGCTGGCGTTATGTTCGGTCGCGGCGTCCGCCAGGGACATCCCGAAGGGCGGACTGACGCTGCAGCAGATCGTCAGCTGGCTGCAGGACTCCGGCTACAAGGCGGAGGTCCAGAAGAACTCGCAGGGCGAAGCGAACGTCTATTCCGCCGCAGAGGGCACCGGCTTCCACATCTATTTCTACGACTGCAAGCAGGATGTCTGCGGCTCGATCCAGTTCTCGGTCGGGTTCAACACCAAGGGCGCGTTCAACACGGACCAGATGAACACCTGGAACGCCAAGAACCGCTGGGTGCGCGCCTACATCGACGACGTCAAGGACCCCTGGCTGGAATACGACGTCGACCTGACGCCGGGCGGGACCTACGAAATCCTGAACGACCAGTTCGCCATCTGGCGCGGCCAGCTCAAGAAGTTCGCCGACCTGGTCAACAACGGATCGTAGGCGCTGGCGCAGGTCGCGCGGCGCAAGTAATGTCTCCGGCTCCGCCGGCCGAAGGCGGGCGGCAGGGCACGCGCGATTGACCGATCTCGTTCACATCATCGGCGGCGGGCTGGCCGGCAGCGAAGCGGCTTGGCAGGCGGCCGGGGCCGGCGCGCGCGTCGTTCTGCACGAGATGCGCCCGGTTCGCGGCACCGAGGCGCACCAGACCGACAGCTTCGCCGAGCTGGTCTGTTCCAACTCGCTGCGCTCCGACGATTGGCAGAACAACGCCGTCGGCCTCTTGCACGAAGAGATGCGCCGCGCCGGCTCGCTGGTGCTGAAGGCGGCCGATGCGCATCGCCTGCCTGCGGGTGGGGCGCTGGCTGTGGACCGGCACGGCTTTTCCACCGCGATCACGGCCGCGCTTGCCGGCCACTCCGCCATCGACATCCGCCGCGAAGAGATCGCCGAGCCGCCGGCCGAGTGGGACAACACCATCATCGCCACCGGCCCGCTCACCTCGTCGGCGCTTGCCGCCTTCATCCGCGGCATCACCGATTGCGAGGCGCTGTCGTTCTTCGATGCCATCGCGCCCATCGTCCACCGCGAATCCGTGGACATGAGCGTGGCCTGGATGCAGTCCCGCTATGACAAGGGAGACGGCGCCGACTACATCAACTGCCCGCTCGACGAGGCGCAATACCAGGGCTTCGTGGAGGCGTTGCTGGCGGGCGAGAAGACCGAGTTCAAGGAGTGGGAGAAGTCCACGCCCTATTTCGAGGGTTGCCTGCCGGTGGAGGTGATGGCCTCGCGCGGCGTCGACACGCTGCGCTTCGGGCCGATGAAACCCGTGGGCCTGCGCGATCCGCGCAGCGAGCGGCGGCCGCATGCGGTGGTGCAGCTTCGCCAGGACAACGCGCTCGGAACCTTGTGGAACATGGTGGGTTTCCAGACCAAGCTGAAGCACGCCGAGCAGGTACGCATCTTCCGCATGATCCCCGGCCTTCAGAACGCGAGCTTCGCGCGGCTGGGCGGGCTGCACCGCAACACCTTCATCAACTCGCCGCGGCTGATCGACGGCGAGCTGCGGCTGAAGACGCGGCCATCCTTGCGGTTCGCGGGTCAGATCACGGGCGTGGAAGGTTACGTGGAGAGCGCGGCCATCGGCTTGCTGGCGGGCCGTTTCGCCGCCGGGCGCAGCGCGCCGCCGCCGCCCACCACCGCGTTCGGCGCCCTCCTCGGCCATATCACCGGCGGGGCCGACGCCAAGACCTTTCAGCCGATGAACGTGAACTTCGGACTTTTCCCCGAGCTGTCGCCGGGCCCGCGTGGGCGAGACCGCAAGCGGGCGATGAGCGGGCGTGCGCTGGCGGACCTGGAAAAGTGGCTCGTGTCGCCTTGGTTTCCAAGTTTGCCAAGCGCCCGATATCGGTGATGGTGCGAACTTCGAAACCTCGACGCTAGAGGCCGCCCCGCACCGCAGCTTGGTAGAGCAGAACCTGCCGGCGCCACACCGGCGGATCGGGTCGCCTCAAATAGAGCGGCACCAGCGCGGCCGCAAGGAAGGCGGGCAGGATCGCGCGCGGCAGCGGAATCGCACGCGCGGCCTCGAAATGCCGGCGGGCTAGCGCGGCGGCATCGATGCCGCTGAGCCGCGCGTCGCTGCGCCCCGCCAGCGCATAGGCGATGCCGGCCTCGCGTGCCGCCGCGTCGGCCTCGCCGCCCAGAACGCGGGCGGCAAGCCGCATCAGCGAGCCCGCAGTGGCGTCGGCATGCGCTTCAGCCGCGGCGGCATCGGCAAATCCGGCACCCTCGCCCGCCCGCGCCTCGATGATGCGGGCGAACGGTTCGTTCGGCAGCGCGTTCTCGGACAACACCACGGCGAGCGCCTGCGCCACGTGATGATCGCGCGGGGCGCCGGTGCGCGCGCCCTCGATCGTCTCGCGCCACCACGCCAGGCGGATGTCGAGGATCATGGGCTCGCGCGCGACAAGGGCGGCATGCGCCAGTTCGCGATAGAGGGCGTAAAGCGCGAACAGGTGCCGGCGCTTTCCCTCCGGCGCGAACAGCGCGGCATAATAGCGGTCCGGATCGTGCCGGCGGACGTCTTCCTCGCAGGCGGCGAAGGCGTCGCTCAACTAGATGATCAGCTTCTTCGGCTTGGCCATGTGCAGCCACATGATCACGATCAGGCGCGTCACCATCACCGCGGTGAAGAACGAGGTAATGATGCCGATGCCCAGCGTCACCGCGAAACCGCGCACCGGCCCGCTGCCCAGCTCGAACAGGATCAGCGAGGCGATCAGGTGCGTGGCGTTGGCGTCGACGATGGTGGTGATGGCCCGGCGTTCGCCGGTGTCGATCGATCCGAGCATACTTCGCCCGTTGCGGTGCTCCTCGCGCATTCGCTCGAAGATCAGCACGTTGGCGTCGACCGCCATGCCGAGGGTGAGCACGATGCCTGCGATGCCCGGCAGCGTCAGCGTGGCGCCGAACAGGGTCAGTGCGGCCATCAACAGCACCAGGTTGAGCCCCATGGCGACGTCGGCGAACACACCGAACAGGCCGTAGCGCAGGATCATGAACACCGCGACCAGCGCCAGCCCCGCCACCGTGGCGATGCTGCCGGCCTTGATCGAGTCCGCACCGAGCTCCGGGCCCACCGTGCGCTGATCGATCGGCTTCAGCGGCGCCGGCAGCGCGCCCGCGCGCAGCAGCGCGGAAAGGTCGGTTGCCTCCTGGAAGGTGAAACTGCCCTCGATCTCGCCCGAGCCGCCTAGGATGGGCTCGCGGATGACCGGCGCGGTCAGCACCTTCTTGTCGAGCACGATGGCAAAGCGCTTGTTGACGCTTTCGCGGGTGATGTCGGCAAACTCGCGCGCGCCGACGTTGTCGAAGCGGAACGTGACCACCACCTGGCCGGTCTGCGGATTGGTGGCGGCGCCCGCGTTCTTGAGCCGGTCGCCCGCGATCAGCACGCGCTTCTCAACCAAGAGCGGCGGCTGCTTGACGCCGTTGCGCGCGGTTTCCTGTTCCAGAAGCTCGTCGTTGGCCGGGATCTTTTTCTGCTGGATGGCCGCCAAG